>Ga0163111_10001395_pt1 | contig 14912 bp, 13 predicted proteins | sample CRUFie1St18metaG_FD_109645 | JGI IMG/M metagenome (GOLD analysis project Ga0163111, IMG submission 109645) | Marine microbial communities from the Costa Rica Dome - CRUD Field 142mm St18 metaG | ecosystem: Environmental > Aquatic > Marine > Oceanic > Photic zone | place: Costa Rica: the Eastern...
AACGACTGTTAGCACCTTGGGTGTCTTTCCCAGGTTGCTGAGTTTGCATGTACAAACTACTCTTAATGTTCTATTAAGTGAATCAGCTAAATCCCAAAACGCCAACGTTTACGAGTTTGGCTATCTCCACTTTGGTAGTCTTTTTAACCACCACTCCTCTATTAGATCGTCATCGCATCCATATGCGAGGCTTATTTTGTGTGACATCTCTTTCATTTTATTTGTTTTCGTATCTTTCGATTTCGAGATGAAAGCTTCTTGAGCGTATTGGGATGCTTGCTCCCAATAATCTGAAATGGGTGGGAGCGGAAGTGCATTTACTTGCTTTGCTGATAATTTTATAGTGTCAGAGGATAGAGCGGAACCTGCAACTCTTGAAAATGCATAGGCACTTATCGCTGCTGAACTTAACGCTGATGTGATTTTCCAAATCTCTTCAGGACCGCATTCAATGCTTATAGTCGGTGTTGAAGGAATTAACTGACCTTCTGGGTCAGGAAGCACTTCGAGGACTTTTGTTTGAGTTGCAAGAAGGACCTTTGGTTTTAGACGGTCTTGTACCCACTCGTATAATTCTTTGTCGTCTGCAAGTAGAGAAGTTAAATTAACAACTGGCTTAAGCCATGATTTTCCTGCGTATCTGAATTCATGAGACCCCCACCTACTTCTAAGAGGGTCAATCATCCCAACGGTAATTAAAGGAGCCACCGATTCCATGCCGGTTTTGAATTCACATACATGTGGGGCTAGCCCATAGAATTGATCACGGAAACCTGCTGTTGCCGATGCCCGTTCTTCAAGGCAATTTCCTTTCAGTTTGAGTATTGGCACGCCCTGTGCGATGGCCATAGCACTCGACCAGTTTTCCCCTTGATTAAGTTGTTTTTGTAATTGCCTGATTTCGGTGCCGGTCCAGATGTTAGCAGGTGATGGTCTAAGACCTTTTGAAAGTAATGGGGCACAAACATTCACACCGGCTTCAAAAATATCGGCCCCCCCTATCCAAATTCCTTCCAGAGTAGCCTCTTGGTTTAATTTTTCACGTATAGGTTTTGCATCGACGGTAGCGAGAATTGACTGAGGTTGGATTAGAAGGCATTTCCCCTTTGAGCTAAGCATAGATAGCGCTACGAGAAGGAAGTAACCTGCAGTATCTGCATAAGGTCCTGCATTAACTTTCCATTTTTTTCGCAACTTTTGTGTTTCTTCTATCGGTCTGACTGTTGTTTCTTGGAGTTGGTTTTGGAATGGTGGATTTCCTATGACAGCAATAAAACCTTTCTTGGGCGGGTTTGGGAAGGAGTCTATTCCACTCTTCAACGAGTTAGCTACTGCTACATGTTCGTTGAGTGCAACCCATACCTTTGTTGATCCCCATATTGATATAGATGCTCTGGCAACTTCAATTGCGCCTTGATCAAGATCTATTCCCCATAGGTACTCCTTTATAATTTTGCTTGGGGATTCTCCCTTTTCCGCTAGATACTCTGCAGCTGCTAGCAGGAATGCTCCCCCGCCGACTGATGGATCACAGATAGGTCCAAACGGTAATTCTTTCAATACTATTCTTGCTAACTTTTTCGCGACTTCGTATGGAGTGTAGTGAACGCCGCCATGTCTTCTGGTTGATGAATCAAGGCTCTGTTCGTATACAGAGCCAATCATGTCAGCCGTGTATTCAATTTCTTTTGGTGCTTGAGCAGTTCCGATATTTAGAAGATTTGGTTGATTACCGTTGAAGGGTAACCCCTTTTGTCTTGCTGCCTCTCTGGCAACTGCTGCAGCTATTTCGAGAGGTTTTATGCCTTCTGTGTTTTGGTCGTTGACCCAGCTTAGGAGTTTTTTATCCATGTGGCTTTGTCTCTCATCTGTTACAGTGTTGAACGCTTAGCGGTGCGATTCTTCATGTTCTATGGAGTCCACCCCCCTAAATCTGCCAATCTTGGGTCATTTGAAAACATTTCAACTAGTTCCATGTCAAGGCCTACTCGCTTCTGGAGCCTTTTGACGCTCAATTCCTCATCCCAAAGCGATAAGGTGACGACTAATCCGTCTGTTCCTGCTCTGGCAGTCCTACCTGATCTGTGTAAGTAGGTTTTATGATCTGAAGGTGGATCGTAGTGTATTACAACCTCAACTCCATCAACATGAATGCCTCGCGCTGCTACGTCGGTAGCTACCAGCACAGGGAGTTTCCCTGTAGCAAAACGTGCCAATGCCTTTTCTCTAATGTTTTGCCTTAAATCTCCGTGAATAGCCTGTGCACGTATTCCTTCGGTGAGGAGTTTTTTAACTAACCGGTCACATCCTGCCTTTGTATTTGAGAATATGAGAGTCCGAGAGACTGGACGAGCGATAGCTGCGGCGACTTTGACTTTGTCGCGTTCATGCACGTGCAAAAACCGATGTGTCATTTCTTCAACAGTTATTTCCTTCGTTTCTACTTCGTGCATTACTGGGTGATCTTGGTAGCGCTGAATGAGAGTGTTCACGACGCCATCTAAAGTAGCGCTGAACAGTAGTGTTTGATGTTTTCGTTGAACTCTTCGAAGTATCCATTCAACCTGTGGAAGAAATCCCATATCTGCCATCCGGTCGGCCTCATCAAGAACGACAACTTCAAGCGACTGCAAAGCAATTTCTTCTCTTTCCAGTAGGTCAATCATCCGTCCTGGGGTAGCTACGACTATGTCAACGCCATGTTTAATATTTTTGATTTGCTCATCGATATTTGCCCCCCCATATATTGCTGTCACAGTCAAAGATTTGCTGTTACACAGAGGATCAAGTTCTTCCTTTACCTGAGTCGCTAGTTCTCGTGTCGGGACTAGTATAAGCCCTCTAGGTATTGACCTGATGCCTGATTGTGCAAGGTTCTGAATGGTTGGGATACCGAACGCTAGCGTCTTCCCAGATCCTGTTTTGGCTTTGCCACACACATCACTTAGTTTGAGTGCATCGGGAATCGTTAGCTCTTGTATTGGAAAGGGCTCGTTAATTCCTCTTTCCGATAGTGATTTGATGATATTTTGATCTACCCCGAGATCTGCCCACCTATATGTAGTCATTATTTATCCGTGTTTCAGTTGTTTTGTGGGATTGTTGATTTTCGTTGCCATTTTTGTTCTTTGGTTAGAAGCTAGTCATTTCTAGACGAACAACTTCAACCATTTCTGCAAATCCGTCAATATCTCGTTTCCCGACTGACTCTGATGGAGTATTGACCATCAATGCAGTCATCATTTCTTTAGTTGCGAGCACCTCACCAGGATCGGCTAGTCCACAGAGTCGAGCTGCCAAGTTGACTGCTTTCCCTATATGATCTTCGCCATCGACCATTAAAACATGCCCTGATGCTAGCCCTGCTCTCATTGAGAGATTCTCATGGATTTCACCCATTCGTCCTTGCATTTCCATGATAGCTTCAGTAGCTGTTTCTGGTTCAACTGCGACGAGCATTGCTCCGTCACCCAGCCATTTAGCGATTCTGATTCCTTTTCTTGATGCTATCTCGCGGACAATAGCTCTAAATGTGTTTATCTCCTCCAAGGCTGCCTTATCTCCCATGAGATCGGTGAACCGAGTGAACCCAGATAAGTCAATGAACGCGAAAGTTCGATCGAATCTGTCTTCGTATGTGTTTTCAGTCATCATAGGTCCATCTCCGAAGTTAGTTGAATCAGATGCTTCATACTGTGATTAGCCATGGTTTCCTTTATCATTCCTCATGTGCTTGTTGAACAGGAGTTGTTTCAACATGCTGCTTTGTCTTAAAGGCTACGAATGAAATACTAGCAATGAGAACTGCACTGAACACCCAGATGTTGATTCTTAAACCGGCGAGTTTACTAGCTTCGTCTATACGCAAGGCTTCAATCCACAGCCTTCCAATAGAATAAAGAGCGAAGTAGACCCCTATTAAAAGACCATTGGCAACTCTTCCTGATTTAGATATCTTAATCAATGCGTATACAACAAGGAGATTCCACAAGGACTCATAAAGGAATGTGGGATGATATGTGTCCTCAGTTAGGTATTCACTCGGTCTCTTTTGCTCCTTTATTTCAAGACCCCATGGAAGATCGCTGGGACGGCCGTATAGTTCTTGATTGAAATAGTTTCCCCATCTCCCTATTGATTGGGCTAGGGGTAATGCAGGTGCTACGGCGTCGAGGACTTTTCTGATATCCAATTCATGTTTCCGGCAATATACGAGGGCAGCGAGGATTCCCAGAATAATGCCTCCGAGGATACCCAAACCCCCCTTCCAGATTTGGAAAGCTTCGTCCCAGTTTCCCTGAAATCGTTTCCAGTCAGTTATCACGTGGTAGAGGCGCGCTCCCAAAATGCCTGCAGGGACACTCCACATCGCTATGCCAGAAGCGTGTTCCTCGCTTATTCCGTTAGCGACAAATCGCTTTCCCATTAACCAAACTCCGGCGATTACTCCAAAGGCAATCATCAAACCGTACATTCTTAGAGTGATTGGTCCGATATCTAACGCCCCCGAACTTGGACTCGGTATTGACATGAACATTTTGTGCTACCCCAATCGTTCGGTGACCTTATTGTAGCAACTTGCAGACACCCTGCTTGTTTAGGGCTACCCTTGGCTAGATATGAGCGACCAATTGAGCATACATAACCTAATTTATAAATACGCTCGCCTGGTTGACGATGGGAACTTTGGCGGTGTAGGGGAATTATTTAGTGCGGGAAAGCTTGTTTTCTTAGATGATACGAATGAAACTGAAGTTTCGGGAAGTGAGAATATTACTTCGCTATATGAATCAACGACGCGTCGCTATGAGGATGGTACACCTAAGACGCATCATGCAACTTCAAATATTGAGCTTGAAATTACGGGAGATATAGCTTTTGCTACCTCCTATTTCACCGTGTTCCAACAACTTCCTGATTTTCCGCTTCAAGTGATTATCGCCGGATACTACCGTGATGAGTTTAGTAAGCAGGATGCTGTATGGTCCTTCACCCGTAGATCTATCAAAGTCACGTTAGTCGGAGATACATCTCGCCACCTTTTGATCTCCCTCACATGAGCGGGAAACTTGCGTAAACTGTATTAATGGTATACATTAAAACTACATGGCACGTAGTGCTCAAATAATCCTCGGGAACGGGTGTAACTCCCAGCCGGCGGTAGAGGCGCCCTGCGCCAAGCCCGCGAGTCATTTGTTTCAATTGACTGATTTGGTGAAATTCCAAAGCCGACGGTCAAAGTCCGGATGGGAGAGGCTCAGATATTAGGCGCAAGCCTTTAGTTCTCCTGTCAACCCAAATGATAGGAGATAGATGTTTACAGGAATCATAGAAGAAGTCGGAATTGTAAAAGAAATCACTCCCTTAGGTTCTGGAGTTAAAATCACATTAGAAGCATCCACTGTCCTTGAGGACATATCCATAGGGGCATCTATAGCTGTGAATGGCTGTTGCCTCACCGTTACTTCGTATGACGAATTATCTTGGACAGCTGACGCAGTACCTGAAACGATGAACAGGACTAGCCTAGGGACTCTGAGTCAAGGAAGTAAGGTTAACTTAGAGCGCCCTCTGAGTTCTGATGGGAGATTTGGTGGCCACGTAGTTCAAGGTCATGTTGATACAACAACAACAATCATTAAAGTACTAAATGAAGATGACGGATCCTTCAGGTACGAATTTGAGCTCGGAAAAGGCTGGGGTAGGTACGTTTGCGAAAAGGGCTCAATCGCAATTGATGGTATTAGTCTGACTGTTGCGTCTGTAGCGAACGACACCTTCTCCGTAGCGATAATCCCTCATACGTGGGAAGCAACTAATCTGAATCAGAAAGCAAAAGGCGATATCGTGAACATTGAAGTTGATATTCTCGCTAAATATATTGAACGACAGATCACACATTACGACAAGGAAACAAACTTAAATGCCTGAATTAGACACTATAAGAGAAGCAATTGACGCAATCGCTGCAGGGAAATTTGTAGTGGTAGTTGACGATGAGGATAGAGAGAATGAGGGAGACCTCATTATTGCAGCCGATTTAGTTTCTGATGAAGACATGGCATTCATGGTCAAATACACAAGTGGTGTTGTTTGTTGTGCAATTACCAATGAAAGGGCTGATTCACTTCACCTACCACTAATGGTTGCAAATAATACAGAAGCTATGGGAACAGCATTTACAATTTCTGTAGACGTCGCAGAAGGAACAACTACAGGTATATCAGCAAGCGATAGATCACTTACCTGCAAAGCCTTAGCAGATCCAGAAGTCGCCGCTAGTGGTTTCGCTAGACCTGGACATGTTTTCCCTTTACGAGCTCGGGCAGGGGGTGTCCTGAAGAGAGCAGGGCATACCGAAGCAGCTGTTGACTTAGCTACCATGGCAGGGTTGGCACCAGCAGGAGTGTTGTGCGAAATCGTCTCAGATGATGGCACTATGGCTCGCTTGCCCGAACTAGTAGAATTCGCAAAAACCCATGAGATTCCAATAATATCTATCGCTGATATGATCAGGTATCGGAATCGCCACGAAAGGCTCGTTGAGCGTTTCTCGTCGGCGAGAATACCCACCAAATATGGGGATTTCTCTGCCCATATCTATAGAAGTTCACTAGACGAGGTTGAGCACTTAGCTTTTGTATACGGAGATTTAAATACTGATGACCCACCTTTAGTTCGTGTCCATTCCGAGTGCTTAACAGGTGACGTCTTGGGGTCACTTCGTTGTGACTGTGGCTCGCAACTAGATACAGCTATGAGGCTCGTTTCAGAAAACGGAAGCGGAGCAATCATCTATCTGCGTGGTCATGAAGGTCGAGGAATAGGCCTCGGTCATAAAATGAGGGCCTATGCCCTTCAAGACGAAGGCTTAGATACAGTTGACGCTAACGTCGCCCTAGGCTTTCCCCCTGATTCTCGAGAGTACGGGATCGGTGCTCAAATTATCGCTGATCTAGGAATTCAGAAAATGAGAATCCTAACCAACAATCCCAAAAAATACGGTGGTCTGCAGGGGTACAATTTAGAAATTGTGGAGCGCGTACCGCTCATAAGCGGACTAAACCCAGAAAACGTGAGGTATCTAAAAACAAAAGAAGAGCGAATGGGGCACCTAATGGATAAGTCAAATACTTCAACGGACCATTGATATGAATGATGAAAGCGTAAACAACACACCCTCAAGGTCTTTACGAATTGGAATTGTGGCTGGAAGGTTTAACAAAGAAGTGACTGATAGATTGGTTGAAGGGTCAGTAACCTATCTTCAATCTCAGGGAGTTGGTCAGGACTCCATTGACATGCATTGGGTTCCCGGTGCCTTTGAAATACCATTCGCATGTAGCGTTATTGCGAAGAACGCAAACGTTGATGGAATAATAACCCTTGGAGCAGTCGTCCGGGGAGGAACACCTCACTTTGACTTTGTTGCTGGTGAGTGCGCAAGAGGAGTTCGCGAAGTCAGCATAGAAACTGGCATGCCGATAGCTTTCGGAGTACTTACAACAGATAATTTGGACCAAGCCTTGCAACGATCAGATATTTCTTATGTTGACCATGATGGCTCAACTGGAGATAAAGGGTCTGCTGCAGCCGCTGCAGTTATTGAGATGATTGACTTAGTCAGAGCACTCAAGACTGGAAGTTAACAAAACTGCCGAATTCTCTCCAAGCTTCAAAACCCCATCATGCAAACTTGCTTCTCCTACTAAAAATAGTATGGAGAAACTCTCAGTATCTAAATTCATCTGAGAGGGTTCATCTCCAACGTTAAGGGCGCACAGAAGGTGAGACCTCAAAAACGAAATAATCGGAGAGCCTCGAGAAGATAGCCACCTGAAATCAGAATAAGGATCTAACCATCGTTTTCGGAGCTCAATCAATCTTTTGTAAGCTACAAGAATTGAGTTCTGATCGGACTCCTGATGCTCAACAGTATCTTCAGGGAGCCTGTTTCCCACTGGAAGCCAAGGCTTTGCGGCAGAGAACCCAAAGTTGCGTTCGGCATTCCAGGGTATTGGAGATCTGGCACCATCTCTACCATCGGAGTTAATCTCGTTCCTGAGGGCTATAGGGTCAGTCATATCTTCAGGTTTGACTTTGATACTTTCTAAACCAAGCTCATCACCTTGATACAGAAAAGGAAGACCAGGCAGAAATAAAAGTAAAGTGGCATACGCCAATGCTCTTTGTTTCCCCAAATCCCCACCTCCGAAACGTGTTGGTGCACGCGGATCGTCATGACTGCTCAAAGCCCAAGATAAATCCTCAGGTGCAGCATCAAGAGCGTCCCGAAATGTGTCCCACATTGGATCAGGAGACCAAGGAACATGCATGGGCGCGAAGTAGAAAGCTCTGTGAAGAGCATCTTTTGACGATACATACCGACTGACCCTGTTAGGGTCATTGTCTCTTAGGTAAACTTCACCGAGAAGCAACGCATCATACTCATCGGCAATTTTTCTCCAGCGTTGATAAATCTCAATGTTTCCAGCCTGATCTAGGTCATATCGATGATCGTAAGAAGCGAAGATTTCACGCGGACTCATATCGTCACGCAATCCGAACCGTAATGGATTATTGGGCATTAGCATATTTTTAACAAGGCCTTGAGCTACATCAATTCGGAATCCGTCAACTTCCCTATCCAGCCAAAATCTTAATATCTCATCAAACTCCTTAACGACGTTAGGGTTATTCCAGTTCAGATCAGGTTGTTCAGGAAGAAATAAGTGGAGGTAATACTGACCAGTTTCTTCGTCAAACGTCCACGCTGGACCGCCGAAATGTGATACCCAGTTATTGGGTGGACCTCCATTTTGCGATGGGTCCCGCCAATGATAAAACCCTCTCCTTTCACTGTCCATGGACACCCGTGAATTGACGAACCAGTCATGTTCAATTGATGTGTGATTAGGAACCAGATCTATCAATAGCCGGAGGCCTAACCTATGGGCCTCAGACACAAGGTAGTCAAAATCATCCAAGTTTCCAAAGATCGGGTCAACATCACAATAATCTTTTACGTCATACCCGAAATCTGCCATGGGAGATGGGTAAAAGGGTGAAACCCACACCAAATCAACTCCTAACCGAACTAGATAGTCTAGCTTTGACGCTAAGCCACGGATATCGCCAACTCCATCCCCATTGCTATCGGAAAAGGACCTGATGTATACCTCGTAGCCAACTGAATTGTCCCACCATCCTGAATTAGCTTTTTTACTCATGGCATCCAAGACTCTTTCTCTAAAGCCCATATACCGTGTGGTTCCTCAGGATAGTGAGAGAGGATCTTCAGACCAACAAAGACGAAACCTAATCTTTCAGCAACAGCCAGCGATGGGTAATTACCAGGAAGAATAGTACTGAAGAGACAATCCTCGTCTAGATCTTCGAATGCATACCTAATAGACTCTTCCCCAGCTTCTGTGGCATAACCCAATCCCCACTTGTCCGGATGTAGTGCCCAGCCAACTTCAACCCCAGGCCAACCATCGCGTTCAGGGTTATGCAAGCCCGCTCTTCCTATAAAAGTTCCTGATTCCTTTTCTTCTAGAGCCCAGTGTCCAGTTCCTCGAAGTTCCCACTGGCCGAGCCAACTAGCCATTTCAAACCAGGCTTCAGGTCTTCCCTTATGATCAGGGAGGCGCAGACTTTCACGCAATTCAGGTGTACCCAGCATCGCTGCATAACTATTTAGATCTTCATCACGAAATGGCCGCATAATCAGCCTCTCAGTTTCAAGCGTGGGGCAGGAAGTCACTGCTTAGCCCTGTTCTTCTAGATCAGGTTCCGAAATCTATGACAGCACGCACGACTTCACCTTTTTTCATTGCTGTAAAGCCATCATTAATTTCATCTAAAGTGATCGTGCGAGATACCATTTCGTCAAGTTTAAGTCTGCCGCCGAGATATAGATCACAAAGGTGCGGCATATCAACTTTGAAATTATTTGAGCCCATTATTGAACCCTGAAGGCGTTTAGCAGATAAGAAAAGGTCTGCGCCAGGTATTTCAAGGTTCACACCAGGAGGGATCATCCCCATAATGGTTGCTAAACCTCCGGCCCTAATCATACCGAAGGCTTGTTCAGCAGTCTGTTTAAGACCTATGGCCTCAAAGCTATAGTCCACCCCGCCGCTTGTGAGTTCGAGAACCTGCGCTACGGGGTCTCCGTCATTAGGATTAACTGTATGAGTAGCTCCTAATTGTGTCGCCCAATCTAACTTTTGTTGTTCCAAGTCGACAGCAATGATCTGCCGGGCTCCGGCTAAATGAGCACCTTGAATAGTTGATATTCCAACTCCCCCGCAGCCAACGACCGCAACGGTTGAGCCAGGCTTCACCTCTGCACTTCGAAAAACAGCACCAACCCCCGTTGTTACTCCACATCCGACCAACGCTGCTCTATCAAGGGGCATATCATTACTGATTTTAACGACCCCATTTTGATGCACGAGCATCTCTTCACCAAAAGAACCTATGCCTGTGAACTGATTGACTTCTGCGCCATCATGATCGGTAATTCTTGGCTGGGTTCCTGGTTGGCGACCTTGAACCTGTTGCCTCTCAGAGCAGATATAGCTATGCCCTGTTAGGCAACGGTCGCAGTAACCACAGAACATGGACAAGCAGGTAATAACATGGTCACCTACTTGGATACCAACGACATCCTCGCCAACAGCCTGAACAATTCCGGCTGCTTCATGACCCAATAGCATCGGGTACATCGCCAGCATTGACCAACTCCCATCTATGAAATGGAGGTCACTATGACATAGGCCCGATGCGACTGTCTTTATGAGTACTTCATTACGGTCCGGCTTATCAATGGTTACATCTTCAATCGTCAGGGAACCACTGTCGTCTCTTAGGATTGCTGCCCTCATCAAAACTCCTTTTATTGATGTTTGCACTTTAGCGCAATATTTGAGTTGATAACAGCGTCTAGAGAACCTACTTAATCGACAACCTTAAGTATTCTCTCAACAATAGATTTCAATATCTCGGGACTTGTGGCAAAGTTAAGACGCGCAAAGGCGTTGCTTTGTGGACCGAACTTACTTCCGGGCTCTAAAGCGACTCGACTTTCCATAAGGATAATTTCTGCTGGGTCCTGAGAAATATAGGTGTTAGAAAAATTCAACCAAGCCAGGTAAGTAGCTTCTGGCAAGTCCATCTTTATCTCCGTGTCAGCAAATGATTTAATTAAGAAGTCTCTATTCTCATGCAATTGTTTCAGGGTATTTTGAAGCCAAGGTTCACCAGCCTCCCATGCAGCAACCGTAGCTGCAGCCCCAAAAGAACTTGGTTTACCAAAGTAATGCTCAGGAAATGCTGAAAGTTTTTCTCTGATTGATTGATCCCCGATGTGTGCTACCGAACATCTAGCTCCTGCAAGGTTAAAAGTTTTGCTTGCGGACCCTACTGTAACCGTGCGCTCTCGAATGTCTTGCCCGTACCCCGCAAGAGATATATGCGATTTACCATCGAATATCAGGTCGGCCCATATTTCATCACTTATTACTAATAAATTGTGCTTGATTACGACTTCACTAAACTCTTCAATTTCATCCTCAGAAAAGAGATGTCCAGTCGGGTTATGTGGTTGACAGAATAGAACAACTTTGATTTCTGATTTAGCTAATTCGTTGAACTTCTCCATGTCAATCGACCAGCCTTCCTCTAGCAAAGGAATATCTATTAGCTTACGTCCTGCATTGGTAACCGCCTTGGCAAAGGGGTGATAGACAGGTGAGAATAAAGCCACTCCATCATTTGGGTTTGTGTGCAAGACCATTACAGCTTCAAGTGCATGCATTGAAGATGTAAAAACAACGCATTGGGCCTCGGGTAGTCTAAGACCGTCACGGTTGGCGATCCAATCTGTCCAAGCTGGTATCAGACGTTCGATATGGTTGAATTTATAGCCGAAGTCTTTAAGGTCCACCATTTCTTTTAAAGCTTCATAGGACACATTTGGAGGATCAAAATCCATATCAGCTACAAATGCCGGAATTATATCTTTTCCGTACTTGGTCCATTTCATTCCCTTTTTAGAGTGCAATCGATCAAGGTCTATGTGCAATGGGTCATTCATTAGAATACTTTCAGTGACCGCATTCTATTATTTGTAAAATGCTAGCTACAGCCACTGGTAGATCCGCAACTTTGGCATGTGAAACAACTACCAGACCTCTGCATACCTGTTCCACATTGCATGCAGAATGGGGCGTCGTAGCTGATGAATTCCTTATCAACTTGGATTTCTTGGGATGGGGGGTCTGGAAGGATATTGACTTGTTGAGCTGAGGCTTCTGCTACCTCCTCCACGCCCGGCAAAGTTGGCTGCATTCTCTCATCGCTGGTGACTATGTTTAAAGATTTACGTCTTGAAGTTGGCAAGTACTCTACTGCGAGCCGTCGAAAGAGGTAATCAATGAGGCTTGAAGCTATTCGCAATTCGGGATCATCGGTGATTCCGGCAGGCTCAAACCTCATTCCAACAAATGCTGAAACATAAGCGTCTAATGGGACTCCATATTGCAAGCCATGGCTAACAGCCATTGCAAATGCGTCCATTATTCCAGCCAAGGTACTCCCCTGCTTGCTGACTCGAATGAAGATCTCTCCTGGGCGACCATCAATATATTCGCCTATGGTCACGAAACCCTTACAGTCAGCCACACGAAACTCAAAAGTTTTGCTTGAACGAGATCGGGGCAAGCGCTCTCTTTGAGGGCGCGCAGCACTAGCTCCAATAGATTTCGCAATACTAGTTGGTGAAGTTCCTTCGCTACCATCAACAGTCAAAGGCTGGGCGACCTTGCAGTTATCTCGATAAATCGCAACCGCCTTTATTCCAGACTGCCATGCTTCCTTGTATAAATCTTGAACATCATCTACTGAAGCAGATTGTGGAAGATTTACGGTTTTAGAAATAGCTCCAGATAGAAATGGCTGGACAGCCGACATCATTTGGATATGACCCAATGGTTCAATCCAATTATCACCCATAGAACAGGCAAAGACTTGCAGATGCTCTTTCTTGAGGTGAGGAGCTTCCTTTACACTTCCAGTTCTCTCTATACAGTCAATTATCTCATCTCGTTGTATCAAGTCGTACCCTAGTGTCTCTAACGCTCTTGATATCGTTTGGTTAACGATTGACATTGTTCCACCGCCAACTAAGGTCTTCGTCTTTTTCAGACCAAGGTCGGGCTCAATTCCTGTTGTATCGCAATCCATCATGAAACTGATAGTTCCTGTTGGAGCAAGAACAGAAACTTGTGAGTTACGAACACCACTTTGTTCAGCAAATCGTATTACATTACCCCATACTTCAACAGCAGCAGCTCGTAACGCAGGTGGGACTGCCTCGTTGAGAGGGATATCAGCGATTGCTTCTCTGTGTGCATTAAGCACAGACAACATAGCCTCTTTGTTTAGGTCATATCCTTCAAACGGACCTAATCTCGCAGCAATCTGCGATGAGGTTTTATATGCCTCCCCCGTCATTATCGCAGTGATAACCGCTGCCAGACTCCTTGCTTCATCAGAATCGTATGCAAGACCTAACGCCATTAACAAGGCGCCTAGATTTGTATAGCCAAGACCCAATTGGCGGAACTTTCTGGCGTTATCACCTATCATTTCTGTCGGGTAATCAGACGGAGAGACTAGTATTTCTTGAGCTGTGATCATGATTCGCACCGCATGCCTGAATCCATCAACATCAAACTCATTATCGCCGTTCAAGAAACTCAATAGATTTAATGAACTTAAATTACACGCCGAGTTATCTAAGTGAACATATTCGCTGCAGGGGTTACTCCCGTTGATACGCCCACTTACTGGGGTTGTGTGCCACCTATTGATAGTGGTATCAAACTGTATACCGGGATCGGCGCACTCCCATGATGCTTGAGCTAACTGCTCAAACAGATCCTTAGCTTTAATGACTTTTACTACTTGACCGGTGGTTCTAGCCTTTAATTCCCAATCTTCATTATTCAGAACTGCATTCATAAATTCGTCAGTTACGCGAATGGAGTTATTGGCATTCTGGTATTGCAAAGAAAACAGGTCTTTCCCATCAATTCCCATATCAAAACCTGCGTCGGTTAGTACGCGAGCCTTCTTCTCTTCTGTTGCCTTTGCCCATATAAATTCTTCTATATCGGGATGATCAACATCTAGCATTACCATCTTTGCGGCGCGGCGCGTCGTTCCTCCGGATTTAATAGTTCCAGCGCTAGCGTCGGCCCCTCGCATGAAACTCACTGGACCGCTGGGTGAGCCTCCGCCTGAGACTTCCTCTGAGCTAGCTCGAATTCGACTTAGATTAGCCCCAGATCCAGATCCACCTTTGAAGATTTTTCCTTCCTCAACATACCAGTTGAGGATGCTGTCAATAGTGTCATCTACGGACAGAATAAAGCAAGCGCTACTTTGTTGCGGAGTATCCGGTACACCAATATTGAACCAAACAGGAGAGTTGAAAGATGCCTTTTGTAATAGCAGCAGCGACATCAACTCATCAGCAAAAACACCCTTTTCATCATTACTAGCAAAATATCTACCTTCGTCACCCCAGTTAACTATCTGGTTCACGACACGATTCAAAAGATCTTTGAGTGATTTTTCCCTATGTTCAGAATCCAGCGCACCCCAAAAGTATTTCTGAGTCACTATGTTACTTGCATTGAACGACCAGACAGTCGGGAACTCTACATCCTTCTGTTCAAATACAATTGAATCATCTTGCCAGTTGGTGATGGTCACATCTCGTTTTTCCCATTCGACCAATGTAAATGGATTTGATTCTCCATCAGTTAAGCGTCTGCTGAACCCTATTGACGGTGACTCTCTGTCTTCTTTCATGGTATATATGCCTCTTTAAATCTAAC
>Ga0163111_10001397_pt1 | contig 14896 bp, 10 predicted proteins | sample CRUFie1St18metaG_FD_109645 | JGI IMG/M metagenome (GOLD analysis project Ga0163111, IMG submission 109645) | Marine microbial communities from the Costa Rica Dome - CRUD Field 142mm St18 metaG | ecosystem: Environmental > Aquatic > Marine > Oceanic > Photic zone | place: Costa Rica: the Eastern...
ATACCCTGACCCACTGATGCATATTGTAAAGCATCAAGAACATCTTCCCCTAGACCTTTTGCTCCAATTAATGACGCTACTACTACCGTGAGCAAGCTAAGTAGAATAGTTTGATTCATACCGGTGCGAATTGATTTTGCCGCTAATGGCAAGTCAATCTTCGTGAGTAGATACCAATTCGTTGCACCATATGCTATGGCTGCTTCTCTAATGGAATGAGGTACACCTTGAAGCCCAAGCACTGTCAGTCTTACTACAGGTGGCATTCCAAATATCGTACAAACAACCACTGCGGCAGGCTTGCCTGTACCAAAAAATGCAATTACTGGGATCATGTAAACAAAGGCTGGCATAGTCTGTTGAAAATCCAACATTGGTTGCACGTAACGGTAAACCTTAGGTCTTCGCGCGCAGTAAACACCGAAAGGGATACCAAATCCAATGCAGATACAAGCACCAGTACCCAATAAGGCTAGCGTTTGCATTGATAAAACCCATAACCCAATAACACCCATGTAAGCAAGAAATGCACCTGAGAAAATTGCTGCTCTTATCCCTGATGATAAAGCAGTTAAGGCCATCACAAATGCAATTATTACCATCCAAGGTGTTGCAACAAATACGACCTCTAAGGCATCAAGTACGGCGAGAATTCCTCTACGAATAGCATTAAAAAAATTCTCCCCACCCTGCGTTAAGAAATCAAAAAATACTTCTATACCCGCGATAGCATTTAAACGAATTTGAGGACCAGTTGGAAATTCATTCAAAAATGAAATTTGGCCAGGTAAAGAGTACTGTAAGGCGGTACTTACAAACACCACAATTGAAAACAAAACTACTATAAAAACACTAATGACATTTATTTTTGCATTTCCAATTCTGGTGGATAGCCAATTTGAAAATCTTTTCTCAAGTGCAGTATTTGCATACAAACCTTGAAAAGTTTTAGTACCAAGGATTAAAAATATTCCAAATAATACGATCCAAATCCGCGAGGCTTCAGCCGAAAAAATATCATTTTGAATCCTTAACAAAATCTCTTCGAGACCTTTGATATTATTCTTAAAAGAATCCAGATTTTCCACATTGTCTTTTATTGCTTTATCAAGCTGAGTTTCTCTAATTTCCAACTGCATCTCAATCATCTTTGCTCTCGATGCTAAATCTGAGGTTAAGTCACCAAAAAGCCCACGCATTATTTGAACAATACCAATAATCTCACAAATCGTAAAAGCTAAGGCCCAGTTCCAAAGACCACGACTTGCAAACCAAACTGAACCCAGCAAGGCGGCTGCCCAATTAAAAGTTGGGGTAAATCCAGAACTGCTGCCTATCTTATCAAACTGTGTTTTATAATAATCAGCTTGCGAGCCGATAAATTCTTTAATCGCTATTGATTGATCATCTTTATGAGATTTATTATTATCTAAATCATTCATCTTCACTTGCCCCCTCAATAATTTCGTTCAGTAATATTGATCGATCAATAACTCCAATAAGCTGTCCAGTATCATCAATTATTCCGATGATGTTATCTGTATCGGCAGCATATCTTAGAATAGACTCGAGTTTTTCTGTCCCATTAAAAGTTTTAATATTTTTTGGGATACTTCCATTTTCTTTTTCATAGCTTTTAACATCGGCCATGATTGCATTTGCTCTGATAACTTTAAATCTTGAAATACCCGATACAAAATCAGCCACATATTCATCTGCTGGATTCATGACAATGTCTTCGGCAGTACCAATCTGTACCATTCGACCATCTCGCATTATAGCTATTCGGTGCCCTATACGCACCGCCTCATCTAGATCATGGGTAATGAAGACAGTTGTCTTGTTCATGGTTTTAGCTAGCTTCATAAATTCACTTTGAAGTTGTCTTCGAATTAGGGGATCAAGCGCACTAAAAGGCTCATCCATTAGTAAAACTTCTGAGTCAACCGCCAATGCACGAGCCAAACCCACCCTTTGTTGCATTCCGCCAGATAACTCGTGGGCAAACTTATTTCCCCAATCTGAGAGATCTACCAAATCAAGAGCTTTTTGAGCAATTTCCATACGTTGGTTTTTTGGTAATCCACGAATTTCCAGGGGTAAGGCAACATTATCTATAACCGATCTATGTGGAAGTAATGCAAAATTTTGAAAAACCATAGAAATGTGTTCATTCCTAAAATCTCGTAATTCCTTGAGGTCCATAGAAAGCACATCACGACCGTTAACTGTAATTTTACCTGAAGTTGGCTCTAACAATCTATTTATATGCCTCACAAGTGTTGACTTACCACTTCCTGACAAACCCATTATACAGAATATCTCACCACGGTGAATTTCAAGGTTAGCGTCAGCCACGCCAACAACACAATCGTATTTTTCTAATACCTCAGATTTTGAGATATTATTTTGAGTAATATCGTTCAATGCATCACTGGCATTATCTCCAAATATTTTCCAAACACCTTTTAATTCGATTACAGGTTGTTTTTTTTCACTTTGTTCCAAGATCAAGTATTCCCTCTATTTATATTCCTCATTAATAAACTCTGAGCAACGTTCACCAATCATTAGAATTGGTGCATTAGTATTAGACGAAACGAGATGAGGTAAAACAGATCCATCTGCTACTCTCAAACCTTTTACACCATTTACCCTCAAATTTAAATCAACAACTGAATTTTCGTCAGGTCCCATTTTACACGTGCCAACTGTGTGCCAGCAAGTTTGTCCAGTATTTTTAGCATATTCCAAAAGATCATTGTAATCTTGTATTTTAGCACCAGGTCTAACTTCTTTTTTTATCAGTTTGGATAAGGCTGTTTGCATTGCAAGTTTTCTTAACATTTTTAAACCATGAACAATCGCATTCTGATCATCAACGTGTTCCAAATAATTTGCAATTATGGTGGGATGCTCGTTGGGAATTGTTGACTTGATGTGAACTGATCCCCGCGATTTAGGATTCAATTGAAATGTTTGAAGTGCGAAACCTGAGAATGGATCAACGCCAGTTTCCTCCGCCATTGAAAATCTGTCACCACCACTTACATGACCTAATTGCAACTTCAAATCTGGGCTATCAATATTTTTGTTTGTTTTAAGAAATGCATGAGTACTGACCGTAGGGGTTGTCATCAAACCACGTTTGAAAAATAAATATTTTAAAGCTTCATAAGCTCCTCTAAAACGATTATTCAAAATGTCATTTACAGTGATAGGAAAATTGCATTCATACGTTGTTCGTACATTGCAATGATCAGAAAGATTTTCACCAACAGTCGGCAAATGTTTTACAACAGGAATTCCCAATTCTTTAAAAAAATTTGCATTTCCAATGCCTGATCTTTCTAAAATTGCCGGTGAGCAAATAGTGCCAGCACAAATGATAACCTCTTTTCTTGCACTAACAAATAATCTTTCCTGTGTTTTTTGTTTTAGACCTCCAATTAAGATCTCAACCCCTGTAACTTCTCTCTCTTCATCTATTATCACTTTATCAGCCAAGGTATGCGTCAAAATATCTAAATTATTTCGATTTCTTGCCTTTCGAAGGTAAGCGGACTCCGCCGAGCATCTTGAACCTTTTTTCTGAGACATTTGGCACAAAGCAACTCCAGTAGAATCTCCAGAATTATAATCATCGTTAACGTCTATTCCAATCTGATTACAAGATTTAACAAATGCCTTTGTTAAACCATCCTCATGCCTTATGTTATTGACCTCAATAGGACCATTTTTTCCTCTAAGAGAAGGATCACCATCTTTATGGGATTCAATTCTTTTAAAAGCTGGAAGGACATCATCATAACTCCAACCTTTGTAACCTGACTGAGCAAGCATATCGTATTGAGAGCGATCTCCCCTCACGAACACCATTCCATTAACACAACTCGAACCACCTAACATTTTACCCCTTGGCCAATAATGCTTTTGACCATTCATCGTTTTCTCAGCTTCTGTTTTGAAGGACCATAATATTTCAGGCTTTTGTAATAACTTTCCAATACCTATTGGTATGTTGATCCATGGATCCTTTGCTTCTCCTCCTGCCTCAACCAACAGGACAGAATGGTCTCCATTTCCACTTAAACGATTTGCTAGAATACAGCCAGCAGATCCCGCCCCTAGAACAATAAAATCATAAACTGTTTGCAATTTTTGAGCCTTAGGTAACTTTAGAATTTATAAACTGATTTCTATAGTTAATCTTAATCTCATTATACAAAAACCAGAATATTCAAAAAAATCGCGGCCAACTAATGGCCGCGACGTTCATTTTTTTACATGCCTAACCAACTGTTGACACGATCTTCATTAGCCGCAATCCATTCAGCGGCCACTTCGGCAGCTGGCCTTTTTAAAGATCCAACTTCATATGCCCAATTAGAAACAGTCTCCGTATCAAGAGTTATATTACCAAGAAAATTTGCTACGATTGGCAATCTGTCCTCTAAAGTCTTAGACCACAAAATATATACAGATTTAGGAGCGCTGGCACAACTTGCAACGGAATTCTCAAACCAATCTGGATCATTTTTTTGGTTAATCACTTTATTGCAAGAAGCTTCATATGGAGGTTCTTCGAGCTGAACAACATCGTACATCTTCCATACTCCATCAGGAGCCCAACAATAACCAGCATAACCTTTCTTTTGTTTCACAGCTGCTGCTAAATTTGCGAAATGCACTGCAGCGTCATGTCTAGTTTCTGTATTTAAAGCCAATAAACCATAATCACGAGCCTTTACGTGATTTTCATTGGTAGCCAACCAGCCCGGTTTTCCTACCCAGATTTCACCCATACCATCTCCATCTGAGTCTAACTGAGCAGCTACTTCTGGTCTCGATAGATCGGTAATGTGTTTGATATTATTAGCCTCTGCAAAATATCTTGGAACACAGAACCCACTTGTTGCTCCATAAGAATGTTCACTCATACTTATTTCTTTTGTTCCACGGACATATTCATCCACTAGTGCGATTTGATTTGGGTACCATCCTTCCAAATGCGCATCAAAGTCTCCATCTCCTTTTGCCATACCAGCGTAAAAAACGGCATTGTTTCCCGGCTTCTTATCTACTTCAACTCCCAACCTTGTCTCTATAATTTCCTTTACAACATGGATAGAAGCCTGAGCTGACGCGTATTTGAACTCGGTTAACGTTATTTTATCAGCATTAGCAGAATGCCCAAACGCAATTAGCGAGCCCAAAGCTACACTGTAAGTAATACTTTTAAATAATCTTTTCATTTTATTCTCCCTTTTTTTTGCCACTTACCAAGTTGGCGGTGGATTATAATAATTCTTATTTAACTATATGTTAAAGCAGCTATCTTTATATTCAGACACTTGAATACAAAATAAGACAATCAAAACTTACTTATCAATATCTAAAGATATACTTAAGAAGTTACGATTTTTACTTTAACCATAGATTTCTCTTTAATTATTATTCTTTGAAAATCTTATTAAAATTAGAACTAACAACAATAGCTATATTATTTGTATATGCTATAACAATCTTGTTATACATGATATTTATGGAGAGTATTATGGATTTAAGTTATCGCAGATTAAAGATGCTTTTAAGGATATCGGAAAAAGGGTCTGTTTCTTCAGCAGCCAACGACCTTGGAATCTCTCAGCCAGCTTTGTCAAGAACGTTAAATGAAACAGAACGTAATCTTAATGTTCGTCTTTTTGATCGCTCAGGCAGAGGGGTTCATACCACAGAAATGGGTAAACGCTTCATGTTTCATGCAAAAGAAATTATGAATCGACATGAAATGATAAAAAATGACTTACAAGATAATGAAGGTCAGTTATCTGGAGAAGTTAGAGTTGTGATGCCAGAAAGTGTGGCCAGAGTACTTTTCATCCCTCTAATTAAATCGTTTAAAAAACATTATCCCTTAGTTAAAATTCGGGTACGAACATCATATCCAGATAACATACCACAACTTCTCCATACTGATCAGGCAGATGTAGCAATTATCTCAGACACCTCTCTCACGAGTGGATTAAAATTACGAGAGGTAATGAGTGAAAGTTTGCATCTTATTGGGCCTAAAAACTCATTTTACCCAAATCAAAAATCAATTACTTTGGAAGAGGCTTCTAAACTTCCTCTACTTCTACCTGCGTCTGATCGATTTAGAAAGCTTATCGATCGCGCCTTTATCACGAATAGGCTTAGGCAAAAAATATCACAGGAAATTGACAATCCATTTAGTCTTCTTGATCTGGTCAGACAAAATGAGGGCTATGCAATATTAGCCTACTCAATCGCCCACAGATCAGTAGAAAATGGAGATTTAATGTCTCTACAAATTGTGAAACCCACTATTGAACGAACCCTCTCTACTGCTTTACCAGTTGATCGACCGCACACCCGTCTCTTGCGCGCGATCGAGACTGAAATTATTAAACTAGCAAGAGAGTATAAAGATATTGCTAAATGGGAAATTTTGTAAATTAGCTGAGTTAATGAGTTAATCTACAAAAACAAGAAGCTAAAATAGGCCTGTCAGCTCTTGCATTAGCCAAATCTAATCGCTGCTTTATAAATCTCGCTTCTTCAAATTTTTTACTTTTTTGAAGGCATTCATGTAACCCATGTAATGACCATACATTATCAGGATTTTGACAAGGTCGCCCAAGAACACCATCAATGCCCAAATCTGCTCTATAAACTGCCTCAGCTTCTGCGATTCTTTCCTGTTCCAACAATAAAGCTCCCAGTGCATGGCGAGCCGGTTGCATCCATCCCCAAGGTTCTTCGTAGGGTAATTCATCATCTAAACGAACCGCATTTCTCAGATGGGTAAAACCTTTATCAAAATCTTGTTTTCTATAGAATAATTCACCGTCTAACATTTCTTGAGCAACCGCCAATATGTCTTGGCAAGAATTATTAAAAAGAAATCTTGTTTCTGGCACCAACCCTTTCGCATTAACAAACCTATCTCTATAAATTTCCGCATTTTTAACATCACCAGTCGCGGCATATGCAATTGATTTGGCATAATATAAAACTGCAGTAGTAAAACAGAAAAGCTCACTATCCGATGGAGGTTTTATAGTTTTTATATGGTCCCACATCCCAAATCTAACATAAACATGAAATTCCATTGGATAGTAACTTTCCAACCAATCAGCACTGGCTCTTACAATCTCAGGGGTCAATAACTTTTGTAGCTCCATCGCAGCTTCATTGGCAGGCTTAAATTGTCCCAGAAACATCGCACCATACACCTTGAAATGAAGATTATGACACACGTAAGCCGTATAAAAAGTATCAGCCCCACGTAATTTAAGATATTTCTTGTCTGCAATAAAAGCATGGTGATTTCGCCTTACAACGTTTTCATAATGACCGCACAAAACATCAATGTGTGTGGCCATATGTTGAAGATGACCTGCATCAGGAACCAAACCTGTCAATGCATCACCAGCCTTTAAAGCTTTCTCAGGATGAGGTGACATTTCCATTAAGTGAATATACATATGCAACAATCCTGGATGCTGATTTGCTCCTTTTGAGTCTAAATCAAGGAAAGCCGCTTCCAAAACAGAGATAGCTTCCAACGTGTCAGCCCCTTTTTTTGCTTCACCAGTATTTACCTCCCATAATTGCCAAGGGGTTCGATTCATTAGTGCTTCTGCAAAAAGAGCACATACATCAAGATGGTCTCCAAATTTCTGATGTACTTTTCGCATTTCATTGGCATAACTGTCATTCCAAGACGAAAAGTCTTCTTCCTTATAGGTAGCAGGATAACGAACACTAAGAGCATCAATCAATGCCCGTTCGACGGGTTTTAATCCTTGTACTTTTTGAGCAGTCGTAATTGATGATTTGGATGTCTCAATGCATATTTGCTTTTCCTCTTCTGGAAAATCTGACCATGTTTTATTATAATTGGGACCAACAGCATAAGCCATACCCCAATGTGACATGGCGCATAGCGGATCATATTTAAGGGATTGTTTGAAGCAATATTCTGCCTCGCTATGATTATAACCATAAATCCACATTAATCCTCTATCAAACCACAATTGTGAATCTTTAGAGGATGTAGTAATTGGCAGTGAGTATTTCCCAAGATCAAAATAAGTCATTTTAACTCTTTTCCTTCCAAATGTTTTATTACAGTTCTAAATAGCTAACCTTCATTAGCTAACGAAAGTGACTGCTCAAGATCCCAAATCAAATCATTTGCATTCTCGATACCAACAGAAATTCGAAGTAGTCTGGGGTGAACTGGGAAGCCTTCACCAGAGACAGTTTTACGATGCTCAATAAGACTTTCTACTCCTCCCAATGATGTGGCCGGATAAAAAACCTTACACCGCCTTGCTACATCGATAGCGGTCTGCTCTTCGCCAGTTACTATTACAGATAGCATACTTCCAAATTTACCATTAGTTTGTAATTTGCTGACTTGGTGATCAGGATGATTTTTTAAACCTGGGTAGAGGACACGTTCTATCAAATCATGTTCTTCGAAATGATTAGCTATTAGCATCGCATTCTCACAACTTTTCTCAACCCGCAAAAACAATGTTCGCATGCCTCTTATCAACAACCAAGCTTCCAATGCATTCAATACAGTACCTTGCAACTTTCGAATTAAATATAAATTCTCCCATGACGCATCTAACTTTCGAGTCGAAAGCACACCAGCAGTCGCATCCGAATGCCCATTTAAAAATTTTGTTGCTGAATGAAAAGAAATATCTGATCCTAGATCCAGTGAACGTGTAAGACACGGTGGTGTAGCGGTACAATCAGTCAATAATTTCGCATTATTGCTATGAGATATCCTAGCTGCAGCAGCAATATCTGTAACAGCCCAATCAGGGTTATTAGGCGTTTCTACCCATACTAATTCAGTTTTACCTGAAATTATCGCTTCCTCCATTTCTTCTAGATTTCCCGCTTCATAATGTGAAATACTCAACCTATTTAATTTTTGATATCGTTGGAATTGTTGCAAAACACCATGATACATGACACTTGGTAGAACCACATGCGCACCGAAGGGAAGGTTGTCAATAATTGCAGTTGCAGCAGACATGCCAGATGAGAATAGAATAGAATCTTCTGCTCCTTCTAGTTCAGCTAAAATACTTTCTGCCTGAGCAGTAGTTTCATTACCATCTCTTCTATACCAATACGGCTTGCGGATTTCATAATTTGTATCTCTTGCATAAGTTGCTGATAATTGGATGCTTGGAATTACTGCTCCTGTTGTGTCATCTAAAAATCTAAGAGCTTGGGATACTTTTGTCTCTATATTGAGAGACATATTTTTGGTTTTCTTCATTACGCTCTCCAAATAACTCTTACATAAACTTCTTTATAAAGACGCCAGTATATTAAAAAATAAAAATAAAAAAAGGACAATACCAACCATAAAAATAATAGAAATTTGATTTGACAGCTTCAAAATGAAATTAATCACTTGCCACCCTGAAGCCAATATTGCCAGTAGTTGTATCAAATTTTATCGCCTGCCTAGAAGAAACCCGATACCGAGCACAATAAGAGTGATGACAAAGATAGGATCCACCCTTTCCAACAAAACTATCTCCATTTAAAGGGCCATGAGGATTCTTCTGATTGCGCGGAGAATGTAGATTTGTGAAACGATCACTTACTAACTCCCAAGTATTTCCAATCATATTGTATAGGCCAAAATTATTTGGATGAAAGCTATTAACTTTTACCGTTCCAAATTTTTTTGACTTCTTTTTGTCAAACCCTGGAAAACTACCCTCCCAAATGTTTGCCATTTTATGACCATTACATCTAAGATTATTACCCCAAGGAAAGCGCATGCCATCCAAACCTCCACGAGCAGAATATTCCCACTCTGCCTCACTTAACAGACGAATATTATTCCAATCGCAAAATGCCAAAGCATCTCGTAAAGAAATATGTACCACTGGGTGATTTGCTCGCTCAAAGACATTAGACTCGGGACCTTCAGGCGCATGCCAGCAAGCGCCACGTACTGAGCGCCAAATTGGTGACAAAGAGGAAGACGCATAATCGTTAGGGGTATCTAAGAATCCGAAAAATACAAAAGAACTACCAATTTCTTCGGCTAATGTCCTATAGTTGGTAGCTTTGATAAACTCTCTAAAATTACTGTTGCTAATTGCTGTTGTAGAGATTTTGAATCGATCTACAAAGATTGCTCTGACTGGACCTTCTCCATCCTCTTTATGAGGACCATCGTCCGCACCCATATTAAACCAACCTCCTGGCAGATCAATAAGATCAAGTCGATTCATTTATCATCTATATTTTTAAAATTGCGATTTTTATCAAAATTATACACGGGGGACCAATCCTCTCCCCAAACATCTTTCCACAACTTTCTCCTTGTGGAATTTTGTAAAGCCTTACCTCCATTCCATAAATCAGAATTTAAATTAGAATGAATACTGAAATAGCTATCCAGCATATTGGCTAATTTACATTTTACCTCAGAAAATTTGTCTTCATTGATTAAATTATTTTTTTCCTGAGGATCATTTTCAATGTCAAAAAGTTCATCTTTAAATGGAAATTCCTGAGACATCTTGAATCGTCTGAAATAAGCATATTTTTGAGTTCGAACTACTCTAGTTTCCTCTTGCTCAGAATAAACAGCATCTTCTCCCCAATTATCTGAAAATTCATTTAATATGGGTAATAGAGATCTACTTGGTAATGCTTGATCAGACTCATTAGCAACAGAATTAGTAACATCAATAATTGTCGAAAAGATATCCATATTCGAAACCATCAAATTACTGCGTTTTCCAGCTTTTGTATCTCGGCCATTCCAAATGATTAATGGGATTGAATGAGCAGCTCGATGTAAATTCGACGGGAAAGTGGCAGCTCCATGCCCCCAGAATCCATGATGCCCCAATGACAAACCATGATCGGCTGTAAAAATAAGCAAAGTATCATCCCTCAAATTTAAATCCTCTAATGTAGAAAGTATTTTACCAACTCCATCGTCTACCATCGATATTTGAGCATAATAGTTTCTTAATGTGTCAAGATCATTAGGCGCTCTTAAAAGCATAGAATAATCCATACCTTGGCCAGATTGTGACTCTACCATGTTATAATTTCGGACTGCTTCTTTGCTTAAACCTTCTCTGGGTATTGAATTAAATTTACAATCTTTGTAACGGTTAGAATGTCTACATTCATCTTTTTCTTTTGTTGCTGGCCAATGCCCATAAGGTGCTGGATAAGGTAAATATAAAAAGAATGGTTTATCATTTTTGCTATTTTGTTCTAAAAATGAAATTGCCTTTGATGTGAAGAAATCAACTGAATGACCCTCATGAAAATAATTTTTCCCATTATCAAAAATCCTGTTCCTATAAAAACTTCGAACATGACCATCTTCCATTGTTATCCAATGATCAAATCCACGCATTGGCGTTTTAGGCTCTCCTAAATGATATTTGCCAACCAAAGCAGTTTCATACCCATTGTTATTTAGTATTTCAGGTAAAGTATTCAGACCGGCCAGTGCGTGCCACCCTATTGGCCAATCCTGTCTATCTCGATCATCAATCCAACTATGTACTCCATGTTGAGAGGGCAAAAGCCCAGTTAATACTGATGCTCTGCAGGGCGAACAAAATGCATTAGGGCAAAAAGCATTATCAAAAGTAAAGCTTTGTTGTGACAAACTATCCAAATTTGGAGTATGAATTTCATCATTTCCATAACAACCTAATGTTGAAGCCTGTTGATTATCAGTGAAAATCAAAACAACATTTTTTTTTAAATTCTTTGTCAAAATCTCTCTTCAACTATTTAAAGTAATTAATTATATCTCTTCGCAAAGATTATAAACCATGGATAGAAATGTCAAAAGAACTTGAACACAAAGCTAAACAGCTTGAAACGCCTATTGGAAAAGCACTATATGAATACTTTCCTTTAAAAGATCATCACGCTGTAGAAAGTTGGATATTAAAAAATTCTGGATATGACGCAATGTATATGCATCTAAGTGATATGGTCGAGGGTGTAAAAGAAGAACTAAAAAAGAAGAAAAACTTAAAATAGTCATAAAAATTCTATCTTTGTGTTTTGGCAAACTTTCGAATATCATCAATTAGCATGGCCGGTTCTTCCATAGCGGCAAAGTGGCCACCTCTTTCCATTTCAGTCCATTGAACGACGTTATATAATCGATCAACATATGTCTTTGGCGGCCAAGCAGCCATTTCCTGAGGAAATACAGCACAGGCAACAGGCACTTCAACTCTTCCACCCTCAGGGCACATTATCCGACCGCCCTCTTCTTCTCTTGCATAATAAATCCAAGAGGCCGTATTGAATGTTTTAGTAATTATATAAATCATTATATTTGTTAGTAGTGTATCCTTAGAGTGCACACTCTCAATATCATTATCTTCAATATTAGACCAAGAATTAAATTTTTCAATTAACCAGGCCGCGATGCCTACAGGACTATCCATCATTGCGTAGCTTAAAGTCTGAGGTTTTGTTGCCTGTTGGGTTCTATAGCCATTCTGGGATATTTGATCTTTTTCAAACGATTTTGCCCAAGCTTCTTCATCAACTCCTTTAGGGCCATCAGGGTGCCTCATCGGCATTATGTTTATATGTATGCCCTTACAGGTGTTGGGATAATCAAAACCCAACCAGGTAGAAACTGCACCACCCCAATCTCCACCTTGCGCGAGGTAGCTTTTATAACCAAGTTTGTCAGTCATAAGCTTATTGAAAATCTTTGCCATCCTGCGAGGACCATAAGGCCTGGGTGGTTTTCCGGAAAAACCATACCCGATTAAAGATGGAACTATAACATCAAAAGCATCATTAATATCACCTCCAAACCTCTCAGGATGAGCTAAAGGTTCTATAATATGCAAGAACTCACTTACTGAACCTGGCCAACCATGACTTATAATTAAAGGAGTTGGATTTGAGCCACTGCCTTTTTCATAAATGAAATGAGTAGATATACCGTCTATTTCTGTCTTAAAATGGCTAAACTTATTTATCTGATCTTCTTGTTTCTTCCAGTCAAAATCCTCTACCCAATATTTGCAAAAACCCTTCAAATAATCTATATTCGTTCCATAATCCCACCCCCCATCACTTGGCATTTCATGCCAAGGATAAGACGAAACCCTCTTTTTAATAAAGTCTAGTGTTTCTTCAGAAACAGATAGCTTAAATGGCTCTAAGTCAGTCATTAGTATATCCACTTATTTTTCAAAAAATTATAAATTAGAATCACGGGTTATCAAATTGTACATTAATTATCAGAAAATTTAGATATGCTAGCAACAGAAAATTCAACTTTATTCTTGTCTATAAGTTTTTTTGATTATCTAATCAGGATTAGCATAAAAGAAAGAAAACATGATGAATTATCGCTCATCCATTCAAAACACTTTCGATTACATAATAATCGGAGCCGGTGCAGCAGGCTGTGTTCTAGCATCTGAAATTGTGAAAGATGGCCGGTTTTCAGTTTGCCTGATAGAACAAGGTCGCAAAGATACAAGCCGCTGGATTCATATCCCAGCTACTATGTTTAAAACTTTAAAAACTCAGGATGCATATAGTGTTGTGTCAGAACCGGATGTAAGTCTTGATGATCGAAACTTTATAGTACCTCAAGGTACTGTTTTGGGAGGTGGCTCCTCTATAAACGGTATGATTTACATGCGTGGGCAAGCAAAGGATTATGACGATTGGGAATTAAATTATGGCTGTAAAGGTTGGAACTATCGTGAAGTGCTTCCGATGTTTATAAAACAAGAAAAAAATTCGCGGTTGTCTGAGCCATTTCATGGCAAAAATGGCCCATTACGCGTTTCAGATCCAGAATATAAGCACCCTATAAATTCCACAATAATTGAATCAGCTTTGCAAGCTGGCTTATTACCTAATGATGACTTCAATGGCTCAAATCAGGAGGGTACTGGATGGTATCAAGTCACAGCTTATAACGGTAAGCGATATTCAGCCGCAAAAAGTTTTCTAAAACCCCAAATTAAATCGGAACAACTAACACTATTAACAAATACAAAAGCTCACAATATTTTATTTTCCAATTACAAAGCGACAGAAGTCACAATTAGCAATCAATTTGGTCAAAAAAAACTAAAAGCAAAAAGAGAGATAATTTTATCGGCAGGAAGCTTTCAAAGTCCAAAATTATTAATGCAATCAGGTATTGGTCCTGAAGAAAATTTACTAAGAGCAGGCATAGATGTGATTCATAACTCAGTAAATGTTGGAGCAAATCTTCAAGACCACGTTGGTACTCCAGTAACAATGAAATTAAGAGAAAAAATTGGATTACATGACGAAGACAGAGGTTTTAAGGCCATCAAAAACGGGCTTAATTATTATGCATTACAACGCGGACTATTGACGTCAAACTTATTGGAAGCAGGGGCTTGCGTTGATACAAATGGTAAAGGTCGCCCAGACGTCCAATTTAATTTTGCTCCCTTCGCTGCTGGACCACCTGGAAAACCACCACTACCCATCCACGCTGTTCAAGTAAGTCCAATGACTATGAGGCCTAAGTCTAGAAGCCGACTATATCTTGATACGAGCAATCCAAATGCTTCACTTAAGTTTTATGCAAATATGTTAGCAGAGCCAGAAGATCTAGACACACTTCGAAGAGGAATAAGATTAGCAAGAGAAATTTTTAATCAAAAGCCAATAAGTGACATTGTTGAAGACGAAATTTGGCCTGGCAATAGCGTCTCTTCTAAGGTTGGTTCTAATACACTTGATGACCGTATTCGGGAGCAAGCAAGAACAATTTTTCACCCCGCAGGTACTTGTAGAATGGGGCCTCAAAAAAATGATG
>Ga0163111_10001400_pt1 | contig 14882 bp, 9 predicted proteins | sample CRUFie1St18metaG_FD_109645 | JGI IMG/M metagenome (GOLD analysis project Ga0163111, IMG submission 109645) | Marine microbial communities from the Costa Rica Dome - CRUD Field 142mm St18 metaG | ecosystem: Environmental > Aquatic > Marine > Oceanic > Photic zone | place: Costa Rica: the Eastern...
ACTATATATTCGAAATACCCCCCTAGTCATGAAATATACTAGAAATCATTAGACCCCCAAAATCGGCCACCCAGAACCATGGATTTCGGTCGTAATATAATTGAAGTAGAGCTCATTTGGCATCCAACGGTTAGCGAACGGGTTTTCCCGTGAGCGTCCGTTTTGATGCAATTTGTCATTGCAAAATGGGCTCTACTTCATATCTCTCTGGCGGCCTACGTCGGGGTCCCTCGGGGCCTCAGCGCCCGACTAGCCACCCTATCGGCGCGCCCACATACCACGAAGTTCCTGTCGCACACACGTCGACTCAAATCGTCGCAAGGCGCAGCGCAGCCCCGGTCCTCGTGGTGGCGCCCTCGAAAACCACAGCTTTGAGGCCTTCGTACATCGCGCCGCCTCGTGGAGGTCGGCCTCGGGTTACTAGTACAGGGTGACGCGCACGCGTAGTACTGCGGCGAGCGTGCGGCCCGCCCCAGACGCCTCAGGCCCGCGCCGATCTCAGCGCCGCCCGGCGGTCACCTTCGTCGCGCCGTTGCACCCCCACAGCTCGTAAACCGGCTCCGACCATCACTCGTAGGCCCGTGGTGCCGCGCCGGCCTCGCCCGCCGGCCTCTCGGATGACGCCTCGGTCCGCCGCGCGCCGGGCCGCCCACCTCCTCGCCAGGCCCACCGGACGTCAAGCCCGCCCGCAGCGTTATCCACGATGAGTGTCCGCAAGGTACTGCTAAAGCTGCGGCGCGGGCGCCGCGACGGCGCGACGTTACCGATTTATGAGCGCGAGCCTGCCTTTTGGGGCCGTCCTGCGCCGCGGCCGTTCCGAGCGGATTGCGCGGCCCAGCACCGCAGCATATATGTGGCCGTCCTCGCGCCCCCGGCGCCACCGCTGTGGCCGTGTGGCGGCAAGCCGGGCGACCGGGGTCTGACAAACCCGTACCGTACTAGTAACTTAGGATGGCAGGCTGGTTCGACTTGTCTCGTGGGGACAAAAAGGTATATGGAGGCGGGCGTCGTGACCGGCGAGGTGTCAGCGCGAGACTGCCATTGCAAGTCGGCGAAAACGAGTATGCTGGGGAAGATTTATGGTGGAGCGCAACCAATCAAGAGCATGCTTGCTGGGGCACGCCGAAGAAAGAGCTTCCAATAGCAGGGCACGGTGAGCCATCTCTAACAACCAAGAAACCAGAGCAGAGGCTAAGCGCAAAAAGAGTTACCGAAGATGCCGCAAGCTCTGAAATTATCTCAAGCTTGCAGGACATCGAGTGTTTGCGCAAGGCACTCTTAAAATTGTCTTGTCCAGACTTTTGTAGGCAACTTATCAGAATTCCGAGTCGTTATCACCCCCGCCGACTATCTCGTGTGATCTTGTGGTGCGAGGACCTCGGTATGTGTGTTTTTCCAGTGAAACTTGTCATTCATACATAGGCCTACCATGCACTGTTTCGAAAAATATAAAATCCCTGGAGGTTGATGTGCATTGTATCCCAAAAACAACATCAGACATTTCAATTGAAAATGGATGTTGGAAATATCCTGCCTATTTACTGGAGAAGATGAAGCAGATCTCCCCTAGCAACGTTGGTGTGAAACGAAATTCAATCTGTGTGTCGGCGGCCGTTGGTCTTATTGGTCTGGAACCTCTCTGCATAGAGACCAAAAGTCAATACGAGTCCGAAAGAGTTGGCAGGTCATCCATAGTGAAAGGTTCACGTGTGCATTTTTCCATGAGTCATGTACATAAAAAATGGAAGACACGCGCCCCCTCCATTTCATGGGGAGATGCGATGCGACGACATGTCCTGGGCGCTTGGCTGACTGGTGAAAGGCATCTTGGGTGTTTAGTTGCAGAGTGCGAAGAAAGAGCTTCCTGTGGATCATCTATTGTTGACGTTGCGACATCTCAGGAAGGCGGGCTCATTGCTGCCAATATTTCTGTATTCAGAGTTGGTTTTACGCGCACAATATATGTCTCTATTCATAGTTTAGCATCAATAGAGGCATTGGTAGCAGCGTCGTGCGCGGCGTGGCCGGAGGGAATTGTAATTCGAGGTTTGTATGATGACTTCTACGTACCGGCAACCCTAGTGGAGGCCAGGCTCCCTGAACTCTCCAAGCTCGTACCACCTAGAGTACGGGGTGATCCAACCTTGCCGATTAGTATTTGGACCAAGGTGCTTGACTTCTCGGGCAATTGCAGCTCTGCATCCTTCGTGTGTTTTGGCCTTGCAAGAGCCGTCGATCTTCTCTGTGCTCGAGAGATGGGATCTTTGGTGGCCAGTTCACGTATTGCAGATCCTTGCATGGCTGCAGCGAATGACCTGTCTCCAGGAAAATTTGTTGCCGAGGGCGCTTGTAAAAGGGTATACGTAACAAATGGCCAAGCTGTGGGTGTCACAGACCTTTCGCTTCTGGGAGAAACTACAAGTGTCCTTCGGGAAATAGGCCGAGAGCTTGAAATTTCCGGTCGCTTGACAGCGCTTGTCAGTAGAGGAGTCTGCCTGAACTTTGTTAGCACGACTGACGCATTTCTGTGCCATTACCCACCTGGATCGACCCGGAGCGACGCGCTCAGCTGTTTCTATAGTTACGAGCAAGCCCAAAGGCGTGGTTTGTGGCTTTATGCACACATGGGTCTTTGTGAATACGGTGATATTGAGGGCTTGCTACGCAAACAGACCCATGGGGTCCTGCCAGAAAGCACTACGTTTCAGTTTTTCTTTCAGATGTGCTTTGCTGTCTACGTGTCCCGTGCTGCGCTTGGACTTCGACACTATGATGTAAAATTGCTTAATTTCCTCGTCGCGCCAATTAAAAATCATGCCATTACCGCGCGTTATCATCTTGGCATCACAACATTTGACGTTCTATTACGCCGAGACGATGTCGGTGGATGGGTGAAGCTGGCTGATTTTGGAACTTCACATTTTGACTGTGAAAGTCTGGGTAGACCAACTAATGGAGCGTTGCTAACAACTCTCGAGAATACACCGTTGGACATCCTATTTGGTGGCGATTCCCAGGATACACATGCCTTTGCACATGACACTTTTTCCCTTGGCCTCGCCGCCCTTCACCTCTTTGGCGGAGTTTCTCCCTATGAAGAATTGATGCAATCCTGTACTTGCCCAGCCAACCTTTGTCAAGCCCTCGCCCTGATCTGGGACAAGTTGGGCACTATGTTATTGTTTGCGTCTGCTGACTGCGATGCTAAAGACCAAACTTGCTATTCTAAACCCAATACCGATGCGCCCCTTGACACCACCCTCCTCGACACGTTTTACCGCATGCTTGTGCTTTTAGGAATTCCTTTGCACGATGATGATACAATTTCCAAGCTTTCACCCGGCGCAACTTCGGTCCTAGATGCTGCTCGCGCCTGTCTTCTTCGTAGTACACAGTACTATCCACAGAAAAGTCGCACTTGTAATAAAGCTCAACGAAATGATGCTCTGAATCTCAGACAGACGCAGCAGCGCTTCGCGAAACACAGCTACATGTTCAATCTTCAAACCGGCGTCCATCCCGCCATTCGTCGTTGTCGCCGACGTCTCGGCTCAAATCTCTATATTTTGAAGGCAATGCTAGATTTAGATCCTCGCAAGCGGCCCACAATGCGTGCCATTTTGTCATCTCCACTTTTTACTGCGTTGAGATTATCATTTATCAAGAACAAATTTGCGCATTGTAGTGCAAGCACGCTGGTCTTTGATGTGGTAAGGCGGGCCGATGAAAACGGATCGATTCCGGATGTCTAACACGCTTCCAAGGGGCTAGGCGCAGTTCGATAGAAAGAGCCCCGAGTGTCCATTTCAAGTTTGGTTAATAAGGAAGACCTAAAAAAGGAACAAATCCCCAAGAGCCTTCTCCCTGTTCAGCAGTAAGATAACGGTACAACTGATTTTCAATCTCCCGGGCCGGGGGTATTAATTTGTCCCCCATGACTTCCCCCATGACCACTGGCAACCCGACGGGGCCGGCAGCCCAATGGTAAGATTTTCAATTGATAGCCTAAAAGCGCGGATTTGTCCCAGGGGCATCCCAGGGGCATCATAAGCACACGGCGACACTAGCTTGCCACGGAGGTGCCCACATCGAGATGAGCGAGGTCCCCAAAATGGCCTAACGTGCGGTATTTGGCCTAACTCGCGGGTTTTCAGGAGGTGAAAATAAAAACACGCTACTATGCTAGTGTTTCCCCCCTCGAAGTCCCCCTTGGTGTCCGTGGCGCCGGTAGAATGCGCAAACACGGCATCCTTTGGTGTATAGTTGCCCAAAGGTCGCCTGACGCGGCACGAAACGCCACTGGCGCGACGTTCGCGTGGGGGCCCTTCCGCCCCCTCGATTTTTCAGGGCCCCGTACTCCGCCAGAATGTGAGGCACCTCCTGAGGATCATTCGCAGCTAATGCTTTGTCACGGTGATCAGCCAGCCGGAAAATGACCGCCTGCCGGCCTTTCTCTCGACCCGGAAACCTCTTTTTGCACGGCGATAACGGATGCGGCATGGACCCCCACTGGAGGGGGCGGCCCTGCCAAACAAGTCTTTTTCAGGGTCGCTTCCGTTGTATCTCATGGAAGATGCGCAGAATTATTCACAGAGGGGCGGTAGCCCCTACGAATATCCCTAGAAGCTGCGTCCAAAACGCATTTGTGATGATCGAGTTTTCCAAGAGCCCTGTGTCCTGAGGCTCAGGGGCCGTGAACGGGAGTGTTCACCCCTCCGATAGCTTGTTTTTGGATTATGATCCAGCTTTGCTCTAAAAGAAAGTGGGCGGCATTTGGGGGATAATTGCACGCCGGAGAGACACAACAAAGCCGGAAACCCGTTGATTTTGCACCTGGCGACCAAGGTGGAAGCGCTGCCAAGTGACGTACCAAAGTGAGGTGGAAGCAACGAGGGTCACATAAGTGACAATCCAAAATTTTTTGGGATGATCTTCAAACCCCGAAAGGAGATTCATTCCAAAAAATCCACCAACAGCAGACATCATCGCAAAGCTAAGGCTGCCCATAGACAGGTAGAGTTCCATACGTTCGATGCGATTACGTTCATTGTCGAGAGTCAGCTCAATCAACTTGCGAGTGGAATCAATAGCCCCGACAAGCTTTTCAATACCATCATTAACTTCCTCCCAACGACAAAGATAATTCTCAAAGATGGAGGCAACAACCTCCTCGTTGGTGTATCGAGCAAATTCGTCAATCATTGGTGGTATTTGGCGGGCTTCATCAGAGCGTTCGTAGGGTACAACATTACTCGCCAGTAGCACATGATCTGCTTGGATACCCTCGACATCAGATTCTAGAGCATCACCTATCAGTGCACATATGCGTCGACCTCGTACAGCCTCTTCCCTGAGTCGGGTCTCTAGCGGCAGTATGCGACATAGTGTGCCGGCACGAGCTGTCTCTGAGTTGCCTAGGTCACATAACGCCCCCAGCTCTGCGCCGATAGCCCGTTCAAGCCGCGAGAATTCTCCCAGCGCATGGCGATATGCCTAAGTGCAATTTGAATAGATATCGCGTTTCATATATAGACTAGGTCATGTTATATGCATGCACATACCTCTTCAAGAAGGCTCTCCACCACTACCATTGTGAAGCTCAGTCGCCGCCCACCTGGCCGAGACAGAGCTTCAAGGATATGAGTTTCAACGTGTGCGATATGCTCTCTCATTGATGACATCAGAGAAGTGGTCCCATCCAATTGGATGTCAGTAGGCGTAGGGAGGAGTAGGACACATCGGTCGCAATCAACATAGCCTCGGAGAACACCCAGGTCAAAGACAACAAATTTCTCGCGGATTGCCAGGTCAAGGGCAGTTGTCCTTAGCAGTAGTCGTGCATCGGTCATTGATACACGCCTTCGTAGCTCTGCCCAGTCAAGTGTGATATCACGACCGCACCCAAGTTCGATCTGCCGCCCTTGCCAGGTTTGCTCTTCAAGCCTCAAACTGCTGTCACTGCTCCGACCTAGCAGGTGTGGGCTGACGGAGTTTTTTCCAACGGAGGCCTCTCTCGAGAGTATTGAACAGTTTCCACAACAGAGCAAACATGGAATATAGTAAACAGGGTGGCGAGAAAGGGCCATGAGACTTAGAGCTGGAGTCACGCAAAAAGTCTGGGCGCGCGCGGCATGGTACCCTATTCACAAAGCTTATCGTGACACATTGCGAGACACCTCCCACTGAGTCCCAGGGGCTGAGTATAGGGGGTCCCCTCGATGTGATATGATGGGGTTGGGACAAAATAGGTGTGTAAAATCCCAAACCCAAGGTCCGAGGCACGGAGCGGTAATTTGAACTTCCGAGTCCAACTTGAAGGTACTACTACTCACTACTGGCGGTACTGGCAGGCTAAGCGTGACTTCCGAGTCAAGCCTGAGTTCAACTTGAGGTCAAGTTCTCTGCCGATTTCCCTATGGGACGATGTAGCCTACGAAGGGATACCTAGCACACATAGGACTTTCAAGAAGTTTAACCAGAACTTGTTCGTCTTCTCAAATGAAACGGAGCCTGATCTCTCAGCCCGGGGCCGCAGACACGGAAAGGGAAAATTCAAATGCAACCCATCACAAGAGAATCTTCGACATCACGAGCGCTGGACTCTCTTTTTCCTTACTCGGAACACTCTTGTCCTGTCATATATGCGTTGGTACGCAACATTCTTACCCTTCCTCACATTACTGAATTTCTCAAAAATACCCGGCGGGCCCGGGCCGGAAAGAATGTAAACATATGGATGCCGAAAACTAAACCTACAGGCCATTTAGCATCTTTTGAAACAGTCGAGGATGCCCTTCGTGGTTTTCTCTAGGTGCCAGTGCATCCGCACGCTGCTCGGCCTGCCAGTGGGCTGCTCGAGCGCCCGGGCCTGGAAATGCGGGACTCGGCCCGGGATACTCTGCCAGTGCCCTTTTGCATTGCGGGATACTCTGCCTTTTTGCATTAAAAAGACGCACCTAGCACCAATATCCAGCGACGGTGTACAACGTACGCCCAAGTTGAACTTGAACTTGAAATCCTGCCCGGGCCGGGGGTGCGCAAGCTGCCCCCCGCGCGGCTGCCGCCCGGGCAAAGCTACGGTCATCTTGGCATATCATAGTGGCCGTCTTAACGTCGCGAGAGACCGACTCGAAGTTCAAGTTCTCGGCGCCGATGATATACAAGCTCGTGCACGTATAGGATACAATGTATACATGGCTTGGAACTGATGCCGCAGTGTACTACCTACGGTATGAAATGAACCAAATGACTTTCTAGCAATTTAGTGCTCTTGTCCCATGGAGCTGCAGGTCTTGTCGCGTCTTGTAATTTCGGCAAGGCAAAGCGAGATGGTTACAACTCTCGCGACGGCCCAGGTGGCGACTTCCATTCCTTCTGTAGATTGTGTTTCTCAAAATGAGCGGCGCGACCTTAGTCGCTTGCCGAAACCGACAGAAACCGAGTCATTGCGAATCCAGCGAATTCAAAAAGTGCTTAGTGCACTGAAACGAAACAACTTTCGCATGGCCTCAAATCACTTGGTTGGAAGCCGGTTAAATGCCTCTGTTCATTGCCCCGTCGAAACTTCGCATCCGGGTAAGATAATGTACGAAGGTGCGCTTCAATTAAGCGGACCATCACTATTGGGCAATAAGATGGATACTTGCAATGCGCCCCGAGCTAATAGTATTAAACCAAATGCGCCGCTGCCCTTAAGGCAGCTCATTAAACCGGATTCATTGCGAGTATCAAGGCTCGGCAAGTCCTTTAGTCCTGCTGCGCGGGCAGCATTGAGCCTAAAGTCAACTGCTCGCAGTATCAAAAGCATGCGCATCAACTCAACAAAAATCACCAAACAGAGCATGGATCAACCCCTCTCCCTGCGAGACACGGTCTCTTCCCTTCCTTGCACCGATCGCCAGGCTGGGGAGAAAAGGACACATAGAACTAGGCTGATGCACTATTATATCAGATTGTGGCATTTCAAAGCGCTAAATTCCATCTCACCATCTTTGAAAGCTGCCAGCGCAGTGCTCCAGCAGACTGGCCGTTTTCTCCTGGCCACAATTGAATATCAGAGGCGATCTTTGCTCCGGAAAATACAGTTTGAACAAGGACGCCAAACTGTAGGGCGGTTTGCACGCAGAAGGGAGATGGCTGCTAGAGTATCTCAGGCCATCCTACGAGGTAAACTCAGGGCAGCCAAGGATGAGATACACTTTGCTACTCTCGCTGCAACAACTCTCCAACACTTTGTCAGGGACAATATAGCCAAAAGAAGCCTAGACTTTTTGGTTCATAAGCGAGCGCAGGAGCACTCTGCCGTAGTCGAAATACAGCGACACGTACGCGGAAACAAAGGTCGAGACCGTTTTCACACGGCACGGGCGGCTGCTCATGCCATGGGGAGAATGAAATATATGAGAAAGCTGGCTGCAAAACACCACCGGCATTTCAAGAACAGTGGTGCGGCGATAATTCTTCAAGAACGCTGGAGAAAACGCATGGACATGCGTCAGCATAGATTTACAGAGGAACGGATGCGAACATGCAAGGCAGATATAATTCGTAGATCAATATTAAACTTCAATGCACGTGCTAAACGTCGTCATTCTCGAGATTCTGGCAGAGATGTAAGTTTTCTACCCCCGTCATCCCTTCGCCACCCATTTCATAATGTTTGCACAGGCCAGGAATCTGAAATTCCGGATAGCAATTTGGGTCCAATCACAATATCGTCAGAGAGTTGCACTACGACTCGCCCGGCAGCTGCATTTTTATGCTGATATTAACACGATAGCAGACAGAAAACATCGCACACTACTACTTAATGCATTACCATCTTGTGATGCAAACCCAAAGAAGATTAAAGACATACGAACAGAATCATATGCTCGACAATGGAGTGTTTATATGAATCGGGCATATCGGCTTGCTGGTGCTGCTGCAAATGCTAGAATACCACACCAGGTATACAACCACACTAAGCATGTTGCGGTCACGAGAATAGCAGCGGCATATCGCGCCCACTGCTGTGTAACCCGCATACAAAAGGCACTTGTCGCCACAAAAATAGGGACGCACGCTAAAAGGTCCACTCAACTGCAGGCAATGGCTCTGGTGATGCAACGATTGGCGCGTCGCTGGATGGCTAATGGACGCGCGCTTGTCAGACATCGAGGAATTTATGTCATCAAAATTCAAAAGACTGTTCGTGGTATCCAAGGCCGTGCTGTAGCTTGGCACGTGCGATCTAGGAGGGTAGCCGCTGTCCGACTTCAAGCTATAGCTCGCAAGCTGGCTAGCATGAAGGCCCATGGTCCACAATTCTCTTTACGAGAACATCTGAATCATCCCACAAGAGTTCTCCAAGCGCTGTTTCGCCGATTTCTATCCGCTAGACTAATTGCCCGGGTTAACAAGACAACCATTCTGAGAGATGAGAAGACACTCCAAGTGTATGCCGTGCTCTCGATGTGTCATCAGACTACATGTACAGAACTTTGCACCGAGTCATATACAAAGGGTGGGGAGTACAAAGGGGAGTTTCAAGCGGTTTTTGCTCATTACTGCCGTAAGTCAGACCATCCGTATTGCTATTCGGCCGAACTAAACCCTGGCATCAATGTAGGTGCTCATCCCGTCCGTCATAAGAGTATTGACCGTGTAATGTCGCAGCAGAATTGCCTTGATGCCGAAATGACATCTTCGGAGTTTGTTCGGCTTTTTAAGGACACTCCAAATGTGGTTTTGGGCTCAAAACGTATAAAAGCAAATGACCTTGAGCTCGTTGTTACCAAGGAGAAAAAACAAGGACACAAAAATATCGATTTCTCTACCTTCCTGGCTCATTACAGAGTACTAGAGTATCAACAAAAACAGAATGACCTTCTCTTAGGTCTGTCTCAATCATGTTTGTACAAAGTTGTGGCCTAACACATTGGAAATGGGGAGAGTGGCATCCCGGCAAACTCGACTATCCAGGGCACTCGCCATGCTCGACAAATGGTTGCCTCTAGAGTGGGCCTCACAGATAAGTCAAGCTCTTAACAACCGAGCTGACCGCAGAATTAACACAGCCACAGCAATAATACAGGGTTCTTTTCGTGCTTCACTTGCCCGCAGTTGCGCACAGAAAAATCAGCGAGCACAATATCATGCGCTGCACGTTCGAGCTACCCAGATCGCCGCAGCCGCTATCCAGAGAAGAATCGCACGTGGCCCTATCGCTCGTGCGGCTACCAGCAAGCTCGCGAGGCAGGCCTACAGGAAATATTTTGTTGACTACGATGAGCTCATGCAGTGTGCCAGGAGTCGTTCGACGCCTCGCCAAATATATTATTGGGCCTTCATTGGGTTGGGGAAGCATATGAATGAAATCAAGAATGGTCGTGTGGCATGGGCAAAGCCGAGGCTCTTGGGCGAGCACGATGTCAAGCAAGCATCGCAGAGACCAAATAATTGTACCAAATTTGTCGTACACTGCGCGTTTTGCGGCACTGCAGCAGCAGAAAGGGTTTGCCTGGGTACTTGTGGGGATCCGTAGACATCACAGTGTCAAATGCAGTCAAGATACGCCTGTTGATCATTTATCGTCGAAGGTATTGCAAAACATGCTGGAAAGAGGTTCATCGACGAGGGAAAAGTCAGAATCATTCTTATTATGCTATTGTGAATTGTGTGGATTGTAACAGCAACCAACCAGCAAGTCGAATTTGTGGCGATTGCTCAGCATTGGAGGGGCGCTCTGTCTCCCTGTGCGACGTATTGTAGCGGTGTCCGCTGCTTGAGCGTGTTTATTTAGTATCAATGTAGGTGTGTTTTCATAACCGACATTCTGCTGCTGCCGGTGGGCGAGCACAGAAGAATGGAGTGGCATCACAAGGCCCCTCAGTAGAAGCCAGCCTACAATCAGATAAAAGTTCACGCGCACCATCTCGGAACGAGCATGCTTTGGGTAGATTTAAAGCCCATTCGCGGCCTCATCTCTGGACAGCCCTTGTTCAACCTTGCGCGCTATGCGGTGATTTTGCAGCTAGATGGCGTTGCGCACCCTGCCAGGAGTCATATTGTGCGACGTGCTATTCCCGTCTCCATTCACAGGGTACACGACTTGCACACGCATGTACCCGCCTTGGATATTACACGGCAGATATGCACTCTCATGACGAACAAACCTTTCGTGAAAATGTGCGACAGCTGAAGGAAAAGTCAAGGCACGAATCTGCTTGTGCTGCCGAGCCACAACTCCGTGCTCACGCAGTGCTGAGGATTCAGCGTAGCTATCGCGCAGCTATAGGCCGATATTTAGGGCAAACACGACTGCGCACGCTTCGCAAGGGTGCGCGTTGTGCCTGGCCGCAGAGGAGGACCAGTGCTCCGGTTTGGAATGGCCTTGAGAGTAATTTGGCAGTCTCGCGTGAAGATGGAAGATTGCACCAGGTCATGAAGCGTATTGCATTCTGGAAGCAGGAATCGGTGTCAGTCCTGCCCCCCCTTGGCCTAAATGATCATTTCAGCTTGATCGTAGGCGAGCGCGTGCACGTTACTTCATCTCACAGAATGTTCCTGATACGTGTTGGGGCGTGGGCTGCTCTTCAAATGCAAAGAAGTATCCTGGACACCACCTGGACATTGGGTCTGTTGCCGAACTTCATATTCAGGCCAAAACAGGCGGAGTCAGACTACCAGGCTATGCATTTCCGGTTGCTGGTGAGAAAACGGTTCGCGTCTCGCATGATTTACGAGATATTCTGCGGCCAAATGATAGGATTCGAATTGGGTGGCGCCTCTGCCGCATCAATAGTAGCCTTGATGCGGTGACTCAAGCCAAACTCAGGTTGCGTTTCTGCTGGCTTGGCGACAGTGTTGTTTTGGACGGAAAGGGGCTCCGCATTTATCGAATCCCTCCCCAGTCTTGGTCTGGTCGAGTTTGGACTGCATTCGGGCGCCTAGTATATGAAAGTCAGCTTACACAGAGCTTAATTAAGAGATACGGTGACTACCACACCGCAGTTGGGCAGTATCAGCTTCTGATAGCCAGGCGCTTGGGCGACACACTCCCCCAATCAGCGAAGATACTTAAGAAACGATCAAAGCAACACCGCGAACTACAAAGCCGCTTAAAGTGGTGGACATGGGAATGGCAAGTAACCCTCGAGGCTCAGGAACGCAAGATGATTAAAAAAACTAGTGGTAACAAAATACCGAGATAACAAAGTGCATTGGAAAGAAATTGCTTAGTACTGTAATGTGATGTAAATTGGCGCAGACTCCATGGGAAATTAGTCTAGGACCAGCAGCATTATGTACCACCAGAAGCCTTCGTTATACGCTACGGGGAGTTCCAGTTCAAATTATTCCCTAGGCAAGACGCGCAGATGGCCATAGTCATCGTACTTAACGACGTGCACTTCACGGACCGACCTCCCCAATTTCTCCTGAGCTCATCTGCCTCTGAATGGGGGAAAGCACTTGGGAAAGCCAGAGGTAGGTTCTCGTAAACAAGGTCTATTCTCCTCTATTCGAGCTTTTGGTTAGCCGCGCGCGGGGGGGGGCAAACGGCCAAGATATGACGATGTGCCAGCGGCCCGCTAAGTTCGGAGCTACTCGGAACGTCGCGCCAGCCTGTCACTGAGCCTGAGTGCCACAGAGAGATATAGGGGGAGGTAGAAATCCGGGCCCATCATGATCTCGCGTCGCTCGCTTGGCTTCTCAGGAGGCTGCATCCGAGTCCTCCTAACCGGCAGCTTACTACCCAATAAACGTCCGTGTAACCCGAACAGGTGTCGAAAACACACATGCCAGTGTTATCCGAACCGTGACCGTAAACCCTCAGACTCTAGGCTAACCCAGTACTGGGTAAATGGAAGCCTCCATATTTCTCCTAGAAGAAAGCCAGACCAGAATTCCTCCATAGTGAATACAAACGTAGTCTTAGGCGCCGGCCGTGGTCGACTTCTGGTCTAATTTGGAGGCTCAATTTGGAAGATCGCGCCGCTTCGCCATTGTTGCTCGAGTCCGAGTCCGCAGCGGCTGAGTCTGGTTCCCTCACCTATCTTGAGCTCCCGGGTCGTCTGAATTGCTATTTTATCCACATTCGCCATCTTGTTTCCATGCCGGTCTGAGGGGTCGCATCCTCGGGCTCTGAGTCCGGCGCTCAGCCTCGAATTAGCCCTCGATGGAGGGATTCCCCGGGGAAAGCACTGCTCGTGGCCCAGTGGAAATTATGTTGAGTAAAAACGTCAGCCAAGGTTGTTACTTAGATGAAGCTTTGAAAAGGTGCTAAAGGAATGTGCACCAATCCGAGCGCAATACTGTTGAATCTGGTTAGTGATGAGAAGTGAGTCGAGACGGGGAGGGGTGGGGGGGGTATTCCAAGAAGCATCCGCAACATCATCATCGGCCTCGGCTCTGCGTCTGTTCTGCCATTTGGAGTTATCTTTGTGGCGTTCAATGCTACGCAAGTGATATTGAAACTTGCTTTGCTCTTCGACTAATTCATCAACCCACTGGCAGCAATACTGTAAGTAGCTCTCAAAAGTTGCAACATCATCTAAGTTGGTGGTGGCATACAATTGTTGTCTCATAGGGAATGGGGAACTGTAAATATCAAAAAGAAGGGCGGTGATTAAACCAGGATTTCGTATCTTCAAGGGTAGTTCTATTAGTATGGAGGCTGGAGAAAAATAGGCGTTCGTCTTACCGCGGTATGAAGATATGAACTGCTCAGAGAGCTGGTAAGCCTTCACATTGAGTGTGCCCCCACAAGTTGCGATGGGATCGTACAACAAAACTACACAATTGTCACTTAAATTTTCTTGATAATTAACTTGTGTTTCCACCAGCGGAGTTTGACAAAAAGAGCCCAGATAAATGGACTTGTACCATCCGACACAGTTATTGTCCACATTAACTTCTCGTAGCATCTTCATCATCTCCATCTGATATTCTTCACCATCTAGACTTGGGTCATGGTTGGGGTCGGATAGGTCACTTCCGTCACCATGTTCATCCTTGTCGTCGGGTGCCGGGAAGGGAAAGCAATGAGTCACCTCTAAGATTGATCCTCGATCCAGGCCGAGCAAAGATCCTGCTACCATCTTTGGTAAGGCCACACGGCAGTGTTTCACCTAGAAGTGCGACATTTTTGCAATAATACAAGCACAGGGATGACGACACTGCTCAACGAGTTTGAGCAGAGCCAGCCCATCAATCTGTACTTCGGTTACTCGATGCCGCGTCTTGATCTATGATTCACAAATACACTTGGTTGTAAAAGCTTACACACAAAATCTTACGCCAGCGATTGCTTCCCCAGACCAAGCCATGCCGCCAGCGATAGCGAGTATAGCTATATAGGCTCTGCTTTCATGGACATCGACAGGCTAGTAGCGGTGGTACATACGACGGAGGCCACCCGTCTCCCTGAGGTGTCACCCACCCTTACTAGTAGAGGCCATGAGTTGCCGGCCGGGGCCATACTGGCGTCGGAACGCGGCGCTGCGCCGCGCAACTGAGGCCGAACGGACACCTGCGAGCGAAGCAAGCAGACACAACGCATTTTGAGGAAGGATGATGACAGTAAGACGTCCCTTCGGCGACCGTGACTTATGTCTTCTATAAATCGCAGTACCGCATCCCATTCCGGTGTCCGTCAATAATAAGCTAGTATATATATTCAAGGCTTACCCTGGACGCTGGGTGGGGCTAATTATTACTAACTCGCTCACTCAACTATCTAGTGTATTGCGCCCAATAACGCAAGACCAAAGGGTACGCACCCGGGCCTTTGGGGTGCCAGTGAAAACCGTTAAAGTGAACTTACTTTAGGTTCACCCCGGTGTTTTTACGGCGGCTACTTAGCGCCGGGCTTAATCCACTTGGATAAGTAAGAAGATAGG
>Ga0163111_10001401_pt1 | contig 14882 bp, 9 predicted proteins | sample CRUFie1St18metaG_FD_109645 | JGI IMG/M metagenome (GOLD analysis project Ga0163111, IMG submission 109645) | Marine microbial communities from the Costa Rica Dome - CRUD Field 142mm St18 metaG | ecosystem: Environmental > Aquatic > Marine > Oceanic > Photic zone | place: Costa Rica: the Eastern...
ATGGTTTGTACCGGGGCCACTGGCAGGCGGAGTTAGTTGGGTCCCAGGGGCATCCTAAGCACACGGCGACACTAGCCTGCCACGGATGTGCCCCCCTCGGGATGGGGTGCCCAAAATGACCTAATGTGCGGGTATCTAGCTTAACTTGCGGGTTTTCGGGGGTGAAATCAAAACTCGCTACTATGCCGGTGACTTCCCCCTTGAAGTCTCCCTTGGTGCCCGTGGCGTCGGTAGGACGCGCAAACGTGGCAAACCTTGGTCTATGGTTGCCAGTCACGGTAGACGCCAAATAGTCGCCTGACGCGGCACGAAACGCCACCGTGACTGGCGCGACGTTCGCGTGGGGGCCCTTCCGCCTCCTCGCTTTTTCAGGGCCCTACACTCCGCCAGAATGTGAGGCATCCCCTGAGGCTCATTCGCAGCTAGTCTGGCCCTTTAGGCTATTGGTGGGGAGGCGCTACAGTAGCCGAATTAGTTGAGTTCCGTCCCTTGTTTATACGCGTTGCTCGCACGGATCTTCTTGAGCTTGTGCCATTTGCTCAGATGTAACTGTGGTGGCTGCTGACCCAGTTGGTTCTGCTTCAGCAGTGCTCATATTGAAGGGGGGTGCAACAGCGATTTCAAGTTTAGCCTGAGGGTGTAATAGCCAGTTTCTTGGGAGGAAGTGAATTCTCGTGCGCCAGCTCAGACTATTGATTATATTTATGCCCGTGTACTTATCAGGAAGCCGACCGGCCTGGTCGTCCTAGCCGCGCGTTTCGCCTTGCTTACTTCGACGCGCGACCCGAAGCCGGCCCGGGTATTCAGGCGGCGTACGTGGGCGCTGCGATTTACAGCTGTTTATAATATAGGTCGTTTTCGAAACCGACCAACCAAATGGGATAAGATGCCAAGTTTAGGCAGAGCGTAGGACTCCCGTACCGCAAGAGTCGCCAGGTCACGGTGGTGGAGTGGTTTCTTGGTGTTGTGGTCTGCAGAGTATCAACACAAAGTTGAACGGCCCGATGCGCTCTTGAGAGAATCCTACGAGTCTCCCGGACCAATGCACGACCTTCGGGCGCTCGACTCAGAACCATGATCTTTGAGCCAAGAGACCGTCCAAAGGCTGGGTTACCATCCAATGGCTCTAAACAGGCTACTATTCAGGTTTTGCAAGGACCCTAGACCTTTGACCTCACTTGTCTCGTATCCATTTCCATTATTTCAATCTTTCGCATCCAGTTAGAAAGGGCACTTTGCAGGTGATACATTTGAGCCTTCTGCTTGAGATAATCGAATGTAGTGGGCAGGTCTGTGCCCGCTGATGCTTGTTGGCCGTGGCGTTTCTGTGCATGCCTCTCTGTGGCAATATCACATGTGACAGATGCGTCTGTGTAGGCTCTGCGCAATTGTAGAGCGCGGACAGACTTTTCTTTTTTGTGCCAGCTTGATTCGGCGGTAATTGTATGGAGATTTTGCCTCAATTTATTAAGCGACTGCACCGTCTTGCCTGTGGCCATCTTGAGTCTAAGTAGTTCTTCATTTCGTTCATCAACCTGAGACTGATGATTTTTATTTTCTATCTGTAGCTGATGGAAGTCAATGTAGTGAAGTATGTCGCCCACCTCCTCTTTTTGCTTCAATAGTGCCTCTGCCTTCTGCAGCTGTTTTTTGAACGTAGAATTTTTCAGTCGCAGCTTCCCAATCACATTATCACGCCGCTGCAACTGTTCCTCCATGAACCGTGTTATTTTCTCCGCCATGGTTTTCCCAGTGCGCATATTCTCTGCGCCAACCACAATATCTCGCTTAAATTCATATGCTTCCTTCTTCAATTCTGCAATTCGGAGATCAGTCTCCTCGAGTACAGCACTCAATGTGTCCGCCAGCTTCTCAGTTGTTTTCCTATATTCGTCAACATCCTTGTGGTGGCTTTGTTGCTCCAGATTTGCAATGTCATACTTCAGCTCGATGTTAAGACTGTGTGGTAAGTGGCATTGCTGCGATTCCTGTGAGATGTGTACTTATTTTTTGGGATGGGGATACAGGTTACCTTCTCAACCACCCTCTTCGCAGCTTGCTCACATCGAAGCAGAAATTTTCGGAGCATTTCATTTTCGAGCTTCAAGCCTTCCACTGTACGAGACATCTCGTCGATCTGCTGCACTTCATTGCCTTCTCCCTAAATGTCATTGTGAAATTGGGCAAACATAAAACGGAACCATCAAATTTGTCATGGCGTTAACGCATGATAGGGTAACAGCTTGAAGATACCGTGATACCGTGCCTGAGGCTGAGAGTAGCAAAGTAATGTGGACACTTGCGTGTCGCTACATACCCGCCTAACCCGGTGGTTTTCTATATAACTCTGTCCAGTTGGCCATACGGCTAGCTACGTTGGCCCGGGCCCGGGCCCGGGGCCCATTTAAGAGCCTGAGCTGCAAGTTCAAGTTCATTCAAGTTCAAGTTGGCAACTCCGGGCCGACTCGGAGTCGACTCTCGGAAGCGTCCACCCTAAGTGGGCGGCTGGGCGGCTGGTCAAACTCGAACCCGACCCCTTCAAGTTCCTGGCCACACTACGGTCACGCGTTGTAACCGTGACTGCCAGTGCCAGCCGGCCAGGGAGCCGGCCCCGGGCCGGGGTCACGTTCGCTGCAGCCACCCGGGCGGTCACGGCCCGGGTATACTAGCCACGGTATATAGTACTACCATGACTCGGACCGCCGGACCCGGAGACCACTCAGAGCGTGAGCCCATAACTTGAACTTCAAGTTGCGTTGCAAAGGGATATAATATAGGTTGTGTAGTTCCTGACTCCGCCGGCGGTGCTGCGTACTAGTAGTAGTGCGGGCCGTACTACTAGTAAGGGAAGCCGCAGAAGATCTCGGGTGGGCCGAAGAGAAGAAAAAAACACGAAGCTCCGGATGAATATAACTGTCCAAAATCGTTAGAGATAATAGACGCAAAAGCTGCTCATGAAGCAGATTAAGTGGCTTTACGAAGACAGAGGAACGAGGATATTCCAAAACAAAAAATCCCTCTTTCGTTTGATGGTCTACCGCGTGAACAACCTCGAGTGGATCTGGTCAGCCTTTAGCGACAAGGGTTCGATCCGCCCGACGCTCACCGAAAGTAAGACACTGGGAAGAAAGGGGGGAATGGGAAGAAAGGGGCGTCCGACGAAATCCCGTAATAAATTATTTTACGCATTTTTGTAATTTCGGGGGAATGGGAAACAAGGGAAGAACGCGATGGATTTCAGTCTGCCAGCCCCGGGGGTGTTCTGTTTTGATGCGACTCAGGTCGAATGATCTGGGGAATGACAAAACCGACACTCCCTACTCTCTCGGGAGGCGACTTCTCCCCATCAAGGGGATAATTTAAAGTTCGGTGTACTCCGGCTAATAGTTCCCCCGGGATAGGAAGAAGCCTAGGTACGTAATGCAACCTGAAGTACTTTGGGTGCGTCTCAGCCTGAGTTGAACGTTGGAATCCTACTAGACGTGCATCTCCATTGTGACAGTGCAACTGCCACTTGCTATTCGCCATCCGTAGTCGACCGCACCCAGCCAGCTTTTGCGGCGCGGAAAATCTGGTGGCTAAATTGGGCCCGGGGGCTTTTTTCACTGGCAAGGCTTGACCAACGACCGCTGGAATCCCCGGAGCGCCGGTATGATTATACAAAATGCCCTGTCTTACTCCCACCCTCCCAATTTCAATGAACTGGGGTCGGTTTCAACGCTTTTTGCCTCTCGACACTGGAGATTCTCAAGTGAAAAGTGGATAATTGGCAGGGCAAGAGCAGAGCTCAATGTTCTGGCCGTGCGTATACTGTTTGTGCTTCGCTCAGCATGAACCCTGGTGTTAACTTGGTCTAGGATAATGTCTGGGGCAAATAAATATTCCTTTCTACTTGAATGAAATTGAATCGGACTTCCAGGTGGCAAATGTAATGCTGAGTAAGGAAGTGCCCCAAAATAAAATACTTGCAACAAATTGTCGGAGAGAATCGATTCCGACCACCATGCGCACGGTACGAGTTTAGATGACAGACGAGTTGATTTAAGTGCCACACTTCCAAATTTCGAAACAACAGTCGGGCAGAGACCAGAGTGGCAGTGGCAGGACGAGGATAGATCATGTATAATTAAATCAAGTAGATGCCGAATATCATCGTGTGTCGATTCTTTCAACACTACTGATGCGCCTGCTTTGCTAAACTTCGTAATTTGAGTCGAGGCGAAGGCAGCTTGTATATGAACAACTCGTGATAGGGGGATGTCTGATATACATTCCCAAGGCAATACCTGAGTCCGCTCAGAGCAAAGAAGTGTAGCAAAGAATGACACCCTTCTTTGGGCCGCGACTGCTGCTGAGAAAAAGGAACGTGGAAGAGCAATTGCGTCCGAAACTTGCTTCAGAACAGCTCGTCGGTACTCAACTCGATTCTTTCGCTCTGCCACAACGCTGCGGCGCGTGCCAGTTAGCGCGCCAATCAACGCTGCACTTTCCACATTGAGTCCGCGTGCACAGCGACCAAAGGCAAGTGCATGACGCCAGCCCAATTGTGGAGCATAGACAATTAGGGTGCCAGCAGCATGAACAGCAATTACTGTTGGGACAATGGGGGGTGTGGAAACGGGGCCTTCAATGCGAATTTGTTGCATTAGGGTGGCAAGCTCACGGAGAGCATCCTGATTGTAATGATGCAACCCCGAAACTGTGAGCTCGCCATATGTATGACGAGTAATATTTGCACGAATCGTGACAAGACATTGCCAGCAAGAGTTAGCAAGAGCACCCGATGAATCATTCTCTGGTATATGTGGGATGAGAAAGTTCGAGCGGAGCTCCACCATGTCGTGGCTACTCCAATAAAGGTCCACAGACCGCACTCTAGGATACTTGTGGGTTGAGTCACGCTCAAAGCAAGGAAGTACGTGAAACAGGAAAATATTTTCGTCGATCATGGCCTTGTCTGCCACCATAGTCAAAAAACGAAGCATGCGCTCAAGGGTGCGATGGATTTGTGCAATGGTTGTAAGGTCGGCAATAAGGGCTACAGGAATGCGGAGATTGCACATCACAAACAGTCGCAAAAGAAGTTCTCTTGCTTCCCACCAGTGAGCGATAGCACCCACAGGGTCGTGGCAGATTTGAAGCAATTCGGCCATGTTTAGATATGTTTCTAGGAGTAGTAGTGGCTCAACCATGGCAGTGGCAATATCGAGTGCACGACGTGCGGCCAGGGAAACATCGCCCAGGGACACATGGCAGCTTTGTGAGGATCGGCCAGAAAAAGGAAAACTAAATGTGTCTTGCAGGAACATGGCATCCAGCTTAAGTGCGGCGAAAGATGACGCCGCGCACCCAGTACAATAGGAGTCATCTGTAGCCTTGAAGCATTGCAAGGCAAGACGATACGAACAAAGAGCGTCTATTTTTACATCTTCTGCGTTTGCATAAACGACATAGCGCCTGGAGGACCATGAACACTTAACATTACCATCAGTTGTTCCATCATCGAAACGGAGATTGTCAATCTCGCTGACAAGCGCATCGACATGAATTGGATACGCCGTAAATTCAATGTCCCTGGCTAATGATGCCTGAGCACGACCACGGAGCTCATAGAGAACACCTAAAGTATAAAATCCACAGGCAGACCCAACACGAGAGACGCAAGCCTCCGCTGCTGCTACTGTTGGGGCAAGTTCAATCAATGCCCTTTTTGGAGCTCTTTGAAGCAATTCAATTTGAGCGGCCAACTGGCCACAATCAACACGATCATTGCAAAATGAAATGAGTCGGCCTTTTGAAGACGTGTGCCACAAGGGGCAAGCCAAATCTGTAGGTAAGCCTTGATATGAGTTCCATTGTTGGCCACAGGACCCGCTATCATAGTATTTTCGAAGGCGACTGATGCGTCGTAAGGAAACTTTTGCCCTAACCGAATTAGCACTGCGCACCCCGCCTTCAACGAGATGAGAGAGAATTGCGATACGACGACGATATGAAGTTGGACACGAAGCCAAAGCACACTCCAGATATTTTATGGTACTATTAGCCTCGTTTTGTCGCAAAAGAATGCTCGCCGCGGATACACTAGCCAGCAAGAATAGAAATCTAGCTTCATGCACAAAAACTGTAACTGAGCAGATGTTTTGGCGTTGTAAGTAATCTGTTTGAAAATTTTGCAGTGCTGCGTTCGGGAAAGAAACGGTACCGAACCTAGCCTGTTGAATGACAAGAAGCTCTATGGTAAATGATGCCTCGTGAGAGTCCATAATGAAGTTCTCAACAACACAAAAGACTCTCGGCAGGATAAAGAAGCTCAGTGCATTTAATTGTTCAGTATCAGCCTCAGCGCGCAGTCTCTCAAAGTATTTGCGCTGGTCGCGCAGGACACATTCGCACTGAGACATGCTACGTTGGCTAACTCCTTGGCGCATTAATACAACACACAATTCGCGTTGCAGCTTATACCGTTCGTTTGAATTGCCGTGGAATTTCGAGACTGCTAAACATATATCAAGAGCCAACACAGCATATGCGTGCTTTGATCGCTGTTCCAATGCCCGTGCGAGGGCTCTCAGCGTCGTATATCCCATTGGACATGTCAAAATACAATAGGTTGTTGGCAACTCATGGTTTGGAGTTCCACAGCGGGCTGCACAGGCTGGTAAGTCCACCTGGAGCATGAGATCCATTTTATTACATTACTAAGACGCAGGTTGTGCTGGTTCTGTTGTAATTTGTTGTTCTAGGACGTATGCTACCTCAAAAAGCAACATCTCTGCGAAACGCAGCTCCTTCATTGCATGTAATGCATTACAGGAACGCACTAAGCTCTGTCGTGCTCCTTTTTCTTCCTGTAATTTAATCGCCATTCGGTCACGAAAATATTCAATGCCATGTAGGTGACCAAGACCAAGAGCGAGTACAGCCCTGGCACGAGCATGGCTAAAAAATGGTAAGATTAAAGCGATGGCAAATAGGCTGGCTTCAATGTATTCTGATGCATTTGAGGACCACTCGCCTTTAGGTGCTAAACTAGATACTTTTTTAGACTCGCAAACAATGTAAGTATACGCAGAACGTAACAACTGTGAAGCGTCTGAACTCAAATACAGTGTTGACGCAATGCGCCAAATGCCGGGGCAGGTGCATTGCTCAAGCAAATCAACAGGGACAAGCCGCTCTGTGGTCAATGGTGAATAGCCCATCGCTTCTAGGTGCAGATCAGCAAAAACCAAAACCTCAAGTTCACTCGCCTCCTGCACGCGGAGGTTGCGGCGAAACACATGTGCAACATCAAGAAATCGAACCATACCCGATCGAGGCAAGGGCGGGAGTGCGCCGCACCAGCACCAATCGCCGAAAATCTGGCGTGTAGCTAAGCACAGGTGCTCACAGGAGGAAGTTCGCATTGGACGGTTGTGTACCTATGATTTTAATTATTAACAATTATAGTTAACAGTGAATTCTACGAGGGCGAGATGAGCAAGGGATTCATGAATAATTAGCTTGCTTTTTGCCCGAAGCAGGTCATCACGAATAGCATTCACCATGGCCGTAGCCCCACGACAAAAGGTAGCAATATCGTTAGCATCAAGTGGCAAGAAGGGAGGGGGGTGGTGTCCTTTGTGTAGATGTTTGCGCATATGTACTGTGCGAATAAGCTCTATGGCACCAAGCTCGTCACATCGCTGAACCAGGCGACATACGAGGCGAGCAAGGCGCCCGCAAGATTGGTAACAATGAAGATCGAAATTGTATACTGAGGGTCTTAGTGAACCACGGGAATTAAATTGGTGTGCCTTGCTGGAACGCGCCAAGGCGTCAAGGCAATGAACAAGGGATTTGGTCTGTGCACTGCAATCACGCCAATGTTCATTGCAATATGACATTTCCGCAACACGCAAGGCCTCCTCAAATGCCACCTCTTTACTTGGAGAACATTCACTCTCAACATATTTTCTCGGGTGCTCTGGAGATGGCCTAACAACAGTAGCAATTGCACTCGACACTTTGTCATGAATGTTTTTTAACCAGGTGACCATGCAGTCGCCCGTCTTAGGTGCACACCGTGTTAAACAAGCAGAATGACTGGTGTTCAGGCGGAGTCTTTGATTCCTGATTTCTTGCGGGAATGCCACATCCGGAATTACAGCTCGAGGTGGTAACTTAATTGCTAGACTGTATTTTTGTAAACTGCGACGAGCTCCAGTGTTAATGATGATGTCTATAGTATCTAGCTGACCCTGATGATGTTGTGCCTGTTGCATATAAATTGAGAACAGCATTGGTGGCCGTGGCAACTCAAACAATGAGTCCGTGCTCAAGGATGTACTGTTTGTATCGAGATACTCTAGCAAAGGAACGGAAGGAGCCAACTCACATTGGACGATGGTGGAGTTGAGTGGAAGCCTATCATTGGGTGAAAAGTTTCTGTGGTTCTCTCCAATGGAGAGCTCCAGATCCCAGTCCTCAGGTGGCCTGGCGGCCTTTGCTTCAGCTGTGTCCGGTGTAAAAGACACATTGTCATCAAATTGAAAGTCGCTGTCCCAACACCCGAAGTTTAGCATTAACTCTACCTGCCCCAATTCTGTTATGATTCATCACACTGGCTTGTAGGCTATCAGCCCGAAAGCATCTCGGCTGTAATAATTGTACTTGTAATTGTATGGCTAGTAGTTCCCCAAGCAGTCTCCTGCCAGCGAACGCGCAGAAATGCCACGGCCCTAAGCACCCCCAAGAAACATATCTTGTTTTGCCACCGACTCCCGCTATCAACTTGAAACACAGACTCGCCGACCCGATCCGAGTCTGGGCCGGGTCTAGCCTGAGGAAGTCACTGTGCGATTGTCGTGGCCAGCATAAGAATAGCAGCCGGTGGCCGATTCAAGTTCTGGTCTGGTCCGCAGCGTGCCCTTCCAGGCGGCACCAGACTGCAAAATCTTTTTTTTTGCGGTCGCTCCATCATGATGGTCGCGTTTAACACCCCAAGGTGTTGTTCAAGTGAACGTCGCCTATGGTTGGCACCACGCCGGAGATAAATATAATGCATCTCGGCTGGATCGTCGAGTTAAACCACAAGCCCACTTGCGAAGTAGGCCCGGATGTCACGGGGTGCGACGAGCGTAGAGGCCGCTGGAGTGCATGATCGACATTCGCAATTTCGGAGCTTATCGTAGAACGTCCGCGGCTGTTCGTGTCGCACTTTTGCATGCGATCACAGCCCAAGAAAATGTTAGAGTTAATTAATTAACCCCATCGCCGCGAAACGCGGAGACAATCGAATCGGCCTCTCGCGACGCGAAGGCGGTCACTATTGACCGTCTTCACCGTCAGTGATCACGAAGACGATTAGCACCTGATCAGCGTTGGGCGCCGCCGGGCACGAATCCTGCCCAGTGGACGAGCTCCGAACCGACTCGGAACCGCTGGGCAGGATAATGCCCGCCAGCCGAGTTATCGTTTGGTGCCAAATTGGCAGTGCCAATCCCCTTAACGCTCACCCCAGCTAAATAATCCTGGGTACTAGGTGTCCAGCTCCCAGGGGCGAAACCCAATAATCTCCGGTCGCAACGACGAATGCGCGCCAGGAGCTTCGGCGTGCACGGGCCGTCAACGGTGATCTCGGCGACTCTATCGGCGCGTAGCATCGCTTCCGCACCCACGTGCAGGCGGAAATGCGCGCACGTGCCGTGATGCACGCCGGCACGCCGCCGACGCACGCCACGGCCGCATCGACCTAGATAGCGAAACGGGGCCTTTAACGGGCGTTTCCGTTACTCCGAGGACGCTACTGCTGAGTCGGTTTCCGATTTGGCGAAACAGAGCGCCAGCGGCCACGCCCATCATGATGATGATTTCAAGTTATGGTCACGGTAGTATCTTATTAGCCTTTCGAACAGCCCTATTTGCTGCGCTCACAGGAAAATGGACCTCTAAGCGCGATGATGATGGCAAAAGCAAAAAATTCACATGTTTGTGTGTCACGTGTGTCTCAATTGGTTCGAAAATGCACCATTCACAAGTTGCTCTATCTTGAGTAATTCAAGTCACGGTCGGAAACGAAATATTTGGGAGCCGCAAGCAATACTATAGCATCATCGCGGAGTAAATTCCGGTTTTACCACTGTCTTTTTGCGCGTTTCCCATATTCCGCCTACCTCCCGGGCTAGGCGTCCGGTCCCGGGGTATTGGTTATTATGTAGTAAGTTTGTGTCGACAGTATTTTTGTCGCCAGCGCTGTTTGGAGTAGCTTAAGTAAATCCATAGCCGTAGAGCAGACTAATAAGAGAAGGCTCAAGAAAAATCAAACGTGTCCGCGTTCGCACCAGCACCCGGGCGACCTGGGCTCTGCTAGCCCATATAGATAGCACCGACAGATTGCGGCCTCGCTACCACCCTGTGACCTTGGCCGCCGCTCATGTTGCGTCTTTATTGGAGGCATCGAGACCCGGGCGCAAGCAGGGGGGATCCGTCCTTGCGAGAGTAATAATAATACGTAGAGACTTCCAAACGACACGGCGGAGGTTTTTTTAAGGCGCGGGTTCATCGTATGCAAAATTGATGCGCAGGCCTCGCGCCGAGAGGATCTTGCATCGCGACAGGAGGCCCGGGGCTCGTTACTTTAGCCGAAGTGTGGTCGAAAGAGAAAGAGAAGCTAAAAACAGCGAATCCTCGTCGCGTGTTCGCTGACGTTGCGGTACGAGCTGAGATAAAATAAAACCCGCAAAAAGGCCAAAGACCCTGGATGTATTAATGTCATTCCGTTTATCCCCAAAATTAGTTCGATCATTTTATATCTATAAGGCGCAACGGATTTTTTTCGATATGTGCTACGATTCAAAACACACAAACCAATTACCCACAAGGCCCCGATTTTTATCGTATCCGACGTTTCCGACGGGTCCGCTTCTGCCCGACCGCCACCTTGCCACGACTAAATAAAATGGCCCGCAAGCGCACTGTCGCCGCGACTCATCAGAGCAGGCGCAATCCCTACGGTCGCAACGTTAAAGCTAATAGATGACGACGCATCGGCAAGACTTGTCGCGACTTATATGGCTGCAATTGCGGTGACTGGGATCATTTTCATAGACGTCATGTGCGGCAGCACCAGCCATATGAAGACTGCTGCGCTCAGATTAATAAATGCGCTTCCATGGAGTGAGCCTCTATATGTAAGCTCTAATTTGCCACCCTATGCGCACTAACGCGCCGGTTCCAGGGGCTAAGACGCCGCCCAGTAAGCGGCGGGCGAGGGAGGGGAAATCGTGCGTGTCTGTGTAGGGTTAGAACGTCCAAGGGCATAATAAGGCCAAGACGAGACAAGAAAAAGGAGAAGAGAAAATAGGAAGCTCGCGTGAACTGGCTGTTCGCAATGTCGCAGTCGAAATTGTCTCAAACCGAATTCGATCAATTTTGCGCGATAGCCGCTGACTTGGATCAAGGCTAGTGTTTTTTTAGCCTGTTCATTGGTCCGCCGCGCCAATATACTGTACGGAAGGCCAGTTAAACGCCGGCCGAAGACTTAAAAGATGAATAAAAACTGTGGCTGGCCATTTAACTACTACCAGGAAACGCCGATTTTCAAGTCTGTGAGTCGAGTCGCTTTTTATAACCTAATTACCCTTTTAGGACCTGCTTACTGCTGCCTAGTGGTATGTCCAGTACGTAGTAGGAGCGTAAAAAATATTGGTGGTCTAAGCACTAACTCAATTTCGACCTAGCCTCGGCGTCCCAAGGTTCTGGTTTGCTGGGTTTAGCTTGCAAGGTCTAACTTTTAACCATCTCGCACGTGGATAGGCGCAATTGGACACGGAGACCTCATACGTTGCTGTTGAGCGGTCATAACCCTTAGGGTTTCTCTCTTTGATGCGATGCGCCTTTTCGATTGCGCGTTTATATGGAGTGGCCCAAAAGCGTGTAGCATGGCGCCATTTAGTATTTACCGCCTCTCTCCCCTATGCAATGGTAAGTCGCCTCATCGACATCCTGTTATAGCCTAGATCACACTTGAGTGCTACTTTTGACCTAACATGAAGCTTCGCGGTTGCGCAATGAATATGAAGAGCGAGAGTGAATAAAAAAATCTTAGGTGTTTGCAGGGCTCTTCGCCAGATGATTGTCTTCGCATTCTTCCGTCACAACACGTTCAACCGCACTTGCGATGAACACCAGTCTTCAAGGATTTAGAAATCTTAGCGGTGTCTTCCTAGATGCCTCTCTTTGATAGCCTCGAGGGTATTTTTGTCCGCTTAACGCAGAGAATCGATGTGCTCTCGCCAGAGCCCGGGCTTGGAGCCTTGTTTGCCGCGTGATCCGGATGGATATCCAGTCCGGCTCGGGCTCTGAGGCAAGGGTCGGCGACGGCCCGGCAAATAGTGGCCGGCGTCCTTCTCCGATCCGCCGGTACGGTCTGCGCCAGAGTACTACTAGTCTGGGCCGGACTTAGTCCGACCCCACAAGATTCCTACTCCAGGTCCAATTAGGGCGTCTCATGATATATCCTAACCCGCCACATGCGAGCTTGTATGAGTAGAGCTAAAATTAGCATGTAACTCTTTGTCAGACTTTGAATTGTTGAGTGAGTCGTATTCACATGAAACTGCGACGCAGCTATCTAGCCAGTAAGTACAAAAATTAAAAAAAGATTTTGATTTTATTTGCTAGGGGCTCAAAGTCGAAAATGAAAACTCTCATGTGGGCTAAAAAAGCCCGTAAAAAGGGTACGGATAAAGAGCCAATCGGATCTAGATCCATCATCGCAAGAGGTGCGCGGCGACGCAATAGAGCCACAAGGTGTTGTTCTATTCGACGAGACAAGATTTTGATGCGGACTGCAAATCGTGACGTAACCTCGCAGGATGACAAGGTCTTTTTGTTGAATCAGTCTGAGCCACATGTCGCAACAATTAGGCAGGAATTGGCTGTGCCCTGTATTTCAAGATTTCTATCAGGAACGCCATCCGAGAAGGAAAAATGGCAAGCAGCGGCAAAACCGCCGCTGATGCATCGCTCTAATGCCCTACACGTCCAGCGGCGTAAAATGACGTTGCCCCTCATTGTGTAGAACTGGACTGTGTTGGGTGCATTATATTACGAGAAATGTACCTTAGTACTATACAGAGAGTAGCAATGAGAATCGACCAGAAGTTTCTGGCGCTGGATCGCGGCCACGATTTGGATGGAGGCTGTGGAAAAAGACGAGGCTTTGCGTAACGGTGACCGATCAGTTCGAAGCTTGCACATGCACAGCAAGCATTATCTTTTGCTTCAACTGGAAGATCATCTTAGTGATATGGCTGTCCTAGTGGAGCAGTTGCGCCTGTTGAGCCTGGACGTAGTCAAGAAAGGTAGTGACTCAGCATCTTTCTCTTCCCGCCAGTTTGTCGGGATCACATACTGCAATGAGAACTATTTACTTAAAATGAACTCAGATGTTGCATTTGTTAATGACTCGCTTCCCCTTCTGTGCTATGCCGGCTATCAGAGTGGCACGGTAATCCATTTATGTTGCCGGTTTGTGATTTGTCTCTAGAAGAACGGTGCTTGCGTGCAAACGATCGAAGAGTCCTAGCTCTAGGTAGAGGCAAAAATATGCGCCTGGGCCAACTGGCCTAAGCGCTCTCCTTGGCCTATTATAAATATAGGGCGGTAAATACTGTAGCTAAGGACCCTATTACGCCACTGGCAGGATGGATGGTAACTTGCGGTTACCACATGGGGCTCATCCAGGGAGGGATTGTAGTTTGCTGCCACTGACATCATCATACGGAATGATCTTCATACACTCTGTGGAAAGTAGGATCGAGCAGAAGCGGCAGGATCATGATCATGATTGAGCTTGTGGGAGTCCTTATTACCTCTACTTCAAGTTGAGGTTGACGTAGGGGGAAGTTGAAGCTGCTGAGATGCTAGAGAGGCTTCAATCCGCCAGGTGGAGGAACAGCGGTGCGCGCCGGCTACAGTGTGTTTTCCGAGTCTTCCATACTAGTACCACTGGCACGGGCTGTCCACTTCTTCTATGGACCTACGCAACCACGGGACACAATACAGGCCTCAGACTAGCGCGGATGGCGCCAGAATTGTCCTCGAATTCACTTTCGACCTCAGGCTAAGCCGACTAGTCCCGTTCTCGTGGGCGAATGAAGCACAGACGGTAGGAAGTTACTAGTCTGTTTTATGTGAATGCGAGGAATACTATACCCCACCCCCCTAGTATGTACTAGTCCCCTTACTGTCCTCTATATAGTCCCCTTACGTCACGGTAATAAATAAAGCCCCGGCTGTCATTGAAGTTTTACACCCCATTCATTCATAGTGCTAATATGATTACACGGGGAGTCACTAACGCCAAACTCACTCACACCGTTGCAGGGGGTCGGGTATAGCACCGCACCCCACATTTCTCCTGCACTGGCCGGGCAGAAAATATGATGCCAGTGTATACTTGTAGTAGTATGTGGACCATTGCGTGTCCCGGGCCTCCGTCATCGATTTCTAATATTTATTTATAGAGCGTGAGCGCCGAGAAATCGGTTGCTGGGCCTCGCGGGTTCGGGTGTCGTAGAATGCCGGCGTCTGCGCCTGCTCGTGGGGCAGTTGCACATGCGCTGAAGTCCCGAAATTCTTAGATATAACCCCTTACCCCGGAAAAACGCCGAAATCACTGAATCGGCTCCTCGCAACTTTTAGCAGCCTTGCGACGCGCCACTGCGGGCCCACGCTCGCTGCAAAAGCAACCCGCTGGCCAGTCTAGGTGCCGATATGTACTCCCGAGCCCGCGCTGCGTCTGGAGCCGCTTAGGGCAATGAACCGACGCGCAATTTAAAGGCAGGTATGCGACGCGCACCTGCCTTTGGGAATCATTCGGGCCTGAGTGACCG
>Ga0163111_10001402_pt1 | contig 14880 bp, 11 predicted proteins | sample CRUFie1St18metaG_FD_109645 | JGI IMG/M metagenome (GOLD analysis project Ga0163111, IMG submission 109645) | Marine microbial communities from the Costa Rica Dome - CRUD Field 142mm St18 metaG | ecosystem: Environmental > Aquatic > Marine > Oceanic > Photic zone | place: Costa Rica: the Eastern...
AGTAGTTTCTGGAACACCTGGACCAACATCAATATGGTATTTAGCTTCTATAGGGTCACCATAGTAGGTGGTAAAAGAAAATTGACCCTCATCTATCTCAACTTGTTTTCCGTCAAGTGAGACAAATTGTTTTTGATTAATGAATTTAACTTCAATGAAATCAATACCAGTCTGTAATTCAGAAAGTGATTTACCGTTTACATTTATAGCACCTTGGTAGTGAACAAATTTAGGTAAAAAATTGAAATTTAAATTAGGAACATGACTGTCTGCATTTATTGTAAATGGATTTACAACAAGAGCTATAAAAAAAAGGAATAAAGAAAATTTTTTTATAAAACTATTCATGAATTTATTATATCAGATAAAAATATTAAATATTTTATTAACAAAATAAGAAAGAGCCCTCAAATGAGGGCTCTTTCTGTAATAGTCTTCCTATATCTTCCTATGGAGCAGGCGGAACAATCGGCAAGATTGATCCATCTGATTCTGGAACGATGTAGATCCACAATCCTTCACCAGTTGATACGTTTGTTCCACTAGCAACTTCTACGAACTTAAGGTTAGTAGTATCGTACTTGTAAACAATGTCGTGTCCACCAGCTGTACTGTCAGTTAAGTCACCGAAGTACAAGGTTTGTGTAGTAATAGCTGTACCATCACTACCTTCAGTATTAGCTCTAGTTACATCACTAACACCAACGAAGTTCCAACCAGCTACTGTTGGGATAGTTACTACTGCTGGAGGGGAACCTGCAGATGGAGCAACTGGCCCTTGTAGAGCAACAGATTGACTTTCGAAGTTGTTATTGTGTACCCAGTAACCATGTCCTGAGTGTATTTCTGATAATGATCCAACGAATTTACCAGAACCAGCGTCTTTAGTTGCGCTAGACCAAGTGTGGTCAGAGTACGATAGTACCATGTCAACACCTGAGTTACTAAACACGTTATCTATAGCTGGGTTAACTGGGTCAGATGGTACTGACTTAGCATTCCAACCAGCTAGCAATGACATTTTAAAGTCTTTTCTAGCAGCAACGCTGAATTTTCTAGTAAGTATGCTACTTACGTTACCAGCATAGTCTGTTGCTTTAGACACAATAGTGTGTGATCCAGCAGCAAGATCAGATGTTGGTACGTAGTAGAATTTCTTGTTATCAGTTGTACTCAAATCGCCTGATATGTCAACTCCGTCCAAAGTAGCAGTGTTAAGGGTTACCTTAGTTGCTTCTTCAGAACTGTAGTCAAGCACAATGTAAGGCTTAGTCTGAGTCGTTGTAGATCCTGATGCAGGAGTAATAGTCAACGATGGAGCTGTATCATCCAACATGAATCTCAAGTAACTTGAAGTAGATGAGATTGAACCATGTATAGTGATGTTTCCTTGTGTTGCTTTATCCGTAGCAGTAACTACAACTGTTTTCTGTCCGTCAGTTCCTGGAGTACCAGAAGCTGCATTAATTGTGTACTTAAATGTTTTAGTACCTTGTGCAGTCATACCAGCATCCAAGAGGATAGCAGCAGAAGTAGCGTCAACAGTTGCTGTAGAAGCAGGTGACAATGCATCACCATTTCTATCAACTGTGAACGAGCTTGCTGGAGGGTCAACAGAAACGTTCAATGATCTAACGTTATAGTCATCAACGTCTACAGCAGATCCCATACCACAAGTGCTTGCAACTCCACATGTACCCTTGTATCCGTTATCTGTACCTTGACCAGCTTTAGCCATACCTAAGTCGTAAATATCAACTTTCGGATTAGACACAAGCTCTTCGTCAGTAGTAACAGTTAGAGTAATGCTCTTCTTAGTTAAGTCACTTGCTCCTTCAAGGGCAGCAGATCCAGTTCCTGTACCACCAGATAATGTAGCAGTTACAGAAGGGTGAATCTTGTCAGTAGCGTTAGCTAATGAACCCGTTGAAGTTGAGTTTCCAGCCATGTCAGAAACTGAACCAACTAACGCAACTTTCGGCGTGTTGTCAGCTGACATAGAAGCTCCTAATGAAAGGAATACCTGTTTAGGTAGTGCTGAATAAATTACAGCTTCGTTAGGAGTGTGTGTAGTTCCATCATCAAATGTGATTTGGAAGTCAGTAGCATCAATATCTGTGATATTACCATCAAACTCTACAACTAGGCTGTTTGCCTTAGTTGAAGTGTGCTTGTGAGTCTTATTCTTAGAATCGATACTAGTGTCCCACCACCAGCCAGTGTAAGCAGCTGAGATAGATGGAAGTTTTTGGTCAATTTTAATGTGGTGTGCACCGAATTTCTCTAGTACACCAGCGCTAACTGAAGTATTTGAGTCAGTGTAACCAACGTTACCAGCCAAGTCAGTTGCTACTCCTTGGAAGTCGATCCAATGATCAACTGGAGTTGCTGCTCCCAAAGGAAGCGCAGAACTTGGTGTGTATGTGTAAGTTAATGATGATACACCATCAGTAGATGTACCTCTGTTAACTGTTACTGATGCAGCTGTTCTAGATACGCTGCTTTCATCAGTTGATGATCCAAGAGTGATATCACCACCAGTAAGTGCGAAGATTGAGCTTGTCAACCAGTCACCACCGGCACCTTCATCATTTCCTGTAGCATCGTGTAATGCAGATGTAGTCATAACATCAGTACCACTACCGCCAACTTTACCATCTTCTCCAGAGTTATTCTGTTCAGAACCTTCTTGAAGAACTAATAATGATCCACTTACATCTAGACCAGAAGCAGCTTCTGTAGCTGTTAGGCTAAATGTTGGAGTTCTAGTTTGGTTTTCTGATGAGTTAGCAGGAGAGTTAATCTCTACTGTAGGAGACGTAGCGTCAACCTTAGCAGTGATAGATCTCTTCTGGTTTGTGTTTGAATCTGCATCAAGAGCATCTACGTATTCTGCGTAAACAGTTCCACCATCTTTAACTGCAAGAGTTGAAGTATCTGATGTTGCTGCTCTACCTAGACCAGTAGCACATTCTCCACCACAAGGGGCGAGTGCGTTAATGTGTCCGAAGCTACCAAAGTATACAGATTCTGCATCATTTGTTGTAGCGTTGTTAGCAGCCATACCTAGAGGCATAGATGTATTTTCGTTATCGAACAAGTTAACTAATCCATTGAATACACCAGTATTTCTACCAGTTTCAGTCAATAGAATGTTAATTGCGTTTGATTGTGATACAACACCACTCCATACTTTAGCAGTAGTTGTATTAATTCTAGATGTTTTCCACTGTATTAAACCAGCGATTACGCTTGTTCCTGCAGCATCTGCATCTGCTTGTTCACCACCTGGAGCCCATGCTTGAGCTGCTGCTTCAGCAATAGAAGTAGGTGTTGAAACTTGAATTTGTGCTGATACACCACCAACTGGATCACCAGCTGAACCTATTAATGCAACAGAAACTAACGATGTAGTTGCAGTTGAACATTTAGGAGCAGCATTGAATGAACCCATAAGTGCGTCTTCAGCGCCTGTTCTAACAAGCGTCATGTCAGTTCTAACTTTAAGAGTTCTTCCCAATGTAGTTGTTGCAGCAGTAGCATCCGTAAGGATGTTTGCAGCAGTTGCACCAGTTCCACCATTTGCGATAGATGTACCATCAAGTAGAGAATCGGCTGTAGATCTAGCAGTAACGGCAACAGCTTCTGTATAGAATGCAGTACCGATACCTGTAGTACCCTCACCGTCTTCATCTTCATAACCAGATCCGATGTATCTACATGCAAACGTAAGGTCAGCACCATTTACTACACCATCACTGTTGTTATCAATGATCGGAATTGCGTATTCGTTCTTACCTGTATCACCAATTTCAGTTTGATAGTTTGTTATTAATGTACTTGAAGCTGAGTGTCCACCCTTTAGGATGATTACAGTACTCTTAACGACAGCTGCGTTAAGGTCTGCATCTACCACTTCAATTACAAGCTGGTTTGAACCAGTCATAATGTGTCTACCTGTAGAAGTATATGTAGCGTACAGAGATTTTCCTGAACCTACATAGCTTGGAGTAGTTCCACCATAACCGGAAGCCAACTTAGACGGACTCGTTGCAGTTGACAGTTTTGACCAATTGTTAACCAAGTTGATCGTTCCTGTTTTTGCCGCTTGAGCCGTATCGGTTTGTTGATTAAGTCCAATAACAGAAGCAACTACTAATAACATAGCAGCTATTCCTCCTAAGACTCGTGCAGAGATGATATTTTTCACTCTGTTTTCCCCCTTTACCTTATTTCCGGATTCTTGTTCTGACATATTTGTCATAAAAGTCTCCTTTTTTCCCTACGTGCCAGTTAGAAACCCGGACACGATACGGTTGTTGTTTATTTACTTTTTAGCAACTAATTAAAAAGTTGTTATCTAAATAAGAGACGCCTGGTTTACCTTAGTCGCAACTAGAAAACATCAGACAATACGCCTGCTTATCGTACAGATAATTTCATAACATAGTACGTATGTCAAGTAATTATCAACAACGTTTTATTAAATTTTAGTTATCTGGATTTTAAAAGCTTCTGTAAAGCTAGCTAATACTTTACGCGCAATTTACCAAATTAAGATAAGGGTATAGGTTGTCCCAACCAATTGTCAACGATTAAATCCCTTTTTTTTTAAAAAAATTACGAAAATACATTAATTTTTAATATTTAAGAAAAAAAACCCAAAAATTTATCTAATTTAGTCTTTAATCCAGCTTTCAACTTTAAGGAAATCCGAATTTGATGAAGTTTTTCCCATAGCCTTAAGAATTTTCTGCGTTAAAGCTGTTGGGTCAGTTGCGGCATCAGAATGTGAATTTGATAACGCGATCATTCTTCTAAGTAAAGTTACTTGCTTTAGTGTATATTCATCAAGCAAATTGGCCTCATTCCTTGTTCCGCTTTTTGAAATTTCTATAGCCGGCCATACTCTTTGCTCTGATAATCTTCTGTCAAGGTGAAGTTCCATGTTACCAGTACCTTTAAATTCTTCATAAATTAAATCATCTAACCGACTTCCTGTGTCAACAAGACAAGTAGCTATAATAGTTAAGCTTCCATTTTCTTCAAAATTCCTTGCAGCACCAAAAAATTGTTTTGGTGGATATAACGCCAATGGGTCCATACCACCTGACAATGTTCTTCCGCTACTTTGAGTATTAAGATTGTGAGCTCTGGCTAATCGGGTAAGGCTATCAAGTAAAACCACCACATCTTTGCCTGATTCAACTGATCTTTTAGCTTCAATAATAGCTTTCTCAGCTGTCTTACAATGATCTTCAACCGGTTCGTCAAAAGTAGAACTAAAAACTTTTCCTTCAACAGACCTTTTCATATCTGTAACTTCTTCTGGTCTTTCACCAATTAGCGCAACAAATAAATCTACATCAGGATTATTTTTAGTTATACCAGAAGCAATATCTTTTAATAAGATAGTTTTTCCAGCTTTTGGTGGAGCAACAATTAATGCTCTTTGACCTTTTCCTATTGGAGAAAAAATATCAATTAATCTTGTTGAAAAAGGTTTATTACCGGTTTCTAGTGTTAGCCTTTCATTAGGGTATATTGGTGTTAATTTTTCAAATACTGGCCTTTGTTTCATTTGGCTTGATTCTGGATCATAACCATTGACCATCTCGACCTTAGTTAACCCATAGTATCTTTCCTTATCTTTTGGTTGCCTTACCTGCCCGGCAACTTTGTCACCTTGTCTCAAATTGAATCTTCTCACTTGAGATTGAGAAACATAAATATCATCATTGTTATCTTCGGTGTCTGGATTTCTCAAAAAACCATAACCATCATTCAATATATCTAAAATCCCAAAACCTAATAATAAATCTTCTTTTTGAGCAAAATGAGCCAATATTGGCAAAACAATACTAACTCTTTCAGCTTCATCAGTATTTTCAGGAAAATCAACCTTTTCTTTTTTTGCAAATTTTATGAGTTCTTCAATGGACATTTCATCAATGTCATTCTTCTTCAATAAACTTTCGTCTTGAATTGATTTAGATTATTTTTCACCAACCTCTTTTCTTGTTGAGGTTTTTCTTGTTGAGGTTTTTCTTGTTGCAGCCAATTTTAAAAATTTGTTTTGAAATCTCTAATTTAAAGAAATAATGGATAATTTTGAATTAGAGACCGCCAATGAATTATGACGATATATGTATTATATTGAAAAATTATTACTATGTAAATTTTATTGTATAAGTCTTATCTGGTCACCTTCAACAACAGTTTCATTAACAGCTGATACAAAGCCATAAAATAATGGATGTGGCCTATCTGGCCTTGATAAAAATTCTGGGTGAAATTGACTTCCAATCATAAATGGGTGGTCAACAACTTCCATAATTTCAACAAGGTTTCCGTCTGGAGAGGTTCCTGTTGGAACTAAACCTTCTTTTTCTAATTTATCTTTATACTCATTATTAACTTCATATCTATGTCTATGTCTTTCAATAATTTCACTTTCTTTATAGCAATCAAATACTTTTGAATTTTTTTTAATCACGCATGGATAATTACCCAACCTCATGCTTGCCCCAGTTTCTTTCAGTTTCATTTGCCCAGGCAGAAAATCAATTACCGGATTATTTGATTTCTGATCAAATTCAGTAGAGTTGGCGTCATTTAAATTTAGTACATTTCTAGAATATTCAATAACCATAATCTGCATGCCAAGGCAAAGTCCTAAATACGGAATTTTTTTGGTTCTAGCATAATTAGCACATTTAACCATTCCATCAATCCCTCTTGGACCAAAGCCTCCAGGAATAACAATACCTGATAACTTTCCTAAAATTTTATCCAAATGATTTTCTTCAATTTCATCTGAAAGTATCCAGTCAATATTTAAATTTAATTCTTGATTTACCGAAGCATGCAAAAGAGCTTCTTTAACTGAAAGATATGAATCTTCAAGTGAAGTATATTTTCCTATTATTCCAATATTTAAATTCTTTTTATCATCCCTAATAATGTTAACCATTTTTTTCCACTGATTTAAATCTGATTTATTTTTTTCAAGATTTAAAAATTCAGAAATTTTATCACCCATTTCTTGATTCTCTAATGCTATTGGGACAGCATATATTGTGTCTAATGTTTCTAGTGAAAATATTCTTTGAAGTTTGACATCACAATGAAGAGATAATTTGCTCTTTATACCATTGTCAAATTCTTCATCGCTTCTACATACTAAAAAATCAGGTTGTATTCCCATAGCTCTCAAGGCATTTACACTATGTTGAGTGGGCTTTGTTTTAACTTCCCCAGTTGCTCCTAGTTTTGGAAGTAAAGTTAAATGCATGAATAGAGTATTTTCTTGACCAAATTCGCTTCTTATTTGCCTGATAGCTTCGATAAATGGTTGGCCTTCAATGTCTCCAACTGTACCACCAACTTCAACTATCATTACTTCAGCCTTTGTTTCGTTAGCAGCTTTAAAAACTTTATCTTTAATAAGATTTGTTACGTGAGGAATTGTCTGAATTGTTCCACCAAGGTATTTGCCTTCTCTTTCATTTTCAATAATTTCTCTGTAAATAGCTCCAGCAGTAAAACTTGAGAATTTATTCAATTCTTCATCAATGAATCTTTCATAATGACCAAGGTCAAGGTCAGTCTCGGAACCATCAGCAGTAACAAAAACTTCACCGTGCTGGAATGGAGACATGGTTCCAGGGTCAACATTAAGATATGGATCGAGCTTCATTATTGAGACGTTGATACCTTTGTTTTTGAGTATTCTTCCAATAGATGCTGAAACGATTCCCTTACCAAGGGAACTAACAACTCCTCCTGTTACAAAGATATACTTTGTCAAAACTTTCCTTCTCTAATATTTAAGCTTTTCCCAAAACACCAACATATGCATTCTAAGAATTTTAAGTATTCTCTGTCAATTGTTGTTATAATCATCTCTCGAAGATGGATTCAAATAATCAACAACTTAATATAAAAAATTTAGCTGAACTTGCAAAAATAAATTTATCTAATGAGGAATTAGAAAAATTTAAAGATCAGATCAAAGATATTATTGATCATTTTTCTTCCTTAAAAAAAATTGATACAAATAATTTCAATTCAAACTACTGGGAAATTGACAAGAACAAAGTTGTGGAATTAGATGAACTTAGAAAAGATGAAGTCGCAAAGTCATTTAAAACAAACGAAATTTTTCAAAACGCTCCTGAAAATGAAAATGGCTTTTTTAAAATTAGAAAGATTCTAGATAGGTAAATAATGAATATTGGCAAAGAGCTTTCTGCAAAACAGTGTGTTGATTTAATAAAGTCAAAATCGATTTCAGCTACCGAGTTAACAACTTTTTATTTAGATAGATCAAAAAAAATTAATAACGAAATTAATTCTTTGATTACAATATGTGAAGATGAGGCTTTAAAAAGAGCAAAATATATAGATGATAATCTCGCTAAATTTAAAGATAAAAAATTAGTAGGAATCCCAATATCCATCAAAGATGCAATTAATACAAAAGACATCCTTACTACAGCTGGTTCAAAAATATTAGAAAACTTTAAACCTCCAAAAAATGCATTCGTAATTGATAGGTTGCTTGATGAAGGAGCAATAATTACTTCAAAAGCAAATTGTGATGAATTTGCAATGGGTTCTTCAAATGAAACATCTCAATACGGCCCTTGTAATAACCCTTGGGATAAAAAAAGAGTTCCCGGAGGGAGTAGTGGTGGATCTGCAGCCTCTGTTGCATCATCACAAAATCTTTTAAGTATTGGTTCAGACACTGGAGGAAGCATAAGGCAACCAGCATCATTATGTGGCGTAGTTGGTTTAAAGCCGACTTATGGAACAGTTAGCAGAAATGGATTAATAGCTTTTGGTAGCTCACTTGATCAAATTGGCCCTTTCTCCAGGAATGTGGATGATTGTGAAATACTTTACAATTCAATTAAAGGTTTTGATAAAAATGATTTAACCTCAATTCGAAAATATTCAGAATCAAATATAGTTAACATAAAAGATTTAAAAATTGGAATTTGCGAAGAGTTGTCAGGTGATGGTATTTCAGATGGAGTAAATAAACATTTCATTAATACTGTTGAAGAATTAAAAAAATTAGGGGCCAAGATAGACCATGTATCTGTTCCATATATAAGAGAGTCTCTTCCTGTTTATTATTTAACTGCTCCTTCTGAAGCTTCTTCGAATTTAAATAGGTATGATGGCATCAAATATGGACTATCTGACAATAATTATGAAAGTTCGTGGGAAGTCATAAAGAACACAAGAAGTAATTTCGGAGAAGAAGTTAAAAGAAGGATACTTCTTGGAACATTTGCATTGTCTTCAGGTTATTACGATGAATATTATGGCAAAGCTCAAAAAGTAAGGGGAATGATAGTAAATTCATTTAGTGAAGTGTTTAAAGATTATGACATATTAATTTCCCCTACATCACCAATTACTGCTTTTAATTTAGGAGAAATGGTTGATGACCCACTTACAATGTATCAAAACGATATATGCACTATGCCAGCAAATATTGCAGGTATTCCAGCAATTTCAATTCCTTGCGGGCTAAATGATGGGCTTCCGGTAGGATTTCAAATAATGGGCCCTCATTTTTCAGATAATAATATTATTTCTATTGCCAAAGAACTTGAAAATCATTTAGAAATAAATATATTAGAATCATTAAAGATATGAAAAAGATTTTATTTATAATATTTTTGTTTGCGTTTTCTTCAATAAGTTGTGCAAGCGAAGAAGAGTTACTTTTATCATCAAGTGGGCCTCCAGCGTTTCCACATGTATTTATGGGCAATGCTTATGTAGATGGTCAACCCATAAAGGAAGGTATTGTAATATATGCTGAATTTGGAAAAAATAGATCTGAAATAGTTGAAACATTGTACGGAAGATATCTAAACGTATTAGTTGCACCAATTAGAAAATCAGAATTAACTGAAGTAGTAAATTTTTATATTGAAAACTCCAATGGAGATAAAGTTAAAGCCGTTGAGGATTTTCGTCTAAGCAAAGTAAATGAACCATATGTTGTAAATATGAGTTTAAATTTTAAGAAATATCCATAATGCTCATCAAAGTAAATAATAAATTTCCAACAATTGGAGATAATACATATATTGCTCCAACTTCATCAGTTATTGGGGATGTTATCTTAAATACATACTCCAGCATTTGGTTTGGAGCAGTTGTTAGGGCTGATAATGGATCTATAAAAATTGGTGAAAGAACCAATATACAAGATAATTCAGTGATCCATGCTGATGACAATTCATATATAGGAAATAACGTAACAATCGGTCACGGAGTAACTTGTCACGCAAAGACCATTATGGATAATTGTTTACTTGGCAATGGATCAACTCTTAATGAGGGAGTAATTGTAGGAGAATTTTCTTTAATAGCATCTGGTTCAATGGTTTTAGAAAATATGAAAATACCTCCAAAATCACTTGTAATGGGAAATCCAGCAAGAATAAGGGGTGAAGTAAATGAAAGACATGTTGAATTGATCAAATTAAGTTGCTCAACATATGTCGATAAAGTAAAAATATATCTTGAATCTGAAAATTTTACTTAATAAGTAAATTATCAATTAGTCTAACTTCACCCACTTTAGCTGCAACCATAACTGCTGTGTAATCAATACCTCCAAACAAATCAGATATATTTATGCTGTTTTCATTAAAAATTGATAGTTTTTTTATTAATATATACTCAACTTTAAGTAGTTCCTGTTTTCTGTAAAAATCTTTTAGAAAAGTTTCAATATTTATTGAATCATTTTTTTTGAGTAACTGATCTAATGAATTTAAACCTTCAAAAATTTTTGATGCAATTTTTTTTTCATTATTATTTAGCAAAGTATTTCTACTACTTAAAGCTAAGCCAGTAGAATCCCTAACAGTTTCAACGGGTACTATCTTAGTTTTATGCAAATGGGATAGCTTAGTAAATATTAGACATAATTGCTGCAGATCTTTAATTCCAAAATATGCATAATCAGGTTTAATTAATTCAAAAAACTTATTTACTATTGTCAAGACGCCATCGAAATGACCTGGCCTAAATTCACCTTCAAGAATTTTGCCATCTTGCCCAGAATCAACTTTTTTTAAATCAGAATTTATTATTTCTTTCTGTTCAGGAATATACAATAAATCAACATTATTTTTTTTAAATATTTCAATATCTAATTGCAAATTTTTTGGGTAATTAAATAGATCATCTGGATTGTTAAATTGTAAGGGATTAATGAAAAGTGATGATATTAAAAAATCGCATTTTTTTCTTGCTTCCTTTAGAAGGCTTTCATGACCTTTATGAAGAGAGCCCATTGTTGGCACAAATGAAGTAGTTGTTTTTAAGTTATTACAATATTTAATGATTTCTTTTTGAGATTTAATAATTTTCATATTTTTTAAAATTGTATCTATTTATATGTAAGTTTACTTAGAATTGCTATATCCTTAAAAAGTTAGATTAATAAGTTAATTATATAATTATGGAATTTAAAGCACCAAGAGGAACATCAGATCACATCCCTGAAATGAAAAACAGTTGGAATGAGATTGAGAGAATAGCTCGAGAAACCGCAAAATCTTTTGGTTATAATGAGATATCTACTCCTGTATTTGAACAGACTGGATTATTTAAAAGGGCAGTTGGCGAAAGTACAGACGTAGTACAAAAAGAGATGTATAACTTTACAGATCTTGGCGGAAATGAATTAACTTTAAGGCCAGAAGGTACTGCACCAGTATGCAGAGCATTTGTAGAACACGGAATGCATAACCTTCCATATCCATTAAGACTATTCTATATTGAACCAATGTTTAGGCATGAAAGGCCACAGAGCGGAAGAATGCGCCAACATCATCAATTTGGAGTTGAGATTTTTGGAGACAATAGCCCTGAGGCTGATGCGGAAATAATTATTATAGGACTTACCTATTTAACTAAGTTAGGAATAGATAATTTAAAATTAAAAATAAATTCTATTGGTAATAACAGTTCAAGAGAAAAGTTTAGAGAAGAATTTATTAGTTATTTTAGTTCTAAAAAAAATGATTTACCTGAAATAGATAAAAAAAAGTTTGAACTTAACCCAATAAGAATTCTCGATTCAAAAGAAAAAATAACAAAGGGAATGATAAAAAATTCTCCTAAGCCGATTGATTTTCTTGACGATGAATCAAAAGATCATTGGGCAAATCTACAAAAATTATTAAATAGATCTGTGTTGATATTCGACAATATTAAACTTGAAGTTGATCACAATCTTGTAAGGGGGCTTGATTATTATTCAAATACGGTTTTTGAAATCGAACCTATCGACCAAAGTGATAAGGCTCAATCAAGTATTTTGTCAGGGGGCAGATATGATAATTTAGTTTCATATATTGGAGGCCCTGAAACACCTGCAGCAGGATTTGGGAGTGGCATAGAAAGGATTATGTTGTCGGTTGGAGATAGTTTTGTTAAAGAAGATAATACACCAGATCTTACTATAATTTCTTTAACAAATGAGGCATGGATTGAATCAAATATTTTATGCGATGAATTAAGAAAGAAAAATATTATTGCTATAAATTCATCCAGAAATAAGAGCCTTAAATCTCAAATGAGGTATGCAAATCAAATCAAATCGAAATACTTAATGGTTATTGGAGATAATGAAATTGAGAAAAAAGAATTTGATTTAAAAGAATTATCTTCAGGAAATAATGTAAAAATAAAATTTGATGTTGAACAAATTTATAAAAATATAAAAAATGGATAAATCTACTTTAGATAAACTGAAAAATATAGAAATTCGATTTTTTGAAATTGAAAAATTAATGTCTGACCCTGAAAATGCATCAGATGTTCAAAAAATTACGAAACTAGCAAAGGAACACAGCGAGCTAAAAAAAATAGTTAATCTTTATCAGGACATAAACGACAAAACTTCTCAAATGAATGATTTGCAGTTAATTATTAAGGAAGAGAATGATCAGGAAATGATTGATTTAGCTAAAGAAGATATTAATAATTTAGAAACAGAAATTAATAACTTAAGTGAAAATCTTCAAGAACAGCTAATACCTAAAGACGTTAGAGATAAGGCTGATGCAATTGTTGAAATTAGAGCTGGTACTGGAGGCGATGAAGCAAGCATATTTGCTGGAGAAATTTTCAGGATGTATCAAAGGTTTACTGAATTACAAAGTTGGTCTTTTAAATTAGTTGATATGAATGATAATGGCCTTGGCGGAATTAAAGAGGTAACTTTTGAAATAAATGGGTCAGGAGTTTTCAGAAAAATGAAACATGAAGCTGGAACTCATAGAGTTCAAAGAGTTCCATCAACTGAATCGCAAGGTAGAATTCACACATCTGCAATTACTGTAGCTGTTTTACCAAGATTAGAAGATATAAATATCAGCATTAATCAAGAAGATATAAGAACAGATATTTTTCATTCAGGTGGAGCTGGCGGTCAAAATGTAAATAAAGTTGCTACAGCTGTTAGGTTAACTCATAACCCTTCAGGAATAGTTGTTACATGTCAAAGAGAAAGATCTCAATCTCAAAATAGATTAATTGCAATGGATTTATTGAAAGTAAGATTGTGGGATCTAGAATACCAAAAACAACAATCAGAACACAGCAAGAATAGAAAAGATCAAGTTGGTAGTGGAGATAGATCAGAAAAAATTAGAACTTATAATTTTCCTCAAGGAAGAATAACTGACCATAGAATAAACGAATCAATTTATAATTTAGATGAGTTTCTCAATGGCTCAATTGATACATTAATCGATAAGCTAATTAGAAATGAACAAATAAAAAAATTATCAGAAAATGAAGATAATTGATTCTTATTTTTATACTCTTAAGGAAATAAATTTTTTAACTAAGAATAAAATTGAGTCTGAGGCAGAAACAGAATTAATTTTTGGAAGTAACGAATTTAAGAAATATTTTGGAATGTCTATTTCAAAGATAGATATTTTTGGAAGAAGTTCTGATTTAATTTTAGAAAAAAATACTATTTCCTTTATTAATAAAGTAATTAAGCAAAGATCAGAAGGTATCCCGATTCAGTACATCCTGGATGAAGCTTGGTTCTACGGACACAAATTCCATGTATATTTCGATGAAAAAAATAAATCTTTAATTCCAAGAAGTGAAACAGAATTAATAGTTGAAGAAGCACTTAAATATATACAAAAAAATAATTCAAAGAAAATTTTGGCTCTTGATGTGGGAACTGGTTCATGTTGCATACCAATTTCAATAATCATGAATTCAAGTAGAAATATTATATTTGATTCAATTGATCCACATACTTATAAGATAGCTCAGAAAAATATATTAGAAAACTCGTTAAATAATCTTATATCTTTATATGAATATGAGATCGATGATATTTTAACGAATCTTAATAAAAAATATGATATTGTAACTGCTAATTTACCATACATATCAGATAGAAATGCAATTAAAGAATTGCGTTTCGAACCAGATAAGGCACTTTATGCTAAAGATAACGGTTCATTTTTTATAAAAAAACTTGTAAAAATTATTCCTAAAATTTTAACTACAGATGGAATTGTTATTCTTGAAATTGACCCAAGCTTAACAAATTATTTTGAAGATTTAAAAAAGTATAATATTAAAATTATTAAAGATCTTAATGACTTCAATAGAGTTGTATTGCTAAGTTTGAAATAATTATCTCTTTGTAAATTGTTGAGCTTTCCTAGCTCTTTTCAAACCGTATTTTTTGCTTTCCTTAACCCTTGAATCTCTTGTAAGCAATCCTTTGGTTTTGAGTTTCTTTCTAAATGCGGGATCCATTTTGATTAATGCTCTAGATATGCCTAATGATAATGCATC
>Ga0163111_10001403_pt1 | contig 14877 bp, 7 predicted proteins | sample CRUFie1St18metaG_FD_109645 | JGI IMG/M metagenome (GOLD analysis project Ga0163111, IMG submission 109645) | Marine microbial communities from the Costa Rica Dome - CRUD Field 142mm St18 metaG | ecosystem: Environmental > Aquatic > Marine > Oceanic > Photic zone | place: Costa Rica: the Eastern...
GCAACGCGCGGCGTACAACTCGATCAACGTTGAGGGGACTCAAGCACTTTTAAATGCCGCAAAATCCGTTGGTATCAAAAAGGTGCTTTTTGCATCATCGAGCTGCGTGTATGGGAACGGAAACGTCCCCTTTGTTGAAGTTTCTCCATCCCAATTGCCACGAGCTCTGAGCCATTATGGATGGACAAAAATCCAAGGGGAGCTTCTCATCGAAAATTGGGCGGAGTCGATTTCAGAAGCGAAGGCCATCGTCCTTCGCTTGTTTTCGGTCTATGGCGAAGACATGCGAACCGATTTGGCAATCCCAATATTCAGAGAACACTTGTTAAGCGGTGAGGCCGTCCCCATTTTTGGAAGTGGTGGAGATTCGAGAGACTACACACACATCGACGATGTTGTGCGCGCAGTTCTGCTCGCCTTGGATCGATTCCGGGATTTTGATTCTACAACCTCGTTCTTCAATGTGGGTCGAGGCTCATCTACATCGACCCTCGAACTACTTCACATGGTAGCACACCATTTGGGTTGTAAACCAAAAGTGGCTCGGATGCAAAGCAATAAAGAGGAAATGTGTGCAACCCTCGCATGCACGAAGAAAGCTGCCCAAGAACTGGATTTCACAGCCGAAAGAAGCTTGAGTGACGGCCTTCAATTGATGTTTTCGATATGATTGACTGGAGTGTGTTCTTCTGCTTTACCATCGCAGGCAGCTTGGGTGTAATCACCAACTATGCCACCACTTGGCTCTTGCGTGATTTCATGAGAATAGACCAACTTGTCGCCAACAACACCGGCCTGGCATTTGGTCTTCTATTGAATTTCTCAATCAACAAGAACGTCACATTTCAAAGCCCATCTCCTGTCCTGCCTGAGTTCATCGTTTACATGTGCATTGCATGCATGAGCTTAATCTTCAATCACTTCATCGTTCGATTCATGGTTGGCAAAGGCATTTGCTCCTTTTACAAAGCAAAAATCACTTCCACCGGATGTCTTTTTCTTTGGAACTACTTCATGCACAGTCACTACACCTTCTCCTGATCACTTAAAAATGTGAGAAAGGACATGTGACGTTAGAAAGCCTATGAAGCGCTCGGTCCATCTTAAACGGTGGAACCAGCAGGATAGAAGCCGTACACCATCAACCCCGATTTGGTCAAATCAATGTTAGAAATACAATTCATGCGTTATGGCTCCATTTAAAGTCATCATTCTCAACGGCTTTCTTGGGTCAGGAAAGACAACATTGTTCAGGAATTTATTGACTCAATCGAAGAAGCTCGAACTCAACGTCGCAGCCATTGTCAACGACATGAGTGAGCTTGACGTTGACGGAGAAATTTTGGGAAACAACTCCGCCATTGAGGAAGGAGGCAATCCGCTAATTTCCATTCACTCTTGTGTCTTAAGCAGCAAGAAAGGACTGCAACAACTGCAAACTGCATTGCTGGATTTAATTGAATCCACAACAAAAACACTCGAACTAATCGTGATTGAGACATCTGGAAGTTGTCATCCGATGCCACTTATTCAATTCTTCAAAAAATCCAAGGAGTTTAAGCTGACAGGAGTTTTTACTTTGGTGGACAGTCTCACCTTGTCTCGCGACTTTGACAGCGGAGAATCCCTGATACCATCATTCCAGGATAACCTCAAAAACGGCTGTAGAGATGTGACGAACTTGTTGGTTGAACAGGTTCTTTTTGGGTCACACATTTTCCTCACCAAAACAGATCGAGTTTCTCATTATGAAAGCAACGTGGCAATTGAAACACTCAGAAAATTAAATCCAAATGCTTCCGTACAGGTTCTTCATTTCGGAAATATGTCTCTGCCTTCTCTCCTTGAATTGCCCATTTACGATTTTCAAAGTGTTGATGTTTTAACCCAAGAACTGTTTCTCGACTTAGAATCTGATCACGACGGTGACAGGCCTTACAACATTGGCACTAGAGTTGTTAAAAGTGACCTCCCGTTTCACCCCATGAGGTTGTGGGACGTCTGCCACACCTTTCTGAATGATCATATTTATCGCAGCAAAGGATTTTTCTGGCTCGCAAGTCGTGACAAATTTGCAATGCTGTGGAATCAAGCGGGAAGTGGAATTAATCTAGAGATTGTTGGGTCGTGGAGAGCAGGTATTGCAGAGGACATCGAATCAGGCCTCACCGAGACAGAAATCACAGAGTTGAAGAAGATGATTGAGAAGGAGCCGGGTCGTTTCGGCGATCGGCATTGTGATTTGACGATCATTGGAAACAAGGAACACATTGACGATTTTGCTTTGGCGATTGAATCCTGTTTCCTGTCGGAGGCAGAAGTTCAGCGATGGCGCAACGGCCACGACTTCGATGATCCTTGGCCCCGAACTGTAAAGAAAGTGTGGAATTGATGTTTCGGTCTTTCACTCTTTCATCAAAACGTCCAATTCAACAATCGTCTATTGACGGAACAAAAGGCTTAAGGGGGAACCCTTCACATTAAAATGTCAAGTCCATTTTACATGTGGAGCCAGCGGGAAAGAAACCGAACACCACAAACCCTCATTTGGTCAAGTAAGATTGACTTCCGCTGAGTCAACCAAAATTCTTGGCCAAACGAACCAAACCGGTAAGTCAAAAGTTTAAGTCTGCACTTCCCGCTTAGCAGCAACTGCAGCCATGATGCTTCTCGCCGTTGCTGGCCTGAATTATTCTGCAACGATAGACAGGGTAGGCAGCTAAAAACAGCTCCCCCAGCATCAGATTGGAAACGTACTTATCCCCACCTACCTTGTTTCTCACTTCTTGACCAAACTCTTCAACCGAGTACTGCCTATTTTCTATTCCTAGTGGGTTGTTATCACTTACTTCCATTTTTCTAATTCAGACTTGTAATTGCGAAAATTCTGACACGATTCAAAAATCTAAAAGTTGTCGTTGTACGAACATCCCTCAAACAAGTGATTTCGCGCCACTCGCAATAAAGGTTTCTGAATTTTGAATGGTAGACTACGGAACCAAACCAGCTAGCACACTTTCAAGTCTAAAAACCAAGCCCTCTTCCCTTGTGGTGCCAGCAAGACAGAAGCCTAACACCCTCAACCCCGGTCTGGTCAATCGAGGTCGATTACCCTTACTGCATGATCTCACAATCAGAGCCCAAGGGCGAGCATTCAACAATGGCATCATCCAAATTTTGAGCGGACACTGTATAAACGTATGGCTCTAAACCACTTTGACCACACAGACAATCGTACTCTCTTGTGCAGCCGCATAGAGCGCCGATACAAAGCACCAATGAGAAAGTTCCAACGTTCATGAAATCCAAACGCACGTGTTCAAAATGACGAATCGTATCATATGCTGCAGCCTTTATGGGTGACTAAGATGCAATATAACCCCGGTAATCTTGACATAAACAAACACGTTTTCAGTATCTTACTGCATGCGCCAGATTCTTCACACCCTTATTTTGTTGTTTTTCTCCGCGAGCGTTGGGGCTCAAGTCATCCTCGACTGCAACCCTGACTCTTTCCAAGCAATCGACGATACGTATTACGTCGACGAAGACGATTTGCCGCAATTCTCGGCAAATTTGCTCGATAACGACGTGTTTGACATGGGCTACGATGGGGTGTCTGTTGAAGACATCCCGCCCTGTTTTGGCTTCGAGCAAGGCACTGGCGACATCTTTTACAGTGGGGGGAGCGGCGATGGTGGGGACTGTTGCGGCACGTTCACATTTTCGTATAAACTATATCTCGAAGACTTGGTTTGTTTCGCAACAGTCAGAATCATTGTGGAATGTGGCGAAAGCAAAGGAGATTGTAGTGTGATTGAATTGGGGGGTGGCAACCAAGGGGGGACGATCAATCCCGACGATCCAGGAGACATCGACACCACATGCGTTTCCGTCTGTGAAAATGGCATTACAACCATTTTGGCTCCTTATTCTGACCAAAACACCTACACCTGGTCAATCACCAATGGTACGTTAATCAACACCCTCCAAGATCCAGCTTCTGTGGAAGTACAATGGCAGGGACCAGGACAGGGCAACGTTGGCGTCATGATTTCTGGACCAGGAGGCACACAAATTCTTGAACAATGTGTGGATATCGGAGCAGCTCCCCATGCTGAATTCACTGCGAATTCACCGGCATGCTTGAACACACCAGTGCAGTTTCAAAGTCTCTCTACACCAGGTTCTTCACACTTTTGGGATTTTGGCGACGGCAACTACTCCAACGCGGTCAATCCCACTCACCCATTCAGCACTCCGGGTACGCAGGAAGTCCTTCTTACGGTGACTATTCCATTGCTCAACGCCGAAGGAGATACCGTTTGTTGCTGCCAGAACTCCTATGTCCTCGAAGTGGAGGTGCTGGATGAAGAGGGACCTGACATCGAATGCATCACAACCCTTTGTGAGGGTGACAGTGCCTGTTATTGGACAACTACAACTTGTCCGGGTGCGACTTACAACTGGACAGTCAACGATGCGTTTGGTGACAGCATCTCTTTTGATGGTCAAGGAACGCCTGAAATTTGCGTGCAATGGGATCAAGGCCCCTTCGGCGAGATTGGGTTGTCTGTATCGGGATGCAGTGGTGTTTGTGACGAGCCTACGACGGTTCAAGTCCCCATCATTTCGTCCAGCAGCGTCCTTTCCGGACCGGACGTCGTATGCATTGGTGAAGTGGCTGTGTATACCGTTCCCAAATGGATGGATGTTGAATACGATTGGAGTGTAACAGGCGGAAACATCGTAAGCACAAATGGCAATCAAGTGTCCATCATGTGGGGCAGCGCAGGTTCAGGCGGAATCGAGGTCAACTACGAGAGCCCCTTCTTGCTAGGCCTCAAGGAACACGATGCTCCCGATTGCTCAGGCCACGGAAGCCTCACCGTTGAAGTTCTGCCGGAATTGAGTTTCACACAAGCACCAAGTACCGCGTGTGAGGAAAGCAATCTCACCTTTTCCACGAACGCAACGAACATCAGCTGGATGGTTAGCGCGCCAGCCACGGGAGTGGCGACAGGCGCCTTGTTTGACGTGTACTTCCCTTCAGCAGGCACCTATACGGTAACCGCTTCCGACCCCAACTCCGTCTACTGCAATTCTGAAATTTCAACCACTGTAGTGGTGGTCGCGCCGCCTAGCCCCATCATCGCTGGCCCCACAGAAGGATGCGCGGGGGGGGACTTGCTTTACTCCATTGATCCTGTCGAACCCGGTGTCAACTACTATTGGAGTGTAGGCACAGGTCAAGGCACCCTGTCAAACACCTTCGGCACGAACACCACTGTCAATTGGGCGAGTGCAACACCGACGCACAGTCTCACTGTGAGTGCATACCAGACAACGCTGCCGTTCTGTTTTGCCTCTGCAACGCTCGATTTTGAGCCTTACATGCCAGTCGCTCCGACGGGTCTCGTGGAGGATGGGACCTGCGAAAACCAAGTTGGGAGCTATTCTCTCGCCACATCCAGCACACCAACCGGTGAAGAGTTCACTTGGACCATCGACCCGGCTACAGCCGGAAGCGTAATCAGCGGTCAAGGTTCAACCTCGGTTGACATTCAGTGGAACAGCCAAACAACCCCGACTGCCACAATTCATGTCACATCAAGCCTGTGCAATGAGCAAGAGACCAACAGCTTCGTTGTCACAGTGCATCCACAACCAACACCGATTATCAACCAAACGGGTCACCTGTGCAATGGCGCTCTCAACCAAGCTCAACTGACAACCACCCTCAACTACGACCAATACAGTTGGTCCGGCCCAAGTGGTCCAGGCAACCAAGACGATTACGCCGTAGTTGTTGCCGGTGAACACAGTGTGACAGTGACTGACAGCAACAATTGTCTAGGGACCGATTACTTCACCGTTGAGAACAGTCCAGTTCCACCAGCCTACATCACTTCTCCAGACCCCAATGCACTGTGTATACCCCACCCCGACCCTGTCGTTTTGGTCACTCCAACGCAAACAGGTTGGAGCCATCTGTGGTCGGACGGAACCGCGGGCCCGGCTCCAGGAAGTTCGACCACCTCTTACATTCCTACGGGCACTCCAAACACAGTGGTGTATACCGTGACGACATCCATCAATGCCACGGGTTGCAGCTCGACTTCGGCACCTTATGTCATTGAAGAAGATGATTGCTTACCACCACCTCCGTGCAATCCCTCATATGGCATTGTGGTCAATGCGAATGTGACTTGTGCTGAAGCGGTCATCAATGACAACCTGCCAGGAACCCACTCATTTGGGATCACCTACAACTGGGGTGACGGAGCAACCAGTGGCAACAACAGTCACATCTACTCCCAAGCGGGCTGTTATAATGTTGTTGTAGGGACCAATGCTCCCAACCTTACACAACCGCCAAGTTCATGTCCAATTGAAGACAACGCCGAAGTTTGCGTGCCTGTCGCGGCGGATTTCTCCTTTGACATCGTCAATTGCAACGACGTCATCTTCACAGATGGATCGAGTTTCATCCTTCCAGACCCTACCAATCTGTCAAACACCATCAACCAATGGGCTTGGGATTTCAACAGTGATGGTGTCATTGATGCAACAGTTCCCAATCCTCCCCTGCATTCTTATTCTGGGGGAGGATCGTACACAGCCAGCTTGACGGTAACAACCATCGGAGGATGCTCCGCCACGGCGACATATCCCGTGAACATCGGCTCCGTCGGTGCGCCAATCATCACCCTCGAAGAACCTGCTTGTGTGGGTGATCCGAAGAGCCATATCGCCTTTGCACCGAATGCGATCAATTACATCTGGAATTTCCCCGATGGCGCTGTATTCGAAGGGTCGCCGTTCGAGCACACCTTTTCTTCTGTTCCGACAAGCAATCTTGTTTCCGTAACTGCATTAGATAGCCAGGGATGCACCCAAACAGGCAGTGCGTCCATCACAGTTTACCCTGCACCTGCTGACCCACTCGCTGCAACTTTGGATGAAATTGTGTGCTACGACCCAGGAACAGCGAATATTCAAGCATCCCCGTCATTCACAAGCTATGAATGGGTAGACAATTCCTCAAATGTGGTCGGGAGCTCAGCCTTGCTCTCGGGGGCCACCGCGGGAGAATACACCCTTACTGTCGAAGATGGAAATGGGTGCTTTCGGACCAGTGGTCCCGTTGTTGTGCAAGTCCTCCCGGATGAGTCGCCTGCCATTGTTGGTCCCTCCGTTTTGTGTGGCACTGACAACGCATCATATACCACGACTGGAGGCTTCATATCCTATGAATGGCTGGTCGATGGCGTTGCGCTTTCGAACACCTCCGTTCTCAACAATGTAGCGGGCTCACCTGGCCAGATGAGCACCATCGACTTGAATGTCATCGACGCTGCTGGATGCACTCACAGTTCTTCATTGAACATTGAATGGGTCGATGACATTCAATTCAACCTGACAAGTCCCAACAATCCGCCTTGCGCAGGGACGAGCGTACTGATTCAGGTTGACTCATTTGACCCTACAGTCAATTACAATTGGAATATTGGGGCGACCGGAGGAAGCATTACTGTCCAAAATGCAGGTAGTTATACAGCTACCGGAATCAACGCCAACGGCTGCTTTCACAGTGCATCCTTCGAAGTTCTTCCTCCACCAGATCTATGCACCGTGCCCTCCGGCTGTCACGAGGACTGTTATGACCAACTCATTTGTGCACCGGAAGGTCATTCATACTATCAGTGGTACCAGGACGGAATTGCAATCCCAACAGCAAATGACCCATGCTACCTGGTGAGTGCGACAGGGCAATATCAAGTCATGGTCGTCGGCGTCAACGGATGTACTTCCATGTCGGAGGTCCTTGATTTTACACTTCTCGATTGCAAGTGTGATTTTGAGCCCATCGTTGAAGTAGACGAGGAGTGCTGCGCCACCATATCGTTTGACAACAACAGCACAGGGTGCTTCTATGAATTGTCCGTTCACACTCACGGTGAGCCTGCTGTTTTTGACCATTCCAGCGATTTTTCTCTCATCACCTCCACCTCATCTGAAGCCCACTTTTCCTACGTTGGTGGGGTCGCGCCCGTCGGGTTGATTCAAGATGCTGTGAAAATCTGCTTTGTCGACCCCCAATCGACGCCCATCCATAACGTCGGATGGGAATGGGCCAACCCCGACGAAGATGAACTGTGCGACGGAGAGTTCCCCGTAGAATGTGAGGGAGATTCCTCTTGTGTCTCTATTGTAGAGGATTCCCTGATTTGTCAAGACGATGGCAGCATCGTGTACACTTTTACTCTCTGCAATGCCGCAAGTACGCCATTTGACATCGAGTACTTCTCTTTGAATGCGGTTGGACCTCCAGGCGTCACTCTTGACAACACCACATTTGATCTTTCTGGGAGCGGATTGGCCCCAGGAGACTGTGGCAATTTCTCTGTGCTCGTTGAGGGCGTGAGTGCCATGGATGAGCTGTGCTTGTTTTTCTCTCTTCACGAAGCCAACCCCAACCTCTCTCCCTCTGCCACTTGCTGTTACTTGGAAGTGTGCATGGAAGTTCCTGCATGTGGCTGCGCTGACGTCGAGGTCTTCAATGTCACTTGCACAGCCGACGGCTATGAGCTGGAATTGGGCATTACAAATCACCTTGCGTTTGACTTCGGACAAGTTCAACTGACGTATCCGGGGTCGAATGGCCCCATCGTTCAATTGGTCACGGGGGTGTCTCTTGGGGCATTCATGTCTTCACCTTTGAATGTCACTCTAGACCCCAACGTTTTGTTGGCGGTTCCGTTTTGTATGGACATGGTCTTCTTCCAGGCAGGCAATGCTGGAGAATGGCTTGAGTGCTGCCACCTTGAAGCTTGTACGGAACTTCCTTTGTGTGAGGATATTTCAGGATGTACCGACCCTGATGCCATCAATTACAATCCCAATGCCACTGTGGATGACGGCTCTTGTTTTTGGAACAATTGCATCGTCTTTGACCTGATGGACCCCAACTACCCGTGTACAGACGAATACGAACCTGTTTGCGGATGCGATGGAGTAACCTACGGGAACGCTTGCTACGCCATGCGTCTAGGTGGTGTCATCAGCTGGACGCAAGGCGAGTGTGGCAATGGCCAAAACAATTCCAACGATTGTGCAACCGATGTCAATGCTGACGGAACAACGAACGTCATGGACCTCCTCCTGGTTCTTGGTGAATTTGGTTCAGAATGCGATTGAAACGTCTTGAAATCCGAATAACCTCGTTAAACGTACCTAGACGATACAATTCAGATACTGCGATGTGAGCGCATGAGCTCATCGACCCCGGCAAGCTTGGAGGACTGCGCGAAGACTTGGTGGACCCAACAGGACAGCAGCCAAACACCATCGATCCAGATTTGAAAACGCTGGGACAACGAAACGTTTAGGCCTATTTGTGTTCCCTAACCTTGGATCATCAATTCGACGAAGTGCACACGCTTCCGAATTCCCCAAGGATGACCAAAAGGTCGGAGACTGTCACAACATCGTCGTCGTCAAGATCTTGGACACAACTCGATTGGCATCCAAAATCGCCCAACAGCGAGAGCAAATCATCTACACCTACGATTCCGTCCAAATTGATGTCAGAAGAACACGGCTCTGGTCCTTTTGCAATCACAACGCCCAATCGATTCATTCCAAAAATATTGTCCCAGACATCCATACCGTCCTCAGTAGTACTCGCAATTCTGATGGCATATTCCGGTTTTTCGGACAACGAGGGCTGAGGATCTTTCAGCCACAAGAAACACTCATATTCACCATCTGGCATATTGGAGAGATCGAGCTGTGTTGTCACTTCATTGGATTCCCCTGCTCGCCAAAAACGAGGGTCCGCGTCAATGGGGAATTGATACGAAGGTGAGCCCTCTGCATGTTTCAATACCACCTCTACTCCTCTCGGATTGAATGGTGCTGCAAACCCCACATTTTCAATTTCAAAGGACAATTCGACCATGTCAGACGAACCGGAGGGATAACTCAACGACGCCCAAGACAACTCGAATCTGTATCCAAGTCTGCGGTTGATTTCGTCGATGCATCCCCCTTCGACCCAATCATCACTTACCTCGAGGTTGTACGTGCTGTTGAGGTATGACAAATGCATCTGCTCCATTTCGGATTGAATCTGTCCTCCAGTTGACTCGCTGCAGTTGTTTTGAGGATTGTAACCATCCGCACAAGCCTCACCGCCGTAAACAACGAATCTCGTTTCATCTCGGAGATAGGGCTTTAAGTTCAACGTGTCGAGGACAGCATTTTGAGAACCAGAGTGCCCCAAGTCGTTGTAAGTGCCGTAGTCATGCCAATTCGAGAACATACAATCGTTGTGAAATCCTATTCGTGATTCATCAAAACCCGTGTAAGCCAATTCAGGGTTCATGGCACTTACAGTGGTTGGCGCTTGTGCTCCGTAAATATGTTTTTGCTTCATTTGAGGAATGCGGACTTGGATCATCCGTTCATCCGGAAGGATCTCCAAAAGTGAATCCAACACTTCTGACCGTGCAGCCCAGTCTTCATCAGTCAAATACCCATTCGCCCCAGCGTACCCAAAATAGTCAGTGAAATACCCTTCACCGTAAGCACCAATGAACCCGAGCTGCATCGTTGCAATCACATCCACATTTTCCTCAATGACTTCGGCCAATTGTCCAATGTGCTCTAACACCCTATCTACAGGCGCATCGCCAAAGCCGGCATCAGGGTTTTCGTCGTTCGGACCATATACGTCATCAATGTAGGCAAACCGCAAAATGAGCTTTACTCCATATTCTCGTGCCAAGCCAAAGTCATAATTCAATGAACCCATCACGGTTTCTGACAACGGGGCGTCTTGGAAGCCATCCAAAACAATCATTCTAAGGATGAGGGTGTTGCACGTTTGAAAGCTTGCAGAGTAGGGCGTGTGAAAATTCGAATACACACCCAGAGAATATTCGCTCAGCGTATCCCAATCAGCAGCATGAGTACTCATCTGAGAGTAGAACCCTCTTTCTGGATTGCAGAAAATCTCTCCTGATGACAAAAATGTCACATGTTCTTGTGCAGAAGCATACGATATCGCACCAATGGCGAGGAAGGCACATAGATATCTCATTGATTTGATGATCAATGAGGAATATAACAATCTAGAACACTTCGACCTTGTCGCCTCAATTCGAATCCACGTTACTTGTGGACCCATCAGGACAGAAATCGAACACCCTCAACCCTGATTTGGTCAAGTAGGCAAAACAAATTCAACCGCCATTCTCATGGCATTCGCACTGTTGACATTCTTCGATTGTGTCAAAAGGGACAGTCCCTTCGCAACCGCCCCAAATGAAAGGTTTGCACTCTTGGTCTTCCGAATCGAAAAAGTACTTCTCGATAACAGCTTCACAAGGGCCACTCTCGGGAGTCAAGTCACATTGCGTAGGAAGAGACGTACAATTGCGACTGCAAGACGTCAAGAGTAAGATGACGCTGGCAAATGCCATCTCATAATGAACCTGTTTCATGAAAACGGAACGACCTCTGGCATTCAAATGTTGCGTCTCACCGCAAAGTCACATTGTAAAGTCCACTTTACTGGTGGAGCCGGCAGGACAGAAGCCGAACACCCTGAACCCCGATTTGGTGAAGTGAAAAGAGGTGCCACACGGAGATTCACCCCTCATAAAATTCAGCAAGTGCCTTACCTTCTCGCCATGACAAGAATTTTTTCTTTCGCTTGTTTTTTCTTGCTCGCGGTCTCACCATGTTGTGGCCAAACCAATGAAGCTCGTGTTCTCGTGATCGGTATCGATGGACTTCGATCCGACTGTCTCGAGGCGGCCAATACACCTGCCCTCAATAACCTCATCGCGGATGGCATCTACAGCCCCGATGCTCTCAACGACGACATCACATACAGCGGCCCCGGTTGGTCTGGAATGATCTGCGGCGTTTGGTCCGACAAGCATGGAGTGACTGGCAACAATTTTGTTGGCAGCGATTTCGAGGCTTATCCCTCTTTCATGCGTCGTCTAGAATTGGAGAATTCAGACCTCAACACCTATTCAATTTGTCACTGGGCTCCAATCAACGATTACATCTTAGGGGAAGATGTGGATGAAGGCGTCAATGTGTCCACAGATGCCGCAGTGCGTGATGGGGCTGTAGCAATCCTAGAAGATGGGAACCCACACGCCATGTTCTTGCACTTCGACGACGTGGACATCAATGGCCATGGCTTCGGATTCAATGCCAATGTCCCGGAATACATGAATGCCATTGAAGCCACGGACCAATTCATTTCAGACATCCTCGTAGCGCTGACAAGCCGACCCAATTACGCGAATGAAAACTGGTTGACCCTTGTGTCAACGGATCATGGAGGTATCGGATTCAATCACGGTGGCACCTCCATCGAAGAGGAGACCATTTTCTTCATCGCCAGTGGGGACGCTGTTTCCACCAATGTGTTGGTCAAGGACACGCTTGAGGTCTTGCCCGCTCCTGAAAATTGCATCGCCCCTGGTGTCGCAGAATTGCAATTTGATGGCGACGACGACGCAGTGGTCATTGAAGATCACCCGTCGCTTCAACTCGGCGCGGACCAAGACTTTACCCTAGAACTTCGGATTCGCACCGAAGCCACGCCAGATGTGGCCATTTTTGGGAACAAAGATTGGGATTCCGGCCTAAATCCTGGGTTCGTTTTCTCGTTTGAATACCCCAATGGTCCTGCTTGGAAGGTGAACATCGGTGATGGCAGTCAACGTGCCGATGCCAACGGTTCCAGCGGCGTTGCGGATGGCCAATGGCATACCCTTTCATGTTCATTTGACCGAGATGGAATGATGCGCCTCTACACCGATGGTGAGTTCTCGACCGAGGAGGATATCTCTTTCATTAGCGACATCGACGTAGGCAATGGCTGGTTTGCAGGTTCGGACATCTTTGGGGCCTACAGTTACTCGGGTGCCATCGCTGAAATCAGGTTCTGGCAAGGCATCATTTCCGATGAAGTCATTGGCAATTGGCATTGCCATGCCTTGGATGAAAGCCACCCGAATTGGGAATCCCTGCAAGGACACTGGGCCCTGACTGAGGGAGCGGGTTTGCAAGCAAACAACAACGTCAACGAAGAACTGACAGGCACCATCCAAGGTGCAACATGGAACGAACCAGAGGGTGTGATTGCTTTTGATTACAGCAACACCCCACGCGTTGTCGATGTGGCGGTAACGGCACTCGACCACATGTGCCTGGACATCGACCCGAATTGGGAACTGGATGGAATTTCATGGGTTGATGGGTGCAACAGCTCCGACGTCGAACGGCTGGAACGGCATTCCATCCGAACCAACTTGTTCCCAAACCCAGGAACGGATGCTTTCCAAATTACAGGCCTTTCGTCCGATGCTTCAATTGAGATTTTTGATCCACAAGGACAGTTCATTCACCTCGGAAATCTCGGAACAGACCGACACTCTGTTCCCCACGCATCAGGTCGGGGAGTTTATCTCATACGCATCGTCGACGGAGAAGAGCGACGCACTCTGCGTTGGGTGAGGCAATGAGCAACTCGAAGCTCTTGAAGTCCACTTTCTACGGAGCCGACATGCCTTTTTCTGTTTCATTGGTTGGCTTACACCGAAGCCTCCCTTTTTGAGAAAGGATCTCGATCAGCTCGGCTTTGTGTTAAATGTCTTTGTAAGTGTAGGTGTAGTTCGCCTCGGCAAGTGCTTGCTGAATCTCCCACAACTCTGTCTCCATAAAGCCAAACGTGTAGTAAACGTCAATGACGACATCGTTGTCAGACTGCCATACCTCGAGATTCAGCGACGTTATGCCGTCAATCAAACCAAAGATGCGTTCAGCCCTTGCTGTGTCTACCACTATCTGTACTTCTAAACGCATGCTGTGCTCCTTGTTGAAAACCGCTTTATCACAGGCGAGCCAATAATGCCCCAGCGGCTATTCCTAACACAAAACAAACTGCCACAATTAGCTTCCACTTTCGATTCATTTCCATTTGGAAATGTACTGACAAATTGCACCTTTAGACCGACTACCAAATGTGAGGGTCTCTTTACATGTGGACCCAGCAGGACAGAAGCCGAACACCCTCAACCCCGATTTGGTCTGTTGATTGCCATGCATCAAGGAGCATTGAATGCCTCCCACGCCGGAAGTGCTCGCCAATCAAAATCGAAGAGGGCAGCATTTTCCCAAGAACTTCCTTCAGCACTTGTTTCGCCTTGCGAGGCCACCCAGTCAGGAGCCCAATAGCACCAACCCATGCATACCTCTGGGCCCAAGCCTTCCAAGGCAGAACGGAGCGCTTGCATGTAAGCCAACTGACCTGATGGCGTAAACGAATATCCAGGAGTCTCATCTCCAACCCACCAAAGGTTGTCGGTCCAATCTGCCCATTGTGTGGTCCATGCGTAAGCTGTTTCAGCAATGAAGACCGGCACTCCAGTGCTTTGATTCAAGGACAATACGGCATCAGAAATCTCACCGACGCTCTGAAGATGCCACTTGCTGTATTGACTGACCGCCACAACGTCCGGCGTGTATCCTGCTTGCGAAAGCGTCTCGAAAAACCATGGCGCGATGTCCAAACTCGAAACGTGGACAGCCACTTGGCATTCTGGAAACACCCCACTCACCGCATTGTGTCCGGCATTCAACAGATCTGCAAGGGGACCAAATCCATTTGCCACGCTTCCGTGAGGGAGCATCATGCCAGGGTCGATTTCATTGCCAAGTTGAACCATCGCAGGTTGGATGTCTCGCACGGCCAAAGCTTCCAGCGTGCAATGCAACCAACACGTCATGGACGTCTGAATCTCCTCAAAAGACTGTCCTTCCCACGCCAAAGGAAGTTCTTGGTGC
>Ga0163111_10001404_pt1 | contig 14863 bp, 12 predicted proteins | sample CRUFie1St18metaG_FD_109645 | JGI IMG/M metagenome (GOLD analysis project Ga0163111, IMG submission 109645) | Marine microbial communities from the Costa Rica Dome - CRUD Field 142mm St18 metaG | ecosystem: Environmental > Aquatic > Marine > Oceanic > Photic zone | place: Costa Rica: the Eastern...
GATTATCCTGCACCTATGAATTTTTGCTACGACAGTGATGGCGATAATTTAGGTAATGAAGGAACAAATACATTATTTTGTAATCAGGGATCGAGTGATGAATATGAAAATGTTCCAGAAAATTGGGTTAGTGATTGTAGCGATATTTGTTTTGACGATATAGAAAATGATGCTGACGGAGACGGAATATGTGAAAGCGATGAAATATTTGGTTGTGATGATTCTAGTGCATGTAATTTTGATGAATTATCATCTCAAAATGATGGTAGCTGTATATATTTTAATTTTAATAATATAAATCCATATGATGGTTCTATAATTGAAGTTACAAATGATAGTATAGGCGAATCTATTTTATTTGAGTGGGAATTTCCTCCAAGTGAATGTAATTATGGAGGAGGCTACAGATTACAAATCTACGATGCAAACAATTCACCAATTTATTTTAATATAACAACTCAAACTAATATTGAAGTTAATTATTTAGATTTACCTTTTGAAGATTCAGTAATGAATACGTTTTTATGGGATGTCGAAACCCTTTCAGAAGAATTCGTATCAAATCTCTATACATTTTACATAGATGCACAAAATCTTGATAATTCATATGATCATATCCCTGATAATTTTTTTATATCAAATACGTATCCTAATCCATTTAATCCTCAAACAATGTTTGAATATGGGATTCCTCAAAATTCATTTGTGAATATAAAAATATATGACTCTAATGGGGGCATAGTACATTCATTTGGAAAATATTATCAAGCTGGAGTTTATAAGTATTCATGGAATCCAAAAAATATTCCGAGTGGCATATACTATATTCAGCTAAAATCAGATAATGTTATAATTAATAAAAAGACTACTTATCTTAAATAATTTTTTTAATCAAATCATTAAACTGATTTTCGAGTTCACTTTTTGATTTATTATTATATACTATGAAATTTGAGGAATCTTTTTTTTCTTTATCAGACATTTGAAGAGCCATTCTCATTTTAATTTGTGATAGATCTAGATTTCTTCTTTTGACTGCTCTTGTCAATCGTTTATCTTTGTCTGCAGTTACTAAGATTATATAGTCAAAAAAATGTTGAAAGTTTGCTTCATAAAGTAGGGCAGCATCAACAATGAAATACTTAACTTTTTGTTTTTTAGCTTCATTTATCGCATCACTAATCAGAACGCTAACTTCTGGCCAAATAATACCATTTAATATTTTTTGATTTTTTGGATTTTCAAAAGCAATCTGACCAAGCTTTTTGAAATCAATTTTTGTCCCTTCTTGAACCTTTTTACCGAAAATATTGATTAGTTTACGTTGCAATACCGAATGATTTTTAAGGTGTTTTTTCGCTTCTTTATCAGCATTGAAAATATATGAATCTTTTTTAAAAAAATTTGAAAAGGTAGTTTTGCCTGAACCTAAATTACCAGTTATACCAATTTTAATCATTTCAATAAATTTAAAATATTATGTTTAACACTTTGAATAGGTTGTGATCCATCTACTTTACATACAATTTTCTTATAATATTCAATTAGAGGTTTAGTTTGGTTATGATAAACTTCAAGTCTATTTCGTACAGTATGTTCTTTATCATCATCTCTTATAATCAAATCTTCATTAGTTATATCATCTTTATTCATATTTTTTGGTGGATTATATTTTATATGATATACTCTCCCAGAACTCGGATGCATTCTTCTTCCACCCATTCTATCAACAATCTCGTCGTCGTCCACTTCAATTACAATCGCATGGTCTAGCTTTTGATTTGTTTTTTCAAATAATTTATCAAGTCCTTCTGCTTGAGCAATTGTGCGAGGAAAGCCATCAAGTATAAAGCCATTTTTACAATCCTTATCTTTAAATCTAATTTCCATCATATCAAGAATGAGAGAATCAGTCACTAATTCTCCTTTATCCATGAATTCTTTTGCTTTATTACCAAGTTCTGTTTGATTTTGTACATGAGCTCTTAGCATATCTCCTGTGGATATCTGAGGTATATTATATTCTTCCATTAAGAATTTAGACTGAGTTCCTTTTCCTCCTCCTGGAGGACCTAATAAAAGTATTTTCATATTATTTCCTTAAATTAATATTCCAGCTATTGTTGCAGTCAACCAAGATGCTAAAGCACCACCAAACATGGCTTTAGTTACTAGTTGTGCCAAATCTTTTTTTCTTTCTGGAGCAATTGAACCAATACCACCTAATTGAATTCCAATTGATGCAAAGTTTGCAAATCCACATAGAGCATAACTTGCTAAAATAGCTGTTTTTTCAGAAATTCCATCTGGTCCTATTGGCATATTAGCAAGATTTTTATAAGCAATTAATTCAGTTAGAACTATTTTTTGACCTAATAAACTTCCTAATACTTGTGATTCTGACCACGGTGCTCCCATTAGAAATGCAAGTGGCATAAAAATATAACCCATTAAATCTTCTAATGTAATTCCAAATGTTGCTAACATCATGTAATTAACCATTGCAACAAAAGCAAGTATAGCGATAAGCATTGCAGCAATATTTGCTGCTAACTTTAATCCCTCAGTGGCTCCATTTCCAAGTGCTTCTAAAGCATTACCTTCAACTGGTTCATTTAAATTAGATGATAATTTAGTTGGTTCGTCTTTATCATTTACTTCTTTAGATTCTGGATACATTATTTTAGCTATAACTAATGCTGCAGGTGCACTCATAATTGATGCAGCCATCAAATGTCCTGCAATTCCAGGTATATTTTCTAACATACCAACATAAATTGCCATTACACCACCCGCAACTGTCGCAAAACCTCCAGTCATAATTGCCATTAATTCTGATTTTGACATTTTAGAAACAAAAGGTTTAATTACTAATGGAGCTTCTGTTTGACCAACGAATATATTAGCCGAGATACTTGTTGTTTCAGCACCACTTGTACCCATTGTTTTTTGCATTATAGTTGCAACAAATTTTATTATTTTTTGCATGATACCAATATGATATAAAACTGCCATTAAAGCAGAAAAGAATACAACTGTAGGTAAAACAAAAAAAGCAAAATTAATTACACTTGGTTCAACGGATTCTGTCACAAAAGATTTAACTAAAAAATTACTACCTTCGTTTGAGAAACTTAATAATTTTTTTATAATTCTATCAAACCAAGAAAATATTGGTTTTCCAAACGGGGTAACTAGTATGAAAATCCCAAATAATAATTGAAGACTTAAACCCCAGATGACTATTCTCAAATCAATATTTTTCTTATTGTTAGACATCAGGTAAGCAATTGCTAATATTGCAATTATTCCTAATATTCCAATAAATCTATCCATTTGTTCTCCTTTTTCATGTATTAAAACAGTTTCTGCACCTAGGTTCGTATTTATCAATTTCACCTATGACAACTTGCTTTTCTTCACTAGTAATTCTTTTACTAAAATTTGCTGGATCTCCACATTTCATGCATATTGCATTAACCTTCATTACATACTCTGCATCAACTAACAGTTGTGGCATTGGACCAAAAGGTTTTGCTTTAAAATCTTTCTCTAGCCCTGCTACAACTACTCTTTTGCCACTTTGCGCTAATTTTTTACAAATATCAATTAATGATAAATCAAAAAATTGAGCTTCATCAATTCCAATTACATCTGAATTTTCACTATTATTTAAAATGTCAGACGGTGATTTAATTGTTAGTGATTTAATTTTTCTTTGATTATGCGACACAATATAATCTTCACTGTAACGATTGTCTATTGATGGCTTATATATAGCAACTTTTTGTTTTGCAATTTGAGCCCTTATAAGTCTTCTTATAAGCTCTTCTGTTTTGCCACTGAACATTGGACCACATATAATTTCTATCCAGCCAGAATTTTTAGGAGTAATTGTCATTTTTTAAATAGTCTTTTATTTTAGTTGTGATAGTATTAACTGAAATCATATTTTTACCACCATATGGAATAATTATATCTGAAAATCTTTTTGTCGGTTTCACATATTTCTGATACATTGGTTTTACAGTATTTAAATATTGTTTGATTACAGATTCTATAGTTCTTTCTCTTTTATTTACGTCTCTTTTTATTCTTCTTAAAATTCTTATATCACTTGGTGTATCAACAAATATTTTAAGAGACATTAATTCTCTAATATCGGAATTAAATAAAGCAAAAATTCCTTCCAAAACTATAACATTACAATCTTGAATTATTTTATACTCATCTTTTTTTCTTATATGCTCTTTGTAATTATACAATGGTGTTTTAATTGACTTTCCTAAAATAATTTTCTGTAAGTCATCATGTAACAAATCAAAGTCGAAAGAATCAGGATGATCAAAATTATTTTTCTCTCTTACTTCAAATTCTAGGTGAGATAAATCTTTGTAATATGAGTCAACTTCTAATGAAGTTACATTTTGATCACTAAGTTCATTTAAAATATTTTTAACTAATCTTGTTTTACCAGATCCTGACCCACCGGCTACACCTATAATTACTGTTTTTTTCATTTTATATTAAAACTACCTTTTCTTATTGTAGTATTTCCAACATTATCAATTACTTTAATTTCAATTTTATGCGCACCTAAAGTTAACCAATCTTCAAATTCATAGGATATTTTTTTTTGATAAAGATTAAAATCAAATAATAATGGCTGTTCATCAAGTTTAAGAGAAATATTTTCAATATTTGATATACCTGATAGGTTATCTTCAACAAAAAATTCAATTTTATTTATATCTTGTGCTCTATAATTTGCATCAATATCTGGTTTTAAATTTTTAATGACGGGAGGCTCTAATTCTTGGATTATTGCAAAAATTTCATTTGAATTAATTTCAGCAGAATAGTCTCCATCTTTATATTCAGTCTCTAAATACTTCCATTTTTTATTTTTTTTATCAAAAAAATAAATTCCTATTCCATCATCTTTTAAATGATTAAAGTTAATTTTTGCAGAATTTTCAAATGGTATTGTTGAAGGTAAAATTTTATAAGAATTTGATTTAAAATTTAAACTGTTATAATTATGTTTATTTTCTCTCTCAACAATAACTAATGTTGAATCCTTAAATGAATTTGAAAAATTAACATTGATTTCATTATTTGATAAATAAAATAAATTTCCAGGGTAATAAATTGCTGAATTAATTTCTTTAAATAATTCATAATTTATTTCTGATTCATAATTAATTTTAATTTGGTTTAAATTTTCAAAATCAGAAAAATATATTTTATTTGTTGAGAGAGTATTTTTAGAAATTCTATTTGTTTCATAATCGATTTGATTGTTTGAAATTAAACTTATTGTTGCTTTTTGATTCGAAAACTCATCTTCAACAAATTGAATGATAACACCATCATTAAATATTAAGAAATTAAATTTTCCTTCAATTATATCATTTATTTGATTATCGTTTTTATAAAAATATTTGTAAGATGAAAGCCCATTTTTTTCTTTTCCGTAGATTGTAAGACAATTGAAAGGGTCATTTAAAATATTTTTATCAATAGATATTTCTTTTTCACTAAACTTAAATGTTTCAATTACATCTGAATTATATTTATTAGTTAATTCAATAAAATAATTTTCATGAATATCGCTTTCATCAATAATAAAATTAATAGTATTTTCATTTTGATTAACATTTAAATTTAATTGTGAAATATTTTGACCAATTATTTGACCAAAAATAGTTATCTCATTACCATTTATATCTGATGCTTTGATTACCATATTATGAACTCCATTTTGAATTTCATAACTACTATGAGACTTTTTATCAATAAATGTTAAATCAGAATCAATACTAAATAAGTTATAATATGTTTGATTTTCTTGACTTTTGAGAAAATAATTTCTCTCTTTTAATATTTCTTTGCCTTGATTAAAATCATGTTTATCATACTGAACTTTATATTTAATATCTCCATTTAAATAAAGTTCAATGTTATATAGTCCGTAACTAAATGGCTGGTTGTCAATTTTGTCATGAATATTCAAGCTTATACCGAATTCTCCAATAATTGAAATGGTATCTTTCAAAAAATATTGATTATTTTCACCTTCAATAACATCTATAATATCAATATTATTAAATCCATTTATTTTTGTTTCATGATTATTTGGTATGAACGCAATTTTCTTTGGAATAGGTTTTTTGGAATCGTTTATAGTGTAAAATTTTTCAAGAGGATTTAAACTTTTATTATTTTGATCTCTGATTTCAAAATGAAGATGAGGTCCAGATAAGCTTCCCGTATCACCTGTATAACCGATAATATCGCCTTTTTCTACTCTAAGTTCTTCTTTATCAAATGTATGGTTAATAACTGAACTATCATATTGTTTATTAAGGATTTTAATGATTTGATTAAGCTCAGGATAGAATTTTTCTAAATGAGCATAAACTGCAAGGTTTCCATCATCAAGTCTTAAATAAATTGTTTTGCCATAGCCTTTATAATTAGTTTTTATTCTTTCAATATGGCCATCTTCAATAGCATAAATCTCAAAACCATTTTTACCATAAGTTCTTATATCAATTCCAGCATGGTATCTTTGAGGTCTCTCTTCTCCAAAAAATGCTGTTAAAGTATTACTAGCATTTGTAGGCCACAAGTAGTCCTGTCCTAAAATAGGGAATAAAAAAATAAAATAGATTGAATAAGATAAAGTTTTCATATTTATATTTAGACTATAATGTAATTAAAAAATTATTAAATTGTGTAACACAATATGGCTATAAATTCAATAAAAAATTTATTTGATGATTTTTTTAAAAAAAATAAAAATCAAAATAATTCAGTTTCTATATCAAATAAGGGTATAGCACCAAAAAAAGTTTTAATGATATTCCCATTTGAAAAAGATTTTTTTAGAGTCGCTAGTTATGCTTACAGAAATTTACCACATGATAAAAATAAGTCATCATTTTATTATTTAGTCAATGAATCTTATATTGATTCATTTTCTTTAAGAAAAGGTGAAATAATTAATTTAAATTTTGATAATAATAATATTACTAACCAAAAAGATGTTATTTCAAAATTAGAGTTGATAAAATTTGATGTATTAGTAGATTTAAATATAACTTTTCAACAAAACATTGAAAAATTTATTAATTTAGACGCGGATATAAAAATAGGGTTTAAACATAAAAAATCAGATTTACTATATAATATACAATTGGATATATCAAAGAGTGAAATTGCAGAAAAAGGATATCAACAGATAATTAATTTAATATAAAAATGAATATAATAATTTTTGAAGATAAATATATAAAAGATTTAAACCCGATTTCAATAAACCATGCTTCTTTTGAAATGAAATGTGGTATTTTTACAAATTTAGAAAGAATAGTAAATAATTTTGATAAAAGTGAAACCAAATTTATTTTAATTGTTAGAGATAACTTAAAAGATTTAATTCAAGAGAGATTTCCAAGATTTATTGTTAATCCAAATGTTATTCCGAAAGGATTATTTGTAAATGGTGCTGCATTATGGAATAGACAAAATCTTAAAAAAATTCAAGAAGGTCATGCTTTTTCAAATTCAAGCAGATTATTATCATTTAAATTGGATGAAGAAATAAAGCATGAAAAATTTCATATATATTTAGAAGATATTTCAAAAGTAACATCAGATCTTGATGTTGAAATAATTACTTACCCATGGAACTTAATAGATAAAATTAACAAATATATAAATTCAGATATTAGTGAATTAAGAAAAAGCGAAGAATTTGTTAATCAATATACTGGAAATCAAAATTTAAGTAAGTCCGTAATTAAAATTGAAAATAAAGAAAATATTTACATACATAAAAATTCAACTGTTGAGCCTGGTACTATTTTAGACTCTAGGAATGGACCTATTATTTTGAATCAAGGCTCATTGATAGAATCAGGTTCAATAATTAGAGGTCCAGTTTTTATTGATAATAATTCTATAATAAATAATGCTACTAAATTAAAAAATAATGTAATCGTCGGTCCAAATTGTAAAGTTGGTGGTGAAATATCAAATTCTATTTTTAATGGATTTTCAAACAAACAACATGATGGTTTTTTGGGACATAGTATTGTAGGAGAGTGGGTTAACTTAGGAGCTAATACAAATAATAGTAATCTCAAAAATAATTACAGTAAAATAAAGTTCAATTTTTCTAAAAAAATAATTGATACAAACAAACAATTTCTAGGAGTTATAATTGGTGATTATTCTAGATCGGCCATTGGAACGCTTTTTAATACTGGTACGTATGTTGGTCTCGGAGCTAATATTTTTAGCAATGATTTTAGCAAAAAATACATTAATTCTTTCAGCTGGGGAAAAAGTGAGGTAGTAGATTTCAGTAAGTTTATTCAAACTATTAAAATAATGAAGCAAAGACGTAATAGAAATCTTACAGAAATAGAAATTAAATTTCTACAAAAATTGTATGAAAATTCATCTTACAAATCTTAATTAAAAATTACTAAATAATATCCTTGTTTTAAGTTTCTGATTCGAATATATTGTAATCTATTTTAGAGGTATTTTATATGGCATTTGAGGGTATTATCTGTCCAGTTTGTTCTGGAAGTTTAAATGATGAAAATTTTTTGGGCAATATCACATGCCCACATTGTTCTACTAAATTAAAACAAAAAAAGTATATAGCTTTTTTGGAATTTTTAATGATGCAAGGCTTAGTATCAGACATTGATTTTTTTGATGAATCTTTATATGGACATGAATTAACAAAATCTGAAACAGAAGAAGAACTTCTTGATGAAACAATTCATGATGAATTCGAAGACAAAGCCGAAAAGATTGAATTCGTTGATGAAAAGCATCAATTAAAAGAAGATAGTACGGACGAAGAAGAGTTTAGAAAATGGGAAGGTATAGAAGAAGATTGGGAAGACTTTAATAATAAAGATAATGATAATAATAGCAAAAAATAAATATTATGGATGAAAAGAAACAAAAAAAAATAAAAATAGATTTGAGTGAAGAAATAGCCCAAGGGCATTATGTGAATCTTCCAATCGTAGGTTATTCTCAGGCTGAATTTATATTAGATTTTATAAAAGTCATTCCAGGTATTTTAAAAGCTGATGTTAAATCTAGAATGATTATGTCTCCAATGCATACCAAAAATCTACTTTTGATACTTAACGCAAAAATTAAAGAATATGAAAAAAAGTTCGGAAAAATTGAAATGCCGAAGCAACAAATTCAATCCAAAAATATTAAATTGCCTGACGATATTTTACCTAATTAAATTTAATTTTACTCAAAACCTTATTCAATAAGAAGCCAATAAAAACCCCCAAAATAGAACCAAAAATCACATCTAATGGATAATGTACGCCAACATATATTCTTGATATTGCAACCAGAAAGGCAATAAATAGTATATATTTATTATATCTTTTATATTTAATCGAAAAAATGTAGCAAAGGAAAAATATATTAGCTGAATGATTAGATGGAAAAGATTTTTTTGAACTACTGGTTTCTACATAATCACCAGCTAAATTTTTTTTTGCTTTAACTAACAATTTAATATGCTCTTCGCTAATTGTCATGTATGGTCTATCTCTTAGTTCGAGATTTTTGATTTGTCTACCAATTTGATCAGTTAATAAAATTCCAATTGGTATACATAAAAGAAAATATAATCTATTTTTTTTATCAAAAAATAATAGCGCTAGAAGAACTAAAATAGTAAAGAATATGAAAATTTGATTTTTAAATCCGTCATGAAAAAAAATAAAAATTTTGTCAAAAATAACATTGGATAATGTATTATTGATAAAGAAAAATATTTTTAATTCAATAAAATGAATTAATTCAAGCATATCTAAAATTCAAAGCAATCACCAAAGATAACAGGAATTGCTTGAGATGATTGATTTGAGAATGCTCCATCACCTAATTCAAGACAAGCTGAGTTTGAGTTTGAACTAAATGAGATATTGGTTAAAATACCCTGACCTTGACCTATGTAATCTCCTGAGAAAGAAAATCCAAGAACAGTGCTTCCTCCAGTTGAGAGAGTAAACCCTGAATCTTCAGCAATACCTCCAGAGGCACCTGAAATACTAATTCCCGTAATATTAAATTGAAAACCATAAATGTAATCTGATTCATTTTCATATTCTGGAACCGTAATTAAAATTTCCATTGTACCATTGTTTATATCAACATTTCCAAAAGATATTTCAATTGGAGTTGTATACTCACAACAACCATTGGTGCTGCCATCTGAACAAATAGTTGCTATTGGATCATAATTATCAGCAATTTGATCAGAACAACCATAAACAATACAACTACCATCATCAATAAAATTACATGGAGGTATTGTATTGTTACCTAACTGAAAACAATCATTATCTTCACTATTACAATAGTAGTTTTCTGCCGCTGATACTGAACAACCAAATATATTTTCAATGTGATATTCTTCTACTTCACTTTCGCAGAGCAGCTCAGAATCATTTTCCATAGAGCATTCTTGCCAATCTCCATTATCATTGTTTCCACAATCACAGCACCCGTTTTGGTCTTCATCTTTACAAAAATTTATAAAACCATTTCCAAAACAAACACCACAATCGTCAACATCTGCATTTAATTCTAAACCTGTATTTCCTCCTGCACAAACACCACAATCATCAATTGATGCAGTTCCAAAACATTCTCCATCACAATCTTTATCACTGTTTGCTTCGTGACCAGTATTTCCTCCAGAACAAATATTACAATCATCCCAAGTTGCTGTACCACCATCATCACCATTACAATCTGATGCACAGGCTTCATTTCCTGTTGTACCTCCTACACAAGTACCACAACCGTCAATTTCTGCAGATCCATCACATGTATTATTACAATCAATATTTGATTGTTCAACATTTATTGAGAAACATTCATCATCTAAATCATCATTATTATTTGCCCATCCATTTTGTGGTTCATTACATTGAAATTCTGATATCTCTGGATTACCAAACCCATCTAAATCAGAGTCTTGAAAGAATTCATACTCTTGTGTTGAACCACCACAAATTAATAAACAATCATCCACATAACACTCATTGCTTGTTTCATTCGCAAATACATCATAGTTACATGAATTTTCATTTGTACAACCCAATACAGAAGAGGGTATATGATTCATGTCAGCTACACAACGAAAACCGGTATTTCCAGATACTTGTTCCCAAAGAGTAAATGCTTGATATCCAATTTGTAATTGTTCAGCATCACTATTGTAAGCACCACCAGTTTTATAGTATGAGTCATTGGATGCGCTAGTATTTGTATATTCCCAGACATTTCCTGCCATATCATAAAGACCATACTCACTTAAACTTAAATTTAGTTCACCAGTACCATTGTATTTAGCAACAGGTGTGGTTGAATCACTATTGTAATTAGCATAATTTTGATTAATAGTATCTTGTTGCCATGGGTACATTAAAGATTGAGAACCCTTGGCTGCTTGTTCCCATTGTTCCAAATTTGGAATAGTCCAACCATAAAAATTTGCAAATACATTTGCTCCAATCCATGATACACCTACCACTGGATGATCTAAATATATTGATTCACTTCCGTCCGATTCATTAGGTAAATAAAATATTCCAGATTCACAATCGTATTTAATTTTTCCAGCTTGATTACTGTAGTTGGCATTTGAATCATAAATATTATCTGCATTTCTATAAATAGCATATTCACCAGATGGAATATTTTCATTCGCAAAGTTTGATTTGACAGTAACATACCACCAATTTGTCGGTTCATAAGAATCATCTACATCATATTCACAGTCAAGAGGATTTCCATTAGTATCATTATCAGCATTATCCCAAACAACATTTACTATTTCTACTCCTAAGTGATTATTATTATTTAAAAAATGCAGAAATTGTCTATTTGTTACTGGCGTTCTCATAATTTGAAATTGATTATCTACATTCATAAAAGTAATATCATAGTCCGAGGTATTTGAGTTTAAAGTATTTATACTAATACTTTTACTATCAGAAGCAATAATTTGATTTTGATCATCAAAAAGTTTCGCTTCAATCAATATATTTTGTGAGATATTAGAATTTGGCTCATAATAAGTATTTAATTCTTGTTCTAATCCACTTGCAATAATATTTCCATTTACATAAATATAAGCTGATGATGCGTTTTCAAGATTTGTTATTAATATTTTTATTTCAAGAGGATTTCCATCATATATAAAATCATATCCATCATAAGGTGATTCAATTGATATAGAAGATGATAACATATCATTATCATTTGATTTCTCACATGAAAAGATTACAAATATTGAAAGCAGTAGTATTGAAAATATATTTTTATTCATCTAAAATTCTGTTGAAAATCTCATTATAATTTGTCTACCCATTTCTGCACCACCAATAATTTCTCTGTGTACATCATTAAATATATTTAAACAGGATATTGAAGTTGAGAGGTTATCATTAATTTTATATTTATAATGAATGTCCACCAAATTGTAAGGACCTATTTGTCCTGCCCATATACCATCAGACCATCTAAATTTGTCTACATGTCTGAAGCCTACAGAGACCATTCCAAGACTACTATCCCAATTTAAATTGAAGTTATACTTAAATTTTGGTGCATTAATGGGATCTTTTTTACGAGTAAGTTTGTTATAGAATTCGGTTGTATTATACCACGAAATATTTCCAGTTAAAATTAATTTAGGTCCAAATATTTGAGTAAATGCAACATCCATTCCTTGTGTCCATACGTTACCATAGTTTAATACACCCAAGATTATTTCAGGAGGACTCGTTGCTCTCCCTTCAACACTTTCAGAACTACATGGATAAGTATCACATTCAAATTCACCCATTCCTTGTGTTACGCTCCACTCATCAATACCAACTGGATCTAATGTACTAGAATTAATACCAAATATATTATCTGCAGGATCTTGATATATAGATGAAATATTATAACCATCAAATTGTAACTGTGTTGGATGGTATATTTTTGGTTCACAATTTGGCCCATCACTTGCAGTGCAATGATCAACAAATCCCCATTCACCAGGGTCTCTAGGGTCACCATCACCATTTTTATCATCTTGATCCCAACCAAAGGCACTTGCCCATACAGTCCAATCTCCATCGTCATCTACACCATTCCAACCTGTACCATAAGGTGGGTTAGAATTATTTTGGTTTCCTGGTATAAATCCTGCAAACTCAAAATTATCAACAGTAGCTTCAGAACCGTCACTATTGTATCTTTTAATTACAGTTGGAGTAATAAATGTTGCTGGACTAAAAAAATCTGTGTAGTGATTTACATAAAAATCAGCTGATATTATAGTATTGTAAATCATTGTTTTATAACCAAGTTCAAAACTGTTAATTTTTTCTGATTTAATTGCAGGTATGTCCGGTATGTATCTTTCACCTGGTTTCACATCATTTGGTCTAATAATATGACCATCACCATTTGGTTCTGGTATGAAAACTAAATAATTAGATGTATCTAAAGGAATCCAATCTGCAGGAACACCAACTGTAGGTTGATATAAAAAGAAATAAGGCATATCTTGAATTCTATCTACATAAGGAGTATCATAGTCATCAATAAGACCATCTCCATTGGTATCGACCTCAAAGTTATAATTTCCAAGAGGATGAGAGTTTCCATCTAAATCATAATATGTTGGTCTTGCAACATTGGTATTCTCATCAACTCTTACATATTGAGTACCATCTTTATTACCTCTAAGAAATACATCAAATATTCTGTAATTGTAAACATAGTAATTTGTATATAGAGAAGTTGTAGTGGGTGTATTAAATGCCCTTCCAAATGTTAATCTCCAAGAATTTTTTGGATTTGGGTTATACAGTAAGCCTAATTTTGGACCAAATTGTAGACCTTCGTTTTTTAAGGCGCCCATATAATCTACTCTGGCTGCTGTAACCAACTCTAAATTATTGCTTTTTGATAACTTAGAAGTAGTTTGATAATAAACACCAATTTCTTCAGCAAGCGTATTATCAAATTCATCTTCTTCATCTATTTCGCCATCACCATCTTCGTCTCTACCATTTGGGCCATCATTTAATATTGTACCGTTTGTAACGGGTTTAGTTTTAAAATAGTCGATACCCCATGTAACTTTGGTATCTGAAATATAACCATTAAGTAATGGTTTGATTTTGAAACTATGCTGCAATTGGTAGGCAGTATTACTTGAAAAATCTTGAATTCTATCACCTTCTAAATATCCTCTAGTCTTACCTGAGAAACTATTATTTACATAAGTTTGAAAAAACCAATTATTGTAATTAGCTTTAAATTGATTAAAAGTATATTCCCATCCGTCAATTAAGTATCTACCTACACCTGTTACAATTTGTGATTTTGACCATGAGTATCCTGATTGAAACGATAAATTTAAATCATCCAGCCCCCAAAATGGAACCCCATCAATATCTATTCTAGCTTCAACTTTTCTATTATCTATTTCGTAATCAGGAGCATCATTTAATCCATCTCCATTTGTATCTGATACTGCTCTAAATTGTTCAGATGTAATATCACCATCACACCCATAGCAGCCGTCTCCAGTGTCATAATCTCCATCACCTTCTCCAAAATCCATAGCTAAAATACCGTTACCTTCTCCAGGGTCATTTGTATCTGGTATTCCATCTTGACCGTAGTCTCCAGCTATGTACTCACCTTGATTTTCATTAAATATTCCATCTGCAGGAGGCCACACGTCATTGAAACCAGGTTCATTAGCGGTAAACTGCCAACTGTCAGTAAA
>Ga0163111_10001406_pt1 | contig 14857 bp, 16 predicted proteins | sample CRUFie1St18metaG_FD_109645 | JGI IMG/M metagenome (GOLD analysis project Ga0163111, IMG submission 109645) | Marine microbial communities from the Costa Rica Dome - CRUD Field 142mm St18 metaG | ecosystem: Environmental > Aquatic > Marine > Oceanic > Photic zone | place: Costa Rica: the Eastern...
AATAGTTTTGCTGTTTTTAAATATATTACATTTAAATAGTTCTCTTCATTATCAATTATTTGATTTTTTGACATAAGTTGTATAACTTCTCCTTGTGAAATCTTATTAGTAGTCTCAGCAAGGATTTGATAAACCTGTTCTCTATTTATCTCGACAATTAATTCAAATGCGCGTGAATATAGGAAGTCACCAACTAATACAGCACTTTCATTTCCCCATAAATTATTTGCTGTTTTGACATTATGTCTAAGGGTGGACTGATCAACGACATCATCATGTAATAATGTTGCTCCATGAATTAGTTCTAATATCGCGCTGCACTGAATGACATTTTTACTATTGCCTAATATTCTCGAAAAAAGAATTAATATAATTGGACGTATTCTTTTTCCTCCACTTTCAATCATATGCTTAGATAAGGTGTTAATTAATGGAACGTCGGTATGAGTAACTTCTTTTAAGAATACATTTAACTTATCAATATCCGATGATAATGATTCTGTAATTTTGCTGAAATCAGACATAATTACAAAAATATATCATATTTAGGTGAACTAAATGCTCATAAAATAGTTTATTATTTAAAAAAATCAGGGTAAAATCACTCATCTTAGAGCAATATGAACGCAATTATCAAACAAGGTGGCCATCAGTATAACGTAACAGAAGGTGACGTTATAAGAGTAGATTTAATCTCTAAGCCTGAAGGTACCAAAATACTGCTTGATAATGTAATCATGGCCTTTGATGATAAAGATGCTGTTTTAGAAAAAAAAGCGCTTTCATCAATTAAAATTAAAGCAACTATTCAAAAACATGGTAGATATCCAAAAGTTAGGATAGTAAAATTTAAAAGAAGAAAACATTATATGAGAACACAAGGCCACAGACAGGGCTTTTCTGAAATTAAAATAGAGTCGATTAAATAAAATGGCACATAAGAAAGCAGGCGGAAGTACTAAAAACGGAAGAGATTCTGAGTCTAAACGACTTGGTGTGAAAAAATACGGCAGTGAGTTTGTTCATGCTGGCAACATCATCCTTAGACAAAGAGGCACACCTGTTAAAGCTGGTGAAAATGTTGGTTGCGGTAGAGATCATACTTTATTTGCTAAAAGCGATGGTTATGTGCATTTTCATAAAAAAGGGCCTAACAAGCATAAATTTGTTAGTGTTCTCCCAACTAAACACTAAATAGCTCACTAATCATGAAATTCATTGATGAAACTGTTATTACAGTTAAAGCAGGTAATGGTGGTTCAGGCTGTCTTAGCTTTAGAAGAGAAAAATATATTCCTTTTGGAGGTCCTGATGGTGGTGATGGTGGTGATGGTGGTTCTGTCATTATTCGAGCTACAGACGGACTTAACACACTTGCTGATTTCAAAAATAAGAGTTTATTTAAAGCTGAAAATGGAAAATCTGGTGGAAGTAAAAATAAACATGGAAGAAATGGTGAAGATCTAACTATTAATTTACCTATAGGATGTGTTATCTATGATAACGATACTGGTGAGGAGTTAATTGATCTTGATGATGAAAATAAATCATATGTCATCGTTAAAGGTGGTTACCATGGGTACGGTAATGTTAGATTTAAGACTTCTACAAATAGGGCTCCAAGAAAAAAAACAGAAGGTAAAGAGGGTGAATATAGAGAGATTAAAATTATTCTTAAGGTCCTAGCAGACGTGGGGTTGGTTGGACTACCAAATGCAGGCAAGAGTTCATTCCTAAAAGCAGTAAGTATGGCAAAACCAAAAGTAGCAGATTATGAGTTTACAACCTTGACTCCTAATTTAGGTGTTGTTTTATATTCAGATTATGAAAAGTTCGTTGTTGCAGACATACCTGGAATTATTGAAGGGGCCTCAAAGGGAATAGGTCTAGGAATAAGATTTTTAAAACATATTAGTAGAACAAAAATGCTATTAAATATAATAGATTGTGCTAATAAAAAATTTGAGGATATAATTGATGAAATTAATAAAATTAAACTTGAATTAAATAGCTATGATGAAATGCTTATAAAAAAAGATAAATGGATTGTTATAAATAAAATTGATTTATTATCAAGCGATGAAATCATTGATTTAAGAGAGAAGTTTGAAAAGTCAAATTTAGATGTTTACTTTATCTCAACAATTAACAAAACTGGTATAAAAGAATTAACAAATAGAATCTATGAGTTTTTAAAATATGAGAACAAAATTAAAGAAATCTAAAAGAGTTGTAATAAAAATAGGCAGTTCAATTGTAAATAGCCTAGATGATATTGATTATATATCCAGTATTTGTCATGAAGTAAGCCAACAACTATCTAAAGGTAAAGAAATAGTATTAGTAACATCTGGTGCTATTAGTCAAGGCATGACAGTACTTGGTATATCAGACAAGCCAAAAGATGTAAAAAAACTACAAGCACTAGCAGCTGTAGGGCAACAAAAATTAATGATGATGTATGAAAAATTATTCTCTAATAATAATATTAAAACTGCTCAGATTCTAATTACACATAACGATATTAATAATCGAGTGAGTTACTTAAATATAAAAGGAACTATAGAAGAGCTTATTGAAAATAAAATAATACCTATAATCAATGAAAATGATGTTGTATCTACAGAAGAAATAAAATTGGGTGATAATGACAATCTTGCATCCATGATTTCAAATTTAATTAATGCAGACTTATTAATTATTCTTACTGACCAAAGTGGCATGTATAATAAGAATCCTGATAAATTCAATGATGCTGAGCTTTTAAAATCAGTAGATGTAGATGATTTAAAAAAATACTACCATGATACTGATTTTAGTACTGATAGGGAAACAGGTACTGGAGGTTTTATCACAAAAATGCAAGCAGTAAAAAGAGCTTCGCTATCAAAAACACACACTTTAATTGCCGGTGGATTTGAAGAAAATATTTTGCAAGACATTTTTGATGGAAAGAATATTGGAACATTATTTATCCCAGGTAAAAAAAAAATAAGTTCAAAAAAGCAGTGGCTTGATACAAAAGATAATCAAGGGGTAATTATTATTGATGATGGAGCCTGTAAGGCTTTGACAGAAAATAAAAGTCTATTATTTGTTGGAATAATTGATGTTGAAAAAGATTTTCAAAAAGGTGATGTAATTGAATGTAAGAATCTGAAAAATCAATGTGTTGCTAAAGGTATCTCAAATTATAGCTCAGATGATATATGCTTAATGAAAGGCAAGGCTTCAGAAATAATCAAAATAACACATCATGATAAGTTCATTGGAGAAGTTATACATATTGATAACCTGTTAGTTATAGAGCTTTGATCTTAGTATTAAGCCGAGATTTATGTCTGGCAGCCTTGTTTTTGTGAATAAGGCCTTTTTGAGCTAATTTATCAATACATGATACGGCTGCTATGTAATCTTTTTTAGATTGTTCTGAATTTTTATCAGATATAGATTTAAGCACTTTCTTTATGCTTGTTCTAAAGACAGATTTCTTTGCTGAATTTCCAATTCTGGCTTTTGCAGCTTGTCTTACCCTTTTTCTTGCCTGTGCAGTATTTGCCAATGTAATTTTCTCCAATTATAGGTAAAATAAAAGAAGATTATCTCAGTCAAGTAGGCTAGTGTCAATATAATAAGCTCTTTATGGCAAAAGAACCAGAAAATAAGCAAAGATCAATCATTAAATCATCAAGCCAATTTGGGGCTACTACCCTATTATCAAGAATAAGTGGTTTCATCAGGGATATATTGTTTGCAAACTATTTTGGAGCAAATGCAAATACAGATGCCTTCTTTGTTGCATTTAAAATTCCAAATTTCTTTCGAAGACTTTTTGCAGAGGGTGCTTTTTCTCAAGCTTTTATTCCAGTCCTTCAAGAATATAAAATTAAAAAGAATGATCTTTTAATTGAGTTTGTCCAAAATATCTTTGGGAACTTATTCATAGTTTTATTTATTATCACATCTCTTGGCATGTATTTCTCCGAAGAATTAATATATCTTTTTGCTCCAGGGTTTTTAGAGAATAGCAATAAATACAATTTAGCTTCACAAATGCTATTCATTACATTTCCTTACTTGCTATTTATATCACTAACTGCTATGTGCTCTGGAATATTTAATTCATATGATAGATTTATCTTATCTGGAATCACTCCAATATTTCTTAATCTTAGTTTGATAGTTTTCACACTTTTTGCATCATCACTTTTTATAATTCCAATAGTTTCTCTTTCATATGGTGTGTTGATTGCAGGGGTAGTACAGCTATTAATCCAATTACCTTTAATGTATAAACTTGGATTTCTAAATATACCAAAAATTAATTTTTATCACTCTGGATCAATGAAAATTATTAAATTAATGGGGCCTGCTATAATTGGTACAGCAGCAGTTCAAATAAATTTATTAGTAGATACAATTGTTGCTTCATTACTGATTACAGGAAGTATTAGTTGGCTTTACTTTTCTGATAGATTGATAGAACTGCCGCTAGCAATATTCGGGATAGCAATCTCAATAGTAATACTTCCTGTCCTATCAGAACATTTTCAAAAAAATGATAGGTATGAATACTCAAACACTCTTGCAAAATCTATTAAACTTGCATTTTTGATTGCAGTGCCATCAATGCTTGGTCTAATAGTTCTCTCTGGAACTATTACTTCTACACTATATATGTATGGAAACTTTTCAGATTTTGATGTGAAAATGACAATGATAAGTCTAATTACATATAGCTTTGGATTACCAGCATTTATTTTAATGAAAATACTAGTGACAGCTTTCTACTCAAGACAGGATACAAAAACTCCAGTGATCTATTCTCTAGTTGGTATAAGTATAAATATAATAGCTAACCTTACAGTTTTATATTTTTATTTAAAAAATCCATTTGAGGGTGCTCATGCATTAATAGCATTAGCGACGTCAATATCTGCCTGGATACAGGTCATTTTGATGAGCATTAAACTCAAAAAAATAAATATAATACAAGAAAATATTGTTTTTAATATTTCATCATTAAAAGTTATAGCAAGTTCAATTATAATGATTTCTTTAATACTGCTATATGGCAATGTAACGCCATTTGAAGACAACATAAATGTATATGAACGAGCTGGATTTTTAATGTTAAATATTATTTCAGGAGCATTGATATTCTTTATTTCCTTGAAGATATTCGGAGTGAGATTAATTAGTTATAAAATATGAATATAATTCAGAATATTGCTGAGGTAACGAATAGGCCTAAAGCTATAACGATTGGAAATTTTGATGGTGTCCATAAAGGTCATCAATCATTAATAAAAACAACGAGAAATATTGCTGTTACAAATGGCTTAGAGTCTCTTGTGTTCACATTTTCAAAACTTCCTGAAGAAGTATTTAATAAAGAAGATTTTAACCGTTTAAATGATAACAGTCTTAAATCGTCTTATATAGAAAAATTCAATATAGATACGATTTTATCAATAGACTTTAATGAAATAAAAGAATATTCTGCTGAGTTTTTTTGTGAACAAATACTTATAAAGAAACTAAATGCCAAATATTTAGTGATTGGTCATAATTTCAAATTTGGCAAAAATAGAGAAGGTGATATAAATAAGCTAAAAAAATATCATGACAAAGGTTGTTTTGAATTAATCATGCCTGAGCTAGAGCAATATGATAACAAAAATATTAGTAGCACTCGTATACGATCACTTTTGAAAGAAGGAAATTTTTCTGAAGCAAAAGAATGCTTAGGTAAGAATTATGAACTACATGGGATTGTTACATCTGGAGAAAAGTTAGGGAGAAAGCTAGGGTACCCTACTGCAAATATCGCTCTAAATCATAATTATCCTCTAAATGGGGTTTATTTATCTACAATAATGATTAATGGAAAATATCATTCAGCTTTATCATCTATTGGAAATAAGCCTACATATGACGGTAAGGAGAAACTACTCGAAGTATTTATCATGAATTTTAATGAAGATATTTATGGCAAATATATAAAAATATTTTTTCATGAAAAAATAAGAAATCAAATCAAATTTGATAATCAAGATGATCTTATTAAACAAATGAATGAAGATCATAAATATGCAATAATCAATAGCAAAAAATATGGAATATAAAGACACACTAAATCTACCAAAGACAGATTTTCCTATGAAGGGTAATTTGCCAAATAGAGAACCGGAAATACTCAAAAAATGGAATGAGAGTTCTGCATATGAGAGTTGTTTAGAAAAATCAAAAAATAAAAATAAATATATTCTTCATGATGGTCCACCTTATGCAAATGGTGATATTCATATTGGACATGCAGTTAATAAAATTTTGAAAGATTTTATAATAAAATCAAAAATTATGTCTGGTTTTAATGTCCCATTTATTCCTGGGTGGGATTGCCATGGCTTACCTATAGAGCTGCAAGTTGAGAAAAAATATGGAAAATCAAAATTCAAGGATAATCCAAAAGATTTCATCAAAGCCTGTAGAGAATTTGCAGATAAACAAATTGAAAAACAAAAGAATGATTTTATTCGATTAGGGATATTTGGCAATTGGGATAATTCCTATTCTAGCATGGATAAAGATATAGAATCTGGGATAGTTTTAAGTTTAGCGAAAATTATAAAAAATAAACATATTTACTATGGCTCAAAACCTGTTCACTGGTGTATAGAATCATCTTCGGCATTAGCAGAAGCCGAAGTTGAATATAAAGACATAATCTCAAAGGCGGTTTGTGTTAATTTTAAGATTATTAATAAAGATAAATTATCTTTTATTAGTAAATTAAATGATAAGTTAGATGTAAACATACCAATTTGGACAACAACACCATGGACCCTTCCTGCAAATAGAGCTGTAGCAATTAATAAAGATGTGATTTATAAAATCGTGGACATAAAAGATAAGTATTTAATTATTGCTGAGAATCTTGTCAATTCTGTTATGGAAAAATCAAATATTAGTAATTATAAAACTATCACTGATTGCAAACCGGATGATTTTGATATAATGGAGTTGAGACATCCTTTTTATGAATACTCAGTTCCCGTAATCACAGGTGATCATGTTACAGACGAAAATGGAACGGGTGCAGTTCATATCGCACCTGGACATGGAACTGATGATTATATTTCAGGATTAAAACATAACCTGGAGGTTTTTAATCCTGTTGATGACTATGGGAAATTTATTCCAAATTTACCAATTTTTGGTGGTATGAAAATTAGAGAATCAAATGATGAAATAATAAAATTACTTGAAGATAATGAAAGCTTATTATTTTCTGAAAATTATGAACATTCATATCCTCATTGTTGGAGGTATAAAACCCCATTAATTTTTAGAGCAACACCACAATGGTTTATGAGTATGGATAACTCTGGCCTAAGAGATTCTATGAAGAATGATATTAAAAATATTCAATGGGTTCCTAGATGGGGTGAAGATAGAATATCGAATATGATTGAAGGAAGGCCAGATTGGTGCTTATCAAGACAAAGAAAATGGGGAGTTCCTCTTCCATTATTTTTGAATAAAGAGACTAATCAACTACATCCAGATACAGATGAAATACTAGAAAAAGCGGCTGACATAATCAAAAAGGGTAACATTGAAGCATGGATAGATTCTGATAAATCATCAATTGTTAAAGATCTAGAAAATTATAGAGAAATCAAAGATACTCTTGATGTCTGGTTTGATTCAGGCGTAACTCATTACACTGTACTTAAGAAAAGAGGTATTGGTGAAATTGCAGACTTATACTTAGAGGGGTCTGATCAACACAGAGGATGGTTTCAATCCTCTTTAATTACATCTCATGCGATGAATAAGAAATCTCCTTATAAAAATGTTCTTACTCATGGTTTTGTTGTTGACGCAGAAGGACAAAAAATGTCTAAATCCACAGGCAATGTAATCTCTCCTCAAAAAATTATAAAAGATAAGGGTGCAGATATCCTAAGACTTTGGGTAGCTATGACTGATTACTCAAAAGAAATGACTATATCTGACGAAATAATAAATCGTGTTTCTGAATCATATCGAAGAATCAGAAATACTTCTAAATTTCTTTTATCAAACATTAGCGATTTTGATAATAATCATGTAGATGAAAAAACTATGGTGTTGTTGGACAAATGGATTATTTATAAAGCTAAAAAGTTGAATGAACAAATTAGAAAAGATTATGATGATTTTAAATTTCATAAAATAGTTCAAGACATTCTAAACTTCTGTACATTAGACTTAGGTGGATATTACCTTGATATAATTAAAGATAGACTTTATACATCTAAAAATGATGGAGTTCCAAGAAAGTCCGCTCAAAAAACATGTAGTATATTAATACGCTTCTTGAATTCATGGATTGCGCCTATACTTACTTTTACAGCGGAAGAAATATATTCGAAAATGCCTGATAACAAAGATAGTATTTACTTAGACGAATGGTTTGATACAACTGTAGACATAGATGAAAAAGATATTAGAGTTTATGATTGCCTATATAATATTAAGCCACATATATCCAGAGTTATTGAAGAATCAAGAAATGAAAATTTAGTAGGATCGTCACTAGAATGCAGTATAGAGATTAGTTGTAATAAAAATTTATTCGAAAAACTAGCATTATTGCAAGATGAGTTAAAATTCATTTTTATAGTTTCAGAATGTAAAATATCAATTGGAAAAGAAACTGATAATTTCTCAATCAAAGAAGATTTAGATGAATTTTCAATATCATTATCAGAGTTGAAGCATAAAAAATGTGAAAGATGTTGGCATTTACATGAAACTGTAGGAAAAATAAACAAATATCCTACAATATGCCAAAGATGCTCAGACAATATTCACGGTAATGGAGAATGCAGGACATACGCTTAAGAATATTGCTATCAGTAATTATTATTTCTTTTATTTTGATAATAGATTATGAATCTAAAAAATTTATTGAGACATTGAATCAGACAGTTATATTAAATTCATTTATAACTTTTCACAAAGTAAATAATCATGGAATAGCCTTTAGTATTTTCGATAATTTAGATAGTTCGGGTCTTTTAATTCTTAATATTCTAATTGTAACAGTATTAATAATAATCATTAGAGAGTTGTTATTGAATTTAAAAAATTCATTATCTTATGTAATAGGATTATCAATGATATTTGCAGGAGGGTTAGGAAATTTGATAGATAGATTCGATAATTATTCAGTAACAGATTTTATTTCCATTCATGTAGGAAACATCTATTTCCCAGCAATATTTAACCTTGCGGATTTTTTCATAACGTTAGGTGCTTTATTTATAATCTATTACTTCATAAAAGATAAAAATGAGTTCAATTAAATACAATAGTAAAGTAGTTCTTAATTACTCACTTACAAGTAATAATCAAATTTTTGAAACAACATTTGAAAAAGAACCTCTTGAAATTATTATTGGTGAGAGTGGTCTCCCTCAATTAATTGAAGCATCTTTATATGGATTAAAATGTGGAGATAAGAAGGAATATTCCTTTGATTCCAGAGATATTTTTGGCAAATATGATAAAAATAAGATAGTCACATCTTCTAAAAAATCCTTTAAAAATTACAAAGATGTCAAGGCAGGTGATATCATAGAAACAGAGAAAGACGGAAGATCATATTTCATAACAGTGTTAGAAGTAAATGGTGATCAAATCTTGATAGATTTTAACCACCCATTATGTAATAAAGATGTTAGATTTAAAGTTGAGATTATAGAGATTTTTAATGATTCTTAAAGATTGCGAAATATTGTTAACAGAGCCGCGGGGTTTTTGTGCTGGCGTGGAAAGAGCTATTGGCATAGTAAATCGTGCTATTGAAATGTTTAATGAAACTATTTTCGTTAAACATGAAGTTGTTCATAATAAATATGTAATAGAAGAACTTATAAAAAAAGGTGTCATTTTTATTGAATCCCTTGATGAAGTTCCTGATAATTCAATACTGATATATAGTGCCCATGGTGTTTCTAAAGAAGTTTCTGATCTAGCAAGAAAGAAGAATTTAAAGATTTTTGATGCTACTTGTCCTCTTGTTACTAAAGTACATTTCGAAATACATAAATACGCTAAAGAGGATACGGACGTTATTTTAATAGGACATCATGGCCATCCAGAGGTAGAGGGGACTATGGGACAATATACGTCGAAACATGGAAGGATTCATTTAATAGAAAGCGAAGATGATGTCTCAAATCTAAAAATTGAAAATAAAAAAATTGCATATGTCTCACAAACTACACTGTCTGTTGATGATACATTGAGTATAATCAAAAGCTTAAAAATGAAATTTCCAAACATAAATGGGCCAAGAAAGGATGACATATGTTATGCAACACAAAATAGACAAGAAGCTGTAAAAAAAATATTAGATTATTGTGATTCATTAATAGTTGTAGGTTCACAAAATAGTTCTAATTCACAGCGATTAAAGGAAATTGCATTGCAGCATGGAAAAAATGCTTACTTAATAGACAATGAGGGTCAATTAGATATTAACAAACTATGCAATGATAAAATTATAGGTGTTACCGCTGGTGCATCAGCGCCTGAGGATACTGTCCAAACACTAATTAAATATCTCATCAGTAAAGGTGCGCACTTATCAGATAAAGAACTTACTTTTAAACAAGAAGATGTTACCTTTTCTTTACCTAAGTCGCTTAGACGATAAAATATATTTACAATTCATGAGTTGTATTTGAATCAAGGGAATCATCGGGCTCTTTATATTCAGGATCATTTGGATTGATAAATATAAACTGTTTTTCATTACCATCAATTGCAACAAAGTCTAATTTAGTATTTTTTAGATTAATCATAGAATTAGGATCTATTAAGATATTAATATCGTTTATCTTTAATTGTAAATCTTCCTCTTTAGATTGATCAAACCCCATCAGATAATTAAATTTACCATTATTATCAACATTAAGTGATATTCGTAATGGCCACTCTGAAGACTCTGATAATTTAGATGTATCTTTGATCTGTTTTGCAGCCTCATCGCTTATTTCAAATATTTGTTTCACTATTTTTCCTCTCAACAAAATCCAAAAAGTATTTTACCCAGTTAAAACATTCCGTTGCCCTAAGATGGGTAAACGATGCTAAAGTATTTTTATAAATAAAACCATCTTTCTTGCCGTTTATGCCGTGGCCACGTTTTATATCGAATGCAAATTCATATTTCTTTTTATTGTTTTTGACTGATGAATAATGAAATTCGTGAGCAAAAATATCTTTTCTTTCTAAACCCCATGGATGATGAGATGATGCTTGAACTACAGTATAACCTCTACCAATAGGCTTATTATTCATATCAATATTAATATCGAAGACATTACACATTTTTTTAATTTCGTTATTTAATTTAATCTTATTTGATAAATACATGAGTCCTCCGCATTCTGCATAAACAGGTAGATTATTTTCAATTGCATTTTTAACACATTTCCTCATGGATTGATTTCTTTCTAACTCCGAAGCTTGCATCTCCGGGAATCCTCCCCCAATAATAAAACCATCAATCCTAGGAAGTTTTTTATCTTTTAATAAATTAATTTTTTTTATTCTATGACCATAGCTTTGAATTTTATCTAGGTCATCTTGATAATAAAATCCAAAAGACGAATCGTCTGCAATACCTATTGTTAGTTTATTTTTTTTCTTAGAAATGAGTTTAGAACCAAGAACCTTTGTTTTTTTAATATTCTTCTTATTTGGATATAGTTTTTCATAATCTATACTTTTTTTTGTAATAGTTATAATTTTTGAAAGTATACTATTTTTACTTTTTTCTTGAAACGAAGGTATAAGTCCAAGATGCCTCTCATTAATAATACCCTCTATGGGCGGCAGTGACCCCACAACTTTAAAATCTGTATAACTAGAGATAGATGCTAATAGTTTTGATTCATGCCTACTGGTAGAAACATTATTAAGAATAATTCTTTTCATATTTATTTTTTTGTCAAAATTCTTATAGCCTAAAAGTAAAGGTGCAATACCTCTGGTTATTCCCTTACAGTCAATTACCAATATGACTTCAGCTTTGAGTAATTTTGCTAACTGTGCATTACTATCAGAGCCATCGGTAGCAACACCGTCATATAATCCTTTAGTGCCTTCAATAATGCTAAGATCTGAGTAAGATGATTTATTTTTATACATAGCTTTAATTTCTTTATCAGACATAGTATTAAAGTCTAAGTTATAGCAAGGCCTTTTAGTTGCAACCTTGAGCCATGAAGGGTCTATAAAATCAGGTCCTTTTTTAAACGTCTGTACTTTATAGCCAAGTTTATTTGCAAGCCCCGTAAGACCTATAGAGACGATAGTTTTCCCGGATGATTTTTTTGTTGATGATATTAAGTATGTTTGCATAAAGATTAAGTAGATTTATTTTTTATATGGAATAAATTTTAAATTAGTAATCATTATCAGAATAATTATTAAACCTAGTGCTGTTCCGCCTATACCCAATCCAAATTCAAATATTGAGGGAACATAACTATGTATTTGATTATCATAAAAAGATGATTCTAGAATAATATGATCTGGAAATATATTTAGTTGGAAAGCTTGCCCGCCAATTATAATAACTGCTACTGCAAAAAAGCCTCCAATTACAATCATCAATGATGAGAGTGTTAGAGGTAAGTTTCTCATATTTTTATTATTCGTCATTTCATAGACAAGAGGGATAAAGAGACCAAAGCCTACTTGGCCTATCCAAAACATTGTTGTGTAGCCACCGCCGTTAAATAAAATAAATAATTCTACAGCTACGTGTTTAGAAATATAAATATTAGTAATGTGATAAAGCACTAAAAAATATATATTAGCGACAAGGAAAATAATTAGTAATCTTCTTAGGCTCAATGTTATCTCATCTGAGATTGGTATATTTTGCAATTTTGAAATTACACGTAAAAGTAAATAAAACACTGCCGTGCCATAAAGAAGGGACATAACAATGAATAATGGTGCTAATACAGCAGTTGCATAAGCTTCTCGAGCAACTAAGAATCCGAATATCGAACCAGTACCGGTAGTTAGTATTATTCTCCATCCAAATGCAAGTTTACCCATTGTGGAAGAATATTTATTTACATTAAAGTCTAACATGGTCCATAAGTAGATTGCTAATATCACAAAGAATCCTGAATAGAGAAAAATATTCCATGCAAAAATTGATTTAAAGTTATATGTTGTCATTGCAACAATAAGTCTCTCAGGTCTCCCTAAATCAAGAACTAAAACAATTAGTCCTGCTATTAAAAATGCAATTGCAAATAAAGCAGATAATGGAGCTAATGGTTTATATAGTTTTTGGTTAAATGCTGACGACATTGATGCAATATTAAGGACGCCTGATGCGATTACTATAAGAGTTACAGCAAATACATGAGGCAAGCCCCACACAATTTGGTTATTCATACCTGTTACATAATGTCCTTCATGTTCCATGTAAGCTGATGAGGCCAAGCCAATTAATATAAGAAAACCCAAAGATAAAAATATTCCCCAATATAAAAATCTTGATGCTTTTAATTTATCTAAACCGTAATCACTCATATATTTGAATAGAAGACTTTTTGTTGTAGATTAAGATCATTTCTTAATCTTCTAGGATTATGATTTTTAATTGCAGTAACAACTTTACTTGATTGATCTTTCAGATCACCAAAAGTAATTGCAGAATGACCAAGCTTATTACATGCATCTTCACATGCGGTTGTTTTCGAACCATGATCTATTCTGTTAACACATAAATTGCAACTCTCTACACACCCCTTACCTCTAGGAGCATTTGTATTTTGTTTAGTTAGAGTTTCATGAACAAATGAGCGGGCTTTGAAAGGACATGCCATCATGCAATATCTGCAGCCTATGCAAGTATGCTGATTAACCATTACGATACCATCAATTCTTTTAAAAGATGCTCCTGTTGGACATACATCACAACAAGGAGGATTTTCACAATGCTGACACATAAGAGGCATAGTGGTTATTTTATCTGTAGTTTTCTCCTTAATTTTTACTTTTCTAATCCACTGTGAATCAGTTTCAGGTCTGCCAAATCCAGACAAACCATTCTCTTCATTACACGCATCTACACAAGCTGTGCAACCATCGATACATTTGCTGGTATCGACGTGCATACCCCAGCTTTGTTTGTCAGTCACTTTTGCAGCCAAAGGCTTTTTAGCATAACTTTTATTACTCATTATAGATGGTAATACAAATGTCACGGCTAACGCACTTGCTGACTTAATGAGGAAATTTCTTCTATTTGACATTTTCTTTTATGTGTTGTGCGATATCTTCAATTATTTTAAGATCATTGCCATCTAATTTAGTTGCATGATTTGGATATCGTGGTTCGGCTGCGTGACATGAAAAACAGGTAATATTAGTAGCAGTTTTTTCATGACAGTCCTGACAAAACTGTCCTTCAGCATTGATTGGTATAGCTGCACCTTTTTCATCATAAGATACGTGACAATCTATGCAGTTAGCTAAACTATGATTTTTTGTTCTAATCCCATCTATTACAGTATCATCTCGCTGATGAAGCAAAAAAAGATAATGTTCTTTTCTCATAATGTTTGTAGGTTCTACACAAGCATCTTGTGAGTCTGCTTTAGATTGTCCTGGCGTGATATGCGGATTGCCATCATGTGTAAATCCATTTTGAAGACCTACTATAAAGATAAATATCAGTGATGATATTCTAAGATGTCTCAATGTTTTCCCCTGATTTATTGTGCGACTCTTATTCGCCTAACCCCATTTTAATATAACCAGTTGG
>Ga0163111_10001407_pt1 | contig 14857 bp, 13 predicted proteins | sample CRUFie1St18metaG_FD_109645 | JGI IMG/M metagenome (GOLD analysis project Ga0163111, IMG submission 109645) | Marine microbial communities from the Costa Rica Dome - CRUD Field 142mm St18 metaG | ecosystem: Environmental > Aquatic > Marine > Oceanic > Photic zone | place: Costa Rica: the Eastern...
GAGTACGCGATGGACGAACGAGGCGTGCTGATGCCGACGGGGAAGTACTGCGTGAATCACGCGGAGACGGTGCGAAGGAAGACGCGCACCGTGCACGTGGGCAACGTGAAGATTGGCTCGGAGCACCCAATCGTGAAGCAGACGATGACGACGAGCGACACGAGAGACGTCGAGAAGACGGTGGCGGAGGTGATTCGATGCGCCGATGCCGGTGCGGAGATGGTGCGGATCACGGTTCAGGGGATGCAAGAGGCGAAGGCGTGCAAGATCATCAAGGAGACGCTCGTGGCGAAGGGATACGATACGCCGCTCATCGCGGATATCCACTTCGCGCCGAAGGTGGCGATGATGGTGGCTGAATGCTTCGATAAGATTCGCGTGAACCCCGGTAACTTTGCGGATGGTCGTAAGACGTTTGAAAACATCCTGTACGAAACGGATGAAGAGTACAACGCCGAACTCGCGGAGATTGAAGAAATCTTCACGCCGCTCGTGTTGAAGTGCAAGGAGCGAGGCGTGGCGATGCGCATCGGTACGAACCACGGTTCTTTGTCCGCGCGCACGTTGTCGCGCTTTGGTGACACGCCGATGGGGATGGTGGAATCTGCGTTCGAATTCGCGCGCATTTGCCGCAAGCACGATTACCACAACTTTGTCTTCTCCATGAAGGCGTCTAACCCTCTCGTCATGGTGCAAGCGTATCGCCTGTTGTCCCACGAGATGTACAAGCTCGGCTGGGACTACCCGCTTCACCTCGGCGTCACCGAAGCCGGCGAAGGCGAAGACGGTCGCATGAAGTCTTCCATCGGTATCGGTGCTCTCTTACTTGACGGTCTCGGAGACACCATTCGCGTGTCTCTCACCGAAGCATCCGAGCTCGAAATCGAGCCGTGCACGCGCTTGGCCAACCTCGGTATGAAGGCGTGCGCCGAAAACATCGGTGTCGAGCAATTCGAGGACTCTGTCCGTGACTTCAAGACCTTCACGCGCAGAACTGGTGATTTGCCCGAACAAAAGGACTCTGATGCGATTGATTTCCGGAACATTCTCCACCGCGACGGCTCTGTGCTCGCCGCCGTCACCACGGCGCAACTCGCGTCGGAAGATGGCTTCTACCGCGAATTGGGCGCCAAGCTTGCGGTCGGTATGCCGCTTCGTGATATCGCCACCTGTGATTCCATCTTGCTCAGCGAAGTTCCCGCCGCGTCCGAAGAGAAGGCGCTCCGATCTATCCGTCGCCTCCAAGAAATCGGCTGCGGCGTTGTCGTGCCGGCTGACCTTCTCCGAGCGACGCCGTTGGAGAACGCCATCGCCCTCGTCAGCGCCGACGAAGTCGGTGCTCCGTTGCCGGCCGGTGCCGCGCGAAAGGCTGTCACGTTGAACGGCTTCGAGACCGTCGAACAACTCAAGGCTGTCGCAGCGTCTGACGCCGTCATGGTGCTCATCAAGACGAAGGATGGCGAGTCTCGTCTCCACTCTTCTCGCCGCATCGCCGAAGTGATGGCGCAAGTCGGTGCGAAGATGCCGGTCATTCATCACATGTACATGCCGACCGGCGACAAGTCGGACATCGTCATTCAATCCGGCTCCCAAGTCGGTGGTTTGCTCGTCGACGGCTTTGGCGACGGCGTGTTGATCCAATACGCCGGCTCCGACAAGGATGTCTCATTGGACTTCCTTCGTACGACCTCGTTCGGTTTGCTCCAAGGCTCTCGTATGCGTAACACGAAGACGGAGTACGTCTCTTGCCCGTCGTGCGGACGCACTCTCTTCGACTTGCAAGAAGTCACGGCGCAAATCCAAGAGAAGACTGGACACTTGCCTGGCGTCGCCATCGCCGTTATGGGTTGCATCGTCAACGGTCCGGGTGAGATGGCGGATGCGGATTTCGGTTATGTTGGTGGTGCTCCGGGTAAGATTGACTTGTACGTCGGTAAGGAAGTCGTCAAGCGAGGTATCGCGATGGAAACTGCGTGTGATGAACTCATTCAACTCATCAAGGACAACGACCGCTGGATCGAAAAAGAAGTCGAGGAAGCCGTCGCCGCGTGATGTCGCACTCGTAGCTCGCATGATGTTTAATACTAAGTCGATTGATTCTTCAGATTCTTTTCTCTAATTCTTTCTGATTTTCTTAGTTACAATACGTGGGACGGGAGTTTAATTGAGCTTCGTCGCTCATTCTTTCGAAAACGACATGCAATGCACCGCACGCTTATTAAATTTTCTCCAGGGCTTGAGCAATATCCGCTTCGATGTCGACGTAATCCTCAATCCCAGTCGAAAATCGAACGAGGTTATCCTTAATGCCAATCTCGGCGCGCTTTTCAGGACCCTGATCCCAATAAGAAACGACAGTCGGTTGTTCAATCAGCGACTCCACGCCACCGAGAGACGGCGCGATGTACGGAAGCTCGCAACTATCGATAAACTTTGCAGTCGCCCAAAGATCACCCTTGACCTCGAAAGATACCACCCCACCGAAACCTTTCATGTATTTTTTCGCAACTTCGTGGTCGCAGTGGCTCGGTAATCCCGGATAGTGCACTTTGTCAATCTTTGGATGCTTCTCGAGGTATTGAGCCAGTCTCATCGCGCTGTCGTTGTGGCGCTCGACTCGAAGCGACAAGGTCTTCAAACCTCGAAGAACCAAGTAAGCAGCGTGAGGATCGATGACACCACCCAAAATATTATGAAATTGTCTGCACGCGGCGACTGCTTCCTTCTTACCGACGATGACACCGGCGAGAACGTCGTTGTGCCCGCCCATGAATTTCGACGCGCTGTGAATCACCAAGTCGGCGCCAAAGTCGAGCGCGCGAGAGTTGCACGGCGTGGCAAAAGTACCATCGATGCACACGAGGCAACCCGTGGGCTTGCACAGGTTCACGATTCGTTCGATATCGACGCAACGAAGGTACGGGTTCGTTGGTGATTCGGAAAAGTACAGCGAGCACTTGTTCTCCTTGAGCGCCTTTTCCAAGCCGTCGTAATCGGACGGATCGAGCACCGTGGACGTGATGCCCATCTTCGGCAAGAAAGTTTGAATGAATTGTCGAGTGCGTCTGTAGCAGTCCGTGGTGGTGACAATGTGTCCACCGGCTGGGACGAGCGCGAGCAGCATAGTCGTCGCCGTGCACATGCCGGACGCGCTCAACAGAGCGTCTTCTCCGCCCTCGAGTTGGCGAATCTTCTCTTCGCACGCCTTGGTCGTCGGATTCCCGTATCGACCGTACTCAAAGCTCCCATATCGTCCCTCTTGATACGCGATCAACTCTTCCGTGTCCTTGAAGTGGTACGTCGACGTGCACACGATCGGGGTCGTCAACGAGTCGGATACCCTCGGTCGCCCCTCCTTGCGTTCGCCTGCGTCAAAGTAACAACCGCGATCATCACCGTCAGTCCGCGCGTCTCCCCCCTCGCGTCTCCTCACTCGCGCATCACATTTTTATGCACCATCGCGCGTCCATCGCGCGTCGCTCCTCGTCGTTCGACGCACCGTTTTGCACGCACTGCGTCGAGTCGCCCCAAGGTTTCTCGCCGTTCGCCGCGCGCGTCGTCGCGCCTCGTCGTCCCGTCCCTCCTCGGCTCTTCCGCGTCGTCGCGCTCAGCTTCACCACCGTTCGCGCCTTCGCGCTCATCGCCGCGCTCATCCTACGCTCGAATCCCGTCGTCGTCGTCGTCGTCGTCAGTCCTCGCTCGGCTCGATCGCGTCGAACCTCTCGCGCCTCGGCTGGCCCTCGCGCGTCGTCGCGTCGTCTCGCGCGCCCGCGACGCGTCGGCGTCGTCCCGCGCGCGTCCCGCGTCGCGCGTCGCGTCGCGTCGCGTCGCTCGACGGACGCACCGCGCGCGTCGTCCCGGACTCGACCTCGATGTGCGGGCGCGACGCGACGCGGCGGGCGGCCGAGGATCGAGGATCGAGGATAAAAAAAAATCCGCGCGCGACGCGCATAAAGCGCGAACGATTCGCCATGAAGGCCGAAACGCGTGACGCGCGGTCGATCTCGAACGACCGATCGATCGATCGATCGATCGATCGAACGAACGAACGATCGAACGATCGATCGACGGACGAACGATTCGAGGGCGCGGCGAAGCCGAACGCGCGGCGGAGAGGGTCGAAGGAACCACGGGTCTATGAATGTGATCACACGATGATGCTCTCGCACGTGCAGCAGTCGTATCCGGGAACGGTGCACTCGGTCGTCGCGTTGGCGGCGACGTGGGCGCATCGACACGCGTCGGCGCCGCGCGCGCCGGGAACGCACGAGAGGGAGACGCCGGCGTCGGACGCCGCTCGACACGACGCGTCGCAGTCCGTGGTGCCCGCACCGCAGCTCTGCGCGCACAGGGCGTTGTAAATACCGGCGTGTGCGGGATCGGTGCACACTCCGGTGTCTAAAGTGGTGACTTCGGGCATGTGGGACGCCGGACACCCGCTCGGCGCTTTCAGCGCGCATCCCTCGTCGCACGAACCGTAGACGTACGTGAACGTCTTCCCATCGAATACGCGGTTGTAAAAGATGTCATCGCCCTCCTCGATGACAGAGGTACAAACCTCCATGCCTTCGAGAGCCGATGGAGTCGCAAATTTCGGACATCGCCCGCCCCCCCTGTGCAAGCAACCGATGTCGGACACCGTCGCCTCGTCGCTCGTGTTGTCGAGCGGGTACAAATAAAATCCAAACTGCTCCCCTGCACCGAGCATGACGTCCACTTCAAACGTTCCACACCTTGTTTGCGTCATTTCCTGCGCTTGGGAGAATAAAAAGTCGTTCGACATCGACTTTGTCGTCACCCGAGCGCCGACGACGTCCTCCCACGCTCCCGGCGCAAACGTCAACGACCCGAGTTGTGCGCACGCCGTGAGCAACGTCAAGTGCACCATCGTCGCCGCCGCGCGTGGTATCATCTCGACATCTTCTCTGTGATTCACCTCTATGTCTCCACTCGACGACATTTGCGATTTCCGCACTAAAGAATACTCCTCGCTCGCTCCGTTGTCGTCGCCGCCGCCCGTGACGAACGGGTCGCTCACCACCGCGAACGGCGTCGTCCCGTCTCCGCTCGTCGCCAACGCGGCCGCGCTCCCGAACGCGCTCATTTTCCCTCGTTCATTCGCGCTCGCGCGTTCGCGCGCGTCGTCTCCAGACATCCAGTCGCGCGCGATCGTTCGTCCAACACCATTCGTCTTCGCCAGCGCGCACGCGCACGCGAGCGTCACGCCCAGCGCGAACGTCGGTCGAAACACCGACGTGGACGCGCGCGCGCTCGACGAGCGGTGTCGTCGATCCCCGTCGCCGTCGCGCGTCAACAGCGGGGCGTCCTCCATCGCCGTCGTCGTCGCGTCGTCGTCGCGATGTGACGCGCCGCGTCGCCGCCGCCCGCACTGCGCGACGCGCGCGACGACGACGACGCGCGACGACGACGACGGGGGCGATGCGCGCGATGACGACGACGCGCGGGCGCGGGCGCGCTCGCGCGGCGAACGCGACGACGACGACGACGACGCGACACCGGCGACGTCACCGCGCGGTGCGGGCGCGAGCGAGCGAGGACGCGAACGAGGCCAGCGAGCGGACGACGACGACGACGACGACGACGACGACGAAAGTGGTCGTCCTCGGCGGCACCGGACGCGTCGGGAGCGCGACGGCGGCGGCGCTGGTGCGAGGCGCGAACGGCGGGGTGGAGGTGACGCTCGGCGGACGGTCGAGAGAGCGAGACGCGGAGGCCAAGGCGCGACATCGAGGGTTGGCGAACGCGTCGTTCGTTGAGGTGGACGTGTGCGATAAGGCGAGCGTGACGCGAGCGATTCAAGGCGCTGACTTGGTGATCAACACCGCGGGACCGTTTCAGAGACGAAAGAGTTGCGCCGCGCTCGAGGCGGCGCTGGAGAGCGGGGTCAAGTATTTAGACGTCTGTGACGACGCGTCGTACGGCGCCGAGGCAAAGAAATTGAGCGAAAAGGCGAAAGCCGCGGGTGTGGCCGCGATCACGTGCGCGGGCATCTATCCCGGGGTGTCAAACCTTATGGCGCGAGACATCGTGGAGTCGATGAAGGCGGAGTTTCGCGCGACTGAAGAAAACGAAGGCAAAGAACCCGAGGTGGAGTACGTGCTTTACAACTACTTCACTGCGGGGTCGGGTGGGGTCGGGACGACGATTTTAGCCACGAGCTATTTGCTCTGTGGCGAAGATGTCGTGTGTTGGGAAGACGGTCAGCGCATCGTCGAGAAACCAGCTTCGCAACGCAAAGTCGTCGATTTCGGCAAGGGCGTGGGCCGACGCGAGGTGTTCCTGTACAACTTGCCCGAAGTTGCATCGACACGTGAAATTTTCGGTGCGCGCACCGTGAAGGCTCGATTCGGTACGTCGCCAGGGATTTGGAACGGGGCCATGGTGGCAATAGCGAATTTAGTTCCAAAGTCGCTCTTGGAAAATCAAGACGCAATGAAAGGATTGGCGAACTTCTCCGCCCCGATCGTGCGCTCGGTGGATGCGATCGTTGGAGAAACTACATCCATCCGCGTGGACGTCAAACTGAAGGACGGCAAGCAGTCTGTGGGTTTGTATACGCATCCGCGTTTAAGCGAGTGCGTCGGCACGTGCACGGCGTCTTTTGCAACGGCGATGTTGAATGGTGAATGTGCTCCTGGGGTTTGGTATCCTGAAGAAGTGGAAGCCATCAGCGATCGGGATGCGTTGTTCGAACGTGCCAAAGAAGGAACGTCGTTGTTTGCTTTGAATCAAGCGCCGTGGATGGTGGAATCAAAGCCAGTGAATTTGGGTTTCGGATTGTATTGGACGTAGCTCGTGATAGGAAGCATGAATGTTATGAAAACGAAAGCGCGCGCCATGATTTCTTTATTTTCTTTATGTGGGCAGTATTTGCATCGAATTCGCTTGCATAATCGTTTACTAATATCTTTACTAATATTCAAACCGCCGAGCTCTCGAGTCTATTACGCCGCGGACGCCATCTTTGCCAGCGCCTTGATGGACGTGCTCACCAACGTGGCCAACTGCATTCCCTCATCCGCTCCTTGTGCCAAAAACCTGTCTACTTCACCGAGTTTGATGAAGATCTCCGCCTTGACCTCGTCCGAGCAATCTGCCTCCAGGACGTAGTCAGAGTACTGATCGAGAATTTTGAGTCCTGAAAAACCGTCGCGCAAAATGTCCTCCATGTGCGCCTGCGCCTCTTCAAACTTGCCTTCACGGCACAGATCATACATCTTTTTGATTTTTTCATCTGGAATGTGCCCCGCCACTTCAACGATGCTCGCACCACTAATCTTCCCCGCGAACAAACGCGCTGCGCTTTGCAACAACGTAATCGCCTTGCGCATGTCTCCTCCCGAGTGCTTTGAACACATCGCGAACACGTCGTCACTCATCTCCAAACCTTCTTGTTCGCCGATGAACTTCAATCGCGCACCCATAGTTTCCTGAGCGAGCGGCGAGAATCTAAACTTTGCGCATCGACTCGCGATCGGATCGATGATTTTCGTCACGTAGTTGCACAACAGAAAGAACCGAGTGACTTTTGAATACGTCTCCATCATCCTTCGCAGCGCCGATTGCGCGTCGCCCGTCATGGCGTCCGCTTCGTCCAATATTAATATCTTATACGGCGGAGACGGGTATCCCGGCGCGGGCGCACCGACGGCTTGCGAGGCAAAGGTTTTGATCTTGTTGCGGACCACGCTGATGCCTCTCTCGTCCGACGCGTTCAACTCCTTCACCCTTTGCTTATACAGCTCCGGTCCGTACAACTCCTTCGCGATCGCCAGCGCGGTGGTGGTTTTCCCAGTTCCCGGCGGTCCGTAGAACAGGCAGTGGGGCATGTTCCCCGTCTTCAGCGCGTTTTCCAGCACCCCCACGACTTGCTCCTGGCTCGCCACATCCTTGACGACGCGAGGGCGGTATTTCTCCACCCACGGCGCGTGCGCCTCGGCGCGCTGCGGACGCGTCGCTTCCGCGTCGACCATGGTCGTATCCGCAACCATCGCGTCCGTGCGTCCGTCCGTCCGTCCGTCAGTCGTCGGCGTCGTGTGACGCGCGCGCACCCTCGAACGCCCGCCGCGCATCTCGCGCGCGGCGTCGCGGAATTTGAAATCGCGCCCGCGGCGAGGGCGTTCGGGCGTAGGGTTCGGTGAATGATAAACGATCGAGATAGCGTTAAGAACGCACTGAATGCGTCGAATGTGGACGTGTTTTGTATTTTCAACGGCGCGACGACGCGCGCGACGCGGTCGGTCGGTCGCTCCGTCGCCGTCTCGCACTGCGCGGCGACGGCGACGGCGACGACGACGGCGATGTCGGACGCCGCGCGCGCGTCGACGCGGACGTCGTCGACATCGCGCCTCGCGCCTCGCGCGGTGGATCGAAGCGTCCGCGCGAACGACGCGACGACGCGACGGCGACGACGACCGCCGCCGGCGCGCGCTCGAGGCGAAGTGGACACGTGGACAGACGTCACGCTGCCGCTGAGCGAGGACGCGCGCGAGGCGTTCATGCGAGAGTATTGGCAGAAAAAGCCTCTGCTGATGCGGCAGGCGATACCGAACTTTCGACCGCCGCTGGATGGGAACGAAATCGCTGGTTTGGCGTGCGAGGAGGACGCGAGCGCGCGCATCTTCGTGCGCGAGGGGGACGACGAGCAGTCGTGGAGGAAGAAGATTGGACCGTTCGAAGAAAGTGATTTGACATCCTTACCCGAAGACAAGCCGTGGAGCCTGATCGTTAACGATTTGGACGTGCAGGCGCAACCGTTCGGGGACATGTTGGAACTCTTCAACTGTTTTCCGCGTTGGCGAATTTCTGATATTCAAGCGAGCGTATCACCGGACGGCGGGGGCGTAGGACCGCACTCCGATCACTTTGATGTATTTCTTCTTCAAGCCGAAGGCGAAAAAGTTTGGGCCGTGGCGGATAACGAGGAGTACTGGCCAGATAATGATGCGGCATTTGTCCCAGAATGTGAAATTCGCGTGCTCAAAAGCTTTGTCGAGGACGATTCCTTCACGTTGGTTCCGGGTGATATGCTTTACTTGCCCCCCAAATTCGCTCACAACGGCGTGGCGACGAACTCAAAACCAGGCGTGAGCGTAACGTTGAGTATAGGCTTTCTAGCGCCGACGACGGATGAACTCGTCTTGTCTTACACGCAACGAGCATCTGAAAAATTGAAGGGCTCGCGTTGGTCCGATCCTTGGCTCAAACCGGTCGAAGACGTCGGTGCAATATCCGCTGAATCTATCACGTATGCATCGGAGATAATTAAGCGCACGTATCCGAAGAATGATGCCGAAGTGGCGCGTTGGTTTGGTTGTCACACGACGGCGCGCACCGGCGAGGACGACGATGCGGACGAGAACGAAGTGAGCATCGAAGAACTATTAGCGGCTTGGGAACACCAAGGTCTAGTCGCGAGAGAAGATTTACGCTTCGCTTTCGTGGAAAAGGTTGCGGATGATAGTTTGAAGAACGCGCTGTTTTTCGCAAACGGAGAATGTTGGGATGTCGTCAGCCCGGCCGCTGTGAAAACAGCCACCGTCATCGCAAATAGAGGCGAGCTTTACGAAGAAGACACGCAGACGGAGGAGTGTGATTTCGATGATGAAGCCTTAAAGCTCGCACTAACGCTATTTGAGCGTGGTTATCTCTATTTCCCCGAGGATGAAGACGATTAATGCTATTCCTAGTGTCCTATTGCGCCTCTCGGCTCTTGTCAATCCCCGTTCCCCAAGTACCTCGCGGCGCGTCGCTATATGAAGCTGGATCCATTGGATCGAGCGGCTCAGATTCTTTCCTCGCCGGCGCGCGCGCAGCGATAGCTTTCCTTTTCGGTGCACGTTCATGATTCGAGTTGCCCTGCGCGCCCGACGGACCGATGTCTCGCCGCACGCTCGCCGGTTTGCTCACGGCGGAAGCCTTCGTCTCGACTCGCGCCGTGCCCGTCGCGGTCGATGCTGCTTTCGCTCGCTGTTGTTTCGTCATGAATGGGTTATCGACGACGTCCAATGAACTCACGCCCGGAGGATACCGACCCAAAATTCGCGAGCAGTGTAAACAGTAACCGTGCGCCTTCACGAGTCCGCGCCCGAATCCGCCGCACCCCGAGCACCTTCGCATCCCCACCGCCGTCGCACCGTCGCGCGGTCGCTCCCAAGACGTTCTCTGCGTGTGTGGATTAAAGAAATATTCTCTTCCACTCGCCGGATCCGTCGTCGCTCGCCATCCCGGCGGCAACGGCGTCGCCGCCGGCGGCGGCGGCGGCGGCGGTCTCGTCTTCTCCGCCTCCACCGGTCGTTCCCACTGCGTCTTATTCAGCGCTTTGTTGTAGTAATACGTCTGTCCGTACGTCGGATCGACTTTCGCTCTCCACCCTCGCGGCAGCTTCGCGTCGACGTCCGTTCCCGTCCCATCCTCGCCCTCGTCCTCGTCCTCGTCCTCGCGTCGTCGCTTCGTCGTCGCGTCGTCGTCGTCGCCGTCGCCGTCGCCGTCGCCGTCGCTCGGCACCGCGATCCCTCGCTTCGCCAGTCGCGCCAGCAGCGCTTCCGGGAGCGCGCCCATCGCGTCGCGCGGTGCCGACCGGCCGGGACGCCCGACCGGGCGTCAAAACACCCGGTCGCGCGGTCGCGCCGAAACACGAACGCGAAAACGGTCGCGACGCGGCGGGAAACGCACGCGACCGACGCGTTCGATCGAGCGAGCGAACGCGCGCACACGCGAGCGCGCGAGCGACCGCGCTCGCGAACGGACGGCGTCGACGGCGTCGGGTCGGGTCGCGCCGACGGCGAACGGCGAACGGCGAACGGCGAACGGCGAACGGCGAACGGCGAACGGCGAACGGCGAACGACGGTTCGAGCGGGCGCGCGCGCGCGGAATCGAGTCGACCCGCGCGAGCGATGGAAGAGAGCGATGGATGCGCGACGTCGCGAGACTTTGCGAGCGTGAAGATGGAATATTTTAAGACGCGCGCGCGCGAGGCGCTGGGGAACGGGAACTATAAGGAGGCGTACGCGACGTACACGAAGTGTCTGGAGGAACTCGCGCCGAGGGACGCGGGCGAACGCGCGAAACTGCTGTGTAACCGTTCGATGGCGTACGCCAAGTCTGCAAACTTTAAAGCGGCGCTGGAGGACGCGTCTGCGGCGGTGTCGTTGATGCCGACGTTCGCCAAGGGGTGGTGGCGCAAGGCGACCGCGCACGTGGGGCTGCGACAGTTCCCGGACGCGCTCGCCGCGTACAGGCAATCGTTCGAATGTCAGGACGAAGGCGACGCCGGCGTGATCGACGAGCACGTGAAAGCGATGAATAAAACGATCACTTCATTTACGCGCGAGCAACTTGCGAACTGGATCCTTGAAACTCTGCAAGACATGGAGAATCGCGAGCTCATCGAGCACGCGCACCTCGAAAACGTCACGTCGTTGGAGATGGCAGAGGGAATGTTTTGTCAAATCAAAGACATAAATGAAGGAAGCAAGCCGCGCGGCGACTACTATCGGTTCGTACAACATTGGAACGTACACGGTATGAGCGTGCCGATGGCTTACACCCAGCGTGCGAGCATGTACCGCCACGCGTTGTGCTTTATGCAAGCTCGCGCCGACGCGGCGGCGGCGTTGACCTTGTTACAAGACGACGCATCGCTTTCTGACAAGGAAACGGAGATGACCTTCACGTACAAAGTCGATGACTTCTCGCCTTTCAAGGAAGATACAGTCATCACCAAAGCTTGGGCGTGGTACGAGATGGGCAAGGCTTTTGAAGGGCGCGAAAATGGTGACACGCAAGCGGCGGCGAAGTGCTTCTCGGCGATAACGCACTTGGACACCAAGTATCCGATGTTCACGAACGCCTTCAAGAATGTGTGCAATCGTATGACTGATGTCGAGGCTGGGAAAATATTGAGCGACATCAACGATCAGTACGGCGTGGCGGAGTATGGCGTGCGCACCGTTCCCGACGCTTTGGCAACTTACGTGGTCACCGTCAGCCTTCTCTTCAAAACTGGCAAGCTCGTCGGCTTCAACTCTAAAGTGCGAGACTCGTTTCGAGAAAACGTCGCGAAGGGTGCGAATGTCATCAAAGAAAAGGTACTCATAGAAAGCGTGCGCTCAAGGTTTCGTGGAGCGCCTGGTGTCGCGCTTTCGTATCGAATTCTCGCCGGCGAAGATAAATTAAACTCCGAGGTACGTGTTTGATATCCGTCGTTCGGCGGCTGGTATTCACGATGTTAGCGCAGAAAATGCTCGAGAAAATTCAAGCACACGATTTGATGTTACTGGGTGGCGCAGAAACGGAGGCTGCGATGGGTACGGCGAGCGACGTGCAAGGTGAGTTAATTAAATGGAATAAATTGATGAGGAATTAAATAATTCATCACGTAGGCGAGCTCAAGGAACTGAAGTCGGAGGACTTGGTAGATCGCATCAACAACTTACAAGGAATTATCTTATCGACATTAAAAAGTGGCAAGGAGATCGTAGTCGCGAAGCGACCACCAACCGACATGGAGCTTCCTTACAGAACGTACAAATTAGTTTACAACGACGGCACCCCGGTCGAACGAGTGAACAAAACGGGCTATCAAATGTCACAAGTGCACTACTCGGCGCAAGGAATGCACAAACGCGAAGTATGGGCTGAGATGATGGTGCGAACGACCGCAATTAATTATTTATAATTAAATTAAAGTTGACACAGGACAAGTCTTGCCGATGGCACCAGAGCTCATCTGAGATAGCCGTTCAAGCGTTACAAGTGCCGAAGGACGCCAAGAAGCAAGATTTGGATGTTTGCATCACGCCGTCGACCGTCAGAGTGTCATGTCGAAACACTGGACGCACGTACCTAGAGGTGATTTGAATTAATTATTTCTCGACACGCAATTATTTACAATTCATTCGCTATCAGGGAGAGTTATTTCGACAAATCATACCAGAAGAGTCTGCGTGGGTTCACCTTGGTACGTGACAAATTAAATCAATCTTCACTATCGTTTCGCGATCGAAATTAATTATTTTGCTTCAGGCGGAGAGGATGACGACGGTTTCGTGTTGTACCTGAAGAAGATGAACCTGGAGCTTTTCAAAGATAAGAACGCCGCGCCCAGTGATAGCTGGTGGGAACGGCTGTTTAATTCTCATGGAGATATTGCATTCGATGACTACGATAAGGATTTCACGGATCTACCCACTCCTATCGCTGAGGTGAGTGTGCTTGTTTATTTGTATCTCCTGTTTGAGCACCGCACTGACCAACTGCATTGCGCCCGACATAGTCCATCGCAGCCGCCGAAGATGCGTCAAGTGTACTGCAGGCGAGAGAAGAGGAAGAATATAAGGAGCGCGAAGCCGCACGCGAACGTGATGACCTCCGAAAGCGCGAGAGACAAGTGCGCCTGGCCGAACTTCGCGGGGGCAAGTATTTGTCGTGGGTTGAGCTCGACAGACGCAATCCCGCGCCGAATCCTCTGGCACAACGCAGCGAGCCTGCGTAATTCCAGTATGTTTTCCACGATTTTGCCTCAAAACGACCATAACCAGCGCTTGTTGTGAAAGTTACTAATTTGTGCTTGAATTCTCGCCCGGTTGAACGAGCCGTCTAGACGTTCACGCGTTTGTCCCGTCGACACACGTTGAACTGTGCGCGAACTCACGCCTTTTTCACTGTCCATAGCCAACTCCAGTATGTTTTGCTCGGATTTACTCCGTATCTTGCCCGTGGATCCGCCATGATCCGGAGCAATACTTCAACGACCCCCATGTCCTGTGTCACGAACTTGGGCACCTCAGCCGTGTGCATGAATGTGTGTTCGCGGATGAACACGACGGCCGTCGCGAGCAAAGACAGTAGCATGCATACCGTAGAAATTGAGAAAAACATCGAAAGACAAAGCAACATGCTTTTCAAGTCGAAAAGAAGCACCTCTTCACCGAATAGATGACTGCACAACATCGTGTTGAAGCCCAAAATAGTGGATTGCCAAACCATGCGGTACCCCACGGTCCAGCACCACGCCTTCATGTAGCACCCCTTACAAGACGGACTGATCGTGGCAAATAGAAAATTACCGCGATATTTGATGAAATTGTCGAGTTGAACTCGTGCGAGCCTTGGTTTATCGTCTATTTCGCTGGCTTGCATCGCAAGTCTGTGTTCGAGAATCGAGTCGCCAACGACGGTGTGTAGTATGGGTGGATCTCCCTGCGCGATAGGTGTGAGCGAATGTGTTCAGGGTGAAAAGCTAAAAGTCTTACGTGATAATAACCATTATGAGACACGATAGAATGACAGATCGGACACGTTCCAGAGCCCTCTTGTCCTGTGAAAGGACACATCAATTTTGACTCTGCTTTCGTCAGCTCGTCGGAGTCTTCCAGTAGTGGAGCGGCGTTTTGCCATGGCTTTGTGTCGAAAACGGCACGAATTCCCTCGTATCGACCGGTTTCTAGCAAAACGAAACACGTAACGCTAAAAAACATCATAAACGACGACACCAAGAGCGTCCACCATTCTGCAAAGTGTCGTGAGTGTCTCGAGTTTGACTGCGACATGGTCAACTCACCACAAAAGCTGTACAAGGCCGTGCTCTTTGGAGCCGTTAGGGCCGCCGCTAGGGCTGCAGTTGCGCTGATCGGGACTGAAATCTTGCCTCTCAAGGCATTCATGATGCCAAAAGGCTGCATCATCACTTGCATAACGGTCATGGTTGGAGGCAAACTGTGACGTTCTCCCCTCGTTTCCAAAATTGAGACTTGATTAGACTCGTCTTGAGCGCGTGCGTCATGGGGCGACAATTTCGCGCGTGCATCGATTTATCGATTTGTGAGTGAAGTA
>Ga0163111_10001409_pt1 | contig 14852 bp, 16 predicted proteins | sample CRUFie1St18metaG_FD_109645 | JGI IMG/M metagenome (GOLD analysis project Ga0163111, IMG submission 109645) | Marine microbial communities from the Costa Rica Dome - CRUD Field 142mm St18 metaG | ecosystem: Environmental > Aquatic > Marine > Oceanic > Photic zone | place: Costa Rica: the Eastern...
ATTTATGAAAACATACCAGTTAATTTGAAAGAAGGTACTGCAAACATACACGACTTAGATGTTGGAGATATGATTATGTCTTACAACTGGGAGACTGGACAAGAAGAAGAAGTTGAGATACAACAGATAGAAAAAATATTACACGACAATTTATACAAGATTATGCTATCTGACCCAAATGATAAGACGGAAGGAGAAGAATTAAAAGAACTAATACTTACAGAGGACCACCCTGTATACAAAGAGGATGGTAGTATGGTATCAGAGGACCCAAGTAGAACTGCAGCTAATTATGATTTAGAAGCAGCTTCTATACAACCTAATGATTTACTAAAAGTATTAGATGGCAAGTACTATGCACAGGTACATAGACTAGAAGGATTTCCAAAGAAACATTGGACATATACTATATTAACAAAAAACAATAACTTTTACGCAAATGGCGTATTAGTACACAGTGAATTAACATAAAGGGGCAATAATGGAAGTTGGCAAAGATACTAAATTTACATTATCTATAGAAACAGGTATTAGTATATTGGTTACTGTAGGAATGATTATTGGTATGTGGTATTCATTACAAGCAGAAATAGAACTTGCTAAAGAATTACCAGAACCAGAGGTTTCACGTATGGAGTATGATTTAAAAGACCAAATGATACGTGATTCAATATTAAACACGGAAGAAAAAGTAGATAAGCTTGAAGAAAAAGTAGATTCTGTTAAAGATGACACAAGAATGATTCAAGAAACTTTACTTGACATGAACAATAAATGAGGTTTACAGATGAACAACAGATTTATATCATACTTGGTATTAACGCTCTTCTCATCGCTATCTTGGCTGCAATCACAATCAGTCAACTTAACTAGCTTTCAGGAGATACAAGCACTAAATATACAGGAGTGTGCAGTAGTACAGGTTAATGCTTCTTGGAACTATCAAAACAGAGTTGAGATAGAAAAACTTGCCAACCTTTGTTATGTAGCAGAAATAGATTTAAGTAATAAAACTATTGGTGCTGTAATTCAAAAAGAATGGAAAGTAAAAGTTGTCCCTACTATTATTATCTTGAAAGAAGGTAAGGAAGTTATGAGGTACGAACCTGGTATCAGTATGAGATTTGATGAAAGAGAAGTCTTTGAAAAGATTAAGAAGGAGATAAAATAATGCCTGGACTATCAAAAAAACAAATGAAAATAGCTAGAGTGGCACCACCTAGAGATAAAATTACAGCATTAGATTTTAAGATGTTGAAACAAAATGGAAAGATGAAAAATGCCGCCAAAAAGAAAAAGTAAAAAAGACCCTAGATTAGCAAGAGCTGGTGTATCTGGTTTTAACAAACCTAAACGTACACCAAGTCATCCAAAGAAATCACATATTGTGGTAGCTAAAGAGGGAGACAAAGTAAAGACTATACGCTTTGGACAACAAGGTGCTAAGACTGCAGGTAAACCTAAGAAGGGCGAGTCAAGAAGAATCAAGATGAAACGTAAAAGTTTCAAGGCGAGACATAGAAGAAACATAGCCAAAGGTAAGATGAGTGCAGCTTACTGGGCTAATAAAGTAAAATGGTAAGAGGAGACTAACATGAATATAGTAGTAAGTAAATTATTGACAGGCTTATTGAGTGAAAAAATTCTAAAAGCTGTGTTATTAAAACTTGGTGATTATTTCATTAAGAAATCAGACAATAAACTAGATGATGAAATCTGGGCTGAAGTTAAAAAAGCCCTAAAATAAGAGGAGACAATATGAACTGTGAATGTGGATGTGGGTGCTAAGTGCCTAAACAAATGTTACAACTAAACGACTTTAGTGGAGGACTCAATACGAAGTCCTCACCTAGAGATATAAACGTAAACCAGTTAACAAAAGCTGATAATGCAATCGTATCTAAAGCTGGACTAATTCAGTCATCAAAAGATGCTGAAGATAAATCAAGCAATACGGACTTAAATCACGCTTCTAACCATGGTAATGGTGCGTTTTTGTTTACATCTCAGTTTGATATTAATAATACTGATGCTTTAGCTCAAGGAGAAACTCCAGATGCTGGCAATAGGGTTGATGAAACTGCTAGAGAAATAGTTGCATACCCAGACTCACAGAATATAAAGTTCTTTTTTAGAAACTTTAATACTACAGGAAACTTTTCTCACGCAGGTACAACTAATCAGGTAGCAATATCTGACGGTAGTTGTGAACCTGTATATTATTTTGTTGATGGTAGTTTGTATATAGCAGATAAAGATAGAGTAGATACATCTGGTTCTTTTACACAGAAGGTTCTTAGATTGCTAAACAAACCAAGATTCGGACAAGATATAAGAGAATGGTTTATAGGAGATGCCGCACCAGCTCAAGACAATAATGCTTTTGAAGCTCTGCATGTAGATTCATCTATAACAAATCCTAGTGCTGAAGGAGAGTTTGAAGTATCTTTTGTTACAACACCTACTCAACCTAATATATCTAATATAACAGATGGTGGTATAAATATTGTAACAACTGCTAATCCAGATAGTGCAACTGATAATGTAGTTGGCATAGAAAGCACTAGAATGTTTGTAACAAAAGCATCTAGCCCTGGAGATATTTCATCTAATACAGATTTACAGGTTGATGATATAATTTATTTAGGTGATGAAGCAATGAAAATTACAGCTAATTCTAGCACTAGTAGTACTAATGTTAGAAAGCTTTCAGTAACTAGAGGAGAGTTTGGTACAGGTATTTTGGAATATGAAGCTGGAACTCAGTTGAAAAAATCAACAGATGAACCTATTGGTGGCGGTGGATGGGCTAGTGGTCAATATGAATTTACTCACACTTTAGTAAATTATACAGGAGATGAAACACTTCCTCACACTCCTATATCAACTACTGCTTCTATAACGATAGGAGATTTCTTTAGTGACATAAATGTTAGAGTAAATGCAAGTAATGTGTTTAGAAGAAACGAAAAAGGTTTTAGAGTCTATACAAGATTAAAAGATACGAATGATAGATTTATTTTATTTTTAGATGCTGATTATGAAAGAGGAGTTAGAACTAATTTATTTGATGAGTATACAGCATGGGACTCTACTAGTTACCCTGCTTCAGGAGAGATGGCTAATGTAACAGGATTGTCAGCAAAAAATCCAAGTTTAGATACATATGAAAGTGTCACTGGTTATTCTCAAACAGAGAAAAGTATTTCACTAGGTACAAAAGGTGGATACAAAGCAGCTACAGTGTGTTCTAGAAGAGCGTGGATAGCAAACGTTAGAAAAGATGATGTTGTTTATGATGATAGAATATATTATAGTCCTGTCAACAGATTTGCTACTTTTCCAGATTCTTTCTTTTTAGATATAGGTATCAATGATGGTGACTCTTTTACAGCTTTACATAGTTTAGGAGATAAACTTCTTGCATACAAAAAGAAAAAATTGTTTATTATAAATGTTCAATCTACTTCAGATGCTGGTTGGTATTTAGAATCAGAACACGAAGGAGTTGGATGTAATAATCAAGAGTCTGTTGTTAAGACTCCTTTTGGAATATGTTGGGTAAACGATGAAGGTGTATTTATTTATACAGGACAAAGTGCACCTGTAGAAATATCTTTACTATTAGATGATAATACTTTTAAATCTAATTCTGGAGAGAGAAGTTCTATAGGTTACAATCGTAAATACAAACAATTAGTAGTTTGTCAAGATACCACAGGCACAGATGATTTTCTTGTATATGATTTCCCTTCTCAAGGTTGGAGTATTACAAAATCTATGAGCAATGGTATGTCAAACTTTATCGACTCTGTTGATGGTTTGTATTTTATAGAGTATGCTAATGGTAACAATAATAAAGTAGTAAAGAAGTTATCAGGAGATAAAGGCGTAGAGCAGATAACAGTTAGAACAAAAGATATAGATTTTGGTTCACCAGGTAAAGTTAAAAAGATTTATAAAGTATACGTTACAGCAAAAGATGATGGAGGAATAAGTAGTGGCAATACTGTAACTTTAAGCTATGCTTTAAACGGAAGTACAAGTTATACAAGTGCTGGTAATCAAACTCCTGAAGCTGGATTAGCACAATTTGATACCTTAGTTTATACAATAAATCAAGATTGTGAATCAATATCATTTCAACTTCAAGATGAATCAGGAGAAGAATTAGAAATAAATGACATCTCTATAGAATTTAGAGCAAAATATAAGAGAGCATCATGATAGAGGATAATTTTTTTAGAACAAGACCTTCTAGTGAAAATATACAAGAAGGAGATTCAGTTACCTTTTTAGAAAGAGGTAATTTAATTAGAGCTGAAAAAAGACAAGGAGTAATATACGAAAGTATATTAAAAGAAAATGACACAAAAAATGATATCAGTGTTGTAAGACAAGAATTATTAAAAGAAATAGACTTTTTAAGACGTAGAATTGAGAAACTAGAGGGATAAAATGCTTGACACAAGTACTAAATATTTGATATTTTATAGTGGTGAGGTGTATAAAGACTATACTCATAGCACTACTACTTACTTTAAGAGGAGAAACAATGAGCGTAAATAATAATCAAATAAAAGATTTAATTAAAGATGTTTGCGTTCTGATGGGAGAGAAGTATGCAAAACAAGAAGCGTTGGACATCGTCTATGCTACAGGGCTTGTGGAGAGCAAGTACGAATATATCGAACAAATTGGAAGAGGTCCTGCTAGAAGCTTCTGGCAAGTGGAACCCAGTACAGCCGTGGACAATTGCAAGAATTTTATATCATCTCGTCCTGAACTGCTTCAGGCATCTGCTGATATTCTTGGCATTGACCCTTATTATTTCATTGACGCTAATATCGATGATTGGGACTGGATTCTTCGTACTAATATTGCTGCTGGTATTTTACATTGTAGAATTAAGTACTGGCGTATACCAGAACCGATTAAAGAAGGCGAGAAAGAATTAGCAAAGTATTGGAAAAAACACTACAACACTGAACAGGGTGCAGGTAGTGTAGAACATTTTTTAGAATTAACGGAAGGTAAATTATAATGGCAACATTTTCACAACTATTAAGTAGATTTAAAGCAGAACAATCATTAGGTCAGAGACTTAGTCAAGCTGACTTAGGTATTGCTGTTGAAGAAGAAAAACAAGATATAAACAAAGCTAGAGCAGACTATCAATTACAGGTAGAGAAAGCCGAAAGAGAAATGGCAAAGAAGGCACGTAAAAGAGGTCGAGGCAAACTTGTTTCTCAGATTGTAGGTACTGCTGTAGGGTTAGGCACAGGAAATCCTATGCTAGGAGCAAAGATAGCTGCAGGAGGTACTCTTGCTACTGGACTTGCTGTTGGTTCTTATGATGATTTTGTGTCATCAAACCTGCAAGGTGGTAGATTTTTTAAACAAGGAAGAGCAGACTTTGAGGCAGATATCAATGCTACTAATCAATTTATTTCAGATGCTGCAGAAGGTCAGACATTGTTAGACTTGACAGATGCATTATCAGCAGGTTTTTCAGCCTATTCAATGGGACAAGCTTTTGGAGATGAAGCTTTAGAATTTTTAAGAAGTTCTGATAGACCTTTTTTCTCAGATTTATATAACACAAGACAAATTGCTAGTGGAGACATTAGTTCTATAATACCAGACGTATAAGGAGATACAGATGCCACATATACCAGGACACGGATTTACAACAGACATGAGCGGTAGCATATCAGACATCTTGTCTTCACAAGGTTTCAATATGTCAGCACTCACATCACCAGGAAGTCTTTACGGCTTTGGAGCTGGACAAAGATTTGGTTCAGATTATGATGAATTTTTTAGACCTTTTGATTTAGAAGGTTTTCAACAAGCTAGAATTGAGTTACAAAACTTAGAGTCAGATTTATTACAAAATGTTAGTGCAGATTATAGAGCTGCTCAATCAGGTTTACAAGCTAGAACAGCTGCTACACAACAAACTATTATGGGTCAAGCTGGTAGAAGTGGACTAACTGGAGGGGCTTCAGAGAGAGCTATGAGACTTGCAAGAGAGCAAGGTGCTTCACAATTAGAAGACCAATCAAGACAAAGAGAATCTAGAGCTATGGGAGTACAAGAAACTATAGGTGCTAGATTAGGAGAGCTTGAAGGAACTCTATTTGACTTCTTAGGTGGAGCAGCACAAACAGCACTTCAAATTAGAGGTTTCGACCCTACTATGGGAGGTTCAAGTCAAGGTCAACTTTTATCCGCAGACCAAGCTAGAGCTATAGCAGAAACTGCAGGGTTAAACTCAGCACAAATAAATGATGCTATGACTTTCTTTGGAATGAGTGCCCTTACTTTTGAACAATGGAGTGACTATTTAGAAGATGAATTTGGAGATAATTACGATGGCTAGAAATCCTTTGATACCAAGAACACCTGGACAACAGGCTGTAGATAGATTGTTAAATCAAACTATACCTCAACTTGTTCAGAATCAACAAAGAAAGCAAGAAAGAGAAGAGGATATTGCAAGAGCTGATAAAATCAGAGAAGAAAATTTGGCAATAGACCAAGAAAGATATAATGATAGAATAGAGAGACAGAATAAACAGGACAAAAAAGAATTAGAAGACAATGCTTACGGAAACTTTGTAAGAGCACAAACTGCTTACAATAAAGGAGACATGGCCTTAGGAGATACTTATTTAGACAAGTCTTTTTCACAATACAATGAAGCTGGAAAAGCAGCTCCTTTTAAGCTAGAAGAGTTTAAACAAACACAAGTAACAAATAAAAGTACTAAAGATAAATATCAAACACTACAAAATAATTTTTATTTATCGAAAGACCCTGAAAAAGATTTAACTGCTCTTTTAAAACATTATGAAGATAATAGCGGTGTTTTAGATTATCAAACAACTATACAGCCAGTTTTAGAACATGTTCTGACAAACTCTAATGATGCAAGATATGCAGATATTTATGATAAAGTAGATTTTGGAGCTTTGAAAGATGAAGTAAAAGCTTATAGTACATACAATGCTCAGATGGAATACAAACCAAGTAGTGCTAACTATGACTCTTATGTATTAGCAAATCCAAAGCAAGAAATAAATACTATTACTGATGCACAATTAAAAGCTCACTACTATAAACAAAATTCAGAACAGTATAAAGGTGCAGCTGAAACATATTTGTCTAATACATTAGCCGCTCACGAAACTACTGAAATGAACGCAGCTAAACTAAAAAGCCTATCATCTTTTGAACAAAGAAGGTTAGATGTTAATTTTAAAAATGCTGGTTCAACTGCTGTATTTGCAGACGGTAGAGGTTATGCAGATTTAAGCGACGCAGAAAGAAAAAAAGTAGATAAATATTTATTAGATAGATATGGATTTCCTGGAATAGAATATGCAAAGCAAGAAGGTAACGGTGGACCAGGTGGCAACGACAATAACAACGGTGGTGGTGGCGGTAGTGAACCAACAGAAGCTGAACGAAAAGCTAGATATCTAGTATTGTCAGATAAAGGTTTTTCAAACTTAAGTCCAGCAGAGAGAACAGAAAGAAATACTTTAGCACAAGAATTTGGTTCTGCTGATAATATTAAAAAAGAACAGCAAAAAGAAAAAGTTCTAACTAAAAGACAAAGAGTACAACAAGCTAAAATTACTCAAATACAAAGAAAGTTTGATGGGTATTCTGAACTACTTAGAAGATTTCAGACAGGAGAAGTAAAAACAGGTGCTCAAGGTAAATTAGTTATTCCTTCAGACTTAAGATATTTAGGATTTTCTGGAACTCCAGGTATGGCAAGAAAACAGCTACAAAGACAACAGGCAATTCTTGACAGAGCTCAGGGTGAATTATCAAAAATTCAAGGTAATTAACAATGTCAGAAAAACTTAAGGTAGGTTACTCTGACCCATTCGCAAGAGCTGAAATTGGCTCATCAGATACATTATCTGTAGATTATACAAATCCTTTTGAAGAAGAAAATCCAGATAGAGAAACAGATAAAGGTAATTTCTTTGACAGCTTACCAGCTGTATTTAAACAAGCATACAATGAATCATTAGGTGGTATTATGTACCAAATGATGGAAGGTAAAAAAAGATTTGATTTAAGTCAAGCACCTGAAAGTTTTGCAAGAGATATTACTGCTGGTATATTATCATTCTTTGCTTCACCTCAAGACTTAGCACTTACTTTTGGTACTATGGGTGCAGGTAGATTTTTAGCAAAAGGAGCTATGAAAGCTGCTGTTGGAGAAGGTTTAAGTGGTAGTGCTAGTAAAAGAGCTGCTGCTTTATTGAGAGCAAGAGGTGGATTATCATCATCACAAGCTAAAAAAATAGTAAGAGATGTTGTAGATATCGGTGCTCCTCAGGCGTTTATGCTTGGTGCACACGACGGTTTATATGACGCTGCAAGAGAAGCTAGAGATAAAATGGTTGAAGAAGGATTAAACTTCGAAGGAATACAAAAGAAGTCTAGAGGAGATGTTCTATCTGAAGTTATGAAAAGTGCTAAGCTTTCTAAGTTTGGTCAAGGTTTTGCTTTAGGAGGAATTGCTGGTGCAGCTAGATTAGGTAGACTTACTAAATTAGGAAAGGTTACAGGAGAGGGAGAGATAGCAGCGACAGGTTTAGAAATTGCTAGTTTTGCTGGACTAAGTCCTTTAGTCTATGAAGGAAGAGCTCCTGAGTTTCAAGATTTTGTAGCTGCTGCAGGTATTGTTGGTGGATTGGGACTAGGTAATAGAGGTACTAGAGCAGTATTAAATAGACGTAAAGTATTAAAAGAACAAAAGTTGGTAGAAGAAACTTTTGGAAGTGAAAACTTAGATGAAATACTTGAAGCATCTTATAAGGTTGAAAAAAGAAAAGGAAACCCTGGAGAAACAATTTCTTTTGAGCAGGTTGCACCTACTGAAATAAAAGGAATAGAAGTTAAAGGAGAGTTTAGAGATAAAAGAGGAAGAACAAGAGAAATAGATAGAAGAAGTAAAAAAGAAGTTATAGCTAATAAAGATATGTTATCTAGTTTGACTGTTGTTCCTGGAAGTTTTAGACTTACTGGTAAAGGTGCTACTATACAAGTAAATACAAAGATGGGTCCAGATGGAACTACTAAAGGTAAGTTCTTTTTAGATGAAGTAAACACAGAAAATTTATTTAGATATTTTGCAGAAACAGATAATGTTACAGCTGAAGGTTATAGAATTGCTAATAAATTAACAACAGCATCTGATTTAAAAAAGAATAGAAACATATACAAACAAATGCAAATAGCTGAGTTTGAACATATCAAATCTAAAATGTCTAAAGGACAAGATGGATATACTAAAGATGACTTTAGAAAAGCAGTCCTTGAAACAGCAAATCAACTATCTAACAAAGACCAAAAGCATCCATTTGTAAATGAATTAAAAAAATCTGGAGCAGTAAAAGATTTAGTAGATTTAGACTCTATTAATATTAGAAAAGTTGATTCTGTAACTAGAAAGTTTTTAGTTGACAATATGTATGAAAGGAATCAAATTAATATTTATGTAAAAAATGCTAAAAAAATTCAAGAAGATGGATTGATATACCAAACTATTGGTGGTACACAAAGAGACAATACTAGTGGTATCTTTAGAGCTTTTGAACCATTCTACTATCAAGTTAGAGACCCAAAAGCTAGAAGATTAATTAGAAACTTACAAACTGTAAATAGAAATACGCAGCAAAAAACTGACTCTAGATTAAATGCTATTGGTCTTGTTATTAATGGACAAGAAGCTGCTATGAGTAGACCTGGTAAAATATTGTTTAGAGATTATATTATGGGAACTGGAGATAAAACAGGATTTAAAGATTTTAGAACAATAGAAAGAACTGATGGTATGACTGTTAAAAAATATGTAGCAGACATAAGAAGAAAAGCAAATAAGTTAGAGGGAGCTGAAAGAGAATTTGAATTTGCTAGAGCTAATATGATTGAAGGTGTTTCGAAGGTTAATGATGACATCTTCTCTGATGCTCAAGATGTATTACCAAAACTACAAGATTATATTGAAGGTTACGTTCCAGTAATGTTTAAAAGAGAAGTTCTTGACATGATGATGGATGGATTAAAAGATTTTAATAAGGTAAAAACACGTTTGCTTGATGAATTTAGTAAAAAATATGATGGTACTCTAATAGATAATATTGGAGATGATTTTCCTCCAGAGTTTATTACTGAGTTTAATAAAGAAATAAAACAAATATTAAGAACTTTTGAAAGAGGTAATGAAAAACAAAGACAATTCAAAAAGATATTTGAGCAATACAGTGACAGTCTTGCAGGTGCAGGTGCAGCTAAAGATGATTATGAAGTATTCAGACTTTTAGAAATGAATACCTATGATAGAACATTGAAACCTTTTGCACCTCTTGAAAGACCAAGAAAAAGATTTGGTAAAGGAGATATAAGAGATTCTAATTTATTACAGCTTGCAAAAGAGGATTTACTAGAAACTGATATGACTGTTCTTTTAGGAAACTACGTCAGTGGTGCTTCAAAAAGAATAGAGTTTGCAAAAGCTTTCGGTTCAAGAGGAGAAATATTTAATCAGATACAAAGAAGAATAAACCCTGATAATAGAATGCCTATTGCTAGACTACCTAGATTTTTAGGAGGACAACAAATTCCTGGTATGGAACAAACAGAAGCAAGTGCAGTTGATATGTTGAAACAAATATTTACTGGAGAGATAAATTATAATAACACTGGTGGAGGTAAAGCTATCGAAGCTTTTCAAAGTATAGGTAATTTACAGATGATGGGTAAGATATCTTTAGGTTTTGCTGTTATACCTAATTTAACACAGACTATTATCTCTACTATGACAGATTTAGGATTTACAACTGGACTAAAAGCTATTGCTAAAGCATATGGTCCAACTGCAGACGCAGGTTTAAGAAAAAGAATATCTGAAAGTGGTGCGACAATTACAAACACTATTGAAGAAATGTTAAGTTATTCTCCAGCTTATGGTATGCAAAAAGGTATAGAAAGAAAAATAGGTAATCAAAGTTTAACGTCAGAGTTTGCTTTAAGAATGACTAATTATAAAGACGGTATTGAATATGCCACTCAAGTTTTATCAACTCCTTTTGCTATGGTTAATAAAATGAATCAGGTTATAGCTGCTTCAGCTTTTGAAGAATCTGTAAAGAAACTAGGTAGAATACTAAGAGGAGATAAGGTTGGACTTCTTGATAACTTAGCACCAGAAGCTAGAAAAAACTGGGCAAGAAATAAATTAAATAGACTTGGACTAAGTGAAAAAGAAGTTGTAGATAATCTAGATACTATTATTAGTGGTAACTATTCTAAGACTGCAAAGTTTATTAGAACTGGTGGTAAGAGAAAGAAAGTATTAGTAAACAGTCCTTTGAAAGAAAAGATGTTAAGAGGTATGCAGAAGTTTTCTGTAACTAGTCAGCTACAAAGAGACTTTACTTTAGACCCTTATCTATTTAACGACCCTTACATCAAACCTTTACTTTTGTTTAAAAGATTTGGATACAGACAAGCACAATATGCAGGTAATGTTTTACAAAGAGAGTTTACAGATGGTAATGTTATGCCTTTATTAACTCTTGCTGCTGGAGGTTTAGCTGGAGGACAGTTTGTTTTGTTTGCAAAAGAACAGATAGGAAAAGTTTTAACTGGAGAAGAAGAATATTATGCTAGAAGTGGTAGACAAAAACTTCTTGAAACTCCAGAGTTTAATAAGATAATAAACAATATAGCTGCAGTCGGTAGCTTTGGTGTTGTGACAGATATTGTTGGAGACGATGACCCTATATCTTCTCTATCATTTTTCTTGACACCAGTTGTTATAGACGATATTCAAAGAATAGGTAGAGCTTATAACTCTTTTGCTGGTAGTATGGAAACACAATATCCAGATAACTGGGACGTACCACTTAGAAAAGCAGGAGTAGTATTAGCTCCTATAGGTGGTGGTATTGTTTCAAGAGTAGCAAGAAGAGGATTAGAAACAGAAGGTATGGAAGCAGATAGAGTCAGAGCTAGAAAGAGAGACGCAGTTAGAGCTATCAAAGATGCTATTATTGTAGATAGTCCTGATGAAGCTACTGAAATTATGAGAGAGTTTAACAAAACATACGGAAGTAGATTCCCTAGTTTAAGAATCAAACCTTCAGAAGTAAGCTACAGTCAAGTTATAAAAGACAAAATAGAAAGATTAAAAAAACAAAGAGACGAAGTCGAATTTAGAGGATAATATGCAAGAAAAAAGAGACGAACCAGCAAAGTTAACAGGATTAAAAAAGTTCATCAAAAGATTAGAGCTTGAAATTCTTTTAAAAAAAACAGAGAATGAGTTTAATTTAGGAGTCTTAACAGACACAATGAATGAAGAGAAAGCAGATAGCTTATTTAATGTTCAAGATTCTTTGGGAGTTGAGTTAGATAAACTCAAGAAGCCAAAAAAGAAAGAAGAAAAAAAGCCTATGGACGCTATGAAGAATAGAGAGATGTTACAAAAGTTGGCCAACAAAGTTGCTGAACTTAGAAACAATTAGAATGGAACGTCTGAACTTTGAGTTGAGACGCTCGCTTCTGCTTCTTCCACAGTATCATACAACGTACATAAATCTGGTGAGAACCCAACCGTTGCTTTCCCTGTTGACCCATACCTATTTTTAGCTACAACTATTTCTAGTCCATACTTTCCGTGTCTTGCATTTTCAAAATTTACAGTCCAAGGGTAGTGTGTAAAAGCTACAATCTCTGCATCTTGTTCTAGATTACCAGACTCTGCTAGGTCACTAAGTTTTGGTATACGTTCTGTTCTGTATTCTATATTACGATTAAGTTGTGAAACAAGTATTACAGAAATACCTTCTGATTTACACAACCATTTATATCTTCTTGATGTGTCACCTATCTTTAATCTTAAGTCTCTCATATCATTACTAGGATATTCAATCAAACCAATGTGGTCGTCAATGACTACATCAGGTTTTATACGTCTTATCTCACGAAAAGTTCCCTCTAAATTTTTTATATTGTCAAACATAAATAGTTTGTCAGTATACTTTTCTTTAATAATTTTTAAACTTTTTTCAATATCCTCTTTATTAGTGACAGCGTTATGTCTTAACATATGGTATGTCACATGTTGAGACTCCATTGCAATAAACTTCTTCATCATCTCTGTGTTAGGCATTTCTCTATTAAACATAACAACCTTTTTGCCAGACAACACAAGATTTCTAGCTATATTGGCAACAGTAGTGGTTTTAGCATTACCTGGTCGCCCAGCAAAAATGGTTATTTCACCTCTGGTCATACCTGAAATAATATTATCAAGTGGTTCAAACCCAGTGGTTGTTAGATTGCGTTTGTTGAACAGAGAATCTTTTGTCATAGATAATAAAGTATCTAAGTCAAACTTTTGTCCTGGCTCTAAGTTGAGTAAAGAACTAGCCGTATCGTGGACGTCAACTAGTAACGCATTAATATCTAAAGTATTGTCAGAAGCTTTGTTTGCTATCTCATAAGATTGTCTAACTAGTTTTCTTCTCAACCAGTCAGAGTTTACTTGTTTAGCATACGACTCAGCTCTTGCAGTACTAGGGACTGTATCTTGCAGTCCACTTAAGTAAAATGTAATACCTTTTATTTTAGCAGAAACATTTACCAAGTCTATTGGTATGTTCTCTGATTTTAAACTTACAATAGTTTCCCATATCTCTTGATGTTTATCTACATAGAATGCATCTTTCTCTATGATATAGTCTTTTACTACATCATAACATTTTTCATCTTGTAGGATACACCCTAATACAGCTCTTTCAGATTCGTCGTTAAATATATTTAGTCCCTGCATTCTTGACACAATCCTTTCACCATAGGTATGTTTTTATAAACAGACTGGTCTAGATAGCTAGGTCCTACTTTACCATTGTCTTGAGTTTCTATAGCCCAGGCTTGTTTACACATAGGACATCTAGTAGGTACTCTTACCATAGAAACCTTTTCATGACTAGGTTTTACTCTTTGTGCAAAGTAGTATGGATTCATTTTACTTTTTGTATACAAGTCATATACTTCTTTGTCAAACCAATCCTCGTAATTATCAGGGTCAACTGATTTTATATAATGCAGGTACGATTCGAACTCTGCTTTTTCTTTCTCGAACTCCTCTTTAGACTTATAGTCAAAGACACTTCTCATAATATACTCCCTTTAGTATTATTTATTTAATTGAAAAGTAAGTTGTATTAATTCCAACAAATCTTTGTATCGAATAGTTGCGTATATTTCTCCTCTATCTTGTTTGATAAGAGTAATATCACAGTCTTCTGGTGGTAAAAGATAACTAGCTATTGACTTTCTGACTTTACATTGAACCTTCATAGTTCTTGAAGTCTCTTCGTCTAACAGATAATTAACAACTATGTCAACTTCTGGAGACAAACCTAGACTTCTTCCGTCACTGCCCCAAGCACGTTTAGCTGCAAAGCCATGTGACTCTGCAATATCTACACACTCTTTTTCAAAGCGGTTACCTTTTGCTTTTGATTTACTTGCCATAATACAATTTACTCATTTATTGTTATTAGTGTCAACCCAAACCTTTTAGTTTGTCGACATCAAATTTTTCTGCAATGTTTCTAATAAACTGTGTGAACACAGTATTTGCTTTATGCCACTTACCCTCATAATATATTTTAGTCACAACAGTATTTGCTAAGACTATTGATTGCTCAGGACTAGTGCTATGTGTGGCAATTACTCCAACAGATATTTTTCTGGTCGCTCTCCAGTTGTCAACAATTCTTTCTATTACTAGTCTTTGCCCTAATGGA
>Ga0163111_10001410_pt1 | contig 14849 bp, 8 predicted proteins | sample CRUFie1St18metaG_FD_109645 | JGI IMG/M metagenome (GOLD analysis project Ga0163111, IMG submission 109645) | Marine microbial communities from the Costa Rica Dome - CRUD Field 142mm St18 metaG | ecosystem: Environmental > Aquatic > Marine > Oceanic > Photic zone | place: Costa Rica: the Eastern...
CCAAAATTTCTGAGATCACTTTCCAGAGCCGCTTCCAATTGCTCTTTCGCCCCTTGATAATCTCCTAAATTGCTAAGCACAGTACCCAAATTCGAGCGACGAGTAGCGACCGTGGGATGGTTCACCCCAAAATTACAGAGTTCACTTTCCAGAGCCGCTTCATATTGCTCTTTCGCCCCTTGATAATCCCCTAAATCGCTAAGCACTAAACCCAAATTCGAGCGAATCGTAGCGACTTTGGGATGGATCTCACCAAGATTGCTGAGATCACTTTCCAGAGCCGCTTCCAATTGCTCTTTCGCCCCTTGATAATCCCCTAAATCGCTAAGCACTAAACCCAAATTCGAGCGAAGAGTAGCAACAGTCGGATGGAATTCCCCTAAATTTATAATTGTACTTTTCAAGGCAGCCTCGTATTGCTCTTTTGCTCCTTGATAATCCCCTAATTCACGAAGAACACTTCCCAAATTAGAGCGAAGAGTAGCAACAGTGGGATGGTCTTCTCCGAAGTTTTTTATTCCGCTTTCGAGAGCAGCTTTCAAATACCCACTCGCCCCTTTGTAATCTCCTAAAGAGCTTAATACATTTCCTAAATTAGAGCGAAGAACCCCTATATTAGGATGGTATTCCTCTAAATTTTGAATGAAACATTCCAGAGCGCCTAACAATTGCTCTTTCGCCCCTTGATAATCCCCTAAATCGCTAAGTATTAAACCCAAATTAGATTGATAAATGGCGACTTGTGGATGGTTCTTTCCAAAATTTTTGAGACCAATTTCCAGAGCAGCTTCTAATTGCTCTTTCGCCCCTTGATAATCCCCTAAATAGCTCAACACACTTCCTAGATTAGAGTGGCTTTTAGCAATAATAGGATGATTATCCCTTAGATTCTTGAGATCACTTTCAAGGACAAACTCTAACTGCTCTTTTGCCCCTTGATAATCCCCCAAATCGCTAAACAATAAACCCAAATTAGAACGGCTTCTAATAACATTGAAATGGTTCTCTCCTAAATCTTGAATAGAGCGTTCTAAAGCAGCCTCATATTGTTCTTTTGCTCCTTGGTAATCGCCAAAACAGCGAAGCATCGTTCCCAAATTAGAACGGAGCACAACCAAAGGAGAAGCTTCCTCTTTTTCATTAAGTTGTATCCGTTGTACTAAGCTCCTTCCATAAGAAATCCATGGGAGTTTATCTATAGGGTTATCATTAGCTCGATTTATAGATAGTTTATCAGTAAGACTTTCAATCAAAGACTTACAATTCTCAACCGTAGGAGGAATCTGCTGGCGAATGACCTCTTGTATAACTTGATGGCAGCTATAGGTAGCCTCTTTTGTACTGAGCCAGCCTTTTTGAGTGAGTTCATCAAGGAGTTCCTCAAAATCATCTTCCGCCTCACTCTTTATGGCTAAGAGGTCAATGATTAGGGTATAAGCAAGAGGCATAGGGGGTAATACCGCAAACTGAAGCAACAGAGAGCTTTCTTCTTCGGATAATAGGTCTAGGCTAAAGAGCTTTAAGACACAATCATTGGCTTTAATCGGCTTTTTGAAAACAGGATGGTTGATGGATACCTTTTTACGGTTAGCTGCTTGAAGGCCTTCTTTATCTATGGCTTCCCAAAGAGAAGGAAGGGTAAGCCTCTTATGCGAATGCAGGGTCTTGGCTAGTAATTCTATGGTAAGGGTATGATAACCTATCCGCTTTAGTAAAAGTGCCAGCAAGGCATCTTCTTTTGCTTGGGGATAGTATTGGAGGAAGAGGACTTGGGCATCCTCCTCAGGAAGGATATCAAGATTATAGTGGGTAAATCGAGCAAGAGTATTACGAGAAGTCACTAAAGTTTTCCAACGAGGGGCTTTAGGCAAATGCTCTTGCACTTCAATGATTTCCTCCCCCACATTGTCTATGACCAAGAGGTTGTTTCCTTCTATCTCCCCTAGACGCGCCATTAAGACATAGAACTTGTCCTCATCAAGGGTTTTAGGAGGGAAATTAAGTTTGAGGTGGTTGAGGATATTGTTTTGGTAGCTCACAAAGGCTGATAGCACATCTCCACCTGCTTTATTCCGATCGGGCAGGACATCTACCCAGATGATATGGTCATACTGATAGGCGTATTTCTGAACATAATACTTTGCCAAGGAGGTTTTCCCAATGCCTCCTATCCCATTAACCAGCAGCACGCTTTCCCCCTTTAAGAGAAGGCCTTGTATATCTCCTAGTTCTTTTTCACGTCCCACAAATAATGTTGTATCTATAGGGGTGAAAGCAGAGAGGTATTGGGCATGAGAAACTTTTGCCTTAAGCTTCCACTTAAAGGCCTCTTCGTCTCGTACACATAGAAAGTACTCCAACTCTACAGCCTCTCCATCCTCCTTTTTGGGAGCTTGGCCTTTCCAGTACAGCCCTTGCATCCCTTTGGGCAGAGGCTTAGTGTGAGTTTCCCATTTCAGCTTGTGTTGAAGCTCTTTAGCGGTATAGATGCGCTTGTCTTTAGCCTTCCCTTGTGGATCTACAAACACACAGGCTTGCTCAAAGGCCTCCTTTAGGGTGAAACCTCTCTCTAGGGCATCGTAAAAGTGCGGACTGAATTGATGGGCAATTTCATCCCGTAAAACGGTCTTGGTCACCAATACCGCAGGAATACCTTCTGAAAGCAATAGCCGAGCATGCGCCAAGGTATGGCAGGCGTTCAAGAAGACAAACTGTAGGCGGTCGCATTTCCGAAGCAGAATCTGCAGATTATGTCCTTGTAATTGCAATGCCCCTCCCTCCTTCGATACAAACTTCAAGGCTTCACTAGTAGCATGTCCCCCATAATGGAAAATCTCTATCTCCTGTTGATGCTCCTTAAATGCCTCTATCCATGTTTGTTCATTTCCCTCTACATGTCGCCTCCGATAGGCATAGCCCTCTTCTATTTTCATAAAGACCTTTTTGAGTTTCTCAATCTCTACAGGAAGAAACTCAAGCTGCCCAAGGCCTGTATAGTCATTCGCAGAATAAAAGAAGAGGATAGAAGGCTTCATAGAGAGATACAGTCATTTGGAGTTGTTACAAGATAAGGAGATGTAGGAGGGCGTGCAAAATCGGAGCCGTATTTTGTTGTAGAAGCATTGACTAGCACAATCTATTGTGGTTTTGAGCGCGTTTTTTCCATGGCCTTCTGAAAAATCCCTTCCAAATTGCAGGGTATAGAGGCAATCTGATGCCAATAGGCAATCGATTGCTTTCCTCTATCTCATTTTATTTTTGTATCTTTAATAGACAGATGTATTTAGTATGAATATTAATCCCAGCGCAGGTTTCATCAGTCCCTTAACAGATTATGGGTTCAAGCGGCTCTTTGGCTCTGAACCCAATAAGGATTTACTGATAGATTTCCTCAACCAACTATTACCTGACAAACACCAAATTATCGACTTAAACTACGCGCCTAAAGAGCAATTTGGGATCTCAGAGTTCAACCGCAAAGCCATATATGATATCTATTGTATAGGGGCTAATGGAGAACACTTCATCGTTGAACTTCAAAAGGTTCGACAGAATTACTTTAAGGATCGTACCATCTTCTACTCTTCTTTCCCGATTCAATCCCAAGCGCAAAAGGGCAAATGGGATTTCAAGCTACTACCTGTATATATGATTGCCATCCTCGGATTCCGTTTCAAAGAAAGCGAATCAGGCAGGGTAATTCACAGTGTCCAGTTGAGAGACCAAAGTTGCGAGGTATTTTATGACAAGCTAGCCTTTCTCTATATCGAATTGCCCAACTTCAATAAAACAGTAGAGCAATTAGAGACGAAGTTGGATAAGTGGTTATACCTCTTCCGCAACCTCTCGGAATTAGACAATATCCCTACTAACCTCCAAGACTACATCTTCCAAAAGCTATTTGCGGAAGCCTCAATAGCAAATTACAGCTCTCGCGAACAAGCAATTTATCAGGAAGCATTGAAGTATCATCGTGACCTTCATAATGTCACCCAAACTGCTCATGATGAAGGAATGAAGAAAGGGATAAAGAAGGGTCATCAAGAAGGAGTAAAGCAAGGACGTGAAGAAGGCCTCAAGGAAGGTCACGCAAAAGGGGTAAAGGAGGGTGTAAAGAAAGCCCAATACGAAATTGCCAAAACGCTGCTACAGCAAGGCATAGAAGAATCTTTAGTACTCACTTCTACAGGTCTATCATTAGAAGAGATTGCTGAGCTTAAAGCTACCTTAGAGTAGAAGACTTCTAATAGCAAATGCCTAGTGTGTACACTAGGCATTTGCTATTAGAACCGACATTTATGTATACTTCCCTATCTTGAAGCCATTTCCACTTGCTGTAGGGACAACAATTCCATCATCTTATCAAAGATAGCCGTATTCTCATAAATCCCTTGAAACTCCTCCGAGCCAGGCCCATAGGCAAATACAGGAATCAAATCGGCAGTATGATGTGGGCTAGAGAAATCCGTGTCAAGTCGTTCGCCTAGTACGCCACCTTCTACTGCGAAACCTCCCGTTTCATGGTCGGCTGTAACCACTACGAGCGTATTGCCATCCTTGTCCGCATATTCCAAAGCGGCTGCAATCGCTTGGTCGAAGTCGAGCATTTCCGTAATGATATAGTCAGCATCATTATCATGTCCGCCCCAATCAATCTGAGATCCCTCCACCATCAAGAAAAAGCCTTTGTCATTTGAGAGATGCTCAACGGCAAAGTTTGTAGCCTTCACCAAGAAATCTCCTCTTCCCTCCAGCATCTTCGGCATACCATCCTCTGCTGCAAGCACCACAACCTTACCCGCATTTAGCTTCTGGCTAACAGCATCAAGGTTCTCTCCATAGGCATAGCCCTTTGCCTTAAGCGAATCAATCAGGTTTCGGCCATCCTTTCTTTTCTCAAAGAACTGCTTTCCTCCTCCAATTGCCACATCAATGGTTCCTATGAGGAAATCCTCTGATATTTCTTCCTGCATATATCGGTTCTTCTGATGGGCAAAATAACTTGCAGGGGTTGCATGCTGGATGCTAGAGGTCGCGACTACCCCTGTACGCAAACCTGCCTCATGGGCATATTCGGCAATGGTCTTGATAGGCAATGTATCTGGGTCTACCCCAATGGCTCCATTATAGCTCTTCTTCCCACAAGAGAAGGCCGTTGCACCAGCAGCCGAATCCGTAATCAGGGTATCCGCCGAATACGTCTTAATGAACCCAAGATGCTTAAAACGTTCCAATGCCATCTTCTTTCCACTTTTAAACATCGCTGCGGTAATCTGTGTGATTCCCATTCCATCCCCTACCAAGAAGATGATATTCTTCGGTTTTGTAACGGCCTCTTTCTCTGTATTATTTCCTGCCTGTGTAGGAGGCGTTTGCGCCTGTTGGCATCCCACCACCTGAATCAACAAACAGAGCACAAAAAGTCTAATGATTGATTTCATATACCAATGTATTAAGGTAATTCTTGTTGAGTAGAAAAGATAGGGTAATGGCTTGCTTTATGAAGCCATATAATTCTCTATATATTCGGCCAATGCAGGATAGCCTTCCACCTTGGCCATATCACTTGCTGTATGCCCTTCCTCCGTTTGAATCGTCTTAGAAGCTCCATGAGACAATAAGAGTGTCACCATTTCCTGATCGCCTGCATGCGCCGCTTGGTGCAAGGGTCGAATCCCTTGCTGCTGAGCTACATTCGGGTCTGCTCCATGCTTAAGGAGAAACACCACTATCTCACTCCACCTAGCCGAAACCGCCGAATGAATCGGATACACCGCAAATCCATTATTCGATGCCTGATTGATCTCTGCTCCACATGCAACAAGCATCTCCACGATTTCTAATTGTCCGAAATAAGCCGCCAATCCCAAAGGAGAAAAGCCATCTCCTGCAACTGTATTCACAGAGGACTTATCGGTTGAGATAAGCTCCCATACCCGCTCTGTATTCCCCAAAGCAGAGGCTTCAAAGATATCCAATGGATAGGGCTGAGACAATATTGCCCCCAATACCTCTTTATTACGATAGTAAACCGCAAGCATTAGCGCACTAACGCCTTCTTTAGTCCGAAGTTGACGGAGGCTGGGCACTTGGCGCAAGAACGTCCGAACCTGTTCTGCCTGCCCTTGCTTAATCGCATTCAAAAAGGATCGCTCAATAGACATAAGACAATATCGTTAAAGGTCTAAATTAGATAGATAGTTCAATGCTTGACGCTCTGACCAGTAAAGGCCATCTTTGCTCCATTCGAAAAAGCCTACATGCCCTCCATATTCCGTCAATAGAAGGGTAAAGTTAGGATGTGATTTGGCAACCTCAATGGGATAACAGGCATCCGTCATAAAAGGATCATCCAAAGACGTAATCAATAACGCGGGTCGGGTGATCCCTCCTAGAAATTGCTCCATGCTACATTTTTCCCAATAGTCTTCTGCCCCCTCAAAACCATTTAAGGGAGCCGTGATATACTCGTCGAAGATAAATAAGTCTTGTGCTTTATAGATTTCATCCAAACGCTCCTTAATGACTTCAGGCAATTCATGCTCCCGTTCTCTTACTTTCGCCTTGAGCGTCCAAAGGAAATACTGCGTATAGAAATTGTTGAAACCCTTGGTCAGATGACGCGCACAAGGTGCTAAGTGACTAGGCGTTGATACGGCTATAACAGCTTTGAGGTCTTGCGGAAGCGAATCTCCGCGTTCGCCAAAATACTTTAGCGCGAGATTGCCTCCTAAGCTAAAGCCCAATACGATGATTTGCTCATAGGAGTGAGTCGAGCGGATATGTTCAAGCACTTCCTCAATATCCTCCGTTGCGCCACTATGATAAGACCGCAATAAGCGATTAGGTACCCCGCTACATCCCCTCAAATTCATGGCTACAGCATCCCATTTATGCTGGGAAAATGCCCGTATCATCCCCCGCATATGTGCCGAACCTGAATTCCCCTCCAGGCCATGAATTACAAGAGCCAAACGGTTGTGGCCTCCCTTCTGCCAATCCAAATCGATGAAATCCCCATCTGCTAACTCCAATCGTTGTCGCTTATAAGCCACCCCCGAAACCAGCCTACAAGTGGAGGCGAAGATGGTGTGCATATGTTTATTCCGCAAGGGAAAAGGGGGACAATAAGACGTATCCTTTATATAAGGCATGACAAAACCTTATTAAGTACCAAATATCCTTATGTAATAATCAAATCATCTTTCTTTTCACGATCCTCTCTTTTCCCCTCATACATCTCATATTTACAGAATCGGCATTCCATAGGCCCATTAAATAAGACAATTCGGCGGGAGGATTCGAGTCCGATCTTCTTCAATGCATCCATATTCCCACTCAGAATCCATACTGTATAGTCCTTAGCATGCTTCTTCAAATGCGAACCGAACATCGTATAAAAATCATCTATACCCGAAGGGGCTCCCACGGCATCAACCTTCAATCCATATGGAGGGTTCGTAATGATAAACCCACCTCCCTCAGGAGGGAAACACTTATGTAAGGGCTTTGATTGGAACCGAATGTGTTGGGCAATCTTTGCGAGCATGGCATTCCGACGAGCATCAACCAATACCTCTGAAGAAATATCGTAGCCTAAAAGCTCACAATTGTGCTTCACTTCTGCGGCAGTCGCTTCATCCTTCACCTTTTTCCACAAGCGTCGATTGAAGTTCCGCCATTTCATGAAGCCAAAATGGGTACGGCTTCTATTCGGGGCAATGTTTCGGGCAATCATACCTGCCTCAATCAGGATGGTTCCCGACCCACAAAAGGGATCAACCAAAGGTTGTTGTTTGTCCCAACCCGACATCATTACCATTCCTGCGGCAAGTACCTCATTCAAAGGAGCTTTTCCCATCTCCATTCGGTATCCTCGCTTATGGAGCGATCCACCCGAACTATCAATCGAAAGCGCACATTCTGTATTATTAATATGGAGATGCAAGCGTAAATTGGGGGTATCCACATTTACACTCGGTCTACGCCCTTTCTTTTTGCGAAACTGATCTGCAATTGCATCTTTCGTTTTCAAGGCTGCATACTTGGAATGCCGAAATACAGGAGACTTCACTACACTATCGACAGCAAATGTATCCCGTAACCCCATATAGTTCTCCCAATTGATGCTTTGTACCTTTTTGTATAGCTCCTCATAGGTTTTCGCCTTAAAGGACTTGATGGGTTGCAGAATCCGCAGCCCTGTTCTTAGCCATAGGTTCGCTTTATAGACCATCTCCAGATCGCCCTTAAATTGAACCATCCGAACCCCTTTGGTCACTTCATTCGCCCCTAAGGCGATTAGCTCCTTCGACAAAATATCCTCAAGTCCATGGAGCGTCTTTACGATATATAATTTCTGATCCTTCACTGTTTCTCCTTAACCCTTGCACCTATATCTTAAAACAATTTATTCTCTTTCTTACTATCCTCATATCCTTGATCGATACCATAGGGATTGTTTCGTGCTGCGCTAGTGGCCAATTCATCACAGCGTTCGTTTTCTGGTACCCCACTATGTCCTTTCACCCATTTGAAGGTTACTTGCTGTTTGCGAAATACCTTCAAGAATCTTCGCCAAAGATCAGGATTTGCTTTGCCCTTGAAATTCTTTTTCTCCCATGAGAACAACCAACCTAAGGTTACGGCTTTTTGCACATATTGAGAATCGGTATACACGGTAACATCCAAACCTTCTTTCTTTAACGCCTCTAAGCCAATGATAACCGCCAATAACTCCATTCGGTTATTGGTTGTATTCCGAAAGCCTTCCGAAATCTCCTTCCGATGTTGTTTGTACTTCATGACAACTCCATAGCCTCCTGGTCCAGGGTTTCCCAGCGCGGCTCCATCCGTGTACATAATAATCTTCATGCCCTAAAATCTCATTTTCCTGCAAAGGTACATCAATATTTGCTTATATCCTCCCATTCCTATGCAATCCTCATTTACGAATCTTATGTATATTTGCATATATTCCATTCTATATACGATTATTGACCCAATATACCGCATGCAATTCTCTTTACTACATACAGATACGCACACAAAAGCAAGGGCTGGAGAAGTTCAAACCGACCATGGAACCATCCAAACACCGATTTTCATGCCTGTTGGCACCCTCGGTACGGTAAAAGCAGTACCTCAACAAGCTCTCACCGATATTATCAATGCTGATATCATCCTAGGAAATACCTACCATCTATACCTACGTCCAGGTACTTCCATACTCGAACAAGCTGGAGGCCTCCACAAGTTTATGAATTGGAACCGCCCTATTTTAACAGATAGTGGGGGCTACCAAGTATATAGCCTTGCCCATAATCGCAAACTTACAGAGGAAGGCGCAACCTTCAGTTCGCATATTGATGGATCCAAGCACCTCTTTACCCCTGAGTATGCAGTGGATATCCAAAAAAGCATTGGCTCAGATATCATGATGGTATTAGACGAATGCCCTCCCTACCCCTGCGAATATAAGTATGCCAAACATTCGACTGAAAGAACCCATAGATGGGCTGCCAGATGCAAAGAGCACCACCTCAAGACTCCTTCTCTCTACGGATATAGCCAAGCTCTATTTCCCATTGTACAAGGAGGATGCTATAAAGACCTTCGCAAAGCATCAGCCGAAACCATCGCGGGGCTAGACCTCCCTGGCAATGCAATCGGGGGATTATCCGTGGGCGAACCTCATGAGCTTCTATACGAAATGACGGCTCTCAGTTGTGAGTACCTCCCAGAAAATAAACCTCGCTACCTTATGGGAGTAGGTACTCCTGTAAACCTACTCGAATGTATTGCACTAGGGGTAGATATGTTCGATTGTGTGCTCCCTACCCGTAATGCCCGTCATGGGCTTATCTACACCCGCAAGGGTATTCGAAATATGAAGAATGCCAAATATGCCAATGACTTTACGCCTTTAGATCCTGATAGCGATTCTCCCATTGACCAATTTTATACCAAGGCATATGTTAGGCATTTATTTAAGGCACAAGAGTATCTCGCATTGTATATTAGTAGTGTTCATAATCTCCATTTCTTTTTATGGTTGGTACGAGAAGCTCGTAAGCATATCATACAAGGAGATTTTGCGAGCTGGAAGAAAGAAATGGTAGAGCGGGTCACAACAAGACTGTAAGCATTAACTCATACATTCGATTTCCTTATTCCTTTATCAATATGAAGAACTGTTACGTATTCTCTTTTTTCCTTTGTTTATTTTGCTCATTCTCCCACGCCCAAACCATTTTCCAAGAGAATTTTGATGCTGCCAGTGGCACAACTCCTCCCTCCTCTTGGACAAATGCAGCACTTGGCACCAATACTTCTGCACGATGGGGGTTTGGGCAAGGTTCCATTTTCAATCCCGCTTCTATTGATGGAACCCCTATGGCTTTTTTCGATGACGACAACCTGTTTGATGGAGATGGAGGGGAAGTGGTAGAACTGACAAGTCCCATAATTGACCTTGGCAGCTATAGCACAGTATTCGTATCCTTCGACTACAACTTCAAGGCGCTGAATACTGCCAGCGATTTCTTTGCTGTAGAGGTATTTAATGGTACTTCTTTCGTCAATGTATTGACGGTGAATACAGATGATTGTGGTGCCTGGAGCTGTGGGCCTTCTTATCCGCAAGCAACCCTCGATCTCACGCCTCATATCAATGCCAATTTCCAGATTCGGTTTATCTATGATGATGGCAATGCTTGGAGTTGGTATGTAGGCTTTGACAACCTACATATCTACCAACCTTCTAGCCGCGACGCAGCCTTACTTGAGATTACCGCTCCTACCCAAACAGGTAGAGCCAATACGTCTATCGCTTTAGGCAATGAAACGGTTGAGGTTATGCTTTATAACAATGGAAGCTCTTCCCTCAATAATGTACCCATCGCCTACTCCCTAGATGGAGCAGCGGCGGTTACAGAGAACTTTATAGGGCCGCTCGCTATAGGAGATAGTGCCACTTTCACCTTCTCAACGCCTATTGATGTGTCCGTTGCCAATACCTATGAACTAGCCGCATGGATAGCCGATCCTTCGGATAATAATAACACCAATGATACCCTTTCAGGCTATATGATACGGCAATTGGCCAATGATACCCTATCCCTTCCTCATACGGAAGACTTCGAATTGGCGGTAGATAGCACATATGAAGAGGCAATTATTGGGATGTATGGCATCGAAGCCTGTGATTTCACACCCGAACTCTCAGGAGGACGTGCTCGAACCAATGCAGGCTTTGCCTCCACCAAGGCCATTACCCTTGACCGTAGTAGCCAAGGAATCACCCAAACCAATAGCCTCTCCCTAACCTATAACCTATCGAATACCAATATATTCGGTACAGATGTCCTCCTAGATTTTGCGTTTATCTCGCATGGAGACGAAAGCCATACGGACGACCGTATATGGATAAGAGGAAGTGATGGCAATACCTTCATTGAAATGGCTCGACTCGATTCTATGGGCTCGGGTAGTTATATAGAGGTAATAGGCTTAAATGTAACGGACTCACTCCAAAAATATGGACATAACTTCAGTACAAGCTTCCAAATCCAAGTTGGGCAACGTGATAACGCATCTGCGAATTCACTTACAGGAGATGATGGAATTACGGTAGATTATATCACCTTACGAAAGGCTCCCGAAAATGATATCGGGGTAACGGCCATACTCCTCCCCGATGGAGTATGTGGAGCTTCCACAGGTCGAGTAGAAATCCTAATCACCAATTATACCCCTATTGATCAAACAGGCTTTGATGTATCCTATCGCCTCAATAATGGGAGCATCATCACCGAAAATGTTGGCACAGATATCTTCTCAGGCCTTTCTACCTTCAGCTATATCTTTACCACCCCTGTAGACATCAATGGACTTATCGACTTTGAAATACAGGCATGGACAGACTTAGGCATAGATGAACTGCCATCGAATGACAGTACTACCACTTCTTTCGAAAACCAATTGGTTGAGGCGGGTGCAGACCAATTTATTAGTTCGGGGGGGAATGCCAATATAGGAGGAAGCCCTACTGCTTTAGGAGCATTAAACGAACGAGTATACGGTTATGACGCAGGATCTGGAACCCTTATTCAGTTTGATCCGACAGACCTCAATGAGCTTGACGAAATTGGCCCCGCAGAAGTGAACAATATTATAGGAGCAGATTTCGTCGATGCGAATCAGCTCTTCTTTCTCGAAAGCCATCCCGATACAAGTCGCCTCATGTTTCTGTTTACACAGGGGAACACCCTACAAACATTCGGCTATCCCCAACAACCCCCAGGACATGATTGGGTAAGTTTTACGTGGGATCCTATCTTGTTTGGGGCATATGCTGTATCTAGTAATGGTACGATAGGTATGTTGAATATTATTGATGGAGCTGTAGTGGTTACGGCAGTTGATACCATCGCTACACCTTGGTTAGGATGGATCGGATTAGATGCCACTCGTACTTTATATGGGGTAGATATCTCGTCGGATTCGTTGGTGATTATAGACAAAACGACTGCTGCCATTACCCCTGTAGGGCCGCTGGGTCTTAACGCCAATCAAATATTGGGAGGGGATTTTGACCCGATTACCAATGAGCTATACCTCAATTTGTTCAACCAAACCAATGGACAATACGAATGGCATAGAGTCGATCCTACAACAGGTGCAGCGACCTATCTATCAGATTCCCGCAATGTACCTGCCTTGGGTATCTCAACCGAACAAACTTTCTACAATTGGTCTCCTACCAATACCCTCAACAATCCCAATATTGCAAATCCTACTGCCACTCCTGATAGCACCACCACCTATACTCTTAGCCTCACATTCGCCAACACAAGTTGTAGTGTGGCCGATAGCGTAACTGTGTATGTAGATGAACAGCCTTTCCCCATTCGACTTCTCTCCTTCCAAGCAGTCCCGCATACTGAATCTATCTTATTATCTTGGCAAATGGAGACGATGGATGAATTGGCATATTTTGTACTAGAGCGGCAAGATGCTGCAGGGAGTTTCCACACCCTTGCCCAACAGTATCCATCGGCGAATCAATTGACTTACCAACATATAGATGCTTTCCCTCTTACAGGGGAAAATCATTATCGCCTCAAAATGGTTGGCCAAGATGGCAAGAGTCATTACTCCAATATTGTAAGTGCAACCTTCTACCCTCAGAGCTTAATTCAGCTCTACCCTAACCCTACTACAGGGCAGGTATTCATTGAGGGCGAGGCTTTAGAGGGAAGTGTACAGCTTAGCCTCCACAACCCCAATGGTCAAAGGGTATACTCACGTCAATACGATGCGTCTGCCCCCCCAACCATAGACATCTCCTCTCTGCCCCCAGGCATCTACTTCTACCATATTGAGAACTATCCCAATAGCTTCTCAGGGAAGTTGATCATCCAAGGGGAATAAATACAAAGGGCGATTTTCTTTTATTGAAAATCGCCCTTTGTTATTTGCTCTAAGTAGAATGAACGTTTGTCTACGTCGGGTAAGCAAGTAAGGCGGCCTTCCCTATACAACTTTGGTTCTAAGAACAGTCGTCCTTATTCTTAAGGAAGGGATATACTTTCTACATACATATTTAATTTGAAATAATTAATAATTGTGGCTATATAAAAATTATCATATATTTGATTTAATTACTTATATGTCTTTCCAAATAAATATAGGGTCTACTATTTTTTATTTTTCTATTTCAAAAAGGTACCTATTAATGGGAAGTGGTATATATGTATGAGTCGCACATATTGTTGATTAGCAGTAATAAACGTTTTACTAAGCCACTAGTTTTAACAGACATTTTTTTTGCGCAGAGAAGTCTTGGATTATTCTAATATCATAAACTTGTAGTTCACACTGTAGCTGCAAGGCTGCTAGATAGGTTTTCTAGTAACTAGCTTTATAACAAAAGCAAGATGAGAGATTTATAGGCTAACTCATCCCAACACCCAATTTATTTATTCTTTAACTATTCTATTTATGAAGCGAAAGAACTTTTACCTTATACTATTCTTATTGTTGCTGAATGGGAGCCTCTTATATGGACAAGGGGTAGCAATCAATCAAGATAACACAAATCCTGATGCTTCAGCGATTTTAGACATTAAGTCTGCTTCGAAAGGGATGCTCATTCCTCGTATGACAGAGGGAGAACGGGATCTCATTCAAAACCCTGCTTTAGGATTGTTCATATTCCAAACTGACCAACAGGTAGGTTTTCACTATTTTGATGGAACCAACTGGATTCCCATCAAGGAAAATATAGGTTTAACGCTTGTAGGCAATGATTTGAGTATTACTGGCGGCAATACCATAACGCTTCCGTCAGGACCGGCGGGGCCACAGGGGCCAGCGGGTTTGGATGGAGCAGATGGTGCTGACGGAGCGATTGGGCCAGCAGGACCGGCGGGGCCACAAGGGCCAGCGGGTTTGGACGGAGCCGATGGTGCGGATGGTGCAGTTGGGCCAGCAGGACCGGCGGGGCCACAGGGGCCAGCGGGTTTGGATGGAGCAGATGGTGCTGACGGAGCGGTTGGGCCAGCAGGACCGGCGGGGCCACAGGGGCCAGCGGGTTTGGATGGAGCCGATGGTGCTGACGGAGCAGTTGGGCCAGCAGGACCGGCAGGGCCACAGGGGCCAGCGGGTTTGGATGGAGCCGATGGTGCTGATGGAGCAGTTGGGCCAGCAGGGCCACAAGGACCAGCGGGTTTGGATGGAGCTGATGGTGCTGACGGGGCAGTTGGGCCAGCAGGGCCACAGGGGCCAGCGGGTTTGGATGGAGCCGATGGTGCTGATGGAGCAGTTGGGCCAGCAGGACCGGCGGG
>Ga0163111_10001412_pt1 | contig 14840 bp, 17 predicted proteins | sample CRUFie1St18metaG_FD_109645 | JGI IMG/M metagenome (GOLD analysis project Ga0163111, IMG submission 109645) | Marine microbial communities from the Costa Rica Dome - CRUD Field 142mm St18 metaG | ecosystem: Environmental > Aquatic > Marine > Oceanic > Photic zone | place: Costa Rica: the Eastern...
ACTGATAATTTCAGACAAATACCAGTTCGGACTTTTATTATTAATATTTTTTGTGAATTTCCAACTGTCTGTCACAAATTTAATTTTATCCGGATTACCTTCAATTATATTATTATCTTTATCTCTTTTAACGGAAATTACTTCTGCAACAAATTTTACAGTTGCGAATAAATTATCTTTTATCTTCTCGTATTTTTCAACTGAAGACTCTTTCACTCCAATAAAAGTAAATTCTGATTTTATATTTTCTTTCTTTCTAGATTTGATAGCATCAGAAAAATTTGAAAACATATTTGGTGATAGTAAAACTTTCAGTTTAATAAGGTCGCCATTGGAAAAAGAGCTTAGAATGCTTTCATAAGCTATTTCGGCTCCTCTTAAGAATTCTTTCTTTTCGTTGCCTTCTAAAACTTCTAAATTTTGCTTTACGGGCTCTGCATCTTTCTTTGGCATGCTGAATTTTTTTTCAGCAAAACTTGGAGAAACTTTAGACTCATGGCCTGTTTTTCTCCCCAATATGCTTCTGAGACGCAAAATTATAAATCCTGCAATCATCCCTAACAAAATTATGTCTAAATAACCAAAACTATTGCTCATAATTTGATAAATATACATGAATAATATAATTTTGTATCAGACAAATGAACACATTTTTCTCAGTTTTTATTGGCTTACCAGCTATAGAGATATTTCTAATGATTAAAATCGGGGGGAAAATTGGAGCATTAAACACTATTGGTCTGATTTTTCTAACAGCGATTATAGGTGTCTACTACGCAAGAATTCAAGGTATTCGAACTTTAAGATCAGGAATTATTAATTTGTATCAAAACAAAGCACCAATTAAGGAATTAATATCTGGTGCATCAATAGCTTTTGCTGCACTGTTACTTATTTTTCCAGGTTTTTTAACAGACGTTGTTGGATTCATTTTATTAATTCCATTAACAAGGAATATTTTGTTTAAATATTTCATTAAAGGAAAAGGTATAGAAAATAATGACGGAAAAAAAAATAATACAATTGATGGGGAAATAATAAACAAAAAAAAAGATGAATTATAAAATTATTGGTAAATATATTCAGGATTTAAGTTTTAGTATTCCAAATCCTAAAATCTTTTTTATGCTTTCTAAAGAAATTGGAAATTACAAAATTAATATTGACATCAAAAGTAATCGTGTGAAACAAAATATTATTGAAGTCTTAACTTCAATAAAATTAGTGCCTACGAAAGGTATCTCGGAACATATTAATACAAAAATTGTTTTTGCAACTGTAGTCGAACTTACAAACGATAAAATAGAAAAAAAAGAAATGGAAAAGATTGTTCTGGTTGAGGTTCCATCGCAAATATATAATGAATTGAGAAAAATTTTTATAAGTTTATTTGAAAACTCTGGCTTTAAAGATATAAAAATAAGTGAAGAAGTCGACTTTCAAAAACTCTACTCTTTAAGAAATACTCAATAAAAATTCTTTTTTAGTTCTTTTTTTAAAAAATCTTTGTGTAATTTTAATTCAGCTTCAGAAATATTGACTATTTCTTTATTATAAGTTTTGTTTTTTATGATATTTTTCTCAATGCTATGTGATGATAAATTAAATTTTGGTTCTTTAGCATCCAAGAGATTAATATAAACTTCTCTAAGCAATTCGCAATCTAGTAAAGCGTTATGTTTAGTTCTTTTAGAAATATCTATATTAAATCTTTTACATAAAGAATCTAATGAGTTTGATAATCCTGGAAATTTATTTCGAGCTATTTCTAATGAATCAATAACTAATGCTTTGTCAATTAAATTTTTTTTAATTTCATTTAGTTCGCCATTCAAAAACCCTAGATCGAAAGAAGCATTATGAATTATTATTTTTTTTCCTTCAATAAATTTGAGTAATTCATCGGCAATTTTGTCAAAAGTTTCTTTATCGCTTAGAAAGTTTTCTGAAAAACCATGCACTTTAAATGCTTCTTCAGGGACACTTCTTTTAGGATTAATTAACTTATGAAAAACTTTACCTGTTGCAACGAGGTCCTTTGTTTCTACACAAGCAATTTCAACGATTTTATGCCCATCTTTAAAAGATAAACCCGTTGTTTCTGTGTCTAAAAAGATTTCACTCATATTGTTTAAATATACTTAATAATTTCTCTTTTAAAAACTTTAAATTTTTTTCATTAACAATTACGTGATCACAGTATTTAATTTTTTTGTTGTCTTTAAGCTGCTTATTATTAAGCAAATTGAAGATTTCTTGACTTCCTCCATTTGATTTAAATCTTTTTAACCTAATGTTTTTTTTAGCTTTTATAAAAAAAATGATATCAAAATTATTCATAAGTTTGCTTTCTATAAGCAGAGGAATTTCAAAAAAAATAAACTGCTTTTTCTTATTCTTTTTTACAAATCTCTTCATCTCTTTTCTAACAATGGGATGAATAATTTTTTCAAGTTTTTTGATATTGGTCCTATCACTTAAAATCTTTTTTTTTAAATCACTTTTAATTTTTTTAGAGTTAGTTATTTTAAATTTTTTAGATATAACTTTTTTAAAACTTTGTTTTAAATATAAATTTTTAACTACTTTATCTGCATTGAAAAGGGGGCCTTTGCCGCTAGACAAAAATTTACTTGCGGAAGATTTACCCGAAGCTATAGAACCTGTTATACCAATTTTTTTCATCTAAGATTTGATAATAAAAGATCTACTAACTTTTGATCGATCTCTGGATTTATTTTATTCCACAAATAAAAGGATTTTTGTCCTTGATAGATAAACATATCTAGACCATTAAATACTTTGATTTCTTTTTCTTTCAAAAATTTAAGAGTTTTTGTTTCTAGTGGATTATAAATAGTATCAATATATATTAAATTTTTTTTAGTTGGTTCGAAATTAAAGCTAAAATCTTGCCCGTTCATTAACCCAAGACTTGTAGCATTTACAACAATATCGTAATTTTTTATTTCATTTTGTAAAGAAGACCAATCTATTATTTTTAAATTATGAAATTTCTTCTTTAAAAAAATACACTTTTCTTTTGTTCTATTAATTATTGAAATATTCTTCACGCCCGATTTTTGTAAAGATAAAATCACTGAAGGTGAAACACCTCCAGCTCCAATAACAAGCGCCTTTTTAATCGAAATATCATCAACTTCTTTTAAGTAAGCCGCCTGCAAACCGAAAACATCTGTGTTGTCTCCAATTATAGTCTCTTCGTCATCTAAATAAATAGTATTTACTGAGCTTGTTAATTCTGCATCGTTAACGAGCAAGTCAACATATGAAACAATTTTTTGTTTGTATGGCAAGGTAACATTAATACCGCTATATTTTTTGTCTTTGATTTTTTTAATTAAATTTGCAAGATCGTCTTCATTAACGTTTATAAGGGAATAATTGGCATCAATTTCATATTTTTTAAACCAATAATTATGTAGTACTGGTGACAAAGAATGTTCAATTGGTTTTCCAATTATTCCGTATTGTTTTGTCATTTTTTATAATTATTAATATAGCTGATTATATCTTTTATTGGCAAACCCATTATTGAATTTTTGTCTCCTTTAATATACTCAAAGAGTTCGAGACCGTCTGCCTCAATCTGATATACGCCATAATCTAACAGTGTCTGTGTTTTTATTTTTTTTAAATAAGCTAAAAGTTGTTCATTAGAAAAACTTTTCATTTTTAGCTCAGAAGAATCTGAACAATTCCATACCATGGCTCCATTTTTTGAAATACAAACTGAGCTAATAAGATAATGTTTTGAATTATTAAGCTTTTTTAGTATTTCTAATGCTTCATCACGGGAATTCGGTTTATTAATTAACTGATTATTAAGTGAAATAACGCTGTCAGCTCCTAAAACTAGTTTATCAGGATGTTTGCTACTTACTTTTATTGATTTAAGTTCTGCTAGATTTTTAGAAATGAGTAACGGATCTGCACCTTCAGCTAAAAGTGAATTCTTTACTTGATCTTCGTCGACATTAGATACAATAACATCACATTTAATTTTATAGGAGTCTAAAATCTTTTTTCTTACTTCACTTTTTGAGGCTAAAATAATTTTCATTTGTGTTTTTTAATCTCAATTATTTTTAATATCGATGCTGCAGTTTCTTCAACTGACTTCCTTGTTACGTCTATGACTGGCCAATTATTTTTTTTGAAGAGCACTCTTGAATCATCTACTTCTTTTTTAATATGCTCAACCTCAGTATATTCTTTTAATTTGTGATCTTTCATTATAGCTACCCTGTTTCTTCTAATGTCTGCTAATCTTTCTGGGTCTGCTACCAAACCGACAATACAGGCTTTTAAATTTGATGTGAGACCTGAAGGAATTTTTTGATCTAGGACTAATGGTATATTAATAGTTTTAAAACCCCTATTTGCTAGATAAATAGAAGTTGGAGTCTTGCTTGTTCTACTTACTCCCAAAAGGATCACATCGGCATTACTGATGTCATCAACTTTCCTTCCATCATCATGGGACATAGTAAATTGGATGGCTTCTATTCTTTTGTAATAATCATCATCTAAAACATGCTGTGCGCTAGGTTTATGTATTGCCTTTTGATTTAAAAGTTTAGAGAAACTTAAAATTAAATTTCCTAGAATACCAAAACACGGTACGTTATTTTTTTCACTTTGATTTGCTATATATTTCGCAAGTTTTGTTTCAACTATTGTGTATAGAATTAATGAGTTCTCTAAAGTAACGCATTCTTTTATTATTTTATCAATTTGCTGCTCCGTTCTCACGAAAGCAAATTCTTTTTTCTCATATTCAAAGTTGGCGAACTGTGATTTTAACGATAAAAAAATTCTATCTAGGGTTTCACCCGTAGAGTCAGACACAAGATATACATTGTATTTTTCGTTCATATGTTTGTTTATAAATAGATAATAAATAATGTTTTTACACTCATCAAAAATTTAATAGAAATAAGGTTAACACTAATTAACATTATTTTAACATTTAGTTCGATGTTAATAATCTTGTTTTACTGATGTTTACAAGTTTAATAAAGTCCAAAAATAAAGGGTTTTTTTTAAATCTTATTAACTTAACTATGTATAAGATATGTATAAAAAGTTATATGAGTATTAAACAATACCTACTATCGATACTAAGTTTAAAAAAACATTAATTTAATATGAGTAATCTTAAAAAAATATTGATCGATAAAAAAACTTGCAAGTCAGTATGGTTTATGAGACAAGCAGGACGTTATCTTCCAGAATTTAGAAAAATTAGAGCAAACAACCCTAACTTTATAGAACTCTGTTTAAACAGTAAATTATCTTCAGAGATATCTCTACAGCCTATCAAAAGATTTAACCTAGACTCAGCTATAATATTTTCAGATATTTTAATGGTTCCGTACGCACTGGGACAAGATGTTAAATTTATTAAAGATCTCGGACCAAAGTTAAGTGAATTTAATTTAAAATCTTTTTTAAATAATAGCGAAAAAGATTTTTCTGATAAATTAAATCCAGTTTATAAAGCAATTGAAATTACGAGGAAAAATTTAGATAAAAAAAAATCATTAATTGCTTTCATTGGTGCACCATGGACACTTTTAATTTACATGCTTAATTTAAAATTAGGTAAAAATGAAATAAATCTAAAAAAATTAAAGAGTTGGGATTTTGAAATAAATAAAATTTTTGATCATTTAATTATGTTTTTAAATATTCATATTAAAAACCAAATTAGTGCAGGGGCCGATATTGTACAAATTTTTGACTCATGGGCAGGATTAATTCCAGAAGATAAGATGGATAATTATTGTTATTCACCAAATAAGAAAATTGTTAATTTTTGTAAGAATGAGAAAATACCAACTATATGTTTTCCAAAAGGGATTAAAGAAAAATACGAAGAATTCAATAAAATCGTACAACCAAATGGTATTAATTTAGACCCAGAAATTGATCCTGAATGGGCTAAGCAAAAACTAAAAAACGTAGCACTGCAAGGAGGATTAGATCCAAAAATTCTGCTTAAATCAGATGAAGAAATAATGGGTAGAGCGACGAAATATATCCAGACATTTAGAGATATTCCTTATATTTTTAATTTAGGCCACGGTTTACTTCCTGAAACAGATCCTGATAAAGTAAATAAACTAATAAATTTTTATAAAAATTATTAATGAACAAAGATCACCCAGAAGTAAAATTCGGTAAAACAGGCGTCCTAATTATTAATCTAGGAACACCGGACTCTACAAGTTGGTGGGACATAAGGAAATATTTGCGGGAATTTCTATCTGATAGAAGGGTCATAGAAATAAACCCATTTATTTGGCAAATAATATTAAATTTGTTTATTTTAACCTTTAGACCCTCAAAAACAGCTCATGCATATAAACAAATATGGAGGAAAGAAAATAACGAGTCACCTCTATTGTATTACACAAAAAAACAAACAACATGTCTCAAGGAAAAAATTGAAAATGAAAAAATTATTGTGGATTTTGCCATGAGGTATGGAAACCCAAGCATCAAATCTAAATTGAACAACCTTAAGGATAAAGGTTGTGAAAATATAATTATCTTACCATTATATCCACAGTATGCAGCTGCAACTACGGCGACTGTTTGTGATGAAGTTTATAGATCTTTAATGAAAATGAGATGGCAGCCAAGTTTACAAATCATACCACATTATGAGAGTAACCCTTTATACATAAATGCTTTAGTAGAAAGTATAAAAAAGAAAATCAAAGAAATAAGTTGGAAACCAGACTTAATTTTATCATCTTATCACGGTATTCCTAAATCTTATTTTGATAAAGGAGATCCCTATCATTGCTATTGTCAAAAAACTACAAGACTTATTAAGGAGAAATTTAATGAAGTAGAAATCCAAACTACGTTTCAATCACGATTTGGCCCACAAAAATGGTTAACCCCCTATACCGATAAGACTCTAGAGATGCTGCCAAGCAAGGGGGTAAAAAAACTTTTAGTAATTTGTCCAGGTTTTGCTTCCGACTGTGTTGAAACACTAGAAGAAATTAATATTCAAGGCAGAGAAAGCTTTCTTGAAAAAGGAGGTGAGAATTTTGATTTAATTCCTTGTTTAAATGACAAACCAGAACACATTAACTTACTTGAGAACCTAATAAGCAAATATTTATAAAATGAACCTATATTTACTTTTTAAATCTCTTCATCTGATTTCTGTAATTTCTTGGATGGCCGGGCTTTTGTATTTACCAAGAATATTTGTCTATCATTCAGAAGCAGATCATGAAGCCCAAGAAAAAGTTTTTAAAACTATGGAAAGAAAGCTATACAACTACATAATGATGCCCGCTATGTTGGCTTCTTGGATATTTGGAGTTTTATTGATACACAACCTTGGTTTTTCAATATTCTCAGAACTATGGATGCAAATTAAGACAATTAGCATAATTATACTAACATACTACCACTTCACACTAGGCAAATATCTTAATGATTTTGCGATAGACAATAATCAAAAAACGCCAAAATTTTTCAGGATTTATAACGAAATACCTACATTAATACTAATTGTGGTAATATTTGTGGTGATATTTAAACCTCTATAATTAAGGGTTGAAATTTATAAAAAAAAACATATATTTTTAATACTCTTCCAATTTCAAAACAATCAAATGAATTTACAAGAATTAAAGCAAAAAAATCCTGCAGAGCTTATTAGTGAAGCCGAAAAGCTGGGCATAGAAAACCCAAGTACATTACGAAAACAAGAAATATTATTTGCCATTCTTAAAAAGCTAGCAGAGAAAAATGAGCAGATTACAGCTACTGGAGTATTGGAAGTATTACAAGATGGCTTTGGTTTTCTGAGGGCGATAGAGTCAAACTATCTTCCTGGACCTGACGATATTTATGTAAGCCCAAGCCAAATTAGAAGATTTGGATTAAGAACAGGCGACTCAGTTGAAGGCGAGATCAGAGGACCAAAAGATGCGGAGAGGTATTTTGCACTTTTAAAAGTAAATAAAATAAATTTTGACGATCCAGATAAAGGTAAAAATAAAATTGCCTTTGACAATTTAACTCCTCTTTATCCAAACGAGCGAATAAAATTAGAAGTCGAGACAGCCAAAATTGAAAAAAAACCGGACAATACAGCTAGACTTATAGATTTGGTAAGTCCAATAGGAAAAGGACAAAGGTCTCTAATAGTTTCACCTCCAAGAGCTGGTAAAACAATAATCCTTCAAAATATAGCCCAATCAATTACAGCCAATCATCCAGAATGTTACTTAATGGTTTTGCTTATTGATGAAAGACCTGAAGAGGTGACAGATATGCAAAGATCAGTAAAAGGTGAGGTGGTAGCCTCAACCTTTGATGAACCAGCTTCCCGACACGTTGCAGTAGCTGAGATGGTTATTGAAAAAGCAAAAAGACTTGTAGAGCACAAAAAAGATGTTGTTATTTTACTAGACTCCATTACCAGGTTAGGCAGAGCTTACAATGCCGTAATACCCAGCTCAGGGAAAGTATTGACTGGAGGAGTTGACGCAAACGCGCTCCAAAGACCAAAAAGATTTTTTGGTGCAGCAAGAAATGTAGAAGAAGGTGGATCCTTAACAATTATTTCTACTGCACTGATAGATACGGGAAGCAGAATGGATGAAGTTATTTTTGAAGAATTTAAAGGAACAGGTAATTCAGAATTAATTTTAGATAGAAAAGTCGCTGATAAAAGAATATATCCAGCATTAGATATAACCAGATCAGGAACAAGAAGAGAGGAACTTTTATTTGCTAAAGATGAGTTATCAAAAATGAATGTTTTACGAAGAATAATAAGTCCTATGGGAACAATGGATGGTATTGAATTTCTAATTTCAAAACTTAAGAATACAAAAAATAATTCTGATTTTTTTGACTCGATGAACAAATCTGCTAATTAAATATTACTGAATAGTTTGGTTGCTGAAATTAACTTCATGTAAATAAAAACTTATTATATTTTCTAATGTCTCAATTTTATCTTTAATAGTTAAAGACTCCAAAAGTTTTTGTTTTTCTTCATTTGTGACAGGAGAAATCATTGACAATGTGTTGATTCTTTGGATTTTATCTAATTTTTCAAATTCTTTCCAATTTAGTAATAAACCATTTTTTTTAAAAAAAATTTTTGCTTTTTCCATTAAAGCTTCTGCGTTCGAGTCCGCTGAAATCTTTTTAAAATCTATTTCAAAATTTTTATAATCTACTTTAAATTCTCTATACTTTTTTTGATTTTCAATCTCTTGCAAAATTTTAAATCTCGTTATGCCAGTAAGATTTATTAGAATTCTACCATCATTGCTTTCTTGCAAGTCACTGATCTTTCCTAAACACCCAACTTTATAAACTTGACTACCACTTTTCTTGGACTGCACCATACCCATCAATTTATCTTTTTTGTAGGAGTCTTTAACGAGATCTAGATATCTTTGTTCAAAAATATTGAGCGGCAGATTAGTTTTAGGGAAGTAGATAACTCCACTTAATGGAAAAACAGGAATTATTTTCGGTAGATCTTTCATAGAATTATTATATTAAAAATTTTAAGGTCTAGATAGCGACATATTATTTATTATTGTTGACCGTTACAGAGGCTCTATACTATAATTAACTATAACAGTTGCGGGCATAGCTCAGTGGTAGAGCGTCTCGTTGCCAACGAGAAGGTCGAGGGTTCAAGTCCCTTTGCCCGCTCCATTTTAAAATGAGCGATTTAGCAAAAAAAAAATGTATTCCATGTGAAGGAAATATTCCACCCTTCGACAAAAAAGAAATCCATAAGTATTTAAAGAAAGTCGATGGATGGGATGTTAAAAGCAATAATGATGCAAATTTTTTTTTAGTAAAGGAGTTTTCCTTTAAAAATTTTATAGAAAGTCAAAAATTTGCTAATAAAGTAGGCGACATTGCTGAGGAAGAAAATCACCATCCAGATATTTTATTTGGCTGGGGTTATTGTAAGATTAAAATTTTTACTCATGCAATCAAAGGATTGGCCGAAAGTGATTTTATTTTAGCTGCAAAAATTGATAATATTTAGTTAATGATTAAAATGTCTCACACTAGTAAATAGCATTTTTATTTTTGCTTTATTAGCTACATTAATTACTTCTTGGTCCCGTACCGATCCCCCTGGTTGAACTATTGTTTTTACCCCTGCCTTAATTAGAGCAGTTACACCATCGGCAAATGGAAAAAATGCATCTGATGCCGCAATCGAATTCTTAATTTTTTTACTTGAAAACTTTTTCGCCTTTTGTATTGCAATTTTACAGCTATCAAGCCTGCTAGGCTGTCCAGCTCCTATTCCAATTGTTGAAGCATTTTTGCATATAACTATCGCATTAGATTTTACATATTTGCTAATTTTAAAAGCAAACATAATTTCTGCTAATTCTTTTTTGTTTGGTTTAAGATTTGTTACGCACCTTAATTTCTTTTTGTCTAAAACAATTTGATCTTTGGTTTGAACTAAAAAAGCACTATCAAATGATTTTATAGACGAAAGCTTTTTTGGTCTGTATTTAGTAATGTCAATAATTCTTAGATTTTTTTTCTTTTTTAAAATTCTTAATGAGTCATTATCAAAACCTTTTGCCAATATTACTTCGACAAAATTTTTTGTTATTTCTAATGCTATACTTTTGTTAATTTTATAATTACAAGCTATTACCCCGCCAAAAGCGCTAACAGGATCGCAAGCGTAAGCATTTTTGAATGACTCTAGCGGTACCTTATCTTCTGAAATACCGCACGGGTTAGCGTGTTTTATAATAACTGTTCCAGATTTGGCTTTAAAGGTACCCAAAACTTCTAAAGAAGAAAACATATCATTATAGTTATTGTAACTTAATTCTTTTCCATGCAGCTGAACAAATCCAAGTTGTTTATCGTCATAATCATTTACATAAATTGAACTTTCCTGATGTGGATTTTCACCATATCTTAGTTTTTTAAGTTTTCTTCCAAAAATTGTTTTTCTTTCAGGAAATTGAATATTCAACTTACTATTAAACCAATTGGCTATCATAGCATCATAGTAAGCGGTTAGCCCAAATGCTTTTGATGACATAAACTCTCTAAATTTAAGACTTGTTTTGCCTTTATTTTTTTCTAATTCTCTAATTAACGAGGTATAATCTTTTTTATTTGTAATAATAGCTACATTCTTAAAATTTTTTGCAGCAGCTCTGACCATTGTAGGACCACCGATATCGATATTCTCTACTATTTTTTTTGGACTTTCAGTTTCTTTTATTACTTTTTGAAATGGGTAAAAATTTACTATAATTAAATCGATCGGTGGAAAATTTTGTTTAGACATTTCATTTTTATGTAATTTATTCTGCCTATCATGTAAAATTCCCGCATGTATTTTAGGATGCAAGGTCTTCACTCTACCATCAAGCATTTCCTTAAAGCCGGTGTATTTTGATATTTCAGTACAATCGTAACCAAGTTTTTTGATAGATTTGTAAGTTCCGCCTGAACTTATTATTTTAATGTCAAATTTTTTGAAAATTTTTAACAAAGAAATTATATTTTCTTTATCTGAAACAGAAACTAATGCATTTTTGATTTTTAAATTCATTGTTCAATTTTTTTTTTAATTTCCCAATTAAACGATTTATTTTTATTAACTAAATTACCAGAAATAGTAATACAAGTATTATCTAATATCTTTTTACCTCCAAGATAAACACTTTTCTCTATTTCTATATTTTCGTCTTTAGCCGTAAAAATTAGCGATTTATTCTTAGATATCTGAATTAATGCACTATTACCACTCATGGTTTTGACAGCAGTTAGATCAGGACTTAAATGAAATCTAAAAACATATCTTATAGGTGTACCGTCTTTTTTTTTAAATATATGGTCTATTCCTTGCAGCTTATTATTTTCATGGTTTAAATAAACTTCTCTTTTGTGAATACAACCAAAGTTCTTTTCATATCCATTATGAGATATCGACAAGCCAGAAAAATTTTTATCATTTTTATTTATAAACTCATATGATTTAAAAGTATTTTTTATAGAATTACCAAAGATTCTATTAATAAGTTTATTTCTCTCAAATTTAGTTATTGTTGTGTCATTAATAGTGAGAGTAGATTGGCTCGCAGTAAGTCTACTTATGAGTTCTGCTTTTGTAGAAATTTTATTACCAAAACCGCAGTTAGTAATAATTTTCCTATCATCTAAAAAATATTCAAAAGATAAAGGGCCTGATTGATAATTCTTGGAAAAATTTTTGTTTGGAGGATTACCTACGTCTAAATAAAGAGTTTGATTTTTCGATTTAGCAAGAAAGATTCCCCCTATAACATCTTTCTTCTCTTTTCTATTTAACTTGTAGTTATCAAGATATTTATTAAAATCATCTAAATTATTCTCTGAACTACCATTAAAAAAAGGCATCTGTTTGTTGGGTGCTCTTAAACATTTAATACAAATTATATTCTTTTTTATAATATCATCTAAAAATTCAGGCATATATAACTGAGCATCTTTCATAGATTCATGACATAGTATAAGGTATCTTGAGAAAAAAATGAGATCATTAGGACTTCTAGATAAAGGAAATCCATCTTTGTCGAAATAATACTTTACGAATTTCTCTAACTCTTTAATTCCTATGTTGTAATTTTCTTTATACTCTTTAAAAATTAATCCAGATAATATCAATGCGGTTAATACCTCAATTCTTTTAACAGGATTTTTTTCAAACCTAATATTTTTTTTTAAATGATTACATTGCGAAATAATATTTCCAAAGAAGCTTTTTTTGAAATCAAATGTCCCGTTATTTATTATTATGTCTATATTTAATATCCAGCTTATAACCCTTGTGCTTAAAGTTGATGTTTCCCAAATATTTTTCTTAAAATTTGAGTATTTTAACATCCATACGTAAATTATTTTTTGGATTTTTTTTCCATCAACTTTTCTATCGATTAAATTAAGCCATAAAAAATTATGTTGATCCAAAATCTTCTTACTTTTATTGTCAAGCCAGAAATCATTTGGGTTAACATCATTAATCTTAAAAAGTTTTTTTTGATATGGAGAAATCATTGATAACAAAAATGAATTAGGATTAAAAAATACTTGTGTAGGTATTTTCGATTTTAACGAGTTATTATATTGATTTGATGAAAAATAAATCTTTTTAAAAAATTTGATTAAGGTTATTAAGAGAGCAACAAAATAAAAATAGGCACCTTTTAAGCCAAACATTTATTAATTTTTTCTGAGAATTTCTATATTCTTTTTAAGATCGCCATTGTTTTCTTTAAAAATCGTAGATCCTGAAACAAGAATATTAGCGCCCGCTTTTTTTGCTAAGGTACAATTTTCAAAATTAATACCGCCGTCAATTTCAATATCCACTTTCAAATTTCTTTTTTCTATAACATTTTTAAGTTCTTTTGTTTTTTCTAGAGCAGTTGGCATGAATTTTTGTCCAGCAAATCCGGGCTCCACGCTCATAATTAGAGCCAAGTCAATTTTATCTAAATACTTATCTATCAAATTTAATTTAGATCCCGGTTTTAATGAAATCCCAACTTTTTTATTATATTGTTTTATGAGCTCAATTGTTTTTAAGGTATCAGTTGTAGCCTCAGGGTGAAATGTAATAATATCAGCTCCAGCCTCTGCAAAATCTTTTATAAATTTGTCAACTGGAGAAATCATTAAATGAACATCAAAAATTTTTTTTGTAAGAGGTCTAATTTTTTTTATAACCTCTGGACCAATAGTTAAATTTGGAACAAAATGTCCGTCCATTACATCTATATGGATATAATCAGCCCCAGCTTTTTCTAATGAAAGCACTTCACTACCTAGTTTGCTAAAATCTGCAGATAAAATCGAGGGTGAAATTTTGATTAGATCACTCATTCTTTACTTATATTTTAATACAAAACTTTGTCAAAAAATAAGGTTAATTAAACAGTTGATATAATTGTCTTGAAAAATCGCTTTCTAATGGAAAAGCAAGCATTCCCCAAACATCATAGCCTAAAATGTAAGGCATGGCGTAGAATCTGAAAAGATAGAAGAACCATGCAACATAAAGAGCTATAAAAGGACCAAAAAGAAAACTAGGAGTTATGAATTTAAATAAATTAATTATCGGATTTGTATATTTTACAAAAACTCTCATAAAAAAAAAGGAAGAGTCTTCTCTTTGAAAAATATTCATGAACGCACGACCTATCAGAGTCCACATTATTGTCCCTAATATATAGTCTAAAACTATTGCCCAAGTAGGTATCATATTCTTAAATTATCATGATTTAGGTAAAAAAAAAGGGGCGAAAAATTCGCCCCTTTTAATTTTAAAAAATTATTTATTAGTGTTGCTTACCAAGAATAGCCTTACCTGTAGGTATTCTAGTATCGTCTACTAATTTTTGTGTAGCTGGGCTTGGTTCTTTAGTCATTAAACTGACTACCACCATCACAACTAAACAAACAGGTGCTCCGATTAAACCAAATCTTAAGTGGTCAATACCTAAGAATGGTTCGTTTACACCACCAAAAATTGGCACTGAGAATTTTGGATATACCCACAACAAGTAGAATAATCCCGATAAAATTCCAGTTACAATTCCAGCGATCGCACCTTCTCTAGTAGCTCTCTTCCACCAAACACCAAGTACGAGTGGGAAGAACAAGCCTGACATTGCAAAGTCGAATGCCCAAGCAACCGAACCTAAGATACTTGTTAGCCTGAAAGAGGCTATGTAAGCACCTGCAGCTCCGATTATTACTAGAAGTACACGAGCAACTAA
>Ga0163111_10001413_pt1 | contig 14839 bp, 8 predicted proteins | sample CRUFie1St18metaG_FD_109645 | JGI IMG/M metagenome (GOLD analysis project Ga0163111, IMG submission 109645) | Marine microbial communities from the Costa Rica Dome - CRUD Field 142mm St18 metaG | ecosystem: Environmental > Aquatic > Marine > Oceanic > Photic zone | place: Costa Rica: the Eastern...
AGGACCTGTTCAAAGAAGTAATTCGCCATCATTGCGAGGAAGTTGAAACATTCCCAGGTAGTGATTTGATTGGCCGCTCATATGAGCCTCTATTCCCTGGCGCAGTAGACCGTAATGGCTCTGAAACCGCTTGGACCGTTATCGGTGCAGATTGGGTAACAACAACCGATGGAACTGGTGTTGTACATACAGCCGTGATGTATGGTGAAGACGATTATAATCTTGGAATGGAAGTTGGACTACCGGCACAGCACACCGTTGCGATGGATGGATCATTCCTTGAAGGAACCCATTCCGACTTAGATGGAAAGTATGTCAAGGATTGTGACGAGACAATAATTGGACTATTACATGATTCAAACCTGCTTTACAGAGAAAAAATGTACCTTCACGACTACCCTCATTGTTGGAGAACTGGCCATCCACTGCTTTACTATGCAATGGATTCATGGTTCGTAAAAATGACTGCTGTTAAGGAACAACTTCTCGAATTTAACTCACAAGTTGAATGGGCACCTGACTGGGTTGGAGAAGGACGATTCGGAGAATGGCTTCGAAATGTCAAGGACTGGGCTATCAGTCGAGAAAGATATTGGGGTACACCACTACCTGTGTGGATTTGTGGAGAATGTGGAAAACAACATTGCGTAGGTTCAACCGAAGAAATGGCAAATATGGCAAAAGCAGGAAGTCCGGTTGCTGAAGATTTACACCGGCCTTATGTTGACGATACTGTCCTTGTCTGTCCTGAATGCAATGGTGATATGAAGCGAGAACCATTCGTCATGGATTGTTGGTTTGATTCTGGCTGTGCTTCTTTCGCACAGTGGCACCATCCTTTTGGTGAGGAAGGTAAATTCGAGAATAATTTCCCAATCGATTACATCTGTGAAGGTGTTGACCAAACAAGAGGATGGTTCTACACATTACTTGCCGTGAGTACTACTGTCTTCGATTCCATCTGTTACAAGCGATGTCTTTCATTAGGCCTGATTTTGGATGCAGAAGGCAAGAAGATGTCAAAATCGAAAGGCAATATTGTGAATCCGTGGGATCATTTCAATCGAGAAGGTGCAGATGCTACAAGATGGTACATGGTTACCGCAGGAGCGCCTTGGAATCCGCTTAAATTCGACCCAAATGGCGTACGTGAAACCTACGGAAAGATGTTCTTGACACTATGGAATATTCACAGATTCCATTCTGATTATGCCGCATTGGACGGATTTGACCCTGCAAATTCACCAAAAGGAAAGAAGACACCTCTAGACGAATGGGTATTGTCTCGCCTTGCTGAAGTTGTTGCAGGGACAACTAAGCAATTTGAAGAATGGGATTTCCACAAAGCGTGTAGAGACATTGAGGAATTCGTTGTAAACGATGTATCTAATTGGTATGTTCGAAGGTCGAGAAGAAGACTTTGGGATGAAGCAGACAGCGAAGATAAGTTAGCTTGTCAACATACATTACACACTGTTCTTGTAACCGTATCTCGCTTAATGGCACCAGTCTCACCGTTCATGTCTGATGCTATTCATCGCAATTTGGAAGGCGAGTCCGTTCACATGACAGACTGGCCAGAGGCTGGGCAAATCAATTCTGAAATCATCGAAACTATGGCACTGGTTCGTGAGCTTGCAGAAACAGGCCGCAGAATTAGAGTTGATGCTGATAGAAGACAGAGACTTCCTTGTGCAGAGGGATGGATTGTAAGTGGACCAGATTTATCCTCTTTCCATGAAATTCTTGCAGAGGAATTGAATGTCGAAATTATTTCTTTGGAACAAGATTTGGATAGATTCCAAAAGGTCGAAGTCGTACCTAATCGAAGATCTCTTGGTGCGAAATGTCGACAAGACCTTCCCGCTGTTTTGCAAGGCATTGCTGACGGAGATAGTGGAGCAATGCTCGCTAGTATTGAGGCGGGTAACCTCGTTATAGCAGGATATGAGATTGGGGCCGAAGATATCGAACTACGTCGTGTTGAAAGAGAAGGGTTCGCAGCCCAAACCGTTCAAATTGCAGACTCGTCTGTGTCACTGGTACTGGATATGAGTGACACACCTGAACTCTTGTCAAAGGGCCTTGCAAGAGATATTACACGAAGAATTCAAGCGGCTAGGAAGGATCTAGACCTCTCTATCGAAGATACAATCAAATTAGAGGTTTGGATGAAAGATGCCCCTGAACTATTCGAAGAAGATGTATCTTGGATCGTCAATGAAACAAGAGCGAGTAGCTCAAAATTCAGTAGTGGTGATGGTAGCGGAGATTCCTTCGAAGTCGATGGTGCTACAATTTGGTATAACGTCTCGAGGTCTTGAAAATGAAGAGAGTAGGATTAGCAGTTCTTCTGGCATTAAGCACATTGCTAGCAGGTTGTTTTGGTGGCGGTGAAACCGTCGCCGAAGAAGAAATTGTGGAAACACCAATCTGGTCAAATTATGAAATTGTAGACCCGATAATGCCGATTTCACCTTGGGAATTTACTACCATTGATCTGAATATGAATGAAAGTACAACAACATCTTGGGCTGTATTCAACAAAGAGTATGGTGGAAACTGTTGTGAACATTATCTTGCGACTACAATCGATGGGACGATTCTCAATATCGGAGGCGAATATCCGGTTTGGTCCCACGATAGAGGTCACGAATGGGATACTTACATCCCGGGAGCGCTAACCGACCCAATGTGTAGAACACCTGTGCCTACAAACCCAGGACAAGAAGGTCTTGGAGAAGGTAGCATCGTCCAAGCGACCAACGGCGACATAATCTCAATGTCTTGGTTCCCTTACGTCGGTGGAGACCTCAAACTAGACAAGTTCTATGCAATATTGTATGATGCTTCAGAAGACGAGTGGACATGGTGCTATAATCGTATGACTGAACCATTCTATGACCGCTCTTGGCAAGTCGAAGTCGTCGGACCAATCTCATCCAACATTGGAACTGGAGAATGGGCGAGTCTAGTCGTTTCCAATTTCTGGCATCAATCTAGCAATGCTGGAGGGCAAATCAGTGTTGATGGGCTCAACTACTACAATTTCCAATTCGCAGGTCGCAATTCTAATCCAGGGGCAGAAGATGTAAATCTGAACTTCTCAAACGTCGGTGAGTACTATGATGTAAACAAGCCTCATAAGGAGATGAGAGCATTCCCTCTCCCAAGTGGAGGGCTCTATTTTCCTCAGTACTTCACAGATGGTACATCTGCATTCCTTGACACATCGTTAAACTGGAACAAACATGATGTTCAATTCCCTAGTGAATATTGCCAAATTGATTCCACTGGAGCTCTACATTGTGTTAGCCTTGACGGAACCAAATTTACCCACTACCTCTCATTTGATGGTGGAACTACATGGGAAACTCAAAACTACACAGATGAGGACTGGTCATCGATTGAAGAATGGGAATTCCAAGCAAATGGTGCATTGGACCTATTCGTTTTGAATGTTCGATACCAATCTTCCGAAGGACCAGATAAGGACGTACTATACCATGTCAGAGAATATTCTGAATCGATGGAACCTGACACAATCACCATGATTGGTCTGGGCGATCTTGATTCAGCAAGTGGAGCAGGAGAGGATATTAGATTCGATTTTGCATCTCTAGCGATTCTAAATGATGGAGGGGTTGTTGTTGCTTATCACGATTCTAGTGATCCTGACCCATTGTTTGCAGTAGAGGTTGAAATGCCTGTATACGTACCAATGCCATCTATCATGGAAATGTGAAAGTGAAGAGTTCACTTACCCGTATCTTCAAAAGCCCTTGACAAACGATTTTGTTCATGGTTCTGAAGGCTTTACCTGGAGTTGGGGCAGGATTAGCAAGGAAATTAACCGACCATTTTGGCACTGAAGACAAAGTTCTACAATTGCTTGCAGATGGTCAAACAGAAATTATCGCAGAAGTTGAAGGTGTATCGCTAAAAAGAGCGGATAGCCTTGCAAGATCTCTCAATGGAATGGAAGACTTTCTCGCCACTTCGGAATCGATTAGATTGCATAAGGAGTTAGTTGCAAGTATTGCATCTCACGCAGTTAATGCATCCACGCGTTCACGCCTAAGAAACCTCATGCCCGTGAAAGACATATCTGAACGAAGAGAATTAATCTCACAAGCCATGGATTGTGATTTTGTTATCGAAGGTCTACGTATACCTAGCGATGTTGAAGGTAATTACGAACGCGTGGTAGTAAGTAAGAACCCAATCGAAGAACTGAAGAGATTTTGCAGGGTTCTAACCCCATCTGAACAAGAGACTTGGAAAGATTACAAGGTTTTCAAATCCGTAACTTGGGTCGGTGCTGACGGGCCTGCACAAACTCCCGAGGGTTGGCTAGTTCTACCTGAAAACTCATCTATCGATATGATACTACCAGAGAAATGCGTGGGTTGGTTCGAGCACAATAGAGAATCGCTTGAACTGTTAACCTCTCTTCCTGAAGGAGAGGGTTTCTATTCCCAATTCAACCAAATTAGAATGCCAAATTTGCAAGAGTTGTTAGATGAAATGGCTAACGAGGCTGATGCTGAAGCAATTGCCGGTGTTCGTGACAAATTATGGCCATTCGCCAAAGAATTGGAAAAGAGAATTCATGAAGAAGTAGACCAAGCAATGCAGAATGTAAAACTCGATTTATCTGGCTCTGACATGCTTGAAGCTCTTGCAGATGCTGCATCGCTACAACGTAAATTAGCACAACAAACCAGTGATGCAATTGAACAAGCGATAGAATCTGCTACAGATGAGATTGCAAATTTACTCTCATCGGTTGGAGTAAGATGCCCTCGTACAATATTCAAAGCGGAATGGCCTACTAAAGTGGATAGGACTACTCTTGATGGAATTGATTCGCAACTTGAAGAATTATGGAAAACCACACAATCCGACAGATTGATCTCCTTAGCCAGAAGGCTTGCACCATTGAAATCGAAATGTGAACAATCCCTTCGTAAATTAGTCGAGCTCGATCAATGGCTAACCATTGGACGCTGGGCAAAGAGTGTGAATGCAGTTATGCCAGAGATTTGCGCTCATGGAATCTCTATTGAAGGTGGACGACATTTGCTCATAGATGGTGTCGCAGACCCAGTAGATTACGGCCTAGGCAAATGTGCCAACAAGGATGACCGCCAATCTATCGCCCTCCTTACAGGGGCAAATAGTGGTGGGAAGACCACAATGCTAGAGCTACTTGCACACTGTACTATCCTCGCTCACATGGGACTTCCAGTCCCTGCAAAATCTGCTAAAGTTGGACGCATTGAATCACTACATGTACTTGCAAAGGCCGGTGGAACACAATCAGCCGGCGCACTTGAACAAACCCTACTTCAACTTGCAGAAGTAGTATCTAACGACAATTCCAAACTAATTCTTGCTGACGAACTAGAGGCGATTACAGAACCTGGAGCAGGTGCTAGAATAATCGCTGGTATGCTTGAGGCTGCTGAATCTCATAACGGCACATGTATGCTACTCGTAACCCACCTCGCACCATCTATCATTGAGGCATCTGGTAAAGATATGCGGACAGATGGAATAGAGGCAAGGGGTCTCGATGAGAATCTAGAACTAATCGTTGACAGAACCCCGAGGAGAAATCACCTAGCACGTTCAACCCCCGAACTAATCGTCAGAAGACTTGTCGAGAGATCACAGGGCGATGCAAAGAAGGTTTTCAACTCAATCTTGGGAAGATTCTGATTAACAAATTCTTCCCGAAGACTCTCCGTATTCTTGCATTGGCGCTTGGAATAAGTCATCACAGGTTCTCTCAACCAATGGAAGAGTAAGGGTGCTCGCTGCCCAATTCACAGTGAAATAACCTGCAGCTGCAGGACTTGGAACGTAGTCTTCTCCTGTTTGTGTAACTGTGAAATGGATAGATTCCCCAGCTGAAAGGAATACATCCAGCGGCATAAACTCCATCTTTGCAATCACTGTTGTAAACGGAGTTATTTGCAGAACTCCGTCTCTACCACCAGCATGGAACCGTAAGTCCATCACAGCGTGCCCTAGATGAATTCCGGCATCATCTGTCATTTCAACGAATACATGGCCGTTTTCAGTTGTATGAGGGGTGGCCGATAGGTGTAGTGTTGGCATACCTGCAATGTATGTATCATTCTCAAACGGTCCGTAAGAGAATGTGATTGGACCATAACCAACACCGACCACAGCATCTGTTGGACCCAAACTGTCTACATCTAATTCTAGGTAATTGGTATCATCTGAAGGCCAGGTACTCTCGAATCTCCAACCACCACGGTTGTCTTGCATCTCTACCCCCAACATAGGAGCATCACCCTCACCTTTGAGATACCAATCGAACCAGTATAACATCTCGTCAGCCCAATCCCATCGGAGAGTGTATGGATATGCTTCTTGACCTCGGCCAACACCTTGTGAACTGTGACCGGAAACACGGTCAGGATAATCGTGAGCCCATTGTCCTGCTAGAGTTTTAATTTCGATTCCTGCATCTGCAACCTGTTGATGAATAGGGAATGCCATGTGTGGGTCGACGTTCCAGTCTTGCATTCCCTGGATGATGTAGACAGAACCATTGTAATTGTCTAAGACTCTACCCATGAATGACCTTTCAGTCCAGTAAGTATTACCTGCATAGTTGACCATGTTGCCAAGCAAATATGCTGCTGGGCCATTTGCATAACCTTCTGCGTATCCTTCACATACATTTTGGATGTCTTTCTCATCACCATCCACTCCGAAGGTCCCGTATACACCATTGTGCATAATTGCACCTCTGGCTTCCATACTTCCGTTTCTCCACATCAACTCGTGAACGCCAACAAGTCCAGACATAGGCACGATTGTAGCGAGATATTCATTTCCGAATGTCGCGGCTTGCCACGGAGTACTGCCATCGTATGATTTACCAATAATTCCAACTTTGCCGTTTGACCAACCTTGACTACCAAGCCATGTTACCGCAGCATCGATTCCTCTCTGTTCATCAGTACCCATTAGGTCCATGCAGTGGTTTGATTCTCCAGTACCAAAGACGCTAACTTGAGCGACTCCGTAGCCGTGAGGAACATAGTTCTCAATGAGGAATCTTCCCAAACGATCTGCTGGAGTAAGGGCGTCTACATCGCCATCGTTGTAATAAGGTCCGATCTCGGCGATTACCGGCACTCTACAATCCTCAGAGAGATTCCCTGCTTCCCAATCACATCCTTCGATGACAGGTAGCCACAAACCTAAGTGAACTGTTGCATCTCCAGTTAGTCCTGCGCCGCCATCCGCAGCAGTTATTGTAGGAACATCCACATATACGCTTCTTACTGAGTCAATACCATGAGTCCCATTTGTTGTCACCCTACTGAATACATCGCCGTCGTCATAAATTAGTTCTGAACGTTCCCAAGGTTGAGGGTATGCAGGAATAATTTCTTCAGGTTCGGATGTAATCTCATCTTCTCCAAAGCAACCGGAGAACATTGCTGGTAACAGAATTGCCAGCATCAATAGAGCCCTGCGCATATACCATGGGCTAATGAATTGGGATTTGAGGCTATCGTATCGCTGTAAAAAACCACAAAACTTGGATAGGTTACTTCATGTGCTGAAACACTCTCGTCGTGACATGCGCAAACTATTGATTGCTCTGCTTCTCATTATCGCAACACTACCAACCGGTCTTGTTAGTGCAGAAACCGGCAGTTGGAACAATAATTCAGAAAACTTCCAAGGCGTCATGATTTCTGAAATCTTGGTATCGCCAAATAATGAAAATTATGACGGAACCGATTGGAATGGCGATGGTATTTATGGCCCAAGTAGCGACCAGTATATCATGATTAAAAACAACGCAACTGAGTCAGTAAACCTCACAAATTGGACGATTGACGATATTACGAACGGTGGCAGCGCACCATGCTTAATCACAAATCTCACGCTATCCCCTGGAGAATCAATTACCTTCTATCGAGCAGATACCCAAATTGAATTGAACTATGCAGATGGAGATTCTGCAAACCTAATTGACTCCGAGGGGAACATACAAAGCCAGTTTACTTATCCAGGATACGATTCTGATTGGGACAAAGTGTACATCGCAAATGACACAGGAACTCTTGACAAAGCTGACCCTAACCCTGCCACTTCGCAAGGAACCTGCATCGCCGAGGGAAATGACAACAGCGGCGGCGGAAATTCGGGAGGTAATTCCGGTGGCAATAATTCTGGAAGTGTTGGCGAATGGTCAATCAGTGAGACCAATTATCTTGGAGTTCAAATCTCAGAAATTCTAGCATCTTCTTCTGGAGAAGAATATGGAGGAATAGATCTAGATGGAGATGGAGATGTCTGGACAAATAGCGAACAGTACATCCAATTGACAAACGATGGAACTAGTGATGTCGACATATCAGATTGGACTTTAGATGATGATCCAAATGGAGGTAGTGCACCATGCTCAATCGGTTGGAATACAACAATTGCAGCTGGAGAATCAATCACATTTTTCCGATCTAAAACACAAATTGAGTTTGATTATTTCGAAGGGGATTTTGCAGTGTTAAAAGATACAACGGGTGAAACTCAAAGCATGGTCCAATACCCTGCAGAAGACTCGTTTTATGATGTTGCATACACTATGAATGAAGATGGAACCCTAGGAAATAGCGATGCAAACCCTGCCGAAAGGCAAGGCACTTGTTACATACAAGGTGATTCATCAGAATCAAAGTACATACTCAAGGGAAGAGTGGTTACTATGAATGGAATTAACAATGTCCTTGAGAATGGTAATGTCATGATTGAAGATGGGATTATTGTTGCAGTTTGGTCAGATGGTGAAATACCTCCAATCAATACTGACGATGTAACTGTTCACGACACAGGGGCTACTATCTATCCAGGGCTTATCGACCTACACAACCACATGCATTACAACCACATACCAGTTTGGGATTTTGATGTTCACATCTCTCAAAAATCCGAAGAAGGAGGATACACAAATCGATACCAGTGGGGAAATAATTGGGACTACGGCCCAAGCATTACCTGGATGAAAAACAATGTCCAAGACCGTGACAGATGGGATATGTCTTCTGAACAGATGAAGTATGCTGAAGTTCAAGCCGTTGCGGGAGGAGTTACCGCAGTTCAAGGCTCACCAAGCACTGGAACCGATGCATGGGACAGTATGCTATCAAGAAATGTAGAATTATACAACTTCGGCCAAGATGGCATTTCTACTTGTGCGGTTTGTGATGCTGCGAAGAGCCAAGGTACCTGTCAAAACCAAGATGGTACAACCGTTGAAGATTCATCAGGAAATGAAATGTATGCAAATAACAAGGATGCATGCGTAGCGGCTGGCTATGATTTTGAGTATGATTACACTGGTGGCCATTTGATTAGTCAAAGTCAATCTGGTTCTCTAAATGCTTGGTTTATCCACCTAGCAGAAGGAGTCGATCAATCTAGCAAGAACGAGTTCGACATACTTTGGGACAAAGGCCTAGTTATGGATGAGACAGTAATTATCCACGGAACCGCATTGGACCAGAGCCAATTTGAGAAAATGAGCCAAGTCGATGCTGGGCTTGTTTGGTCGCCATTTTCAAACCTAGTGTTATACGGAGACACAACTGACGTGGTCGCAGCTGATAATGCTGGGGTCACTATTTCGCTTGCTCCTGACTGGGGGCCAAGTGGTACCAAAAATAACCTGCATGAATTGAAGGTTGCAGATATGTGGAACAGCGAGATGCTGGATAATCACTTCTCTGATTATGAACTCGTAGAAATGGTAACCCGCAATGCTGCAGAAATTAGTAACTGGGGTAGTTTCGTTGGCCAAATAAAATCAGGAATGTACGCTGATTTAGTTGTGATTGACACATTCCATGAAAATCCATATCGCAACATGATTGAAGCAATTGACCCTGATGTAAGACTAACCGTAGTCCAAGGGAAAGCTGTTTTCGGAGATATTGACATTATGACGGCAATGAAAGGTGATGATTGGGAATACCTTAACGGCCCTGGTTTCAGCAAAGCAATCGATGTAACATCTACGTCTGAAGTAGATGGTATGATTACTTGGGAAAGCATTGAATCTGGACTTGCAATGGCAATGCTAAACAATTTCGATGACATCAAGGAACATTGGAATGATGTTGATGGAATGACCGATTCACAAATTGAGGACTGGTTAGGAACAACATTCGATGGAGATTACAGAGATAATGTGAACCATCTGAAATCTATGACTGTTGATCCGATTTACACCTTAGGCGATGACAGATTCTTCGACGTAGTAAATCGTTCTGCGCATGCAAATTACCACATAGACATGACTAAACTATACGATTATTATGACATAGTATATGATGAAAATGGAGATAGACCATTCGTCGAGGATTCAGATTATGTCAACAATCCAGTAACTGACCCTGACCCCATCCGTGGATGTGTAGATGCAAGCGCTGTAAACTTCAATCCACAAGCAGATGAAGATGACGGATCATGTGAATACGAGGTTAACAACCCAAATAACAACAACAATGCAACAGGTAACGAAACATGTGTTGGAATTTGTGACGAAGACATTGATGACAAGGCACAATCTGACGAATCTGACCCAGTATTTGCTCTAACTGTTGTAATGGGAATTATATTCATTATTGCAATTTCAATAATCGTAGTATCTAGAGAAAAAGATGGTGTTGAAGGGGCGATGCATGACGAAGGAAAAGATGAGTTCGTTCCAGAGCTTCCACCGTTAGAGCCGCCAAAAGATTAGACTAAATCCCAAATTGGTCCTTCAGAGGTATCGGTTACAACTACACCAAGCGCTGCTAATTCGTCACGAATTGCATCTGCTGCGCCCCAATCTTTGGCCGCTCGTGCATCTCCTCTTTTGGCAAGTAAATCTTCGACCTGGTCTGCAATTTCAGCCCTTCTAGGGTCATCTTCTGGTTCTGCAAGTGTTTGTTCACGAGTTGGTAATACACCAAGTACTGAACCTGCTGTATCCTCTAACCAATCGACACAGTGCAGTGCATATGCACCAAGATCATCACCTTCTAATGCCCCAAGCATTTTACTCATCTCACGTATTGCACCGAGAACCTTAGCACAGGCCTCTCGTGAATTGAAATCGTCATCCATTGCAATGGCAAACCCTTGAGCCATTTTCTCGAGAAGGGCTAAACTCTTGACCAAAGGTATCTGTGAAGTGATATCGCCTTCAGGTAGAGGTGGGCAATTTACTCCAACCAATTCAAGTGCCGCTTTGTAAACCGAAACAAGCCTTGTATGATTTTTTTCAGCATCTTTTAGCAATTGTTCGTTCATGTCAATTGGGGAGCGATAATGTGCGTTGATTAAGGAAAATCGAAGAACTAATGGGTCTACTTTTTCGAGAATCTCCTTGATAGTCCAGAAATTGCCCAAGGACTTGCTCATCTTTTCTCCGTCTATGTTTACGAAACCATTGTGTAACCAATGATGTACTACTGGAGAGCACCCTGTGTGGCATTCTCCCTGGAAAATCTCAGCTTCATGGTGCGGGAAGAGTAAATCATGACCTCCTCCATGAATATCGAATTGTGTACCGAAAGCATCCATGCTCATCGCAGTACATTCGATGTGCCATCCAGGCCGGCCTGGGCCCCATGGAGAGTCCCATGTTGGTTCTTCAGGCTTGGCTGCTTTCCACAATGCGAAGTCTTTGTGATCTCTCTTTCCAGAACCTGTACCATCAACTCTACCTCCAGCACCACTACGTACTGCGTCGATATTTTGGCCTGTTAATTGACCATACTTTTCCGGAGCGCTTTCTACACTGAAGTAAACACCATCATCGGCTGCATATGCATTGCCTTTCTCGATTAAGTCTTCAGTAATCCGAATCATGTCCTCTACATATTCTGTGCAACGTGGGTATGAATCTGCTCTTAGAATGTTTAACGCATCCATATCACGATAGTAAGTTGCTATGTTGTTGTCAACTAATTCCTTCCAATCTTGCCCTGTCTCATTAGCGCGATTGATTATTTTGTCATCAATGTCTGTGAAATTCTGTACATAATTAACATCATATCCTGATTTCTCAAGCCAACGGTGAATCAAATCAAATGACAAATAACAACGTGCGTGGCCAAGGTGGCACAAATCATACACTGTAACTCCACAAACATACATGTTTACTACGCCAGGATTCATGGTGGTGAAATCCACCTTTTCCCGGCGCCGAGTGTCATGTACACGTAGAGGCATTGTTCTGCGGGGTAGCACACATATATTCAAACAATGGTATGATTCAAGGGGCATAGACGGATGGAAGGACATGGAGGGACTAGTAGTTGTCACAGGTGCTAATGGACACATTGGCAATAATTTGTGCAAACAATTGCTAAGTCATGGCTACACTGTTCGTGGCACTGTTCGTTCAATGGCTAAGGCTCCAAACTTAGAAATGGAGTTTGTTGAGGCAGACGTTTTAGTTGAAGATGGATGGGATAAAGTTCTGGAAGGCGCAGTTGGATTATTTCATTTAGCTACGATTTATTCCACAAGTGGTGATGGACAATTAATTCTTGACACAGCCAATAAAGGAACTGAAATCGTATTTAGAGCAGCGGCAAAAGCGGGAATATCACGCATTGTGTACACGTCATCTGTTGCAGCAATCGGATCTAGCCCAAAAGGTGTGGTCAAGGATGAAACAAATTGGAATGACAATTTTTCATTACCTTACACGCAGGGTAAAACCGAATCGGAAAAGAAAGCTTGGGAGTTATCCAAAGAATTAGAATTGGACTTGAGAGTCATAAATCCTAGTGGAGTATTAGGTGGCTCTTTTTCGAGGCCAACACCTTCTACCGAAATCATTGGAGATGCAATGAAAGGAAAGTACCCCGTTGTTCCCAAAATACCTCTTGCTTTTGTTCACGTAGAAGATGTTGCCACAGCACATAGGAAGGCGTATGAAATCGATAATGCAAGTGGGAGGTATGTTTTGGCTCCTCATCAAGGAGGAACGATTCACGATCTATTCAAGAAGGCCAAAAAAATCTATCCAAAAATGAAATTCCCACGATTAGGAATTCCACTATGGATGATGCCAATCGTAGTATTCCAAGACTGGATGATGGGGCTTTTCACTGGCAAAAGGATGGTTACTCGTTCTGCAGCTAAATCATTCTCAAAAGGAGATTCAAAATACTCCAGTGCAAAGGCTGAGACAGAATTAGGTATGAGTTGGAAAACATATGAGGAAATGATTACAGATACTGTGGAGGAATACCTTTGATAGAAAAAAGAATGTTTGCTAAACTTGGCTGGTTATTGCCCTTAGCAACCGTCCTTCTAACCACTATTATTCACTTAATAACAGGGAATTACAGAGCATTTCCGTTCTTTATCTCAGAAGCGGATTTCCCCGGTTTGGAGCGAATTATTTTCAAAGCGGGATTCTTTATTTCAGGAATCATTTTGATTTACGTTTCTTGGATTTTATTTGATACATGTAAGAAGCGTTCGCGCTGGTATTGGATGCATCTATCTGGAATATGTGGGCTAGTTGTTGGAATCAATTTGTCACTCATGGCAATTTGGGATATCTATGATTATGAAAAATTGCATGTCTTTACAGCATCAAACGTATTCCAATTTGGTCTAGTATGGGGAATAATCACTCACATAGCAGTAAAAGATGCAACTAGAACTAGCAAAAACCTCAGGTACATTTCCATCTCTCTAGCATTAGTGGCTTTTGTCGGAATGATATACTCGATTAGCCTTGGATTGGAAAAATATCCTGAATATGTAGATGGAAATTGGGATTTGGACAAAATGCAACCATGGATTAATTGGGCGGCTCCGTTCGAATACCTAATGGTATTTTCATTCATGTTTACCTTGAAATCGTTTGAGGAAGAACTAACAAAATAGGAAGTAGATTAATGCCAAAATTACTGATTGTTGATTTGCTTGCAGAGAGAATCGCATTCGGAGAGAAAGGTGTTGAAGAAATAGTACGACATTTCCCCGGACATGAAGTCCTGCTATGGGCGCCTCATACAGATAATCCCAGAGAATACCAATTTGGTGTAAGAATAAAACAACCCGGCGAATACGATGTTGTAGTAATCACAGGAAGCAGAAGAAATGTTTCAATGTGGGAACCTTGGATGGATGATGTAGCCAAACTGATCCAGGAGTGTCAAGTACCCTTGTACGGTATCTGCTTTGGCCATCAAATAATTTGCAAAGCGCTCGGTGGCAAAGTGATTAGGGCTGAAAGTAATTCCTCATTTGTCGCCGAGGTAACCTACAACGATGGAACCAAATCAACCCAATTATTCACTCATCAAGATCACGTAATAGATGCTGGTGAGATGGAAGTTATTGGGAGCGCAGAGCACTGTGAAATCGCAGTCTGCAAGCATCCATCTAGACCGATTAAGACTGTACAATTCCATCCAGAGGCAGTTATGTCCGTACTCGATTTTTCAGTAGAATGTGGCGACATGAGTGAAGATGAAAGGGTTGATTTTGGCAGTGGAAAACAGGATTTTGATGTGACTGAAGCATTATTGAAGCCATAGGTTCATCGCCGAGATACAATGTCAAATTGGAACAGAAGGATAATAACAAATGCTTCATTAATAGATGCATGGACCCAAATCAATACTATGAAAGTTTGATGCAACAAGGTTACAATAGTAATGACGCAATTCATTTCACAAAGCAATACTATCCCGAATTTAGTGGACCTGCACAAGGAATGTCGATGATGACACCGCCGCCTCCAGGAAGCATGGAGATGGGGGGTCTG
>Ga0163111_10001414_pt1 | contig 14839 bp, 10 predicted proteins | sample CRUFie1St18metaG_FD_109645 | JGI IMG/M metagenome (GOLD analysis project Ga0163111, IMG submission 109645) | Marine microbial communities from the Costa Rica Dome - CRUD Field 142mm St18 metaG | ecosystem: Environmental > Aquatic > Marine > Oceanic > Photic zone | place: Costa Rica: the Eastern...
AAACTCATGTTGGGCGCCTTTGATTTTAACTGAAGTGATTGAGGCTCCTTCTAAAGAAGATAATAAAACTCTTCTAAGTGAGTTTCCGACGGTGTGTCCGTAACCCGCGTCAAAGGGCTCAGCGCTAAATTTTGAATATGTTTCTGTTGCTGTGTCCTCATCTTTGATGAGTCGATCAGGCATTTCAAACCTTGCTAGTCTAATTGGCATATTTTTTATTTTTGTTAACCGGGTTACCCCTGACGAGTCGGTGAACAGGCTTAGATTAATATACCAGCACCCAGGGACCTACGGCTTATTTTTTTCTCGCAGATCAGACAATGGAATAAAAACCCAAGAATTCAAGCGCCTACTTGGTAAAAGTTTAATAGGCACAAAAAAACCCACCGTTTGGTGGGTTTTTAAGGGTTTATTTAAAGTTTTTATTACCAACTCTGAGTTCTGCCTGTATCAAACTTGGTTTGGAAGCCAAGTTCTGGAGCAAGCTCAGAGTATCCATGGTTAAGATCCCACCAGATATTTTTGCCACCGTAATCAGGTCTGTAGCTGTCTTTGTAGGTCTCGACCGGAAAAGTAACAAATTCGAAAATTCCGTATCCAGCTCTGACAAGGGATCTGTATGTACCATTTACGACTCCATAACTTGAGGCATAAATTGAACCTTCAGATTTGAGAGTCTTAGACCAAGTGGTCGGGATCTCGTTGATTCCGAAGAGTATGTTACCTACTGCTCTGGAAAGTTTGCGAATTGGGGTTTGTTTGCCTCCTGGTGGTGACTGGATGTCTGCAACAGACAAGCCGCCAATTAAAAGGCTCGTGGTTAGGGCTAAAACAATGAATTTTTTCATTTTAATGAAAGGTATGTTAGCTTTCATCTAAGGCTTTTGACAAGCCGAAAGTTATAAAAATTGCGATTCTTTTTCTGATTTTCTTAAAGAACCTTAAATTTAACTGAATTTATACACTATTATCCGTTGCGATTACGACCTCCCGTTCCTATTGTTGCAGTCGATGCAAGAGCAGGTTCAAACATTAGTTGATGCAGGTCGACTCGAAAATGATATAGGCGAAAAGATTTCTTTATTGGAGCCCGGAGTATTTTGTCTTCACAAAAGCTGGGGGCCAGGTGTTATTAAAGAATGGGATCTTTTTGGAGATAAGATTGCTATAGATTTTGAAGGTAAGCCGGGTCATTCCATGAAACTTCAATTCGCAGCCAATTCTCTTGAGGTTCTTAATTCAGATCACATTTTTGCTAAATTTGTTGGTGATCCTGAAGGAACGAAGCAGTTGGCTATTGATGATCCAGTTACTTTTGCAGCTGAGGTTCTTTCAAGTTTTGGAGGCTCTTTATTTCTGGACCATTGGGAAGATCGAGTTAAGGGAAGAATTGTTCCTGAAGCCAAATATAAGAGTTGGTGGGAGTCTTCTAAAAAGAAGATTAGAGCTGACAGGAGGTTTGTACTTCCATCAAAAAGAAACTTACCATTTGAGTTGAGAGGTGAAGATGTTTCTCCAGCTGACGCTCTTATAAGCGATTTTAGTGAGGCCAAAGACGTAAAGGCGAAGATTTTAATTCTTGAATCTGTTTCTAAAGATTTATCAGCTTTCGAAGATCCTGCTTCACAGTTGGAGGAAATGCTTAAATCTATTTCTCCATTATTTATCGTTGCATTCAGAAGGTCTTCATCAGCGGCTGTTGAGCTTTTAATAGCGAGAGATGATCTTCTGGCAAAAATTAATGGTTTGGATACATCTGATGGAACTCAGTTAACTGATGTTCTAAAAGAGAATAATGCTAAACTCTCTGAAATTATTAGAGGAATGGGAGTTGGCCGTCAGAGGCAAGTTTATGATGCTGTTAAAGAAGCATGGGAAGAGAATTGGTCTAAAGAGCTTATAGGGTGCATGGAGGGTTCAGGAGCTCGAGCAATAGGAGAAATTACAAAATACCTTGCTGACAATAACAAAGATGGCGAGCTGGCTGAGCATTTGACTACAGGTCTTTCACAGAGGAGTCTTGGTTTTGAAGTGCTTGCTTGGATTTGTAAAGAAAGGAAAGGGCTTTCAGCTCAATCTTTTGCACATAAAGGTATTTCTGCATCGATTATTGGAGCATTGGAGAGAGATCATCTTGATGAAAGCACTCCAAAAACAAATAGATTACATGATCTTTTAATAGACGACGCAGACTTGATTCCTGATCTTCTAGCTGATTCTGATGATGTAGAGATTCGTCACTTTACTCGTAGGATTCAATCGACTCCGGTCTTTGAAGGTTTAAATAAAAATTCTTTATTGGCTCGAATAGTGAAGAGGTTTCCTGTGGTTGAGGATTTGATAACTGGAGAAAAATCTGGAAGTGATGCAAAGTCTGAAAGTGATAGTGAACAGCCCTCGGGTTTGATAGTTTCATGGGACAGTTTAAAAGATAGGCAAGAGAAGTTGGAGGACATTATTAATAAACAAATTCCAGAGAATTCCAAAGAGATAGGAATTGCTAGAGAATACGGAGACTTGAAAGAAAATTTTGAATTCAAGGCTGCTAAGCAACAGCAGGCGGTTCTGATGCGACAAAAAGCAGAGCTCGAAGCAGAGATTTCTACTGCAAGAGGAACAGACTTCAGCGATGCTAATGCTTCTATTGTTTCGGTTGGTACAGTCGTGATTTTTGAGGATGCGGATTCAGGTAACGATGAGACGGTAACTGTGCTTGGTGCATGGGATACAGATACTGAGAAAGGGATCGTTTCATACCTCTCTGGGTTAGGTTCGGCAATGCTCGGCAAAGAAGTTGGAGACAAGCTTGATCTGCCAACAGAGAACGAAGGGCAGACAAGAAGTGTCACAATAAAGGAAATAAAGGCTTATTTTACTCCAGTTTCATAAAAGCATTAACTTTTTCGTTGCTTGTGAAAGCAGCTAATCCCATCTATTGAATTTTAAATTATTTAACAGTTAAAATATGTCGTCATCTAAAATTATCGCAGTAAAAGGTAGAGAAATCATCGACTCCAGAGGTAATCCTACCGTAGAAGTGGATGTTCAATTAGAAGGTGGAGGCTTCGGACGAGCTGCCGTGCCGAGTGGGGCTAGTACGGGTGAATATGAGGCGTGGGAGCTTCGTGATGGAGATAAGTCAAGATATAGAGGCAAGGGTGTTAAGAATGCTGTTCAAAATGTTAACGGCAAAATTGCAGAATCATTAGTTGGTAAAGATGCAAATGATCAAAATGCAATTGATCAGGTAATGCTTGATCTGGACGGAACAGCAAACAAAAAAGAGTTAGGCGCAAATGCTGTTTTAGGAGTTTCTTTAGCAAATGCCAAAGCAGCCGCTGTGGCAGCAGGCTTGCCGCTGTACAAATTTTTAGGTGGAGATGAGGCGGTAACGCTTCCAGTTCCGATGATGAATATTATAAATGGAGGTGAACATTCAGATGCTCCTATAGATTTTCAAGAATTTATGATCATCCCTAAAGAAGCACCAAGTTTCTCTGAAGGATTAAGATATGGAGCTGAAATTTTTCATTCACTAGCATCAGTTTTACATGATAGAGGTCTTTCAACAGCAGTTGGAGACGAGGGAGGGTTTGCTCCTAACTTAGAATCTGCTGATGATGCGCTTGCTGTCATTGCTGAGGCTGTTGATAAGGCGGGATATTCACTTGGTTCTCAAATAGCAATTGCATTGGATGTTGCATCCAGTGAATTTTACGACCAAGAAAAAGGAAAATACATTTTCAAAAAGTCAGATGGATCTGAGCTGTCCGCTGAAGAGCTTGTAGATTATTATGCTGAACTACAAAAGAAATATCCTATTATTTCTATTGAAGATGGATGTGATCAGAATGATTGGGATGGCTGGAAAATTCTTACTGATAAAATTGGTGAAAGTACACAGTTGGTAGGGGATGATTTATTTGTCACAAATGTTGATTTTCTGCAGAGGGGGATCGATTCGAAGACAGCCAATTCAATTCTTGTTAAAGTTAATCAAATAGGATCACTGTCTGAAACTTTGAAGGCTGTTAATCTGGCTATTGATAACGATTACACTGCAGTGATATCCCATCGTTCTGGTGAAACTGAGGACGCAACTATTGCAGATATCGCAGTAGGTACAAACGCGGGTCAGATAAAAACGGGTTCCTTGAGTAGGTCTGATCGAATGGCTAAATATAATCAGCTTTTAAGAATTGAAGAAGAACTAGGTGCGAATGCTGTATATGGTGGTAAATTAATAGTCTAGTGATCTAGGCTTTTATGGGAAAAATCTCAAAAAAAAGGAAAAATCAACGGCTCAGAGGTGATGAGCTTGTCCTTACTATATGGCAAAGATTGACAAGGATATTGGTTTTTTTCTCATTAATTGGCATCTCCATCTTAGTTTTTTCACTTTTCGGTCCTGAATGGGACAAGTTACAGGCTATGGATGAGGAAAATGCGAATCTTCAGAAAAGGCTAGATAGACTTAAAACGATGAGGACTGAACGCCTTCAGGATGAACTTCATACATCTAATGATATCGAATATTTGGAAATTGTAGCTAGGGACAAATTGAATATGAAAATGCCCGGAGAGGTTATATTTAGGATTCAAAGATGATTCTCTCTATCTTTATCGTTGTTTGATAGTGAATTTTCTATTAATATTTCAAACTATTCACAGCAAATGAGTATAAAATAACTTGCTAAGTTACCCCATTTGCTGGTACAAAATCCCGCTCTTTTTATTGCTTAGTTGTAATTTGAAGAAAGAAACTTAACCCCATTTCATACCTTGTATAACGCTGACGAAACATATTTAAGTGAGTTACTTATAGAGTCCAACCTGTTGACCGATGTGCAGGTTGAGGAAGCTAAAGGACAACGGAAAGGAACTGAATCACTTGTTGAGACGCTCATTAGGACAGGACAAGCAAAGGAGAGTGATGTTTCCAATTGTTTTGCAACGAGCCAAGCACGTGAGCACTATGAGCTGACTAATATCACGCCAGATAAGGAAATTATTGATATGGTCAGTCTTGAAAATGCAAGACGCTACGTGATGGTTCCTCTCGGATTTTCAGAGGGTCGTATTCAAGTCGCTATTGGTGATCCTTTTGATATCAATACGATTGACAGTTTGAATCATGTTTTAGGTTATGATGTTGATGTTGTTATCTCTCCATTTGAGCATATCAACGATGCCATTGGACGTTGGTATGATGAAGCAATAGGCGGACTCGATGCAGACAATGAACTTCAGGTTTTATCTGAAAATGCACCAGGTGATGCGGGTGGAGATGTTGGTGCAAACGATGCTCCTGTAATTAAGCTTGTTGGACAAATATTAAAGGAAGCTTTCAATGCTGGAGCCTCTGACATACACATCGAACCTCTTGAGAATACGGTGCGAGTTCGTTATCGTATTGATGGTGTTTTGCATGAAGTTGCTAACCATCCGCGTAATCTATTGTCTGCGATAATAGCTCGAATTAAAATTATGAGTGGCGCAATGAGTATCGCTGAGAAGCGATTGCCCCAAGATGCTCGTATTCAATTAAGATTAGGAGATAAGGATCTGGACTTACGAGTTTCAACGGTGCCGACGAACCATGGCGAATCTGTTGTAATGAGGGTGCTCGATAAATCAGCATTGAATCTTGGTCTGCCTCAACTTGGTTTCCTTAGTGATGATCAAGCTACGTTCGAGCAGCTCATCTCATTGCCTGATGGTATTTTGTTGGTAACAGGGCCGACGGGTTCCGGAAAGACTACGACCCTTTACGCTTGCCTAAACACCATTAATAAACCTGATAGAAAAATAATTACAGTAGAGGATCCAGTAGAGTATCAAATGTCAGGAATTAATCAGGTCATGGTTAAAGAGGATGTTGGAATGACTTTTGCTGCAGCTCTTAGGTCAATTTTGCGTCAGGCACCTAACATTATAATGATAGGTGAGATCAGGGATTTAGAGACCGCATCTATTGCTATTAATGCGTCGCTCACTGGACACCTTGTTTTCTCAACTCTCCACACTAATGACGCGCCAAGTGCAGTAGCAAGAATGGCAGACATCGGGGTGAAGCGTTTCTTAATTGCTTCGGCTGTAAGAGCTATCCTTGCGCAAAGATTAGTCAGAAAGCTTTGCGGAGAGTGCAAGTCTCCTGGAGAGCTTTCCGAAAGGCAAATTAAAGCCTTAGGTTTAGATTCTGCTCAGTTAGCTGATTCTACTATAATGTCGCCTGGGGAATGTGTTAAATGTCGAGGAACCGGACATAAGGGCAGGGCAGGAATATTTGAGATATTCCAAATTGATGATGAAGTGAGACATATGGTTAATGAGAATCTTTCAACGCCTCAGCTTAGAAGGCAAGCGAGGGAAATAGGAATGAGGACAATGAGAGAAGACGGTATTCGTAAGGTGCTAAATGGTATGACCTCAGCTAATGAGGTTATCAATGTAACTATGGCTGACGCTAGCTAAATTTTAATTCAATTTTATAAAACTAAGATGAACGCAGGACTAGTCATAGATATTTTAAAAGACCGCCAACTTTTAACATCAGAGCAGGCCGAACAAGTACTAAATCAAGCCGCCGATTCTCCGAAGGATATTGCACAGTTAATTGTTGATACGGGGGCATTGGACCGTAGTGCTGTGTTTGGTTACATTGCTCAAAATTTGGGTCTTGACCACTTCGATTTAAAAGGACACAGTCCGGCTCCTGAAATCATTGCCGCTATACCCGCTGCCACAGCGCGGCTGTATAAAGCTGTTCCAGTAGATTATGATGGTCATGTTCTTACGGTTGCACTTGCAGATCCTCTTGATTCTCAGGTAGCTGAGGATCTTGGATTTGCATTAGGGCAAGAGCTCAAGCTTTGTGTTGCAGATACAAAACAAGTTCATGATGCCCTAGAGCGTATTTACGTTGCAGGGGAAGGTACTGGTCAGATGAATGACATTTTAGGGCAATTGAAGACAATTGCTCTTAGCGATGAAGATGATGAGAGTGAGGCAAACTCTGCTCCTATAGTTAGGTATATTGACCTTGTTTTAGAGCAGGCTATGAGGGAGCAGGCATCGGATGTTCATTTTGAGCCATTTGAGTCCGAGTTCAAAATTAGATATCGAGTTGATGGAGCGCTTTATGAAATGAGCCCGCCACCAGTTCATCTTTCTAATACGATTATCTCAAGAATTAAGGTGATGTCTAATTTGAATATTGCTGAGAGGAGAATTCCACAGGATGGAAGGATGGTTATGACCTTGGCAGATAAGGATGTTGATTTCCGAGTATCAACTTTGCCTACAGCGTATGGAGAAAGTGTCGTTTTACGTGTCCTTGATCGTTCTTCGGTAAGTCTTAATCTTGAGAATCTAGGTTTGCAGTCTGACCTTAACGATTACATTCAAGATACTATTGTTAAGCCTAACGGAATCTTTATATGTACGGGCCCGACTGGTGCCGGAAAAACAACAACTCTTTATGCTTGTTTGAGAGAGATTAATACTATCGATAGTAAATTACTGACAGCAGAGGATCCTGTAGAATATGATGTTGAAGGAATAATTCAGGTGCCCGTTAATGAAAGTATTGGACTTACTTTTTCGAGAGTGCTAAGAGCCTTTTTGAGACAAGACCCAGATCGAATTCTTGTTGGAGAAATGAGAGATGTTGAGACGGCTCAGATTGCAATACAGGCGTCACTTACTGGTCACTTGGTCTTCTCAACCTTGCATACGAACGATGCTCCTGGTGCAGTAACTAGACTCGTTGATATGGGATGCGAGCCTTTTCTAGTCGCGGCATCTTTAGAGGGAGTTCTTGGACAGAGGTTATTGCGAACGATCTGTGATGATTGCCGCCAACCTTACGAACCAAGTGCAGCTCTCTTAGGAGAGCTCGGTTTAAGCCCCGAAGATATTGGGGATAAAAGCTTTTTCACAGGAGGTGGGTGTGAAGAGTGCGGTGGATCAGGTTATAGTGGAAGGCAAGGGCTTTTTGAGCTTTTGGATATAAGTGAGCCCATTGCTGAAATGATTACAGAGCGTGCTCCCACAGTAGTTTTACGCCAAAAAGCCATAGAATTGGGCATGACTACCCTTAGAGATGATGGATTGAGGAATATTTACGAAGGAAATACAACAATTGAGGAGGTTTTAAAGTATACGTAAAATACTTTTCTTTTTTGCTCTCAATAAGGATCTGTCATTGCAAGAGACCCAATAAAGAGCTTAAATAATTAAAATAAACCCTCTGTCACTGCTTTACCCCATAATTTAATATGCCAATATTTGAGTACTCAGCTATAGACGCAAAGAGTGAAGAAACTACTGGAAGAATTGAGGCTGCCAATCAGGCAGATGCAATTAACCAGCTAAGAACCCAAGGTTTTTTCCCAAAACAGGTTGTTGAAGCAGGTAAGGGGAAATTAAAAGCTTCAAAGAAGAGTAGAAAAATAGGACGAAGTAAATCTAAGTCTAAGTCAGGATCTACGAAGCTGTTCGGTGGTAATACTGTAAAGGGCAAGGTCTTGATGATCTTTACTCGTCAATTGGCTACACTTATTGATTCCGGCCTTCCTCTTCTTCGAGGACTAAATGTATTAGCTAAGCAGGAACCTAACCCTGTTTTGAAAAGAACACTTACGCAGTTGGCCGACTCTGTTCAAACAGGAAGTACATTTTCAGAAAGTTTAGCGCAGCACCCTCTGATCTTTAATAAGCTTTACATTAATATGGTTAAAGCTGGTGAGCTTGGTGGTGTATTAGAACTTGTTCTTATAAGATTGGCTGAGTATTCAGAGAAAGCTCAAAAGCTGAAAAACAAGATCGTGGCAGCAATGGTCTACCCGGTCATTGTGATGGTTATCGCTATGTCCATTATGGTTTTCCTTTTGACTGTCATTGTTCCAAAGTTCGAACAAATTTTCACCGACATGCTGGGGTCAAAAGATAGACTTCCAGGCCTTACAAAGTTTGTGATTAATTTGTCTGGAAACTTATCCTCCAATATCGTTCCCATCGCTATTGGTTTGGTGGTTACTTTTGTTTTTTATAAAATATTCAGTAAGTCACAGGGCGGTAGAAGATTCCTAGATGCCGTGAAATTAAAAATGCCACTATTTGGAAACGTTCAAAGAAAGAGTGCGATTTCTAGATTTAGTAGAACTTTAGGTACACTTGTTACTAGTGGTGTTCCTATATTACAGGCATTGAATATTACCCGAGATACTGCCGGAAATGTTGTCATATCGCAGGCGGTTCAAAATGTTCACGATGCCGTAAAAGAGGGGGAATCAATAGTTAATCCACTTGAAGCGAGTAGGGTATTCCCTGCCATGGTTATTAGTATGGTGGATGTTGGTGAGGAGACTGGACAATTACCCGAAATGTTATTGAAGGTGGCAGATGTTTATGACGATGAAGTTGATAATGCTGTTGCCGCACTGACCTCAATGCTTGAGCCTTTAATGATCGTGCTTCTTGCGGTTGTTGTGGGTGTTATCGTTATGGCGCTGTTCCTTCCAATGGTCGAAATCATCAAGGGAGTTGCAGGCGGGTAAATTAATCCGAACCTTTAGAGTTGACCCTATGAAGAATTTTCGAATCAGAAAGAATAAATCTGCTTTCACTCTGATAGAGCTTTTAACAGTTATTACTATTCTGGCAATACTGATGGGCCTATCCATGGCAATTATAAGTTTTGCCCAAGGCAAGGCGGCTGAGGATAAGACCAGAGGTGCAATGTCGGCGATTAAGGCAGGCCTTGAAAGGTACAAGGTTCGTAATGGAGAATATCCAGAGCCAATGGATAATAATGGTTCTGGAACGTCTGGAGCCATAGCTCTTTATCAGGCTCTTCTTGATGATGGCGATGATGAGATTTTTGGAGGTCCAAATAACCCTTCAGATGGGCGTGCTGGTGAAGAAATGCTTGTCGACTTATTGGGTAAGGGGCTTGTAGGTGATGACGAAAGTGGCATCTTCTACTTAAAGGATGGTTATGATAGGCCATTCATGTATCAAGTGTATGATCCAGAAAATCCCGACGCTACTAATCAATCTACCTATGACCTTTGGTCATACGGAACGGATAAAGAAAGAAATAAGACTAATAAAACAAACGAGCCCAAGTGGATCAAGAATTGGTAATATTATTACTTCAGTAATTCCAATTTCGTTAAATTAGATCTAATGGTTGTCCTAAGAAATGGACTATAATAGCCCATTTAAAGAGCAGTATATTTGATTAATTTGGTAATAGTTTTAAGTGTGCTTAGCTGTCTAGATTGATTATTTGCAGATACCAAGAAACGCTACAAGATCTGAAAGATCTTGGTTTGATAGAAGACCTTCTAATCCTGATGGCATAATAGAAATTGGTGATCTAGTCATTGTTTTAATATTCTCTCGCATAATGAGTTCCTTCAATCCACTGGCGTTACTTATGTAAATCGAATCGGGGTTCTCGTGTTGTATTAGGCCCATGTGTGTGCCTCCCTCAATATTCTGGATAATATAGTTTTCGTAACCATTCACAACTGTTGAGTTTGGAAAAATAATTGCTTCGATAAGATCCTTTCTTTTGCGAATTGAACCTATTTTAGAGAGATTTGGTCCAAGGGTGCCTCCTTTGTTTTCGACGCGATGACATAGTGAGCAGGTTGAGCGATTAGAGTAAAACAAGGCTCGTCCTCTCGATGCATTACCAGGCTTAAGTTCTGCAAGAATTGATTCAAGTTTTTCTTTTTTTGCGCGGTCTGATTCTGGGTTATCTTTTATTAATGAGGACAACGCGGAATGGGCCTCTTTGAATGATCTTGGGAACGCATTTGCAATGATTTTTAATTCGTTTATATGAATTGCGCTTCGTACCTGAGATAGAGCAGCTGCTAATTTTATTCCTATTATGTTAATGCTTTCACTGGAATTGAATTTATTAAAATTTGGTACTGAACTGATAAAAGGTTTAGTGAGATGATTGATTTGGAGAGGAGAAGCTTCTGTGATTAATTTACATAAGGCAATGGCTTGATGCTGATTTTCAGGTGAAATTATTATCCAACTAAGCGCTTTCGATGCGTTGCCTCGTAAAGGTGCGGGGGCGTTCTGATTTCGAATTATTTGGGCTAAATAATGGAATTGTTTTTTATTCACAGATCTCTTGTGTTTTGCGATGACTTCCATCGCAGCCACTCGTATTGTGTTTTTTTCATTAACGTCAGATGCGATTTTTTCTAATGTATCTACGGACGTTTTTTCAACATCGAATTTTGATATGAGCGCGATGGTGGCTTCTTTGACCTTAGGTGAAGAGGATCGTAAGGATGTATTGAGAATGTCTAATAGTCCGGTGGGTAGATTGTCCATGAATCCGATCGTTGTGAGTAATCGAACTTTCGTTAATATTGGCGATTTAGTATTGGTGATGATTGAATTAATAATATTATGAAGATCTGGCTCCTTAGAGAAGCTTAGCAGGATGCTTTCTATTAGTTCAGTATCGTTTTTTGTAAGTTTGTTTTTGGTAGTGAGTTCTTTGAATACCGCTATTACTTGATCTTTCCACTTAGGCCGTCCAGATATCACACGTTGCGCTTCTTCTTTTACTATGAGATTAGGTGACTTTAACAGAGGTACAACCATCTCAGGTTTTAAGGCATTTTCTTGCATTTTATCGAGGACCCGTAGGGATGTTTTTTGCAATAGTGGTAAGGAGTTACCCTTGAGATAATGAGCTGTTTTATTTGGAGAGCCTATTTCTATTAGGGCATATGTGATTGCGTGTTGGATGTGAAGGTCAGCATTATTTTTTGCGATAGCTTTGAATAGAGAATTAATTGAATCGGTTTCCTTTATTTGTCCGAGTGCTGTGGCTGCAGCTCTAATAACCTGAGGGGCATCATCTTCGAGTAACGCGGTTAATTTTGGCCCAGATTCTGTATCTCTTAGTATGCCGACGGAGCGGGCTGCGATTTGTCTTAATGAGGAAGATTTGGATTCGAGTGATTTACGAATTAAATTAAGCGATTTTTTAGATTTTATTTTAGAAAGTGTCCAAAGGAGTTGTTTTTGATGCTGAATTGATTTGCTATGGATGAATGATTTTTCTATCGCTGAGATTGCTTTGTCCCCAGATTTGATAAGTGACCGGCTTGCTTTTTCTCTGACCGCGGTACGTTTGTCTTTGAGAAGTTCTGTAAATTTATTAAGACTGATGCTATCCCATTCAATTTCTTCCCCTCGAGCATCCTTTGTTATGGGGCCATCAATACGGGAGATTCGATAGATTGCGCCTTTAACTTCGGGCTTCGCTATTTTTGAAAAGGGACACCCCCAGCTTAGCCAGCCTCCCGTATCAAGTAAGAGTAGGCTTCCGTCTGCATCTTCGAGTATATCAGTTGGGTGAAAATCTATATTGTCTGAACTGATGAATCTTTCTTCTTCTGTTATGAAAGTTGACCCACTTTTTTTAAGTCGGAGCCGTATTACTTCGTTAGTATTAAAATGGCATGCGAAAAGGTTTTCCTTGTAGGAATCTCCAAAATGGATGCCTTTGTATCTAACTAAACCGGCTGGAGCGACCTGACCCCATCGGCTAGTGGCGGGGAGTCTGTGCCCGGTATCGTGAAGTAATGGTAAGCCATAGACTCTTTGAGTAAGTCCGCCATAAATCCAGTGAATTAGAGCATCGTGCCTTCCTCCATAGCTGTCATAGATTGCACATGTTGATAGCATTTCGCCAGTGTCTGTAAATTCAATATCAACTGGATTTATTCCTCCCTGTCCTTCAATGCGAACATCGGTTCCGTCAGGATTGCATGAAAAAACACCGGCGGCTCGGCTCTGCCCTGTCATACTTCCATCGGGTCCCTTGAATTGGTAACCGAAGTGTCCGCCGCTAAAGTAAAATCTACCATTTGGGCCCATGTAGGGCCCATGTTGGTTGGCCCTCCCATCAAACTCCATGTACCCGAGGATCTTATCACGCTTATCTGCTATTCCATCATTGTTTGTATCTTCTAACCTCCAAAGGTAAGGTGCTGAAATAATGTAAAGTGCACCATTATGCCAGAGCCCTCCTTCAGGCATTGTCATATTATCGGCGAAAATTGTGCTTTGGTCATAGATCCCGTCACCATCCTTATCGACGAGTCGTCGCACAAACCTTGGGAGTTCTTTTTCGATCTCTTCTTTGGTCGTCAGGTTTCTGCCATCGCTTTCAGCAATGTAGAGTCTACCCTTATCGTCTAGGCATGCCATCATTGGATAACCGACGAGTGGAGGACTTGCTGCGACACTTATTTTAAACCCGTCCGCGACTTTTATTATCGGGGCTTTGAAATCTTCACAGAGGCCAATGGATAAAGAAAAGATGAGAGAAATAGAAGATAGGGAAATGAGCGGTATAATTCTTATTGGTCAATTCAGTGAAAACTGAGGTTCATTTATTACATACATAAAGGACCGTATTAGAGATCTTTTTGGTACCGATGACTGGACTCGAACCAGCACTTCCGAAGAAAACGGATTTTGAATCCGTCGCGTCTACCAATTCCGCCACATCGGCATTGTGATTTTCAAGGTAGATTAAATCCTAAACGAAGATCTTCTTTAATCAAGATTCAGTGAGTATTTATTTCTCGAGCGAATGAACTTTTTTCGATGTTTAGTTTTTCTGGAGTTAACCCTATCTCTCCAGTTAATATAAGATTTTGGTTTAAGAGTTTTCTTCATGAACTTTTTGACTTCATTTTCAGGGAGGCCAGTTTGTTCGTAGATTTCCTCAAAAGTCACTCTGTCAGCCCAAGCAGCCCAAATAATCCATTCTTGTGAACCTTTTTTGGGTTCAGGTTTTTTGGTTAAGGTGAGTGGTGTTTTAGATTTTCTTTTCAATTTATTATTTTAAGCCCTTGCAGGCCTCCGGTTAGATCTTCTGCTACCATGTTTGAGGAAAACCTTTTTGGACTCCTCTTTAGTTGATTTCATTTTTTTAATAGAGTGAATACGGTCTCTCGCTCCTCTGTAGGCTTCAGAATGGTCAACAATCGGTTTGGGATAATTTTTTCCTATTACACAGCCATACATTGATTGTTCAAGTTGTGTCATTTTATGTGGTTCCGCCAGATGATGATCAGGAATAGAATTGAGTTCTGGTAAATAACTCTTGATAAAGATTCCTTGAGGATCTTGATCTATTACTTGTTTGATTGGTGAGTAAATACGTACTGTATTAATTCCAGTGACACCTGCCTGCATTTGAATTTGGCTGTAGTGAATGCCTGGCTCGTAGTCTGTAAATAACCTTGCCAAATCAATGGCGGGTTTTTTCCAGTGAAGCCATAAATGATATGAGGTAAAAGATACCAGCATGGCTCTCATTCTAAAGTTAATCCATCCGCCATCTTTGAGAGCTCGCATACAGGCATCAATTATAGGATACCCGGTTTGACCTTTGAGCCATGCTTCATAGTATTCTGAATTAAATGCCCCCTCACGTAAACCATCATACGCCCTGTTAATATTTTGATATTCGATTTCAGGTTCATCTTCAAGCTTTTGGATGAAATGACAGTGCCATCGAAGTCGACTCTGAAATGATGAAAGGGATTTTAGCCAACCTTTATCTTCTGGATTTGACTTGGACTTGTTTGATCTTATCTGATTGACTCTTTCCTTTGAGGCCTGATAAACTTCTTTAATAGAGATGTTTCCAAATGTGAGATAACTGCTCATTCTGCTACAGGAATCAAATGCGGTAACAGGGCTCGACATTTCTTTCTGATAATTGTTGCCTCGTTTACGTAGAAATGTTTCTAGGCATTGCCTGGCATGACTTTCA
>Ga0163111_10001415_pt1 | contig 14838 bp, 8 predicted proteins | sample CRUFie1St18metaG_FD_109645 | JGI IMG/M metagenome (GOLD analysis project Ga0163111, IMG submission 109645) | Marine microbial communities from the Costa Rica Dome - CRUD Field 142mm St18 metaG | ecosystem: Environmental > Aquatic > Marine > Oceanic > Photic zone | place: Costa Rica: the Eastern...
ATTCTTCCAAAGGCTGAAGGTTGGTTTTCAGATAAAATAACAAATGATATTGATGCCGTAGTTTTGGGAATGCATGCAAAAAATGATAATCCCGAGTTAATTAAGTCCAAAGAGCTTGGTTTACAAATTTATTCGTACCCAGAATTTATATACAATTTGTCAAAAGATAAAATCAGAATCGTAATAGGTGGAAGTCATGGTAAAACCTCGATTACATCTATAATATTACATGCTCTCAAATTTAATAATATCGAGACTGATTACATGGTTGGTGCTCAACTGGATGGATTTGAAGTTATGGTAAAACTCAGTAAATCAAGTAAATTTATCGTTTTAGAGGGAGACGAATACTTATCTTCTGCAATAGACCCTAGGCCCAAATTTCATCTTTACAAACCTCATATAGCCCTTGTTAGTGGTATAGCATGGGATCATATTAATGTTTTTAAAACATTTAAGGATTATAAAATGCAATTTGAAATATTTATTGATTCAATATTGGAGAGAGGAAGCTTAGTATATAACTCATTGGATCAAGAATTAAAAAAAATAGTAAAGTTGACTAAAAACAATATTGATTTAATTCCATATTCAGTACCTAAATACAAAATAATTGACGGGGTCTCGTACATTAATCATGATGACAATTTACATAAGCTTCAAATTTTTGGAAAACATAATCTTGAAAATATTTCTGGGGCACATCATATTTGTAATCTAATGGGTGTTTCAAATCAGGGTTTTTATAATTCTTTAAAATCTTTCAAAGGCGCAAGTAATAGACTTGAGTTGGTTTATAAATCTTCAAATTCATTTATCTTCAAAGATTTTGCTCATTCACCAAGCAAAGTAGCAGCCACAACTAGAGCTGTAAAAGAGCAATTTCAGGGTAAAAGATTAATTGCTTGTTTTGAGTTACATACCTACAGTAGCCTAAATCCAAAATTCTTACAAAAATATAGAAATTCTTTAGATAGCGCAGAGGAATGTATAATTTGCTATTCCCAAAAAAATATGAAGATCAAAAGATTAAAGCCAATAGATGAAGCTTTTATTTCAGATTCGTTTAATCATAAAAATTTAACAGTTATCGGAAATCTTAACATGTTTCAAGAAAAGGTTCTTTCTATTGATTTGTCAAATACAGTTTTACTTATGATGAGTTCTGGAAAATTTGGTGGATTTGATTTTGAAAAATTTAAAAAAAATACGAAATGAAAGAAATAAAAGATATTTTTTTTGATTTAGATCACACACTTTGGGATTTTGACAAAAATTCAGATTTGACATTTCATAAAATTCTTCAACTAAATAAGATCAAAATAGATGTCTTAGAGTTTTTAAACGTCTATCACCCCATAAACAGATATTATTGGAATCTTTATAGAGTGGATAAAGTTTCAAAGAAAAATCTGAGATTTTACAGACTTTACGATACATTTAAAAAATTAGAATTTGAAGTTTCCGATAAAACAATAAATAAGCTTGCCATAGATTATATTGATCATTTGTCTGATTTTAATCACTTAATCCCTAACACTAGATTTGTTTTAGACGTATTAAAGTCAAAATACAACATGCATATTATAACAAACGGATTCAAAGAGGTACAGAAACGAAAATTAGAAAAGTCAAAATTGATTAACTATTTTAAAACAATAACTATTTCAGAGGATGTTGGTGTAAAAAAACCGGATGAAATAATTTTCAAACATGCAATTACTAAAGCCAAAGCATGCATTAAAAATTCAATAATGATAGGAGATAATTATGATGCAGATATTTTAGGTGCTGATAAAATAGGTATGAAATCGATTTATTTCAATTTTCATAACACGACAGAGAAGGAAAAAAAAGGAGTTGTAATAATTGATGATTTAAAAGAAATTCTTAAGATACTTAACTCATAATCTTTGTCTCACAACTTCATACAAAAAAACACCACAGGCTACCGAAACGTTTAAAGATTGGATTTCCCCATACATTGGAAGTTTTACTACTTCATCGGAAATATTTAAAACTGATTTATTTATTCCTTTTTGTTCAGAACCCATTATAATTGCTAAAGGTTTTTTAAAATCAGCATCATAAATATTTTTTTCTGATTTTTCAGAGGCTGAAATAATCGAGATTTCTAGAGATTGTAAATGATATATAGCATCCTTGATATGATTTACCTTACAAATCGGAATATTAAAAATAGCTCCTGCACTGGTTTTCACAGTATCAGAATTGATTGGGGCAGAGGAGCTGTTTTGAATTATTATACCATCAACTCCGCTTATCTCTGCAGTTCTTATAATAGCTCCAAAATTCCTGACATCATTTATTTGATCTAAAATTAAAATAAAGGGGTTTTTAGATTTTTTTATAATTTCTCCTAGCTCATCTAGTTCATAAAATTTAATCGGAGAAATTCGAGCTATAACTCCTTGATGATTTTTTTTTGAAAGCCTGTCTAACTTTTGAATAGGTACATAAGAAAAGTTAATTTTTTTCTTTCTGATTAAAGACTCCAAATGGCCAATCAATTTACCCTTCAAACCTGTTTGAATAAAAACTTTATCGATATCTATTGAAGAATTTATTGCTTCAATGACAGATCTTATTCCATAAATTTCAGTATTTTTTTCCATTATTTATCTATTTCAAAAACCTCCATTTTAGAGTCATTATTTGCAATAAAAACTTTTAAAATTTTATCCTTAATAACTTTTATTGATTTTGTATTTCCTGAAAGGTATAAACCACTATCCTCCGGACCAATTATATTATAATTTTCATTTTTATCAGAAGTTAGTATAAGTGCAAACTGATTGTCTAATCTTGGTGTTTCAACTTCTGTATTATAAATATTGCCAGCAATTATAATATCCTCATACCCGTCGTTATTAATATCTAATGTGTCGCTGGTCAATATCGGAATAGATTGGGCAAGGGGAGGTAAATTTTGAGACTTAAATTGATTATCTCCTTGGTTTATTAATATTATGGATTCGAAGCTAGTTACCTTTCTCTCATATGCATCCGTAATTTCTTCACCATAAATATCCTCAATTGATGCATTGGCAAATTCCTCGAATGTCGGTAATTTTTCAGAGATGAAAGGCATTTGCTGAGTTGAACATTCCTTACCCCTTAAAGGAACATAATTTCCTTCGTATTTATAGCTTAAAACGAGATCGTGTGTACCGTTTCCATCAAAGTCACTTCCAAATATTTTTAATGGTTTGTCCTGACTTGTTTTGTATTTAGAATTTTTACCGATATTTCCGATAATATAATCTTTTAGCCCATCATTATTAATATCAGTTTCCTGAATATTAAACCATAAACCATATAATTCGTTTAACTTATTGTCCTCACTTATATTTCTAAATGTTCCTTTTTCATTCAAGAATAAACCTATATTTGTCCATTCACCAACCGCTATAAAATCAACCCACCCATCGTTATTAAAGTCAGTATTTAGAACCTTATTTACGATTCCAAAATTTTCAAAACCAGGCGCGATATTGTAAGTGTTATTATATAATTTTCCAGACTTATTTTCATATATAATTGATGCCTCGTGAATTGGATATTTTTTGGTTTGAATTCTATTTCCAACTATTATATCATTATCCCCATCGTTATCAAAATCAATTGATGTCACAGTCTTGCCGCTAATTGTGTAGTTTTCAAGATCTGGCTGTGAATCTTTGGTGAAATTTCCCTGACCATCATTTAGATAAACCCTGTCTGCCAATTCTGGAGATCTATTTACTAACTCATTGCCACCACTTACTACGAATATATCTAAATCATTATCATTATCAATATCAAAAAAAATTGACTCCATATCCTCGAAATTTGAATCTATCTTAAAACATTCTGATTCATTTTTAATAAAACCTTTTTCAGAACTTATAAATAGCTGAGATTCTTGATTGTAGGCTCCCCCGATAAAAATATCATCAATTCCATCGCTATTAATATCTGCTTTACTGATAAATGGCCCCAATGTAGATTGCTTATAGGGAAGAAGAATTTCCTTTAAGAAATCATCATACTCGTTTTCTGTATGTGAATAATTGATTGTATTAATCGACTTTTTGAAGATATATTCAGGTCTAAGATTTTTATTTAACTTTTCATTTGAATCTTCTTCTTTAAATGTAATTGAACTATTTGAATTAATATTGTAAACAATTTGTTCATTTCCTGAATTCCATTTAACCTTAATAGAATCGATTTTAGAGGTTTTTCCAAGCCCAAACACTAAATCATTACTGACAGAAGATAAATAGCCTCTAACCCTCTTGGATTCCTTTGTTTTGACATTTTTTCCGTAATAAATTGTTGCTTTTGCAAAAGATTCTGATAAAATTCCTTCGGTCTTTATTTTTAAAAAATTCCCAAGTTTATTTTCAACAGATAAATTTTTATAAATAAAAGCATTGTCATCAATGTTATTTACAACAATTTCTAAATCCCCATCATTATCTAAATCTGCATAAGCTGCTCCATTAGAAAAACTAGGCTCAATAATGTTTGAAATAGATCCCACTTCATTAAAACTAAGATTACCATCATTTTTATAAAGTAGATTAGGAAGCTTTTCAGAGGGTAACTCATCATAAAGCTTCTTTTTCATATTAATAGGTACTTTATTATTGTATTCTCTTTTTGTTTCACTTATTTTGATCCTAGAATCATTGTCTGATCCATACTTCCGATATCCGTTAGTAACAAAAATATCTTCATTTCCATCCAAGTTATAATCAAATATTAATCCTGCCCAACTCCAATCTGTTTTAGCAATATTTAATTGGTGAGAAATATTGTGGTATTTGTTATTACCCATGTTTAATTGCATTGAATTAAACATGTATTGATAGTGTTGGTCTAATTTGTTTGTAATCAGATCAAAGTTAGATGTATTCATTGAAGCCATCAATGTTTTAGATCTTACATGGTCACTTGAAGCCATATCTAGAACAAAAATATCATTAAGATTGTCATTATTGATGTCCTCAATATCAACACCCATACCATAAAAAGAAATTTGCTTTGTAGATTCTTTAATCTGATTTGTAAATGTACCATCTCGATTGTTTATGTACATCCCGTCTTTAACATAATAATCATTAGCAATATATATATCTGGCCAATTATCATCATTTATATCGCTTACACACAAACCTAATCCAAATGTTGGGCTTAGTAAACCTGCTTTTTCAGTTATATTTATAAATTCTCCGTTAACTTGTTCATACAAATGTGATGAATTTTCCATCAGAGTAGATTTATTATGATATAAACGTTTAAAAAAGGATATGGGATCGTAACCAAAAAATTCATTTTCATTCATAACAATGCAATCTAAATCTCCGTCTTTATCAAAGTCAAAAAATGCTGATTGGGTGCTAATTCCTTCATCATCAAGACCATATACTTCTGATTTTTCGGAAAAAGTCAGATCTTTATTATTAATAAATAATAAATTTTTTCTTTTGGATTTTTCAAATGGACCTCCTTGGGAAATATAAATATCTAACCATCCATCGTTATTTACATCAGCAAAAGTTACTCCGCTTGACCATCCCTTCGAGAAATTTATATTACTTTTTTCTGTTATATCTTCAAATAATAATTCCCCTTTATTTAAATATAACTTATTTAGATTTTGATTTGCAGTAAATAAAATATCGTTTAGACCGTCGTTATTTATGTCTGCAATTCCTACACCAGAACCGTTATAAAAGTAATCATAGTCAAAAAGATTTTCTGAGGTATCTAGATTAGGTGTTATTTCATTAAAAAAATTAATTCCAGATTTAATTGAAGAAACTTTTTCAAATGGAATACTATTTTCTTCAATTTTTTTGAATTCACAGCTTGAGGAAATAGCCGTGAGTATTATTACCATAAATAAACCCGATTTATTCATTCTACAAATGTAATCAAATGAAAAAAAAAAAAGAGCTTTACCGAAGTAAAGCTCTTTTTTTTTAGAATAAATCTGTTTTATTCAGCACATATAGCTACTGGAAGTAAGCCTACACTTACAAATCCAAAACCATCGTCTGCTAACATACCATCACCATAGTTACCTGAACCATCAGCAAGATATGTTCCTGAAGAATATGCTACTTCACCAGCAGGACCTAATATTATTAGTCCAATTTCTCCATATTGGTCACCTGGCCAAGTCCATGTTAGAACTTCGGTACCAGCTGGAACATCATATGTAGTTTCTGCGAAATATCCATCTGTTGTAGCGACACAATCAAATTCGTAAGTTCCCCATTGAGAACACATTGCAACTTGAGTGCTTACACCGTCAGCAACAATATCAAGACCTAATGCATAGTTTCCAGTTTGCCATCCGTCACCATAGTTGTCATACATTTTAATTGTGTATGTTCCAGGTGCTGGAGAACAAGTTAGAAGAGCATTGTATTGATAAGGTGATGCAAAGTAACCACCTGTAATAATACCAGCTGCTGAATCAGGACCAAAAACTCTTCCATCATTAAGATTTAAGTACATCTTGATGGTTAGAAGGTCACCAGGGGAATATTCTCCACCTGTAAATCCTAATACACTTTTGATATCACCCCATGGTGCAGATACATCTGCTCTAGGTAATCCAACAGGTCCAGTTGTAAAGTCAGCTGGAGTCCATGTGTATAATAAAAGTGATTCAGTTGTACTGTCTCCGTTTTCAGGTGTGTAATCTTTCATCTCAACGAAAACATCAATGTGAGACCACGCAGAACTGTCATTAGTTCCGTCTTGAACCTCGACAGTAGCAAGCCATGCACTTGATTCGTCACTAGAATTAACAACGTTATTGTCAACACTAATAGTTCTAATGACCGCTCCTTGTTCAGCATCTAATACCTCATTGATAGTTAAGTCACTATCTGAACATGAGACAGAAAAAACCAATATAGAAGCAAATAATAATTTAAATATATTTTTCATAGTTTCTATTTTTATTAGTTAGCAGGGTTTTCAGCACCGTTATCCCAAAAGACACGAGTTGCATTATCTTGTCTTTGTAAGATATTTGGATTAGCACTTATCTCACCTGAAGGATATGTTCCGGTTCTAGGGAATGGTCCTGATTCAACATTATCCATTAAACCTCTAGAAAGAGTTCTTGGGTACCCAGTTCTTCTGATAAAGTTCCAGGCATCATTAGCTCCACCAAACATTGCAACAAAGTATTGCTCTCCAAGTAAATCTAACTTATCTTTAGCAGTTGGCCAGTCACCTGGTCCTTCTGTTGGAGCAGCACCTACATCAGGAGCATTGTTAAATTCTAACATTTTCATAGCAACGAAATCTGATACATCAGTTTGTGTAGCAAAGTAGTTTGAATCAGCATCCGGATCAAGAGTACCAAATCCTAGTACCTTCTGGAATGATAAATTCATACCAGCTTCCATCATTGTTGCAGCAGTTCCAGTTTGTCCTAGCCACATTGCAGCTTCAGCTTTCATAAAATGAGAGTAAGAAGCTAAGTGAATAGGCCATATTCCGGCACCAACTCCACCATTTCCTAAACCTACAGCACCTTTAATACCATCATTCATAGCTCCTAAGCCACCAAAATTATCCCAGTTTGGAACATCAGGTTGGTTATCAAAACTACCTCCTGCTGGATATACACCAAATGCAGTTCTTGAAAATTGATCTGGAGGTGTTCCTTCATCGTTTCCATGATGTCTTCCCCAATATCCTAGGAAATTAGCACACCATCTACCGATCATATCCTGATTTCCGTCAGGTGTAAAATCTAGATGAAACGGTTGTTGTTGTAGTGAACACTGTAGTCGTACTGAATCTTCAGTATCAGTAATTCCACCACCCCATGATAAAGGCCAGTTATATGGACCCGCATCAAATGCAAATAACATTGCAGATTGACCAGGTGTAACCCACTGTTGTCTGTAGAAGTAATATCTTCTTCTAGGATCGTCAGATGGTACAGCTCTTTGAGCAGCTCCATCTTCTTCATTTCCAAGACCTGGATAAGCAATACCAACTGTATACCAGTCACTTTCTTCTCCATCCATTAAATCCATTAACCATGAAGATTGATAGTAAGCAGCTCCACCAGATGTGTAGTCACTATTATAATAAGGGTGACGTGTATTTGGAAGTAGTTGCTGTGTACCATAATTGAATTGCATATCATCTGCCTCAGTAGCAATAATATTACCCTGATCTAAAGCAGCCTGATAATTACCAACAGTAAGATGGTAACGCATTCTTAATGTGTTAACTAATTTTATCCACTTTCCAGCGTCACCGCCATAAAACAAATCGTCACCACCACCAGCAGCATTCAAATAAGATTCTGCTTCATCAAGCATTGCAAAAGCAGCTTCATAAACAGCAGCATCATCGTCTACCATTGGATTAGGGTACTCACTTGGATTATTTGCTTCTGACCAAGGAATATCTCCAACAAAATCAACTAGACCCATCATTACATGAGCAGCCATAGTTTTTGAAATTCCAAGATGGAAAGCTAATAAATTATCTTCTCCATTTTGAAGCTCGATAGCCTCAATATCTGGTAACATACCAGAGTATAAATTACTCCACATTGAGCTAGCAGTACCACTATTATAATTTTGATAGTAGTCCCTTCCACCCATATGGCTTATTCTAGCCAGAGAGGATGAAGTACCATGCATGTTACCCATTGAACCAAGGTAGTTTAGCTGAATTGAGTTTAATAGCAAATCTACGTCAGCTAGATCTGCAGACAGAGCATTTGGACTCGCTAAATCTTCTAACTCAGTAGTTTCACATGAGTAGAAAAATACAGAAGCCGAAAGGACTGTCATCATTAAATATTTAAATATTCTTTTCATAATTAATTATTTTATTATTATTAAAATGATGCTTTTACACTAATTCCGTATCTCTTAGATGATGGACCATTTAATAAATCCCATCCTCTACCATTACCGACACCAATACCAGCAACGTTAGGATCAAAGTTAGCATCATCCGGAGTATTGTATGCGTCATACCATAGGTTGAATCCTGTAGCAGTTAGAGATAATGCACCAAACGGAGTCTTATCTAAAAACTTCTGTGGGAAATCATACGTGAATGACAATTCTTGCAATCTTATAACCGAACCATCATAAACAGATAATTCTAGTGGTCCAAATAAAACATTATTAAAGTAATAAGATGAATTATTTATTTGTAATTGGTTAGGAGATCCATCCGCATTTACACCTGGTAAGATGTAAGTGTCTTTTCTCTCTTCACCTGGGATACCACCACGACCTAATAAGGTTGCAACAGTTTTAGAAATCATATCACCACCAGCAGTATGACTTAATTGGAACCCTAAAGTAAAGTTTTTATACTTCAAAGTATTAATAAAGTTCATTACATAGTCTGGTTCAGGATTACCGATAATTGGAGTAATTGATCTAGAACCTTCAGTTCCTAGAGGAACTTCATTTCCGTTAGAATCAATAGCCATTACAGACTCTACTCCATAGTTACCAGATGCATTAACAACATAATTACCGTCATCGTTTCTTTCGATTCTAGTACCTACTAATACACCAAGAGGTTCACCTTGAATTGCAGCATTTCCACCAAACCAGCTTGCAGTTGTTCCAGCAAAAATAATTTGATCATCTGCTTGTTCTGCAACAATATTTTCACTAGTTGTGAAGTTAACACGTGCATTCCAGCTTAATCCATCAACGTTTACAGGTAAGATATCAAACATATCAAGATCTAAATCAACCTCAATACCTTGTCCTTCAATTTTACCAATATTATCCTGTGTTGAAGTATAACCAGATGATGTTGGAAGAGGCTTAGAAACAATTAAGTCTTTACTTGTTCTTTCAAAGTAAGAAGCATTAATTCCAATTCTATTCTTCCAAACTCTAGCGTCAAAACCTAATTCAAACTCACCAAGTAATTCTGGCTTAAGATCTGGGTTTGCTTGGAAATTACTTACAGAGTTAGTAATAATACCACCTGCAGCACCACCGTTAACATTTGTACTTTGACCAACTGTATTCACTGTTGGATAACCTCCAGGGAAACCTGCAGATGTACCGTATCCAGCTCTAACTTTCAAGTAAGATAAGTTTTCAGATTTGAAATCTTCATTCATTGAAGTTGGTAAAAATGCTACACTCGCACTTGGGTAGAACATACTGTTGTTCTCGCTAGGTAGGTTAGAAACCCAGTCATTTCTAGCTTGTAGAGTAACAAATAAGAAGTCTCTATAATCTAAATCAGCACTACCGAATACACCAAGTGTATTTTTGGATGAGTGACCAGAAATTGCAACTTGGTTTTCGTAGTTAAAGTGTTGAATTACACCAAATACGATTTGACCAGAACTTCCAACACCCTCTACATCAAATGTATTTGAAACAGAGTTAGCACCAACATTAAAACTTAATCCTAAGTCATCCGAAAGATCAAAACTACCGTTAAGACTTAAGTAGTGATTCATTATTTTAACGTTGTTGTCATACGTGTTTAAGAAACCAAAAATAGCTTCGTTAAAATAAACACCGTTTTTATTAGAATACTCCTTATTTCTTTCGTTGTAGAAATCTATACCAGCTCTATAAGTAAATGATAAATTATCACTTAACTCATACGCTAAACTAGCATTTGCATTAATTCTATGAACATTTTGTCCACCCTGAGCATTTTCAACAGACCAGTTTGGGTTCATAATTTCATTACTTGGATAATAGTATATACTACCTCCAGTTTCTGGAATAGTATATGGTAATCCCATAAGGTCAACGTTTCTAGGGGTAAAGAATACATTACCAAAAGTTGACCAACCTTGAGTACCATTACCTCTTGACGCAGCAACAGGTGGAGATACAAAGGTTGTATTACTGTAATTTATAGAACCTTGAATTGTAAATTTATTTGAAAGCTCAGCTCTACCACCGATAGAAAGGTTGTTTCTTCTTAAACTGTTTCCAGGTGTAAACCCTTCTTCATCAAGATGTCCATAATTAACAGTGTAAGAAAGTTTTCCATCGTCAGATGCACCTCTAATACCTATAGATGTATTAGAAACTCCTCCACTTCTAAAGAAATTTTCGACACTCTTGTAAGGTCTCCACTCGTATCTTGCACCAGTGTATTCCTGATTTAGTACGTTATTTCCACCAAGGAGGTTATTAAGGAAGTCTGAAGTTCCATAAGGGTGTTCAACTGTAGGTACACCGTCTGTATCAACGATAACACCAGCAGGGTCATTAGCCCATCCGTCTACACCATCTCTTTCAAACGAAGGTCCCCAGTTACTGAAGTACCATCCAAAAGATTGATCAAAACCACCACCATATCTGTTTTGGTAATTAGGCATTGATGCAATTTCGTTAACAAAATATGATTGGTTAACGGTAATTTCAGTTTTCTTAGGCCCTTTAGCTTTTAGTGAACCTGATTTTGTTGTGATAACTATCACACCATTTTTACCAGCTGTTCCGTAAAGAGTTGCAGCTGCAAGTCCTTTAAGAACGTTTACACTTTCGATATTATTAGGATCAAGGTCTAAAAATCTACTAGATCCTAAATTACCACTCAAGAAACTACCTTGAGAATTTGTTTCAGTACTGTAAGGAACACCATCAACAACAAATAATGCTTGGTTATTACCATTAATAGAAGTATAACCTCTAATTACAACATTAGTTGCAGATCCAGATGTACCAGATTGACTGGTAATGTTTACACCTGATGCTTTTCCTGAAAGTACTCTAGCAACATCACCCTCAGTTCTTTGCTCCATTTCTTCTCCAGAAACTTCACTTACAGCATATCCAAGAGCTTTTCTTTCTCTTGTAATTCCCTGGGCAGTTACTACTACTTCTTCTAATTGTGCTACGTCTTCGCTCATCGTAACATTAATTGTGTCGGATGCACCAACTGATCTTGTTTCAGTCGTATAACCAACATAACTAAATGTCAAAACTGCTCCCTCGTCAACCATGATGCTGTAATTTCCATCAAAATCTGACTGAGTTCCAGAAGATGTGCCTTGCACAATAATATTTACTCCAGCTACAGGCATTCCTGAATCATCAGAAACTGTTCCTGAAACTGCTTTATCTTGCGCAAACGTTAGTTGCACAACAAACGCTAATAAAAGCGTAAAAATTCCACTAAACTTTGTTTTCATTTTAATTATATTTGAATTAGTCCAAAGACAAAAATCATAAATTAATGTTAATAAAACAACAATTAATAGTAATATTTTAAGGTTTTTTTAAGATTTACCCTGTTGTCTCTCAGAAAAAAGTGATAAAATTGATGCTTATTTTGGCATTTTTAAAGTTAAACCTTTTGCCCAACACATCTCCTTTTGAATAATTTACAGATATAACACCATTTTCTGTCTTTGTTGTAAATCCGAGTCCCCCTGAATATAAATTATCTTCAAAATTAGTTACCGAGTTAGTATAATTTGCGATGCCAAATGTGTTGTATATATATATGGTGTCATTTAAATAATAATTTAAGCTTGTGTTTAATAACGAATACCTATCAGCAAAAATACTATTCTCATCAAAACCCCTTAATGAGTTAGCTCCTCCAAATCTCAGCAATTCATTAGTTACAAGGTTTTGTGAATTTATTTTTTCGTGACTTACACTCGTTAAAAATTTAATTTTTGAGGAAAAATTAAATTTTTTAAGGATCTCTATTTTTATTAGATCTTTATTGCTTTTTAAATTAGATTGTGTTTTTTCTCCAAAGCCTAATCTAAACAAAAACCTAAAATTCTCTTTTATTAGTTTATCTTCAAAATCAAAATTTTCATAAGTTGCTGAAACATTAATCAAAAAACTACTGTAGTCCAGTATGTTCTCCGAAATATAACCTGAGCTTGACCTAGTTTGCTGAAAACCTAATCCGGATTTTATTCCACCTAATTTTGTAACCAAATTAAACGAGTTTTTATTTAATGTAAAAGATGAGTCTTTTTTTATAATATTCAGGGAATAATTAAAGTCAAATTTTGATCCAAATACATAGGGTATTATTATCTCCGTATTTAAAGACCTGTCTTCTTCGTTTTCAGATCGGAAATTAAAGTTTATTTCTTCACCCTTATTAAACGGGTTAATCAGACTAATATTGGCGTAACCTTGAATGTTTATTTTTCCAGAATTTTCATCTGAATCAAATCCGATAAAACCATCAAATGAATTTTTTTTGACTTCTTGAAGATATAGAAATAATGAAGTGGAATCATTTGTAAATAAAATTTCAGGATCTTTCATGTTTTTTACAAATAGAAGATTATCAATCAACGCTGCCGTGGGTCTTATCTGACTAACATCAAATGATCTTGGTTTGTATAGTCTAAATATATTTTTGATAAATTTTTTAGGAAAATTCTTGTAACCTTTTACGATAACTTTATCCAAAAATCTCTTTTCTCCAATTTTTATTAATATTTCTGATCTTATTTTGGTTTGGCCAATTACTTCATTTTTATCTAACCTTATTTTTGCAAAGGGGTAACCTCTTTTTGAAAGTAATTCAGAAATTTCTTCAAAAACAGCATCAATTTCTTCAAATTTTATCAAAGTACCATCCGTAAAGTAATTTTCTAATATGTATTGTATTTCATTTTCTAATCCAGATACGTTAGTAATTTCAATAAACTTTAATTTTTTATTTTTTTCAATTACAACTTCGTAACTCAGTGATTTTTTCATTTTTAATGATTTAACCTCTGCATTTATGTAGCCAATTTTATTTAATGACGAAAGACTATCATCAATTCCTAAAATAAGTTCTTCATAACTCTCATATTTAAAATTTTTATTTTTTGTTATTGAATCTGAATTAAAAGTAAGCGTATATTCCTGAGAAGATATAATCCCAGTTGAAAAAAGCAGTAGAATCAAAATTAACCTTATATTTTCTGATTTTTTATGAAAATTGATCATATGAGAGGAACGCTAATTAATTGATTTTAATATAATTAATAAATTTTTTTTGAAAAAATGTGAAAATTTAAGATGTAACATTTGAATAATTAATTTAAATTTCTAACTTTGCGCGCCTCTTAAAATGAGAGGTAAAAAAAATTATATTTTACAATATGCCAACTATATCGCAATTAGTAAGAAAAGGAAGATCCAAGATTACAAAGAAAAGCAAGTCTGCTGCTCTTAGTTCATGTCCTCAGCGAAGAGGGGTGTGTACACGTGTTTACACGACCACTCCAAAGAAGCCAAATTCGGCTATGAGAAAAGTTGCAAGGGTGAGGTTAACCAACGGAAATGAGGTAAATGCTTACATCCCTGGTGAAGGTCATAATCTACAAGAGCACTCAATTGTGTTGGTTAGAGGTGGTAGAGTAAAAGATCTACCTGGTGTTCGATATCACATAATCAGAGGAGCACTTGATACCGCTGGAGTAGAAGGAAGAAACCAAAGAAGGTCAAAATACGGAGCTAAAAAACCTAAAAAATAGTTTTATCTATAAGTTTACAATAATATGAGAAAAAAACAGGCAAAAAAACGTCCATTACTTCCAGATCCTAAGTTTAATGACAAACTGGTTACAAGGTTTGTGAACATGATGATGTGGAGTGGAAAGAAGTCTGTTGCTTTCAGAATTTTCTATGATGCCATTAGTGTTGTAGAAACCAAAAAGAACGATGAGGAAAAATCTGCTCTTGATGTATGGAAAGATGCTCTTTCCAATGTAATGCCGCACGTAGAAGTAAGAAGTAGAAGAGTTGGAGGTGCTACATTTCAAATTCCTAGCCCTATCAGGTCTGACAGAAAGATTTCTATTGC
>Ga0163111_10001417_pt1 | contig 14834 bp, 17 predicted proteins | sample CRUFie1St18metaG_FD_109645 | JGI IMG/M metagenome (GOLD analysis project Ga0163111, IMG submission 109645) | Marine microbial communities from the Costa Rica Dome - CRUD Field 142mm St18 metaG | ecosystem: Environmental > Aquatic > Marine > Oceanic > Photic zone | place: Costa Rica: the Eastern...
AAAATTTATTAGAACTAAATTTTCCTATTACGATTAATACCGATAACAGACTTATGAGCAACACAAATATATCAAAAGAAATTACTATTCTAGAAAATTTAGATATAAAAAATCCAAATAAACTATTAGAAGAATCAGCTAGCTATAGTTTCTTGAATAATTTCTGAATTATTCTTACTAAGTATATTGTAAAAATCTTCTTCGTTGAAAAGCTTGAAGTTAAGGTTTGGATAAAGTTTACGAGCCATTTTTAACTTTTTTCGCTTCTTTGTTATAAGATTTTGATTCATTGTCGTGATCTCCACAAACAAATTGAGCGTTGGTAAGTAAAAATCAGGTGTAAACATTTTTTTTATTGACCCACTACCCCACTCTAGAGGGAAACTAACAGGTTCATATACCCATTCAATGTCAAATAAATCTAAGTGTTCTGAAAATGTTTTTTCGGAAGGATGAGCAAATTTCATGCATTCGTTACAGAAATTTTTTCTGGATAAAGAGAATAAATTTCTGCTTCCGTTTCAGTGTGAATTGGCCCTAGTGAAATACCAAAGACAGCTTGTCCCTGTTTAATCAAATCTAACATTTCATTGTTGTTTGTTATTACATATATTGATTTACCATCAGAAAAAATTGAGACGTCTGAAATATTAATATTCTTCCCTAAAATTTGCTTTACATTTTTTAGAGCAAGTCTAATTTTTTGTAGACTTACGCCAGCTTCCCTCAATTTATTAACTAATTTAATTTTTATAATATCCTGGAAGGAATAAATTCTATGATATCCAGAACCTTTTATATTCCTAATTGAAGCATCAACCAATGATGTTGTTGTCCAATGATCTAGTTGCCTATATGATATCCCAGTAATTTTACAAACTTCTGGACCTGTGTAACCCTGTTGCATATGGTTAATCTACTAGCAAAAATTATATAATCAAGGTTTTATGCAAAATCCTCTGGATTTATATTTTCAATAAAACTCTTAAATTCCTCGATTTCATTAGCTTTATCATGAATTAGATCGATTGAATTGTTTAAAAAAAGTTCTTCATTTACAGAAATAGTAGTATTCGCTCTTAACGCAAGAGCAATAGCATCACTTGGTCTTGCAGATAAAGAAACTCTACCTTGATCCCCAAGAATTATAATTTCAGCAAAGTAAGTATTGTCATGAAGATCTGAGATAACAACCTCATCAATATTTCCATTTAAAGATTCAATGATATCAATAATTAAATCATGAGTTTGTGGTCTTGGATGTTTTATTCCTTCTTGTGCATAAGCAATTGACACAGCTTCGATAGTGCCTATCCAGATTGGGAGAACTTTTTGACTATTCGGATCTAGTAAAAGCATAATTGGTGTTTCAGTATTTTCTTCTAATCTGATGCTGTTTACTTCAACATTAATATTTTTCTTCATAATTTAAGAATAGATAAATTCAAAATTATTTTGTAAACAATATTTAGAATTTATAAATTATTATTTGCAAAACTTGAAAAAAAGCGTGATAAATTAAATTCCCATTTTACAGAATTAATAGAATCAGAAATTTTAATATTAAAAATATCTTCATTTACAACGTAATCTAATTTCTTATCACTAAAATCAAACAACCCAATTTTTGTAATATTAAGCTTGTTGCCGAACACATACCAAGGCGTTGTAGATTTGATTGTCAATATATCTGAGTTATTTCGTATCTTATATAATTCAGTATTCGTATCTATAACAACATTATTAACATAATTATCAATTGAAACGGTATAAAGAGTTTGTGTATCTATAAAGTGGTTATCTTTTTTTTCGTTCACAAAAGATTTATTTACGATAGTTAAAATATTTCTATCATTTGATTGATTTAAACCAATAAAAGTTAAGCCAGCATCATTTGTCCATCCTGTCTTTAAGCCATAAAAATCACGATTAATTAATTTGTTGGTATTTAGGTAAACCTTATCCTCACCTTCAATATTTGAGATAAAACTTTGTCTCATAATTATCGATAACAATTCGTAGTTATCAATAACTTCTTTTGAAAGGATCAATAAGTCATTCAATGTTGTAAAGTGACCTTCTTGATCTAATCCATCAGGATTTTTAAAATTAGTATTATTCATTCCTAGTTGTTGTGCTTTTTTATTCATTAAATTTATGAACTCATCGGTATCTTCACTGAATAACTTAACAACAGCAAAACAGGCGTCATTTGCTGAATAGATAAGTATGAATTCTAGTAAGCTTTCAATTGTCATTGTTTGACCAGGCTTTAGATAAGCTACTTTGCCTTCATAAACGTAGTCAGAAGGTAAAGAAATTTCAATGTAATCACTTAAATTGAAGTTTTCAATAAGTATCAAGGATGTCATTAATTTAGTAAGTGAAGCTGGCGCAATAATTTCGTTAATATTTTTAAAATACATAAATTGCTCTTCATCAAGGTCATAAGAAAGGTAATATTGAGTAGTTAATAAATTCTCATCAACTTCAGAAGCGTATGCAATGTTTGTAAATAATATAATTGAAACTAAACAGGTCGCTATAAGTTTTCTAATATATAACTCCCAATAATTTCTGAAAATTTTTCGATAGCAATTTTGATTTCATCATGATCGCTATCAGAAAATTGAAAATATGTTTCAAAAAAACCTACTCCCCTATCTGACATAGATTTAATCACTGATAAATTCTTTACACCAAGACCTAGGGAAAAAAGATAAGCAAGGGAAGAAAATCTTTCTACATCCTGTTGGCTATAAATTTCTTTAATTTGCTCATATTTATAATCAACTAATTCATTAAAATCTTCTTCTTTTAAACCAGATTTTTTTAGGGCATCATGTTGGGAATAGTTACTAATTACTATCTTTGAGTTAGTAGATGAAGAAGTCAAAAGTTTTGGATTATTTTTAATTGCTTTAAGTGAATAAAATTGGTTTTCTTGTAAATCTAAGATTTTCTTTATTTTTAAAATATCCTTATCAGAGAAAAATCTTGTTCCACCTTTGGATCTATTTGGTTTAATCAGTCCTTCTTTCTCTAAAAACCTAATTCGTGAAATTGTAACAGAAGGATATTCATTTTTAATTTTTTTTACAGCTTCTCCAATATTCATTTTTTATCAACTTTTGTAATTATCAAATTGAATTTACCTATTTGGATTCTATAACCTGACATAAGAGTAGATTCATTAGTTAGCTCACCATTAACAAATATACCGTTAGTTGACTTTTCATCAGTAATAACAACTATTTCATCATCAACACTTATAAAACCATGGTTTCTTGAAACAGTAATATCATCAAGAATAATTTCTTTACTTTCTAATCTTCCTATTTTGTGTATACCATTTGTTAATAACCATGATGAAGACTTTGTTTCATCATTAAGCAACGATAAGATATATTTTGCTTCTTGATTTATAAAGATAGAGTCTTCAAAAGGTATAGTGTCATTATTCATTTCTTTATATATATTTTATAGAAATATTCTAAAGCTACAAAATAGTAAAAAATCAAAGAAATTAATGCAAAATAAACAAAAAATATAGACTCAAACCCTATATTAATTACGAAAAAACATATAGAAAAAAATATTAGAACTGTCCCTATTTTTCCATAATTAGAAACAGATAATGTTTTAGTCTTTGTTAAAACATTAAAAGAGCCGAGTACAACTAAAAACTCTCTGAGTAAAATACCATAAAAAAACCAATCAGGAAAAATTGATGAAAGCCAAAATATTAACAATATAAATACTGTTCTGTCACAAACGGGATCAAGTATAGTCCCAAGCCTACTTACTAGATTAAATTTTCGTGCAACAATACCATCTAGTGAATCAGAAAGGCCTATTAGAGCAATAATTATAACTAATGTAGTTATTTGATAGTCATCAATTGATTTTTCAAGAAAAAGATAAATAGCAACAAATAGACGAGTTAGAGTAATCAAATTTGGAAGTAGGAAAATATCTTTAGGAGTCAATAAAGAATTCCTTGGTATCGTGAGTCGCTATGAAATGTCCACCACCAATATCAACCATTTTTTCATGAGGGTTTTTTGTAATTATATTATCTAGCTCATCAAAATCTATCTTATATGTTTCTCTTTTGAATGATGGGTCTGGGATTGGAATTGAGGAAATTAATCTTTTTGTATACGGATGTATTGGATTTTGTAACAAATCTTCTGTCTCTGCAATTTCAACAATTTTACCATTAAACATAACGGCAATCCTATCACACATATATCTAGCCACAGCCAAGTCATGTGTGATGTATAAATATGACACTTCTAATTCTTTTGCCAGATTTAACATCAAATCCATTATCGAAATTCTTATTGAAACATCTAGCATCGATGTTGGTTCGTCACATACAACAAACTTTGGTTTCATCACCAGTGTCCTTGCGATTGATACTCTTTGTCTTTGTCCGCCAGAAATTTCATGTGGATAACGGCCTAAATAATTTTCTGGCGGAGTTAACCCCACCGTTCTTAAAATTTCAATTATTGCTTCTTCTCTTTCAGACAACGATCCTATATTGTGTATATCGAGTGGCTCTTTAATAATATCTTTAATTGTCCATCTAGGATTTAAAGATTCATATGGATCTTGAAAGATCATTTGAATATTTCTTCTAAATACCTTCAACCCATCTTCATCAATATTGTCAAAGGACTCCATTGAATTAGATTCAGGATTATAAAAATTAACATTACCAGATGTTTTTGGATCTAATAAACATAATGATCTAGCTGTTGTAGTTTTTCCGCAACCACTTTGGCCAACTAAACCTAATGTTTCACCAGCTTTAATATCAAAACTTATACCATCAACTGCTTTTACAATTTTTTTATTTCTAGATATTAAACTTTTTGAAACTTCAAAGTGTTTAACTAGATTTCTAACCTCTAAGATATTGTTATCCATATTAAATACAACCTGAACAGCATTGGTCAGCAAAATGGTTTTCACCAACTTTAATTAAATTCATTTCAATTGACTGACTTTTACATTCTTCTGTGGGAGATGGACATCTAGGGGAAAATGAGCATCCAGTAATATCATTTATTAAGCTTGGAGGTTCTCCATCTAATGATCTTAATTTTTTCTTTTCACCTCTAATTGAAGGTGTTGAATCTAATAATGCCCTTGTATAAGAATGTTTTGGTGATTCAAAAACATCTTTAGTAGGTCCAATTTCAACAATAGATCCTGCGTACATGACTGCAATTTTATCAGTCATTTCCGCAATTACAGCGATATCATGTGATATGTAAATTAAACTCAGACCAAGTAATTCTTGTACTTTTTTTATCTCATTTAATATTTGATCTTGAATAACAACATCTAATGCAGTTGTTGGTTCGTCTGCAATGATAACCTTAGGATCGCATGATAAAGCCAATGCGATTACAGCTCTTTGCTTCATACCACCCGATAATTCATGTGGATATCTATCAGTAATTGATTCATCAAGACCAACCATTTTAAATAATTCAATAATCTTATTAATATTTTCTTGCTTTGAGTTATCAGGATAATGTTCTCTCATCGCCTCCCTGATTTGTTCACCAATTTTTATTACGGGGTTCCATGCGTTCATGGCACCTTGAAATACAATACTGATACTATCCCATCTGACTTTTCTTAAGTCGTTTTCAGATAGACCAATTAGTTCTTTTCCATCAAGCTTTATACTTCCTTGCGTTATAACAGAGTTTTCAGGTTGAAGTTGTAACAATGTCATAGCTACTGAAGTTTTACCACATCCAGATTCACCAACAAGGCCGAATGATTCTCCACTGTTTACTTCAAATGATATATTCTTTACCGCATCAACAGCGCCTTCAAGAGTGTCATAATGCATTGACAAATTCTTAACTTCTAATAATGCTTTGCTCATTATCGCCTTCTCAACCTTGGATTAAATACATCGTCAAGACCCCTTCCTACAAGATAAAATCCACCAGCGAGCAATGTTACTGATAATCCAGCAGGTAAAATTAGCCACCAATATTTAAGACCAGTAAAAATAAATCCCTCAGCTTGTGCTAGATAAATCATTATTCCCCAGCTCATGTCAATATTTAATAAACCAAGGAAAGAAAGAACACTTTCAGATGCTATTGCACCAGTGACACTAAATACCATAAATAGTAAAGCAAGAGGAGCTACATTTGGAAGAATGTGTGCAAACATTATTCTTCTTTTGCTACCACCAGTAATCCTTGCAGAATCTACAAAAGGCTTAACTTTTACCTGTAAAGCTTGGGATTTTACAGTAATTACTGAACCACCCAATCCTCCGATGGTACCTAATACCACAGCTAAATGCCATATCTGTAATTCGGCAAAAGCAGAAATTATAAAGAGAAATGGTAACGTAGGAAGCATAAGAACTAAGTCTGATTGTCTCATCAAGTAAGTATCTAATATTCCACCATAAAAGGCTGCAGCAGTACCTAACAATGTTGATATACCAACACCGATAATTGCACTTATTAATCCTAGTACAAAAGCTACCTGGCTACCCTCCATAATTTGTGAGAATATATCCCTACCTAAAGAGTCTGTTCCAAGAATATGCCTGCTTGATGGAGGTGCAGGCTGAACATTTGATTCATAAATTTCACCTACTTCTCCATCAATATTGAATGCTTTCAAATATCGAATATTTACTTCATCAACACGTGGACAGTCACCTTCTTGTTGATATTCTTTCGTAGGATATTGTGTAGGACATTCAACAATTGTTCTCGCTACTTTTTCAGCATCGTAACCTACAACAGGATGATAAATACCCTCATCCCAAACACCAGATAAAAACAATATAGGTTGCAATATTGATAGAAAACCAAAGAAAATAACAATGCCCAAACCAGTCATCCCTAGTCTACTTTGTTTAAACAATTTCCAATTTTTTTTAATGGTTGCTTTTATATCTCTATCTAATTTATCGTTTTCCATATTAAGTTTCTGCCTTAACTCTTATACGTGGATCAAGAAAAGCATATGATACATCTGCTATAAAATGAGCAATTAAAGCTAATATTCCAATAAATGAAAATGATGCCATTGCAAGGGGAATATCTTCTCTGGTAACCGCTTCAAGTATGAGTTGGCCCATGCCAGGCCATGAAAAAATTGATTCAGTCAATACAGAACCATCGATGATTGTAATTATGGTAAAGATAAAAGATGTTACTACAGGCAATAAAGCAGTTCTTGCAGCATGTCTATCTCTAATTCTTTTTTGACTAAGACCTTTTGCTCTTGCAGTAAGAATATAGTCATCTTTTAATACCTCCATCATTGTTGTACGTGTTAATAAAGCAGTACCTGCAAATGCTACTAAAGTGACAGTAAACGTAGGTAAGATCATATGAAAAGCAATGTCAGCCGCGTAAAATCTTTTTAACGATGCTTCCCCATTACTCCAGTAAATAGAAGCTAGTACTAATAGAAATATCAAACCTACAATTCGTGCATTTCGTCTATTCTCTAATGATTCAATGTTTCTTGTGAAAATAAAAACTAAAAATAATAAGAAGGAGCCGATTGTTGTGAACAAAATTAATGTATAAAATATTTCATCGCTTGAGTATGGTGAATCGTACCATTTTTCAGGGACCAAAAATTTACCCAGCGGAAACCAATTCATTTTATATCCAAAAAACCACAACATCATTAAAGCGAACCAAGGATAAAAAACAGTATAAGAAAAAACGGAACCAATAGTTATCCACGTTTCAGATTTTGAACCTCTTCTCCATGCTAAGACTTTACCAACCAAAAACCCTGAATAAAATGCGATAACATTAACAATTGAAAACAACATTAATGTCCTAGGTAGTCTTTCGGCAATAACTTCAATGGGAGAACGCGGATAGTAAATATATGAATATCCAAAATCACCTTTAAAAAAATTAATTATATACAGCTGTACACGTTCAAGTAAGGGTTTGTCGAGGCCAAATAATTCAATAGTACGCTGGTAAGTTTCAGGTGGTAATAAAGGGTTCAATAATAAACTTGAAAATGCGTTACCAGGTATTGCATTAAACAAAAGATAAGAGATTATAAGAAAAAGAAAAAAGACAATTATCATTTCGAAAAATCTTTTTACAGTGTAAATTAACATACTTCCTCTTTAATTTTAAAAGTGACCCTAAATAAATAATAAATGAAAAGTGGGTATTTCTACCCACTTTTCAATTCTAATGTTAACTTCTATTTGTTAACTTTTACACTACCAGGTAAACCATAAAGGTTTGACATAGCACCTAGAACTTCTGTGTAAGGAAATTCTACGTTGTTTCTGTATGCCTCAATTAATGGTGGTGTAAATAATACTAAATATGGAAGATCTTCAAATAAGATTGTTTCCATTTTTTTAGCAACTACTTGTGCTTCACTAACTGATTTTGCAGCATTAAATTCTTCTGCTAGAGCATCATACTCTGGATTACTATATCCAGGTGTATTCAAACCACCAGCACATGCATCTGCGTCAGTCTCGAAAAAGTCAACAATATGATCAGGATAAGGTGTTAATCCCCAACCTAACATATACATAAACCATTCATCACAAGTCTCTGGATCAAGAATAAGGTCAACAATAATGCTGAAACCAGTTGGTCTAGCAACTGCATCAATACCTAATTGCTGCATCCAATCAGCAATAAATAATGAGAATGTTGATCTTATTGGATCATATCCGGCAGATGGTGCGTAAAGCAACATATCTGAAGGCATTGCTTCTCCATTTGGACCTCTAAGGTTAGTAGGTGCAATAGCTCTTTCAGCTCCACCTGGGTGTGATCCCCAGTCATCAGCTTGCCATCCAGCATCTTGAAGGATGCTAATTGACTTGTTCCATCTTTCTTCAAAGTTCATGCCATTACATTCGGCTAGAACTCCTTGAACTGGAGATACCCATGATGTTAATGCAGGTGGCATAACGCCATCCATATTTATCACAGCTCCAGCAAGAATACTTTCGATAATGTAGTCTTTATCGACAATACATGCAACTGCTTGTCTGAAAGCCTGATTATCTGTAGGGAACTTACCAGCTCTTGTGTTGAAGGCCAAGTATCTAAAACCATTTGATTGGTTAGTAATAACTTCTACATCGCCTTGTGCGATTAATGCTTCAAGTGCATTTCTCTTTAATCCAAGTGGATTAAGAACAAAATCTACTTCTCCGCTTTGGAAAGCTAAGTATGCAGCATCTTGATCACCATAAAGAGAGAATTCAACTGTACCAACGTACGGACCGTCAGTCCAAGAAATTGAATCTCCACTTAAGTCACCAAACTCATATGAAACTTTTGGTGCAACTCCATTATCTAAGTTATAAGAAACACCACCATTTGCGTAAACAGTGTTGTCTCCACCAAAGTACATTGTGTCTGAGTCATATTCCCATGTATAGAATGCTCCTTTTTCAAGAGTTCCATATTCAAATGCACCAGCAACCGGTACACCATCAACAGGAGCAGCTAATAGAGTTTCTCTATCAGTTGCATATTGTGACCAATAATGTTCTGCAACAAAAGATGCACTAGCAACACCATATTGCCAAATTGACAATCCTGGGTCAAAGTTAAATGTTATTTTAACTGTATAGTCATCTATTGCTTCGATGTTAGTTAGACCTTGTGAAACAGTTCCATCTTCTCTTTCAGTAGCTAATGGATAACTGTTTGTCCAACCACCTAACATTCCTAGATCTCTAACGGTTTCAAAAGTGAATACCATATCGTTAGCATCTATAGCTTCGCCGTCACTCCATTTAAACCCTTGGTGCATCGGAACTGTGTAACTGAAAGTTCCATCGCCATTATCAACGGAAGTTTCTACTAATTCAGATGCCATGTTTGTGACTAACGTATAGCTAGGATAGTTTGTTCCAAACAAGCTTGTTGCTTGGGGACTTAAAGTTGCAAAAGTCCAGTAGTCTTGTTGCACATCGATAGCGTCCCAAATATTGAAGCCTTGTGAATCAGAATAGATACCCATTTTAAATACACCTTCAGGTGCACTAGAGACTTCTTCAACTTCTGCTTCAGTAGTTGCAGGAGCAGCTTCTTCGGCCACTTCCTCTTCAACAACTGTTTCTTCTTCAACTGCATCACCACCGCAGGCAACGACAATCATTGCAAAAATTGAGAAAAGTACAATAAATTTGTATCTAGCTGAGTCCTTATAATTACTCAATATTTCTCCTTTTTGTATACAAAAAATCCACTTAAAAAAAAGTGGATAAACATATAGTAGGTATCTATGTAGTGATATCAACATATATTTAAATTTTATTTGTACAATTAGTTGATAATTAGTTATTAATTGTTTAAGAAAATATTTATTAACACCTGATAAATCCTTATAACTAGGTAAAAACCAAAAAAGAATACGCCAATTTTAAACCCAAAATTCTCCATCTACGTTTTGACCTTAATTTTTAGTGCTATGTTATTAAAATTATGATCATTTCTTAAATTATTTTCGATAAATGAAATATAGTTTTTAGGAATACGAGAGCTTAAGTTAAAAGAAAAAGAGGGTGGTTGAGTATCATATTGTGTAACATATTTTAGCTTTGCTCTTCTGCCTCTAAAAGGATGCGGTGGGTTTGAAACCCATAATTCTCTGAAATAAAGATTTAAATCTGAAGTATCAATCCTTCTGTTTAACTGTAAGTAAACCTCATCTAAAGTAGTAGAAAATTTGTTAAGTCCTTTTTTTGTTAAAGCAGATATTCTTAATATTTTTAACCATGTAAATTTTTTAAGTTGAGCTTGAATATTTGAGTTAATTCTTTCTTTATCCTCTTCATTAAGAAGATCCCATTTGTTGAGAATTAAAATAGGTGTGCAGAAATTTTCTACTGATTCATTGATTAACCTTAAATCTTCAAAGTTGATACCTTCACTTGAATCAATAACAATGAAAGATATAAGAGAGCTATCCAATGAATCTAATGATAAGTTTGATGCGTACCGATCAATTTGATTTTTTTGCTTTTTTCTAGGAACACCAGCAGTATCAATAACGTTGAATAATTTATCTTCAAAAAATATCTCCTCACTTATTGAATCTCTTGTTGTTCCGGGTTTGTTTGAAACCATAGATCTTTCTTTATTTAGAAAAGCATTAAATAATGTAGATTTTCCAGAATTGGGTTTTCCAATAATTGAAATTGCATTCTTTTTTTTAATTACACCATTTATCTTTTTACCAGAAAATTTTATTAAATCATCAAGTAATTCATCTGTTCCAATTTTGTGGTATCCAGAAATAAAAGTTTCTTTACCATATATGTATTTGAACATTCTTTTATCAAGATCGTAATTATTAAAATTTTCACATTTATTAAAAACTGTTGTTGTTTTGCTTTCAACTTTAACAAGCTGTAATAAGTCATTTATTTCATCAAGACCTTTAAAATTTTTCGAATTTATATCAATAACAAACAATATACGATCAGCATCTTTCAAAAATTGTTGTAATTTTTTCTGAAAAGCTTTGTTAAAGTCGTCAGGTTCGTCATCAAAACCCGGAAGGTCCGATAAGATTATTTGTTTATTATCTACCTCCAAAGAAGTACTTACTTTATCTCTAGTAGTATTTGGCTTTGAACCAACAATCGAACTTTTTTTCTTTGTAAGTGTATTTATGAGAGTTGATTTACCTGAATTAGGTAACCCAATAAATATAACTTCGTTTTTTTTATTTTCGTTCATATTCTAAATATAGCTATTCTTATTTTATGGTAAATAATCTCTATGTTGTAACTCCTAGAGGATTTTGTGCTGGAGTAGAAATGGCAATAAAAGCATTGACTTGGATGCTAAAAATTTATGATGAGACTGTTTATTGCTATCACGAAATTGTACATAATGACTGGATTGTTGAAAAGTTCAAGGAAAAAAATGTAGTATTTATCGAAAATCCAGCAGAATTACCGAAAGATTCAATTGTAATGTTATCGGCTCATGGAACAGCCCCAATGGTCGAGATGGAGTTTAAAAATATTTCAATGACAAGTGTCAATTCTGTTTGTCCTCTTGTTACAAAAGTTCATCATGAAGCAAAAAGATTTAGTGAAAATGGCAAAAAAATAATTTATGTAGGACATAAAAATCATGATGAAGCTATAGGAGCATTAGGTGTTGCACCAGATAACATGATGTTAGTAGAGTCCGTTGAAGATGTTGATCTAACAAACTTTCATGATGATAATGTTGCACTTCTTGCTCAAACTACACTTGCTATGTCTGAATGGGAACCAATTTTAGAAAAAGCAAAAAATGAATACCAAAATATTGAATTACCTAGAAAAAGTGACTTATGTTATGCAACTACAAATAGACAAAAAGCACTTATTAATATTTCAAGCAAAGTTGACAAAGTACTAGTAGTTGGATCAAGTACGTCAAGTAACACAAATGCATTAGTAACTACCATTAATAATTTAGGAAAAGAAGCTCACAGAATAGAAACTTTGGATGATTTAAATAATTTGAAATTAAATAATGTTGATGTAGCGATTACTGCGGGAGCATCTGCTCCTGACCACATTGTCAATGAGATTACTGAATATTTAAATCCTAATAACTTAGAATTTTATGTTGATACAACAGAGGAAGAATACTTTCCACTCCCTAAAGAATTAAGAAGTAACATAACCGGACTTTCAAAACTGTTAATGAGTATGTTCCCAGATAACACAAAAGAAGCTGTTAATGGTATATCAAAAGATAAAAGTTGGTCAGCTACCGAAGCTTTAAGCTCTCTATAATTAGTTCAATTGTTTCATCAATTGTTAGATTTGAATTATCAACAATTAATGCTCCTTCTGGAATAGTTAAAGGAGAAATTAATCTATTTTGATCCTCAAAATCTCTTTTTCTTACATCAGAGACTGTTTCCTCCATGTTTGATTGACCTTCTCTTCTTTTTCCTCTAGTTTCCAAATCAGCATCTAAATATACTTTATGATCAGCATCAGGAAAAACAACGCTACCCATGTCTCGTCCTTCTATTACAAGAGGTCTATCGAGTTTTTCAAAATAAGTAATCAAACAATTTTTTACCAATATTCTTAAATCCATTTTTTTGGCAATTTCTGAACTTTTTATCGAAACTTCATTTTCATATAAATCGTCTTCTTCAAAAATTATCCCATTTACATGACACTGCTCAGAAACAATTTCTATTTTTAAATCTTTAATATGAATATTTTTGTTATTGAGTAAATATTTTGCAGCAGACCTATATACGGAGCCACTTGAAAAGAAGCTAGAATCTAAAATATTTGCAATACTTTTACCAACAGAGGTTTTACCTACTCCAGATGGTCCGTCGATAGTTAAAATAAACTTATCCATATCTTAATTCTATATTTCTAGTCTCATTTTATTTCAGATAATTGACCAATTTTCATATCACCTAATAAAAAATTACCAATAGATATTCTTTTTAAATTTTTGATAACAACATTATTTTTTGTAAATACTCTTCTTATTTCTCTGTTTTTTCCTGTATTAAGAGTCACTAAATATTCAAATTTATTTATCTTACTTAATTTATTTAAAGCAAGTTTTTCGTTATTGTCGCTTACGGCTTTTTTAAATGATTCTAAATTAATAGGCTTTGTAACAGTAACTATATATTCTTTTTCATGCCCTTTAGATGGATGATTAATATTATTCAACCAATCACCATCATTACTTAAAAGCATCAATCCTTCAGACTCTTTATCAAGCCTTCCACTGTATTTAAGTGATTTATCGTTAAGAATGTCATAAATAGTTTTTGATTTTCCTTGAGTTTTTGTAGAACAGATATAACCAATTGGTTTATAAAATTTAAAATATTTGTAAACAACCTTAGTGGACAAAATTTTGTTTTGATACTTGATTACATCTGTTGTCATAATATCCTGCCCCACCATTGCTAATTTATTATTAACGGTAATTTTTTTTGATTTAATCAATTCATCAGCATTTCTTCTAGAGATTTCTAAATGAAGTGCTAAATATTTGTTTATTCTCAATTATTCTTCTTCAGACGGCGATGAAAAATATTCACCTATGGTAGGTAAGTCTTTTATACTTTCAAAACCTGTTTTCTCTAAAAACTCATCTGTAGTCGAATATAAAATTGGATTTCCAGGAACATCCAGCTCTCCTGATTTATAAACAAGTCCTCTGGATTCTAGGGTTTTAATTGATGATTCAGATTCCACTCCCCTAATCTCAGAAACTTTTAACTTTGTAACAGGTTGTTCATATGCAATTATTGCAAGGGTTTCTAAAGCTGGTGTTGATAACCCCTTAAGAACAGATGGAGGTTTTACTGAATCTAAATATTTAGGAATATCATTAACAGTGACTAAATCAGATTTCATTGAATCAAATCGTACATAAAATCCGAATTCGAGATTTGATAAATCATTGTTAATCTCCTCAAACAATTTAAATAATTTGCTTTCATCTATCTCGAGTAATTCTTCAAAATAAGAGTTTTGTACAGGTCCATCACTAACCAACAGGGTCGCAGTTATAATTTTTTTATTCTTCATAATTTTTTTCAATCCTAATAAGTTCATTATTGTTAACTTGCTCTGCTTTAACAAATCCCCAACGAATTGCCTCAAGTAAAGCTAGAAAAATTGCTACTGCTTGTTCAGAGGTTTCAACCTCAGAGGCAAGCTCTTCAAAAGATGTATTTAATCTTTTGTCTACACTAGAAAGCAATGAATTGATTGCTTCATCTATATCAGGTAAATCGTATTCAATATGATCAAAACCTTT
>Ga0163111_10001419_pt1 | contig 14827 bp, 7 predicted proteins | sample CRUFie1St18metaG_FD_109645 | JGI IMG/M metagenome (GOLD analysis project Ga0163111, IMG submission 109645) | Marine microbial communities from the Costa Rica Dome - CRUD Field 142mm St18 metaG | ecosystem: Environmental > Aquatic > Marine > Oceanic > Photic zone | place: Costa Rica: the Eastern...
ATAGATTATTGGTGACATGGATATTCATAGCGGTTGGACAAGCAATCTTCTTGTTAACTTGGGTACTGTCAATCTCAAAATTCAATTCACTTAGGAACTTAAAGTTCGACTTGAATCCAGATCAACGCCGAGAGGGTGCTATTATGAGCGGTGGTGGAAATTGGATGTTTGATCTAGTGGAAGAATCTGCTCAAAATAATGACATTGATTCACTAATTCGATTCCAAAACCGTTCAGTTGGAGAAGATGAAGCAATTGTCCGGTTAGCAAAAAGTCGTGCTAGAATGGTTGAAATGGCACTTCGTGGGTTATGGCCAACTGCTATTGAGGAAGCAAAAAAGGTCTTAGCGCAATCGGGTGGTGATGATGACGAAGCAAGGATGATTATTGCTTCAGGTCATATTGCATGCCGTAGGCTAGATGCTGCAAGGGAAGCACTGCACAATTTACAACAACCTGAAGGATATGATGAGCCAGAACTACTAGCATTCATTTGTGAATGGTTCGATCCATACAATGGTTCTGTTGATGAAGATGATTTGTGGGATTGGGAAAACAATCCTTGCATTGACCATCTAAATGATTTGATGAGAATGTTACGTGCATGGAGTCCTCAACCAGTCGATGGAATTCTACATAAAGACAAGATTTCGATTTCAGCAAGGTTATCTCATGTTGCACTCCTACGTGCGCAAAACTTGCACAAGGAAGCACTTGACATCTCACTTAGGTTGGTTAGAGAGAATCCACTAATGGCACTTCCTAGAATCGCAGCGTCTCTTTGTTTAGTCGACAAAGGTGAGTGGCACAGTGCATTGAGTGTACTGACCGAATTAGAAGAAACAGACCCTCACGACCCTCGGGTTAAGGCGCTAGCGAACATTTTGGGAAGACCAAAGTCAGATGATCAAGGTGATATTATGGAAGTGGCTTTGACTCAAAAAACCACTAAAGGGTCACGAAGATGGGTCGATGACGCCCCAGTTAATCCAGTTGCAGCATTGATGGTCAAAGGCGGAGTTGATGAGGCATTGAATGCCAACGTATTCATTGCTGCAGCTGGAGCTGTAGAGAGGAAAATGACTCCAAGATTCACTTCTGGTATAATTTCTAAGATCTTCCATTGGGGAGTACTGACTCCAATTTGGCTAATGTTGGGTATTTACGCGACTGGTGAATTAGGGATGTTACAGGGTATTGCAATTTCATTTGGATTAGTATTCTTCCATCAAAGTGCTAGAAGATTTAGTCGACAGCAAATGAAAGTAATCAGGCATAGGGACCAAAAAGCAATGGTTGCATATGCGAAGAGAGTCAAAAGACATAAGATAAATCTTCAGAGATCAGAGTTACCAGTTGGAACTCATCTCCTTCTTTCAGGCATGTTGTTGACAGTAAATGGCGTCGTTTACGATGTCGGTTTCCCTGGCTGGATGACTGACCTAATCTCAAGAGAAAGCGAAAGGTCAGTCCGCCCGAAATTAACCCGAAGAGCCAATTCAATGAAGCGTGAAAAGGATGCTAGGACCGGCAACTTATCTCCAGGGTGGTGGATGAAGCGACCTAAGGAGCAAGGTTCTGACATACCCGCTATGGAAAGATTGGTCGGCCCCGTGGCGTACAGAGGAAGAAGTCAACAAATTCAAAGGAAATCAGGACGTTCAGGAAAACCATTGGGCCGTTCACGAAACCCACGGGGAATAATGTCCTCAGATTTAGGGCGTCGTGGAATTCCTCACAATACAATTCGGTCTGAGCGCCAGTCTCGTGCAACTCGGTCTGGCGGTCCAAGACGTCCAAGTTGATTTTCTCCTAGCCTGTTTAGATTCCAAAGGGTCAAAGGCCGTATAGTCAAGGAATAAGCATGGCTGAGGCTAGAGGCGGATGGCAACCAAGCGATGAAAATGTGAACCACGCGCAAACTGTTCTAGATGCGGTTACCAACAGCGGAAACTTGTATCGTGAAGGGCTTGGCATGATTGCTAGTGAAAACATAGTTTCTCCGATGGTTCAAAAGATTGTCACAAGCGATTTACATGGAAGGTATGCCGAAGGATTACCAAACAAACGCTACTACCAAGGATGCGGGGATTTTGATACAATTGAAGCATTGGGAATTAATTTGGCCAAGAAGTTGTTTAATGTGCCATTTGCGAATATCCAATCCACAAGCGGAACCGTCTCAAATATTGCTGCACTAAAGGCACTTGCCAAACCAGGTGATTCTATTACAGCTGTATCTACCGCAGATGGAGGGCATATTTCTCACGCTAGAATGGGGGCAGTTGGGCTACGTGATCTCAATCTGTCAACATACCCGTGGAATGAAGAGAGAATGGAACCAGATATCGATGCCTCTGCAAATTTGATTAGGGAAACTGCACCATCTATCGCACTCTTTGGTCAATCAGTATTTTTGTTTCCTACTCCACTCAGGGAATTGGCAGATGCAGCCCATGAAGTTGGATCCACTGTGATGTATGATGGGGCCCATGTCCTCGGGTTAATCGCAGGTGGGTGCTTCCAAGACCCACTACACGAGGGTGCTGATGTGATGACTGGTTCATCTCACAAAACATTCCCTGGTCCTCAGGGAGGTTTCATTCTGTCATCATCAGAAGATGAAAAGTTTCAGAGAAGGCTGAATAATGCAGTTTTTCCTGGGACATGCTCTTCATACCACTTGCATCATGTGGCCGGTAAGGTTGTGGCACTTTCTGAATTCATTGAATATGGTGAGGAACTCTCCAAAAACACTGTTGCTAACGCAAAAGCATTCGGTGCAGCATTAGCAGCAGAAGGATTTGATGTACTTGCAGAATCCAGAGGATATACTGCATCTCATCAAGTTCTAACCAGGCATGGTGGCCTTGATTCTGGCGCTGGTGCAAAGGCAGCTGATCTTCTAGAAAAGGCTGGAATAATTACCAACATGAATATGCTACCAGGTGATACAAAAGCAATGTCTCCGTCTGGATTAAGGTTAGGTGTTCAAGAGTTGACAAGAGTGGGGATGGGTACTGATGAAATGACGGATGTAGCTAGATTTTATTCGAGAGTTTTACTAGAAAATGAAGACCCATCTCATGTTAAACGAGATGTTCGTCAATTCAAATCTGATTATCACATCATTAGGTATTGCTTCAATGAAGACAATGCAAGTGGTTACCCAATGTGATCTCATGCCGCTAATAGATGAATCTGAGAGCATCCTTGATGGGGATTTGATGACTCAAGTTGCGGGAGAATTTACGATACGAAACGGTTTAATTATCGATTCTTATGGCAATTGTTGGTATCGCTGGAGAGCAGATGGTTTGGATTCTTGGTGGAGGATGTTTGAAGAAACAATCGATGTTCCAATGGGGCGTAAACTTGTGAATTCAGCATGTGATGAGGAAGAGAATCTATTGAATTCTAATGAATTAGATTTCACTGGTTTTTTCAGAAAGAAAAAATCCTTTAATGCACTCAAAAGGCGTTGGTGGTTACATGGTTGGGGTAATCCTAATTTGTCACCTCTCGGTTTTGATAGCATTGGTCTCACTCCGCTATTTGCGGGTATGATGCAGGCAGATGTTGAAAGAATAAAATCTAGGAGATATCGAATGTTATGGGAAGAGAAGTCGAATGAAACGACCATTCTTACATTGGAAGAAAGTAATTTACCTTTAACAGCTTCAAAACCGTCTACTTCACCAGTAGCAAAAGGAGAACCATATATGTTAGAAATTGAGAAGGGTTGGAAAATCGACGGGCTTAGCCACTTTCTTTTGCCAGCTGGTTTATTCGTGAGGTTGCAAGAATCCTGTGCAGGTCTAACTGCAAACATTAGTGATGATGAACGTACTTCATGGCCAGATCTTGGAGATGGGTTTTTGTCACTTGCTATTGCGACCAAGAAATTGTTCATTGCTGGTGAAGAGTTATTTTTAGCAGCAGATGACAGAGGTTGGATAGAAAGTTGTGAGGCATTCTTTGGAAGTCGAGGTATGTCAACTCCAATATCCGTAAAATCATTGGATTCTAATGGTGGAATCGAATTGAAATATTCTGAGGTACCATGCTTGGCAATTACTGTTGGAAACATTGCAGGGGCTTGGGTTAGATGTGAAGGTAGGCCGGTAAAAGTTGAACTTAGAATGGATGATGAATTTAGCTACATCTCTCTTCAAAGTAGGTATGAATTATCTTAATTTGGAACCAATAATTTCTGATATAGGTCAAATCATTCACCGTGAAGGTTTATTTGTAGAACAGTAGTGGACATAGATGCGTAGTCGAAGGAGTTTATCAAAATGTCAATGTCACATAATCAAATGGCTTACGTAGCAATAGTCTCAACCATGATTTTCGGTTCCTTGTTTGTTGGAGCATCAGGTTTCTTCCAAACTAGTGAAGGTGCTGGTGATTTCGACCCAGCAGCTGAGGATGATTTAATCGGCGATGGTTCCAATACCGGTCAATCAAAAGACAGTGATGGAGATGGACTACCCGATGCTGTTGAAGCACAGTACGGAACAGACCCATTCGACCGGGATACAGATAAAGACACTATGGAAGATGGATGGGAAATTGCGAACGGATTGAATCCATTGGATAATGGTGAATCTGATGACGCAGATAATGATCCTAGTGAGGCCAATTCAGATGGCGCAGAAGAGCAAGAAGAAGAAGACTCTTGGCCTGACCCTGATGACGGTCCTAAAGGAGACCCTGATAGAGATGGTTTGATTAATTCGGTAGAGGTTGAAGTGGGCACAAATCCAAGACTTGCAGATACAGATGGTGATGGACTGAACGACAAGTGGGAAGTAACCTACATGCAAGAAAGATTCCATCCTGCAGGCAATTACACTCTATTCGACCCTCTTTCAGGTAACTGGGGTTGTGTTGAACTGACTGACGCAATGATAGATACTCTTGAAGATCACTTCGACGGAAAGAATGGAATTGCGGATTGGGATGATCTTGCGAATGCTGCAGGAGAACATTCTTGCGACCAAGTTTTAGACTCAGATAGTGACCAACTGTTCAACTTAGAAGAAGAAGAATATGGTACAGACCCAACGAAGCCAGATTCCGATGGCGACCTACTAACCGACATCCAAGAAATCTCAAATTCCACCATCATGGTCATGATGGCAACAGGACAGAATTGCGGAAACGATCTTCTTGACCCAGTCCTTAGGGACGCACCCTTTGCAGCAGATGCCCTTGAACATGGTCTTGCTTGGTTCAAAGAGGACATGGATGGAGATGGCCAATTAAACGGACCATCTGATTGGGATACCGATGGAGATGGAATGCCAGATGGTTTCGAATTTTGTTTTTCTAATGTGTTAGAACACCCTATCGCAGGTACTATGATGGCTTCTAACCAACTTCTAGACCCTGCTAACAACTCTGATGGATATGGTGATTGGGATGAAGACGGAATGAACAATATCGAGGAGTATCAGGTTGCATTGATATTTGGCGATGAAAAATTCACCTCGCCATGGCACGCAGATACTGATGAAGACGGCATGCCAGATGGCTGGGAGGCAACCAATGGACTAGATCCAAGAGATGGTTCTAACGGTGATATAGATTCTGATAGAGACGGATATGATGCTGACGGTGACGGTGCAGTTACTTTCGATCAACTAGAGAATACTGCTTTAGTCGTTGGAATCGATGTTGAATTGGATGATTGGGTAAGTGTTAACGAAACAGTCGCAAGAGCCAGAGTAACTTTGTCTGGTGGTAATCAACAGGTTATACCACTTGTAGCTCCTGTTGAAGGATATGTATATTCAATCAATGTGGAAGTAGGTGACACGATTGAGAGTCGACTTGATGTATGGATTGAAATCGTAGAAATCGATGAGATGTTTACTAATCTGATGGAATACAATGCAAGAGATTCTGATGGTGATGGGATCATTGATGGTCGCTCTACAGACCCTCTGAATCCTGATACTGATGGTGATGGACTAAAGGATGGAATCGAAGTTATCGGTTGGAATATACTGGTTGTAAACCGAGGTGTTCAGAACGTTAGGGTAACATCTGATCCGGGTCTTTGGGATACAGATGAAGATGGCTTATCTGACTACAAAGAATTCTACGAGGTTTGTGGTTCAGGTTCTAACGCTTCAAATGCTGATACTGACGGTGATGGCTTAGGTGATCAAGCCGAAGCATTGAATGGATTCTCGTGGTATGGTGAAGAATACTTCACTAACCCTTGTATGTATGATACTGACAATGATGGATTAGAAGACGGTGAAGAAGTTATACTGGGACAGGATAACTTCCTAACACACGCAAACAATTCAGATACAGATGATGATGGTTTGATTGATGGCAATGAGGTTCTATTCGTACCTCGTCCTTTCCAAAATCCAACAAACCCACTAATTAACGATACAGATGCTGATGGAATGTTAGATGGCTGGGAGATGCAAGTTGAATCAGTTGAAGACAATTCAAAGTCTCACTCATTGTGGGTTGCAACCGATTTGTGGCTACCACCTGGTTGTGATTCTATGAACGAATGTGGCCTAGAAGACGGTGGATATGTTTGGAAGAACTGGCTTGGAGGATTCATATTAGAGAAGAAGTACGAAGTTTATGAAATGAACATGACGAATTTCATAGTTCCTTCAAACCCACTTTGTAATGGCTGTAACGGGCGTTGGGCACTAGATCCATCTCTTGGTTCTCTCAAGGATGATACTTACGATATTGATAATGACACATTGTCTAATGGTGCTGAAGCACCAGATAGATGGGATACTAACCCAGTCGATGATGACACTGACGGCGATATGCTGCCAGATGGTTGGGAAGTAAGGTATTCAGAAGAGGCTCTAATCATCGGCTTGGTTGACAATTCAACATACAGTGCCTATGGAGCTCGTGGTGTTATGGACCCTGCATTGAAAGATTCAGATGGTAATGGAATAGACGATGGTATGGAAGATCCAGACAATGACGGTTTGAACAGAAGTGGCTTAATCGCTAAGTACTGTCCTTCATATGAAGATCCGCAATCGAGCAATTGCCACATAAATCCAGATACGCCAGATGGAAAGTTGTTCTATGACAATCTTGAGAATTACACAAGTTTCGAAGAATACGTCAATGGTACCAACCCTATTCGTAACGACACAGATGGTGATGACTGGGACGATGGCCCAGAAGTATACTATCAAGACCATGATAATGATGGAATGGCAAGTGGTTGGGAGTATTACTTCAACTTCGATCCATTCGATGATGCTGATCGAATGGTTGATACAGATGGTGATGGATTTGTCAATTATTGTGAATACAAGTGGGATACTAACCCAAGAGACATCAATAGCTTCCCTGGCCAAGGCCAATTGTGTAATCCATTTGAGGAGTAGTAAATGCAACAACATACGAAGTCATGTTTGATCATAACTTCACTATTGTTGATGCTTGTTCCTATATCTAGTGGTGATTCATCTCAAACAGATGAACTCGATTTGTTAACTAGCCAAACCACAGATGGCATATGGATTAATGAAACCCTCTCAATAAATGGTTCAACAACTCTTAATCCTCAAAATGCGGATTGGGTTCTTTATGACGTCACTGATCCTTACGTCGAATGGCCAATCTTACGTAGTGGCGACTTTTTCACCACTGTTACTCCAGTTGATGAAGGAATATGGATCTGGACACTTTTAGTTGATGTTCAAGGTCTGAACTGCACTTGTTGGTTAGAAATTGGTCAACCTAACGGGCTTGGAAAGGAATTTCTTAATCGAATAATTTTCATTGGAGAAGGTCCGCATAATCCAGTTATATCCCCACTTCATGAAAATACAATTATTGTCGATGAGCCGGTCGAAATTTCTACTCGAGCGGTTTTATCGGATTCTGAAGCTACTGATTCAGAAATAATTCTAAGTTGGTGCTATGCTCCTAATGGGGCGTGTGACGGGGTTACTAATTCTCGTCAAATTGATGTTGTGTGGGACGATAATGTTGGAAGTTTTTCTATAAATGCAACTGAGTTAGATTTGGTAGACGGGGTTTGGAAATTCAATTATTCCCTTCAAGATATTTATCTCAAAGTTTCACCTGAAGTGACATTGACAGTATATGTCGACCACACTGCGCCAAATGCTGTTCTGATTAGTCCACAGGTCGCATTTGAGGGTGAGGAACTAATTATTGATGGAAGTGGTTCAACTGATGGTGTTTGGAATAACAATCTTCAGTATGTGTGGTACATAACAAAACCTAACGGTGCAATTTACGTTCCATCAACTTCTGGGAATGAAGGTGTTCTAAACATTGCTTTGAATGATTCAGGAATGCATACGATTAGATTAGACGTTATTGATTGGGTTGGCCGCATAGATTCTAGCAATGCAACAGTGCAAATAGATAATCTAAATCCCGAAATCAACTTCGGTATATCGGGGATGGATGTTAGCAACCCCAAAACCTGGCAATTTGTGGAGGGCGAAAATATTTCTTTGCATCCAACAGTCTTAGACTCCGGTGACGACTCAAATTCTCTATTGTATTCATGGTATGTCGACGGTGAATTTGTATCTGAATCAACCACATATTCAATCAGGGAGCTTGACCCTGGCGTTTATGATATTGTTTTAATTGTCTTAGATGATGATGGAGCAAATGCTACACATGAAATCGAAATAACGGTCAAATCAGAAAATGAATCTGAACCTAAATCCCGAAACATTGGGGCCGTAGTCGTCCTATTTGGAATAATTGCGTTTAGCATAGTGATTTTCCGTAGGATGCGAACAACCGATAATGAATCCACTTCTCTGCCCAAATGGAAACAAACATCTTCCAATGAAAAATCTGAAACCGATTCATCTGACAACGAAGAGAGAAGATTGTGGGATTAGATGGTCCTAAACAAGGCAATAACTGAATAATCGTTCGCTTTGGCTAGAAGTATGTGGGAAGATTCTCTTGAGGCAGTTGGACCTGAACCTGCCAAAATCAGTAACGAGGAATTCAAATCCCGTCAGGAACGTTTGTTCTCGCAACTTAGGCCTAACGATCTAGTAATTATTACAGCACCACATGAGTCGATTCGTTCTAATGATGTGCATTACCCTTACAGAACTAGCAGTGACATGTTGTATCTATGTGGGTGGGAAGACCCTGAAGCCGTATTCTGTGCTTTCAATGACGGAGATAAGTGGGAAACTACGCTATTTGTTCAACCAAAGGATATTCTTCAAGAAATATGGGAAGGTCGTAGACCTGGTACCGAAGGAGCATCAAAAGATTGGCCTGTTGATGAGGCAGTGTCACATTGTGATTTAGATGAAGTCCTTTCTTCAATGCTAGTCAAATGTTCTCGTGTTCTCGTGAAATTAGGAATTGACAAGGATGTTGATAGATTAGTCGACAATGAAATCAAGTCGACTTCCAGAGAGAGACAGAAGTATGGTTTAGGCCCAGTTAGCATCATTGATCCTTCCCGTATGGTTAACGAACTAAGATTGCGTAAATCAGATACTGAAATTGACTTAATGCGATATTCAGCAAAGATTGCTGCACAAGCACATATTCAAGCTATGGCTCATACTAAACCAGGAGTTGGTGAGTGGCAACTCGAAGGTATAATCGAAGGACTGTTCAAGTATTGTAAAACCTCAGGGATTGCTTATCCTTGTATCATCGGCAGTGGTGAGAATGCAACGATATTACACTACACAGTAAATGATGACACCTGTGATGATGGCGAAGTGATATTGATTGATGCAGGCTGTGAATACAAGGGATATGCATCAGACATTACACGTTCTTGGCCTGTAAGCGGTAAATTTACTGAGGCACAGGCCGAAATTTATCAAATTGTTTTGGATGCACAATTAGCAGCAATAGATCAATGTCGAGTTGGAAATTCCTATGATTCGCCACATAAAGCGGCTCGTGAAGTTCTCGCAGAGGGTCTGATTGGTTTGGGAGTAATAAATCAATCAATAGACGAAGCTTTAGGCCCAAATGGCGACCTAAATAAGTGGTATATGCATAATACAGGTCATTGGTTAGGAATTGATGTGCACGATGTAGGCGTTTACCGCCCCGATGATGAACCTAGATTATTCGAAGAAGGAATGGTAATCACAGTAGAACCAGGTTTGTATTTTGGCGCTTGGAGGCCAGATGTTGAATGCCCACAGCGTTATGCAAACTTAGGCATTCGAATTGAAGACGATGTCCTAATTACAGTCGATGGTCCAGATGTTCTATCTGGGGACTGCCCAAAAACAATCGCTAATATTGAAGCATTAGTTGGTTCGGCTTGAGTGATTAGCATGTCTTGGAGTGAAATCCTTGAGACTCATATGAGAGATAGTTCTAGACTAACTCCTGAAGAGGCCGTTATCATTTACAGAGACGCGCCTCTCCATGAATTAAGGAGAGCCGCCAATCAGCGTAGAATTCAGGTCAATGGGCATAAGCAAGTTACTTATTTGATAGATCGGAATATAAATTACACAAACGTTTGCACAATCAACTGTCAATTTTGTTCATTTTACAGGCCACCTGGTCATGATGAAAACTATACTCAAACTCTTGATGAAATCAGCAACAGAGTCAAGGAACTTGAAAACATAGATGGTACAAGAATACTGATGCAGGGAGGAGTAAATCCTGCTTTAGGAATTGATTACTACACAAATTTGCTGAAATCTCTTCGCAAACTACATCCAAATATAGATTTAGATTGCTTCTCACCAATTGAAATCGAAGGTATTGCAGAAGTTGCTAATCTCACTACTCTAGAGGTTTTGACACATCTCAAGGATGCAGGAATGCATGGTTTGCCTGGTGGGGGCGCAGAGATGTTGGTCGAATCTGTACGTACTGATGTGTCTCCAAAGAAAGGTTCACCTGACAATTGGTTAAATGTCATGCAAGAGGCTCAATCATTAGGATTAATCACAAGTGCAACAAATGTTTTCGGTTTTGGTGAAACAATTGAAAACCGAATAGAGCATATGCGTAGAATAAGAGAACTACAAGATCACAGTATTACTAACTATTCAAATGGTTTCACTTCATTTATCGCTTGGCCAGTACAACTTGAAAATAATACATATGGCAAGAGAAATCGTGGTAGGAATAAATACGAATTGGGAGCAGGTCCAAGTGAATATTTGAGACATGTGGCAATATCTCGATTATTCTTTGACAATATTGAACATATTCAGGCATCATGGCCAACAATGGGATTATCAATTGCACAAATGGCATTACTTGGAGGAGCCGATGATGCAGGATCTACTATGATGGAAGAAAATGTTGTGTCTGCCTCTGGAACTGACAAAATGGAGGCCAGTGAAATTGAGTTACAGAATGCCATTATACGTGCAGGGTTTATTCCAAGAAGAAGAAATTCACGTTACGAGTTGCTTGATACTCCAGAATCAGAAACCAAACTATCTGATTTAGCGGCCCCACCACCAGCTCAGTTCTGATCGTAATATACTAGCCAAATATTGGCACGTATCTCTCTTCCGCCACCATTCGTATCTTGAGGAACGTACTCTTGACCATTGAACAATCCTTTGTACCTTAGATTGTTAGTAGTTGAATTATCTACCCAATCAGTAATGTCGTAAACCCATTGCTTCACATCTTGTCCAGCGCACCATCCCGCTCGACCGAAAGGCCAAGACCCAAATTGATTCGCTACCACTCCATCACCTACTTCTTTCTCACAGCCCTGGCTATCATATACAATTGGGTGCCATTCGTAAGCAGTGTTACCGTTCAGGTAATAGTGATGCTCATGGTCACAGAATTCAGCACAATTTGCTTGATCTTGATTGAATCCATGGCCGGTAATTGTAGCGACAATTTTCACGCTGTGATAATTAGATAAAGTTGTGAAATTGTGCTGACGAACGTATCTTGACTCGTTATTGTATTCGCCAGCAAACTGACCTCCTCCATCGAATATCTTCTCACCACTCATACTGCGTTCGCCTATTTCCCAATCTGAGAATAAAAGTTTCACAGTCATAGTGCCTTTATTTGCACCTTGGTACTTGAAATTACGAACATCGTTTTCTTGTAGCATAAACAGATACGGCGTTATGTCGGTTAGCCATCTACCTTCACGCCCGTAAGTGGTAATCCATCGCATGAATTCTGTACCACACTTACTGGAATTGTCCCTGTCACATATTTTCATGTAAGCCAGATAATCCCACTCGTGACAACCACCATAACTACCGTCAGAATTTTGGTAGCGATTCCTCCTTTCTTCACATGCGTGTTCATGGAAAACTTCGAGTGTGTCATATGTGCTAATGTTGTTTGGCAAACTAATGCTGACATTTTCATATGTTGAAGTGTAACCTCCCTGCCAACCACCACTGTGCCAGACTTCATCTACAACAGTTACAGCGTATACGTTAGGGTCATTTTCTCTGACTTCTGTGTTGTACTCGTAATTGTACATTTGAGCTTCATATGCCCAGTGAGTAATGTCGTTTGTTTGAGATGTCCAAGCATATATTGAACCGATCTCCCTGGCTCTTTGGAATCTATCAATTCCATAATAAAACGAGTTCCAGTTACTGATTAAGTCTCCAATTCCACCACTTGCTGTAGACATATCTTGGTCGATGTAATGTATTCTATCCTGCCATTTAATCTCCTCATCAGCATTCAAAGCATTTTGGACAGCAGTCTTCCTTCCCTGTACATCACTGTTGTATGAGTTATCGAATGAACCGTAGAATAGGTGAGCATTATCAGGTAGTTGACGAATCATTTGTCCCGGATTCTTTGACCAATCAGCGTTATTGCCATTTCCAGAAGAGTCAGTGTATTTGAACAAGAAAATGTAAACATCATTTCCAGTCCATTCATTTCTGAATGACCAAGTGCCATCTAGGGTGGGTAAAGAGAAATGTGCTACGGTATCCATTCGTCCATTCCCATGTCCAGACTCTTTCCAAGAAACAGGTAATTGATACACTGCGCAACCATCCACATCAGGTGTCCATTTTGCCATTGTGTCTGCACAATCATCGACATTTGAGAAAACCCCGTCTCCATCAAGATCTGCACAGCCAACTGAGTTTACGTTATTTCCAGCAGGTGTGCCTTCACACTCGTCTACAGAGTCTGAAATCCCATCATTGTCTGTATCCCTTTGTGTAGCATCACAACCCCTTTCATCGACATCTTGGGCGTTCAATGGTGTTCTTGGACAATCATCCAAAGTGATACCTGTTGCATTAACATCATTTACACCATCGTTATCATCGTCCTCGTCTTCAGTTAAGTCATGACATCCATCACCATCGTAATCTAAATCAGAGTTACTAACCCAATTAGAAAGACCTCTCCAACAATTATCGATTGTATCATTGACAAAATCATTATCATCATCAAAATCTTCTGAATAATCTTGACAACCATCGATGTCCCAGTCTGTGTATGGTTTAGATTCCCAACCTATCTCCCCCTTAGGGCAACTATCCTGATCATCATGTATTCCATCATTATCGTCATCATTATCTTCAGTTGAATCCGCACAACCATCCCTGTCATAGTCGTTATTTGAATCACTGACCCAGCCAATTTCAGATGCACAATCGTCATCAATATCTGGAATCATGTCATTATCGTCATCGATGTCTTCCTCATAATCGTGGCAACCGTCTCCATCACGGTCTGTTAATTCGTTAGGATTCCATCCTTCGTTTTCCCCGTAACCGTTTGGACAGGAGTCTGAATCATCTGGTATTCCGTCGCCGTCAAGATCGTTTCCGGAAGAGAGAATAACGCGAACCAATCTTGAATCAAATGATTCAGTCCAAACTCCACAGACTGCAGTTATGGTTACATTGTAAGATTCCTCAACCACTCCTTGACTTATTGAAAAATAACCGCTGTCTTGTACATCTTGAGTACTAATCCCATCAGTTACAGTGCATGAGCCTGGATTTGAATGAAAAACAGAACCAGTAATTGATAGAGGTGCGGATTGTTCCATTTCGATGATTGGTTCCAATGAAATTACGGTATCTCCTTCATCAGGTGCAGTTACAGAAAATATCAGACCTTTGCTCTCAGTGATAACTTCACCATCCTCCACTGCATCAATAATAAGTCTTAGATTTACAGACCAAGTTCCAGGTTCATCAGGCATTAAAATTATTCTAAATCCATCCTGAGTCTGACTCGAAGAAGCATCCAATGGTCGAATACCAGTGGGCGTAAATATATCACTCTCAAAGTAGTATTTGCTATCTTTTGGTTCAACATTTGCTATGGCTTCAATAATGACAATTTCGCCAACAGCTGGATTATTGCTCATCAATTCAACTGTGAAATTTGCAATAATTTCAACAGGTTTTGTAGCTTCATCTTGAACTTCTGATGCATCATCGGTTCCAATGCAACCGGATAGCAACATAATCATTGTTAAGAATACAGCACTGAGTGTCCTGCGCTCCATGCTCTATGAGACTAGGTAAAGCAAATGAAACCTTCCATCTATAATGTGTCACTTTCTGTTCGTCCATCAGAAATTGAAAGATTTTCGTTAATAATAGAATTCTTGCCGTGAACTATAGTAAGTGGTTCCACCCACAATAATGGTCCTCCTTTTTGCCGATTGATATTCACAATAAGTTCCCAATGAACTCTTACTAGGCCTCCATACAACGTTCCTGGCCATTCACCCTCCGGTTTTTCCAATTCAAAATCACCACCTTCAAGATCAATATCTACCGTTTTACTGGAACTCATGATCCTCATTGGTCTGAGGAATACACCACCTGGGGCATCA
>Ga0163111_10001420_pt1 | contig 14811 bp, 12 predicted proteins | sample CRUFie1St18metaG_FD_109645 | JGI IMG/M metagenome (GOLD analysis project Ga0163111, IMG submission 109645) | Marine microbial communities from the Costa Rica Dome - CRUD Field 142mm St18 metaG | ecosystem: Environmental > Aquatic > Marine > Oceanic > Photic zone | place: Costa Rica: the Eastern...
ACTTCTAAGTTTTTAATTAATGTTTCTGTTCTCTCCTTAAACTCTGCCTGTCTTCTCTCAGAGTCCTCTTTATCAGTTAATATGTCGATTTCATAATTAGTCAATTTAGATGCTAGTCTGACGTTTTGTCCTCTTCTACCTATTGCTTTACTTAAATTTTCTTCTGTTAAAATAATATCAATTCTCTTGTTGTCCTGATCTATAAGGACTCTTTGAATTTCTGCTGGTGATAAAGACTCAGAAATAAGTGTAGGTAAATCCTCTGTCCATTTAATTATATCAATTTTTTCACCATGTAGCTCATTCACTATTGTTTGAACTCTACTTCCTCTCATACCAACGCAAGCTCCTACAGGATCTATGGATGAATCTTGAGAGTGGACACATATTTTTGCTCTACTTCCTGGGTCACGAGCCACGGATTTTATTTCAATTGTTCCTTCATAAATTTCAGGAACTTCTTGAAAAAATAATTTAGCTAAAAATTGCGGGTGAGCTCTTGACAAAAATATTTGGTGCCCTTTTAATTCTTTTTTTACTTCATAACAGTAAGCTTTTACTCTATCACCAGTTTTAAGTATCTCGCGTGGAATAAGTTCATCTTTTTTAATTACTCCCTCGGCTTTTCCTAAATCAACGATAACATTTCCATATTCCAATCTTTTAATAATTCCGCTTAATATTTGATCTTGTTTATCTATAAAATCTTCATATTGTCTGTTTTTTTCTGCTTCCCTTACCCGGGAGCTTATTACTTGTTTAGCGCTTTGTGCTGCGATACGACCGAAGTCTATCTGGGGTAATTCCTCAAATATTTTTTCTCCTACTTTAAGTTCTTTATTATCTGGCTGAATTTTTTTTGCATCGATTAGGGTTATCTCTCTGGCAGGATCTTCAATTTTATCTACGATATTTAAAACTTTTGTAATTTTGATTTCACCACTTTCTCGATCAATATTTACTTCAATATCATTGTCATTTCCAAATTTGGTGAGCGCGGCTCTCTGAATAGCACTTTCCATAGAACCTATGACTAATTCTTTATCAATTGATTTTTCGTTAGCTACAGCTTCAACTATTCTCAAAAGCTCTTGTTTATCTAACCCTCTATTTAACATTTTGTTTCTCCTAAAAAAAAATGGGCTAAAGCCCATTTTGAATTTTTAATAATGTAAGATATATGTAAAAGAAAATTATGGTTTTTTCAAGATTACAGTTTAAATAAGCTTACTTTATCAGTTTTTTCCCAAGAAAATTCACCTTTATTTGTTGGTTTTCTCCCAAAGTGTCCGTAAGCTGATGTTACTTCATAAATTGGGTTATTAAGACCTAACATCTCTCTTATTCCCCGTGGTGATAAGTTAAAATTTTTATTAATAATATCTTTAATTTTTTCATTTTTCTCTTCATCGCCTTCTTCCAATTTTATAAATATTGATAACGGCTTTGATACCCCAATAGCGTAAGCAAGTTGTATTAAGCATTTACTGGAAACTCCTGCTGCAACTACATTCTTAGCTAGATATCGGGCAGCGTAAGCTGCAGATCTATCTACCTTTGTTGGATCTTTACCTGAAAAAGCACCTCCGCCATGCGGTGCAGCTCCTCCATATGTATCAACAATTATTTTTCTTCCAGTTAAGCCCGTGTCTCCATCTGGTCCACCTATTATAAATTGTCCAGTTGGATTAATATATATTTCTTTTGGACTTAACTCTTTTAAATAATTTTCAGGTATTGATTTTTTAATATAAGGAATTATTAAACCTCTTACTTTTTCTTGATTTAAGTCTTTTGAATGTTGAGTTGAAATTACTACAGAGGTAACCTTTACCGGTTTGTTTTTTTCATACAGCATTGTAACTTGACTTTTAGAGTCAGGTTCTATGCCCTGCAATGTACCATTCTTCCTATCTTCAGCCATCGATCTGAGAATTTTATGAGAAAAATATATAGGCGCTGGCATTAAGTCTTCAGTTTCAGTACACGCATAACCAAACATAATTCCTTGATCTCCTGCGCCTTCATCTTTGTTATCTTTAGAGTCAACACCCATTGCTATATCGGTTGATTGCTCATGTAAGTAAACATCTATGTCGGTGTTTTTCCAACTAAATCCTTTTTGATCGTAACCAATGTCTTTAATGCATTCTCTAACTTTATGAGTTAATTCCTCTTTTTCTATTTTTGGCCCTCTAGTCTCACCTGCTAAAACTACTTTATTAGTAGTTGTTAAAGTTTCACACGCCACTCTGGACTCTGAATCTTTTGAGAGATAAGAATCCACTACCATGTCAGAAATTCGATCACATACTTTATCTGGGTGCCCTTCTGATACTGACTCACTTGTGAATAGGTAATTATTTTGTGCCATATTTTTTTTTGTAAAAATAAAAGATAAAAATATATGTAATTAAAAGAACAAAAAATATCAAATCATTTTTATTTTTATTTTTACTTTTAATTAACGGGATATCTAGCTCAATATTACCAACCTCACCTGGATTTAGTTTTTTCACTACTAAACCTTTATTGTCAATTATAGCACTTACACCTTTATTGGCTGATCTAACAAAATAAGTGTCTTGTTCTATTGCTCGATAAATTCCTTTTGCAAAATGCTGATATGGTCCTATTGAGTCTCCAAACCAGCCATCTTCTGAGATATTTATGATAATATTTGTTTCTTTATTAGATTGTTGAATAAATTTTGTAAAAATAACCTCATAACAAATTAAAGGTAAAATGTTTAATTCACCAATAATTAAATTTTTTTGCCTATCACCTTTTAAAAAAGACCCATGCCCTTCTGTTATTTTTTTTAATCCAATCTTATTAAGAAATTTCTCAAAAGGTAAAAACTCTCCGAATGGCACGAGTTTTTGTTTTTTATATTCTCCTATAATTTCAAACTTATTGTTTATAATGATCAAACTATTATAAAGTCCATTCTTTTTTTTATCTAACCTATTTACACCTAACAGAATATAATGTTTATCGCTAAAACTATTTTGCATAGTACTTTTCAAAAACTTTATTTCCTCATAACTATAACCACTAAACACACCCTCTGGCCAAATGAAAAGTGTGAAGTTATCTTTATTAGGAACGCTATACCTTATTAATTTTTTTAGTCTTTCTTTAATTTGTTTTTCCGTAAGATTGTATTCAAGATTAAAATTTGGAGAAACGACTTTTACTTTAGGTTGTTGTTTTTCAATATTATTTTGTTCTGACTTTAAAAAAATCTGATTTTTATTAATTAAAAAGTTTCCATAAATATAAAAAGAACTCATTAGTAATGGTATGAACAGAAAAATTAAAAATTTTTTAGTATTTGAAAAATTTAAAAAAAGAACAGCTGGTAAAAGGAAAATCGTAATAAATATTAGATTTAGTCCAAATAGACCAATTTTATTCAAAATTTGTATGATTTCAGGAGACCAAGAAAAACTATAAACCCACAAATTCCAGGGGAATCCTGTTAAAATTTTGGCTCTCAAATAATCAAAAATAGCTAAACCACCTGAAAAAAAAAATAGTGAATATAAATTTAAATTTAAAAAAGGTCCAATAAGTAAAAATAGAATTGAAAAAAACAAGCTTAAAAATAAGGGTATTAAAACTAAAGCTATAGGAATTAAAAATACAAATTGAGAATCAAAGGTCAATGAATTGATAATCCAATGAATTCCACTGAAATAAAAACCAAATCCAAAAAAAGTGCCAAATATAAAAAAATTCTTTTTGAAAGGTTTTTTTCTATAAGTGACTTTTGATTTTTTTTTAATATAGATTAGCAAATAAAAAACAGAAGGAAGAACAAAAAAATTTATTATCGTAAGATTAAAAGGTTGAAAAGAAAAAACTGTTAATATACCAAGACATAGAGGACAAAAATATAAGACGAAAACTCGATTATTTAAATAATTTGTAACCATTTAATTTAAATATGAAAGGAATTTTTTTTCTAATTTTGCCATTTTGTAAAAATCTTTATTTTTTTTATGTTCATATCCGAACAAATGTATTAGTCCATGAATCCATAGTTTATTAACTTCTATTTTAAAATTGTCTTTATTGTTTTTATTTTTTATTTTATTAAAGTTTATAATAATATCACCTAAGTAAATTTCCTTTTCATTCTTAAGTTTATTTTTGAGTTCTCTTTTATTATAAAAAGGGAAAGATAGAATATCAGTAGATTTATCTTTTTTTCTAAATTTTTTGTTTAATTTTTTTATTTCACTATTTTCGGATAGTAATAATGTACAAAAAATATTTTTTTTTTTATATTTTTTAAATTTTTTATTTAAATCCTCAATACCTTTTTCTATGAAATTGCTTGGGCTTTTTAAATAACGCTGCCAGGGTTTGTGATTGAAAATGATATTAATTTTGATCATCAGTGCTTTTTTTTTGGTAAGCGCTAATAATTTTAGAAACAAGTGGGTGTCTCACGACATCGTTATGATCAAATTCGATTATTTTTATTTCATTTAAATGCTTCAAAATATTTTTTGATTTTATTAACCCCGACTGGGATTTATTAATCAAATCTATTTGCGAAGGGTCGCCATTTACAACTAATTTTGAGTTTTCTCCAATTCTTGTAAGAAACATCTTAATTTGAGTTTCTGTTGCATTTTGAGCCTCATCTAGTATTGCAAAACAATTTTTTAAAGTTCTGCCCCTCATAAATGCTAAAGGGGCTATTTCTATTTCTCCAGACTCTATTTTTTTATCAATTTTATCTGATCCGAATAGTTCGTAGAGTGCATCATACAGTGGTCTTAAATAAGGATCTACTTTTTCTTTCATATCTCCAGGTAAAAAACCAAGTTTTTCACCAGCCTCAACTGCTGGTCTAGATAAGATTACTCTATCAATTTTTTTTTCCATTAACATTGTTACACCAACTGACACTGCTAAAAAACTTTTACCAGTACCTGCTGGTCCTAATGACATAGTAATATCATTTTCCTTTAATGCTTTTATATAATCAGATTGTTTTTCAGACCTTGCAATAACCGACTTTTTTGGAGTCTTAATCAATTGCTTGAATGATTTTACATTCGACTCTTCAAGCTCAATATTTTTTTTCACAGACAACACTATATCCTCTTTCTCAATAATTTTTGTCAAAAAATACTTATTGCTCAAAAATTTTATCGCTTCACAAAAAATCTTGGTGTCTTTTTTACTGCCTTTGCAAGTAATTGAGTTACCTCTGAAAAAATTACTTGTATTAGTCAATTTGGCTAATTCTTTCAAATTTTGATCAAACTGACCTACAATAGACATCAACATCTCATTATCTGTTATTTGCAAATTTACAGTTTCTTCGTCAATTTTTTTGATAATTAAATTTTGATCTAACTTACTAATTTCCGACATACTTATGCTGCAAAGTCTTTTTTATCTTTTTTTTGCATTAATTCTCCAAATAATGTGTTTTGATTGCACCCTGAAATCTTTATCTCTTTAATTTGTCCATTCAAATTTTCTTCAGATTTAACTATCACTGAATTTGAAAATTCATCTCTGCCAAAAAACTCATCTTCTTGTCTAACTCTGTTTTCAAACAATACTAAACACTTTTTATTATATAATTCTTTTCTATATTTCAGTTTTATTTTGTTCGCAACTTCTTGAAATATAATTAATCTTTCTTTTGCAATATCATGATCAACCTCGTTCATTTTAGCAGCAGGTGTCCCAGGTCTTGGGCTAAATAAATATGAGTAAGAATTAATAAATCCTACTTCCTCTAATAGTTTTATTGTTTTTTGAAAATCATCAGCTGTTTCACCTGGATAACCAATTATAAAGTCACTAGAAAATTCTATATGAGAATTTGCTTTTCTTAATCTTTCTACTGTTTCAAGATAACTCTTTACGGTATGTTTTCTATTCATTTCTTGTAAAATTTTATCTGATCCACTTTGGACAGGCAGATGAATAATAGGCATTAACTTATCTATTTCTTTATGAGCTTCGATTAAATCTTGTGTAAAGTCTTTTGGGTGAGAAGTGGTATATCTAATCCTTTTAAGATTTTTAATCTTAGAAAGTTCTCTAATTAAGTTTGAGAGTTTTTTTCCTTCAGAGTTGTAAGCATTTACATTTTGTCCTAATAGAGTTATTTCTCTTGATCCATTATTAACCAGATCTTTAGTTTCTCTCTGGAGCTCATCAAAAGATCTAGAAAATTCTGGTCCTCTTGTATAGGGAACCACACAAAATTTACAAAATTTATCACAACCTTCCTGAATAGTTAAAAAGGATGAAATGTTGCTACTAGAATTTTTAATTAAATTAAACTTATCAAATTTTTCTATTACATCAAAATTTGTAGAGTTTAATCTATCATTACCACTTTCTATTCTAAGTAAAGTTTTATTAAAAAGATGATATGATTGTGGGCCAATAACTGCATCAATATACTTTTCTTTATTAAGTAAAATTTCTCCCTCTGCTTGTGCAACACACCCAGTTACAATCACAATTGGTTTTTTTTTATCTTTAAAACTTTTTTTTACTCTTCCAACATCATGATAGACTTTATCGGTAGCTTTTTCTCTAATGTGACAAGTGTTTAAAACATAGCAGTCTGCATCCTCAAGACTTTCAGATTTTATGTAATTAATTTTTTTTGCTAAATCGTAAATACGGTTGCTATCGTATTCGTTCATTTGACATCCAAAAGTTTTTATAAAGATTTTTTTTTTCAATTTATTTCTTGATCTTTGATCCATAAAGCTCAAGTTTATGGTCTACAAGATTGTAACCTAATTTTTTTGCAATTTTTTTTTGTAATTCCTCGATGTCTTTATCGACGAATTCGACGATTTCACCACTATTGATATCTATCAAATGATTGTGATCATCATTAATCTCATAACGTGCTTTCCCGGCTTTAAAATCGTGTTTTACTAAAATTCCTGCCTCTTCAAAAAGTTTTACAGTTCTATAAACAGTAGCAATACTTATTTTATCGTCAATTGCTGCTACCCTTTTATGAAGTTCATCAACATCTGGATGATCTTTTGATCCATATACCTCCTTGGACTCTGATAGGATTTGGGCAATTACTTTCCTTTGGTCTGTAAGCCTGACTCCTTTTTGTTTACATTTATCTTCAATGATACTCATAAGCTTAATTTATCTTAAATAGATAGGCTGAATCAATTTTTTTTCTACTAATTTTTTGTTAAATAATTTCTCAATATTTTCTAGGTTAAATGCCTTCAAATCTGAATTTTTAAAGCCAAAAAGCTTGATTTTTTTTGAAATTTCAAGGCCTTTAGCTATAGATAGTGATACTCTCAGAGTAGAAAAGCTTCCTGGACCTTGGTTTACTAAGATACTAAAATTATCATTTAATTTTACATCATGATTTTTTAGAAAGCTTAATATTTCAGAAACAAGTTGTTCATTAATATTAGTTTCATGTTCGAGTTTATGAACAAAAAAATCTTTATTTATTCTTAAACCTAATTTATCATCTTTGCCAATGCAGTTTATTATTAAAAAATCATTAATCATTATAATATTTATTATAGCTTTTATAGCTGATCAATCAAAGTTATATGCTCAAGATAAGTTAGAATTTGATGATTTTGGTCTTGTTTCAATTATGTACCACAGATTTAACGAGAGCAAGTATCCCTCAACAAATATTCAGTTAGATGTTTTTAAAAAACAACTAAAAATTATAGAAGATGAAGGTATAGAGTTTATAAAGCCAAAAGATTTTAAAAAATCATTATCAGAAAAAAAAGAAAAAAGAAAAATTTTATTAACTATAGATGATGGTTTAACATCATTTTATGAAAACGCTTGGCCTATTTTAAAAGAAAGAAAAATACCGTTCATATTATTTGTTAATACAAGAGAAGTTGGTGCATTTAATTATATGAACTGGGATCAAATCCGTGAGTTATACAAATCAGAAATAGTTGAAATAGGAAATCACAGTCATTCTCACGAATACTTGGTGGAAGAAAGCGCAGAAGTAATCAGGGAAGATATATTAAAATCAATAAAAATATTTAATGATGAACTTGGAAAAAATTCTGATTTCTTTTCCTACCCGTTCGGAGAGTATAGTTTAAAATTTAAGAAAATTATTAAAGATTTAGGATTTAAGTACGCCTTTGGACAACATTCAGGTGTAATAGATGAAACAAAAGATTTATGGGAACTACCAAGATTTCCAATTAATGAAAAATATGGTGAGCTTGTAAGATTTAAGACGTTAATGAAAACTCTTCCCTTTAAGTTTAAAAGAACTTTACCTTTAGATAAATATTTGATCAAGTCAAATAACCCTCCTGATGTAAAAATAGAATTTTACGAAAATATTAATAACCTAAAACTAATAAATTGTTTTTCAAATGAAGGTAATAAGTGGAGAAATTCAAAAATCTCTTTTCTAAAAGAAAATGTATTAGAAATTAAAATTGACGAAAAATTTATTGGTGAAAGAGGAAGAATAAACTGCTCTTTACAAGAAAAAAACGGTTTTTGGAGATGGCTTGGTATCCAATTTGTAATTGCTGATGGATAAGTTTATGAACTGACTTCTATTACTTTTTTGGATTTTGTAAGGGTTACTGGTTCAAAGTCTGCTAGTTTATTTTCTAAAATTATTTGAGCAATAATTTTTGTATATTCTTTACCAGTTTCAGCATAATTATCTAAAGTTTCAGTCAGCTTAAGACCTTCAATTCTTCTGTTTTTATTTCTAAATTCATACCTTTTATTTCTTAATTTTACGTAACTTTTATGAGTGTTTAAATTATTTATATAAGATTTTACCGAGGCTCTTAATATTGGAAACTTTAAAATTTTATGTGTTTTACTTTTATCTTTAAACAGAGGTTCAATACCATTTCCTGTCCAAGTCCACTGGCCAAACATCGCATTACCCTCCAAAGCAAATCGAGATGTTCCCCATCCACTTTCCTTCGCTGCTTGAGCTAATGCAAGAGAAGTAGGTATAATATCCATCCTTTTATCTAGTACATCTAATTTTCCATTTTTGACTTTGTACTCTAAAAGTTTTTGTCTTAACCATTGCTTTTCTTGATCACTAGTCATTTTTTTCTTTGAAATAATTTTTAACTTTTTTTTGTCTTCCAAAATTTTTTCATTTTCAGCTACTATTAGAGGTAAAACAATTTTTATAAAAGTTTCTTTTTTTAATTTTACGCTTTGAAGAGCATCTAGATCTCTTGGGAACTGAGTAAAATAAATCGGCTTTACTTTTTTGTCTCTTCTTACTTTATTCAGATCGTAATTAACATCCTCAAACAAGTTTAAGACTGTTTCTGTTTTCAAATTTAGGTCTGGTAAAATTGATTGCGTTACCTTTTTATCTTTTTTAACCTTAACATCAGGTTTTTTAACTTCCTTTTTTTCTTTGAATTTAGGTTTTTTGATTTCTTTTTTTTCTTCAATTTTAGGTTTTTTTACTTCTTTTTTAACTTTTGTTTCTGACTTTTGAGTATCTATTTTTTTTTGAGAGAAATCGTAATTGTTATAAGTATTAATCCCCGCAAAAATAGCTGATGTAATACCAACAACAACAAAAAAACCAATGATAACGTTTCTTGCACTTTTTTGGTCAATATGCTGATTATAGATTGCATTAAAAACATCTGTGAAAAGGTTGCCAAAAAATTTTCCAACTGTGACTCCAAGTTTAGGCAAGATATTTAAAAAATTTAAACCAGCATTTCCCATGCCTCTCCATAAATTGTTTAAACCGTGACTAAATTTTCTTGATGTATCGTATTTATAATTTTCAACTCTTCGGAAAAATCTATTTTTATCCCTAATTTTCTCTTCTTTATAATCTATTATATTTGTTTTTAATTTTGAGACAGGTTTTACGAAATTCTCTTTAAAAAAATTAGTTTTAAAATCTTTTGGTATTATGATTTTGTTTTTCTTTAAAATTAACTCGATTTGACCAGTAGTTAAGTTTTTTCTTCTTTTAGTATATTCCTGTATTTCTTTAACATTATAGATATATGCTAGTTCTAATAATTTATCTCTGTAACTTAATTTTTTTTTCATAACCTAATTTGCCTCTACAGAATTTACTTCGGAAACATAATGTTTCAAAAGATTTTGAACTCCTTGTTTAAGAGTCATTAAAGAACTTGGGCAACCTGAACAGCTTCCTTGTAATTCAACTTTAACAATACCATTTTCAAAAGATTTGAATTTTATATCACCCCCATCTCTTGCTACTGCTGGCCTTATTTTAGTATCTAAAACTTCAATAATTTTTTGAACTGTCTCACTATTTTCTTTGCTGGATTCATTATGTTTTTTGATTTCCTTTAGTATCGGACCATTATTTTTTTCAAAATAATGGTTTATGTGTGAAATAATCATTGGTTTTAATTCATCCCATGACACTTTTTCCTCTTTTTTAACAGATATAAAATTTTTTGCTAAAAGCACTAATTCCACTCCTTTAAAATTTAAAAGTTCTTTTATAAAATTATTTGACAGATCGTTAGCATTATCCTTTTGAAATTCCTCAGTTCCTATAGCCGAAATTGTCTTCTCTGAAAGAAATTTTAAAGAGTTTGGATTTGGTGTAGATTCAGTTTGTATCATGGGAAATTTATATTATATCAGTCCCACTTTTTCACGTATATTTTTTAGGTTTTCCTCAGCAATAATATTGGCTTTTTCCTTGCCTTTTTTCAAAATCTGCTCCAAGTGCGACTTATCTATCAAAAGTCTCTTAATTTCTTCCCCAACAGGTGTGATCTCGCTTATTAATAGTTCTGCTAACTTAGTTTTTAAAAATGAATATTCTTTTCCAGACATCTCTAATAGAACTTTTTCTAAACTATTTTTTGAAATTTCGGAATAAATATTGATTAGATTTAATGCTTCTGGTTTTTTTTCTAAATCTTTTAAATTATCTGGTATTTGTGCTGAGTCAGACTTAGCCTTTTTTATTTTTTTTATAATTTCATCTGCGCTATCTTTAAGATTAATTCTAGAATAGTCAGACTCCTCTGATTTACTCATCTTTTTTGTTCCATCTCTTAAGCTCATGATTCTTGAAACATTTTTTGGTATAAGAGGCTCTGGCAAAGGAAAAAAATTTTTACAATTAAAATCATTATTAAATTTCTGAGCAATATCCCTCGATAATTCTAAGTGCTGTTTTTGGTCGGCTCCAACAGGAACATGAGTAGCTTTATAAAGCAGAATATCTGCAGCCATCAAGTTAGGATAAATGTATAAGCCTACGCTAGCTTTTTCTTTATCAGAACCAGCTTTGTCTTTGAATTGTGTCATTCTATTTAACCATCCCACTCTGGAAACGCAATTTAAGACCCATGCTAATTCTGCGTGGCCTGATACTGATGATTGATTGAATATAATGCTTTTATCTGGATTAAGACCAGAAGCAATAAAACTTGCTACTGTTTCTAAAACATTATTCTTTAACTCTTCAGGCTTTTGAAAAACAGTTATTGCATGTAAGTCAACAACACAATAAATACACTCCATTTCTTGTTGAAGAGAAACAAAATTTTTTAAGGCACCGAGATAATTTCCTAAATGCAAATTTCCAGTCGGCTGAACTCCGGAAAATACTAATTTTTTTTTACTCATTTAATTTGCAGTATAGTTTTTAATTTTTAATAAACCTAATATGTAACAAGACACTGAATATACAATTCCCACAAATCCTACAATAATTAATAAATATACAGACTTATAGTTGTATGCATATTCAAGAAAATTTGAATATTTATTTAAACTAAATATAAGAACTGTTGACATAATAATTGTTGATATGAGTATTTTTAAAGAATTAAAGTAAAGTTTATTTTGTAACTGTAAAAAGTTATTTTTTAGCAAAAAATATAAAAAGAATAAAACTCCTATCCATGTAGAAATGGAAGTTGCTATTGGAATGATGAGAAATCCTACAGTGCTAAAAAAACTTACACTTAAAATTATGTTTAGAAAAACTATAAATGAGGAGATATAAAATGGTGTTTTTGTGTCATCTCTCGCGAAAAAAAAATTTGCTAAAACTTTTACTAACGAAAATGCTACTACACCATATCCAAAAAACATTAAGGCATTGGAAGTTAATTTAACATCTTTTTGCGTGAAAGTGCCATAACCAAACAATCCATTGACTATTTCCTCAGACGCAATTATTAATCCCAAACTTGCAGGTACCGAAAACAATAAAGACAATTGTATAGATTTGTTTTGAATATTCGAAACCTTTGAAAAGTTTTTCATTTTAAATGCCTTTGAAAGAACTGGTAAAGAAACAGTTCCTACAGCTATTCCGGCGATTGCTAAATTTATTTGATAAACTCTATCTGCGTAATATAAATATGAAACTGCACCTGACTGGAAAGAAGCTATAATGGTACCTACTAGGATATTAATCTGTGTTACACCTGATGAAAAAATACTCGGCAATAATTTTTTAAAAAAAAATTTAACTTTTTTTGTAATTTTAAAACTGAATTTAATATTTGGCTTATAAAATTTGAAAGTAAAATAAATTAAAAAAATTAGTTGAAGTATTCCAGCTATAGTTACACCGTAGGAAAGTTGTTTTGCTACATTAAAATCATAATTATAAGAAATTAAAATACTGATTATTAAAACAATGTTTAGAACTATCGGTGCTGCCGCAGCAACAGCAAATTTATTATAAGAATTTAAAATTCCAGAAAAGAAAGAAGATAAACTTACGAATAATAAAAAAGGGAAAGTGATTCTAGTAAACTCAACTGCTAAGTTGAATTTGAAGTCATCCGCAAAAAATCCAGGAGCAATTAAAAAAACTAAATACGGAGTAAAAATCTCAGCTAAAGTTACAATAAAAATCAATACTAAAAGAAGAATGCTTAAAACATTATCAGCAAAAATTTTACCGTTTTTTTTATTGATTAATTTTTCAGTAGTGTAGCTTGGAATAAAAGCTGCGTTAAAAGTTCCTTCAGCAAATAGCCGTCTAAAAGTATTAGGCAGTCTGAAGGCAACAAAAAAAGCATCTGCAAAAATTGAGGCTCCTAAAAAAATAGCAATTAAAATATCTCTTAGATAACCTAGAATCCTACTTATTATTGTAAAAAAACTAAATATTGAAGCTGTAGAAAGAAGGTTCATAGTAAATCTAAATTAGGCCATAAATTTATAGTGAATTTAATTTCTTTATATTACATACTCATATTGATAAATGCCAAAGAAAACAGAAATTGACCATTATTCAGATAAAGAAGCACTTGATTTCCATATAAAGGGAAAGTCAGGCAAAATTGAGATTAATTCGAGCAAACCCTTGATTACAAAAAGAGATCTCTCTTTAGCTTATTCACCTGGGGTTGCAGCCCCTGTTAAAGAGATCGCAAAAAATCCTGACCTAGCATACGATTATACAAGTAAAGGAAACTTAGTTGCCGTGATTAGTAATGGCTCTGCGATTTTAGGATTAGGTAATTTAGGTGCCCTTGCGTCAAAACCTGTAATGGAAGGTAAGTCTGTTTTGTTCAAAAGATTTGCTGACATTGACTCCATTGATATTGAAATAAACAATGATAACACCGACTCAATTATTGAAACAATAAAAAATATTGGTGGAACTTTTGGTGGTATCAACTTAGAGGATATTGCTGCCCCTGACTGTTTTATAATAGAACAAAAATTAAAAGAACTATTGGATATTCCTATTTTTCATGACGATCAACATGGAACTGCAATAATAACAACTGCAGCTTTGATTAACGCGTTGGATATCTCTAAAAAAAAAATTGATAAAGTCAAAATTGTTGTAAATGGTGCGGGAGCTTCAGCACAGGCATGTGCAAATTTGTTTAAAAGTTCAGGTGTAAAAAGTGAAAATATAATTATGTGTGATAGTAAAGGGGTAATTTATAAAGGCCGAAAAAATATTGACCAATTTAAGTCAGCTCATGCAGTAGATACTCAAATGAGAACACTTGAAGAGGCCATTAAAAATGCTGATGTTTTTTTAGGTCTTTCTGCTAAGGACGTTGTTACAAAAGAGATGGTAAAATCAATGGCTAAAAATCCAATAATTTTTGCGTGCGCAAATCCAGATCCCGAAATTAAACCGGAATTAATACAAGAAGTAAGATCTGATGCGATTATAGCAACAGGGAGATCTGATTATCCTAATCAAGTGAATAATCTAATTGGTTTTCCTTATATCTTCAGAGGTGCTCTAGACGTACGAGCTAAAGAAATTAATGAAGAAATGAAAGTTGCTGCCTCTAAAGCAATCGCTCTTTTAGCACGTGAGAACGTTCCTGACGAAGTCGTTTCTGCCTATGGGGGAGATAGACCTAGGTATGGAAGGGATTATATTATACCCTCAACTTTTGATCCAAGATTGATAAGTGTAATCCCAGCTGCAGTTGCTGATGCTGCAATGAGAAGTGGTGTTGCTAGAAAAAAAATATCTGATTTAGAAATTTATAAAGATCAACTAACGAACAGGCTTGATCCTACTATGTCATTAATGCAAGGTATTAACGCAAAGGTAAGAAAGAATCCAAAAAGAGTAATTTTTGCTGAAGGCGAGGACGAAAATATGCTTAAAGCTGCAATTGAATTTGGAAGAAATAAATTAGGAACACCTATCTTAATTGGTGCAGAGAAAAGAATAAAAGAGCAATTAAAAAATATAGGATTAGATGAGAACTATAAAATTCAAATTGTTAACTCGACAGATAAAGAAAAAAGAGAAAAATATGTGAAGCACTTGTATAAAAGGCT
>Ga0163111_10001421_pt1 | contig 14807 bp, 13 predicted proteins | sample CRUFie1St18metaG_FD_109645 | JGI IMG/M metagenome (GOLD analysis project Ga0163111, IMG submission 109645) | Marine microbial communities from the Costa Rica Dome - CRUD Field 142mm St18 metaG | ecosystem: Environmental > Aquatic > Marine > Oceanic > Photic zone | place: Costa Rica: the Eastern...
AACCAAATTTATAGTATTTAAGCATCATATTTATGTTTGTAAATTCTTCGTCAAGCATCGAAGCATTAGAAACATCTCCTGTTTCCCTTTCTTCTCCAGGTCTTAATGTTAATCCTTCTAATGAAGCATATGTTGCATTGTCATAGTTAGACCAATCATCCCAAGCAGCACCTAAATAGAATATGTTGATTTTTGCCTTCTCAAATTTATCAGGACCAGGATAAATATAATGATCACTTTGATAAAGATTTTTTACAGATTGGTCTATCCAGGATCTCCCTCCTGTTCTTAATGTATTCATTTCACGCATTTTATTTCCATCAAATTCATCTGAACCTTCAACATTTTTATCACCTACCTGAAGAGCTGGATTTTCACCCCAGAAAATTGTATTAACCCCCAATTCAATTGCTAATCTTGGAACTGTTGAAAAAAGAGCCATTTCTGTAGACTTACAAACATTTCCAAAATTTATGAATGATTCTAGAGCAAGTTTTGATGCTGTTTTTGGGGCTGGTGTCGCTACAACCAAATCAAAACCTTTTGAAATAAAATTTGAAAGATTCTTTGCTCCTATCTTTGACATTTGTTTTGGAGTGTAGCCGCAACAGACAATTAGAGGCTTCATCTCTAATCTATCCCTAACCCAATGCGCCTGCCTAGTACTATCTTTGCCGCCGCTTACACCAATAACGCAATCATAAGCTCCTTTATTTCTTTGACCCTGTTTGCTTTTTTTAATCTTTTCTCTAAGAATTTTTAATTTTAGCTCATAATTAGCATATGAGTCTTCGTGAGCATATCTGCAAGGCAAGCAAACTCCTTTTTTGAAGTCAGCACCAGGCCTTAAGTTAGTATCAAGGCACTTTTTGCAATATCTAAGTTTCATTTTTTATTAAATCCCAACTTAATGCTGTTCCAGCTTCTATATTGGAATTTGATTTTTTCCCTAGAATATCCTCAATATGCTTGGGTTCAATACCAAATCCAGGCCTAATGCTTCTTATGTTTTGAGAAGAAAATATTTCCCCTTTCTTAATATCGCTCACAACGTATAAAGAACGCCTAAACTTTAAATTGCCTTTTTCTGATTCAGTTTTTTCATAATTTACTTTACCTCTTGATTGCCATGCTATTTTTGATTTTATGCAAAGTTCCTCGAGATCCTTACTTTCCATAGAAAAGCTATCGTCAGGGCCACCACCATCTCGATTTAAAGTAAAATGCTTCTCAATAAGGCAAGCTCCCATAGAAACCGAGCATATAGCTGTGACGTTATCAATAGTATGATCAGAAAGTCCAACTAATACTCCAAAACTTTTCTTCATATCAGAAATTGTTTCCAGATTATAGTCTATTGGTGGTGCTGGATAACCGCTCACGCAATGTAAAATTATTAAATCTTGGCATCCGCTGTCTTTTGCTGCAGCAATAGCTTCCTGTATCTCGGTCTTGTTTGCCATACCAGTAGAAATAATGAGTGGTTTCTTAGTAGATGCTGCATACTTTATTAGTGGCAAATCAACTACTTCAAAAGATGCAATTTTATAAGCTGGAGCATTAAGATCTTCTAACAAATCTACTGCAGTAGCATCAAAAGGAGAGCTAAATATAGTTATCTCTTCCTTTTCTGCATAATCAAATAGCTCCTTATGCCAATCCCAAGGAAGATGTGCTTCTTCATATAACTCATAAAGATTTTTACCGTCCCATAAACCGCCATGAATTAAAAAATCTTCCTTTTTACTCTTAAATGTAATTGTGTCAGCTGTATAGGTTTGAATTTTTACTGCGTCAGCGCCTGCCTTTTTTGCTTCTTTAATGATCTTTTTAGCATTTTCAATTTTCCCATTATGATTGGCTGACATCTCAGCTATAATATATGGAGGATGATTATCTCCAATTTCTCTATTATTAATTTTTACTTTCATTTTAAATTTTTTACGTAGATATCATCATTATACGTATAGCACGCGTTCTTGAACATTTGTTGTGATATTAAATTTTTACGACTTACGGTTGCTTTCAATAGATCTATGTTTGTTACATTTTCTTTTAGCCACCTTTCTGCTTTCAAAAGAATGTATCTTCCCATGCCTGCTGCTTTTTTATTGTTTGGTACTAAGTAAATCGATACTTCAGCTTCAGATTTATTTAAACAATCAAACCTCACTACCCCTATAGGTATTTTGTTAAAACTTATAATAAGAATAATTTTATTTTTGTTTTTTAATGTCTTTTCAAACCATTCTTTATGGCTTTCTAAACTAATAGGACTAGGATCATTGGAAAATTTTCTTGTTTGAGGATCATTTCTCCAATTGTAGATATTTTCTAAATCTGAAATTATTGCTTCTCTAATTGTAATAGACCTTGATTTCATGAGCGCGGTGATTCTTTTGACACCAAGTCCATCTATAAAATTTTGTGATTTATTTTTTAGAATCTTATGTAATTTGGTGTTTTTTAAGAAATTTTTTAATTCAATCTCAAATTGTTCTTCACTTAATCCTTCATAATTTATTCCATGCAAAATTTTTAAGGAATTTGCTTTCTCAACTTGCTCTAATTGGTTTGATGCAATAGAAAATGCAAGAGTTGGTAACCCCATATAGGATCGTTCCCAAACAGTTGTGCCGCCTGCACCTATGCTTATTGATGATTTTGCCATCAAATAAGAGATGTTATTTATCTGTTCATGATACTCAGCTCCTATCTTTTGACATTCATCAAAAATTTGTTTTTTGTTTTTGTTATTTGCACCTACAACAACTTCAAAATTAAATTCTTTCTTAGTATCTATTTTTACAAGGGTTCTTAAAGTTTTTAAAGTAAGTTTTTTTTCATCAAAACCTCCAAAAAAAATTAAGATTTTTTTTGGTATGGACTCAATGTTCTTAAGCTTCTGTGCAATAAACTCTGGTCTAATTAATGCAAATTTCTGACCGAGAAGAATTTTTGATTTTGAAGGAGTATTTGATTCGTAAAATGTTCTTTTATTTTCAGAGATATTAGCATCAATCAATATATCGCATTCATGTTTTCTGTCTGCAAGGTCGTCAATTACTAAAATACTTTTAGCAACTTTCAAGAAATAGCTCTCCCATCTATAATCTAGTGCATAATGATCAACAATTAACCAATCATAATTATCTTTGATCATTTCTAAAAAAACTTCAGCATCATTTTTCTGACTGGATTCTAGCCAATTTGAATGAGGAAGGTCTCCTTCAAGCTCTTTCTTAGCAGAATCATTATTTAAGTTTTTTATCTTTTTTTTCTTTAAAATTTTTTTGAAATTTTCAGGCAAATTTCTTGTCATGAAAGTGCATGAGCAATCTTGCTCTATGAGGCTATCTGCAATTGTTAGACATCTAGAAAAATGGCCAGAACCTATAGTATTATTTGCGTCCAATCTAAAAAGTATATTCATTTCAACCTTAAGGGCTATGAACTTGTCCAACCACCATCAACTACTAAATTAGCTCCATTCACGTAAGATGAAGCATCAGATGCTAGAAAAAGTATTGGACCTTTCAGTTCTTCAGGAGTGCCAAGTTTAGACAAGGGTGATTTATTTTTTAAAGCTTTGCTAAGTTGATTACTAGAAATCATGTTTGGAAATGGTCCTGGAGATATTGAATTAACTCTTATGCCTTCTTTACCATACTGGCAAGCTGCATATTTAGTCCACTGTATTAATGCAGCTTTTGAGGCTCCGTAAAAAGGAGAGTTAGTCGTTTTTTTATCTGGATAAATTTTATGGTCTGGACTTACCATTCCGTACATTGATGCAATATTTATCACCGAAGCACAATTACTTTTCTTTAAGTACTTTAATGAATGTTTGAAAATATTATTTACTGCAACAACTGAAACTTCATAACTATTTCTAAAATCTTCAGAGGAAGAATGATCAATATCACCAAGACCCCCTGAATATGCATTGTTTACAACAATATCTAGTTTATTAATAGACGAGAAGAATTTTTTCAATTCTGTTTCATCAGTTATATCAAAACAAGCTATTTCTACCGATAATCCTACGTCTTTAAATTTTTTGCATATTTTTTTTAACTTTTTTAAATTTCTACCATTTAAGTAAACATGTGCTCCTGCTTCAGCTAGAGCTTCAGACATACTTTCTCCAAGATGTCCATATGCACCAGAAATAAAAGCCTTGCGCCCATCTAATGAAAATATATTTTTAACTTTATTAGTCATTTTTTTTCCAATAGAAGGGATTAAGGGTTTTTTCTAAAACCTTTGGACTAGAAAGTTCTATATTTTCTATTTCAAGGTTAGAAAAGCTTTTATTCTTAAATAACATAATATTTTCATTTAGCTGTTCAATATTATTCACTCCAATAATAATACCATCAATCCATTGTTGAGATTTAACAAAGTTAAGGCACATATCTTTTATGCTTTCTCTTTTTAATTCTTTAGTTTTGGCTTTCAACCAGTCAATTACTTCCAAGCTATTGACTGAATTTGCTGATTCCCATAACTTTAAATCTTCTGAAATTAATAAACCTTGAAGGAAAACACTTCTTACATGTATCTGTAAATTCCTATTTTTCTTTTGCTCAGATATTTCTTTTATTAAATCGTCCCATCTTCTATCCAAAATGTTAAATGGCATTTGTATTACAGATATGTCTTCAATAGCTAGGGCAGTGCGCAACTCTTCTACAGTTTGAACTGATATACCTATATCTTGAACGATTTTATTATCTTTTAGGTTTTTTAAAAGTGCCCAGATCTTGCCATCATATTCTATAAGATGTTTAGCTCTATGCAGCAATAAACAATCAAGATTTTTTTCAAGTAAATTTAAAGACTGCAAAATACATTTATGAAAATAACTCTCGATATCATCAGGGTTTTTAGGAAGATTCTTTGATGTAAATTTATTTATTATTTTAAGATTATTATATTTATTTTCTTTCAATAGATTTCCAATGATTTTCTGTGCTTCACCGTAATCCATTGCAATATCGATCCTTGAAATACCCTCCTCATAAGCAACTTGTATTAATTGCTTAATATATAATGCATCGTAAGTATCTTTATTTAATATTCCGTAATTAGGTATTCCTAGTTGAGCTCCACCAAGAATGAATTTGGTTAAGCTGTTTTGCATGGTAATTTAGGATATTCTCTTAGATTGATTGGCAAATTTTTTATATCTTTCTAACTTTCTTTGACAAATGTTATCTGATACTCCCTTAAATCTAAGAGCAATACTAGTTCTTGGTTCACCAGATATGTTTGGAGGTGCCAAATGAACAATATTGCAATGATGAAAGCTTATGTCGCCTGCATCTAATTCATAATTATCAACTTCAAAATCCAATAAATCTTCTTTGTTTATACCGCTTGAAAAGCCTACAACATCAGATTGGTGGTGATCAAAATCAATCAAATGTGATTTTGGAATTACTGCAAGGGCACCATTTGACTCTGATTGCTTATTAAGCGGAATATACGCTGTTAATGATTTTCCCTCTTCCAGGCAAAAGTAAAAGTTATCTTGGTGGGGTGGGGTGTGAGTAGTTCCCTTCATCTTCTGATGAAGTTCAACTGCATCTAAATATACCTCATCATCAAGAATCTCTTCAGCATATTTAGTTACTTTTGAAGTTAAGAGCTTATTTATTTCTTTGAAATAGCTGTTCGCACCAGCGAGGTATTTAATATTTTTGCCTTCAATAGCAAATGATTTATGATCAAAACCTTCAATTTCAGCAAGCTTCTTTAAGTGCTTAGATACAGAAGCGTTGTTATCTATGATTTCTTCACAAATTTTTTTTATTACAGCAGGGGAGAAAAAATCTTTTTTTATTAAATACCCATTTGAATTAAATTTTTCTTTAAAGTTCATGTGTTAAGCTCTGATTTTATTATAGTTAATGAATCAGTGTATTGAGAGTGTTTTTCTAAAATATTTTTTACACTATCAAATTCTTCTTTAGTGTCTATTCCTAAAAATAATTTTTTAGAGAATTTTAGGTCTGTTAATTTATCACCAAAAGATTTATTTAAACAATTCTCTCTTACATATTTAGTAACATGCTCGAGATTATCTTTCGATTTATCTTGATTAAAACTCTCCAGCAACCATTTAACCTTAATAAATTCTGCACTAAGACCTTTGGGCCAAAGAGAATTTTTCATATCTTCAGGTTCTGCAGACATATAGTCCAAATCATTCTTTTCCCATACATTTTTTAAGTTTTCAAGAAAATGTTTATCAACAATTGGATTATCTGCTGTTAACCTTATAACAACATCATTATCCCTCATATTATAAATCTTAATAATAGCTATGAATCTTTCTAAAACATTTTCTAAACTTCCTCTGTAACAAAATATGCCTGCTTTGCTAAGAGCATTAACTAAATCATCATCTGATTTTTCATTACTAGTTGCTACTATTAAATCCGAAAATTCGTTACTAGATCTTTCTGCACAAAGTACTGCTAAAGGTCTACCAAATATTTCCATTAATGATTTTCTTGGTAGTCTTTTAGATGAGCTTCTTGCCTGAATAACAGTGATATATTTCATGTGGCCTCTACTTGATAACGGATTTAACAGAAGAAATGACTTTTGAAAGGTCCTTTTCAGTAAGATTAGGGAAAATAGGCAAGCTTAATGCTCTTTTGTAATAGCCTTCACTTGCAGGGAAATCTCCATACTTAAAACCCAAAGATTGATAATAAGGCTGTGTATGAACTGGTATATAGTGGATATTTACCCCAATACCTTTTTTTCTCAAATCATTAAATATTTGAAGATGGGTTTTCTTTAAACAATCAATTTTTAAATTAATAATGTATAAATGAAGTGAAGAATAGTTTTCTTGGTCTCTATATTGTTTTTGAAGAGGTAGGCCTACAAATGATTCATCATATATTTTGGCAATTTTATGTCTATCCTTAATGAATACATCAATTCTTTTTAATTGAGAGATTCCCAAAGCTGCTGAAATGTCATGCATTCTGTAATTATATCCAAGGCCTATTTGCTGATAGTACCAAGGGCCATCTGGTTTTTTTGTCATATCTTCTGGATTTCTTGTTACTCCGTGTGTTCTCAGAATATCGAGTTTTTTTGCAGTAGACTTATTATTTGTTAAAGCCATGCCTCCCTCACTAGTAGTAATTATCTTTACTGGATGAAAGCTGAAAACAACTATATCCGAATAATTACAATTTCCAATAAAATTATTTTTATACTTTGCTCCAATTGCATGAGAAGCATCCTCAATTATTTTAAAACCATATTGATCAGAAAGTTTTTTTATAGCTTGCATGTTGCATGGCTCACCTGCAAGATGAACTGGTATTAAGACTTTAGGGAGAGCATCTTGTTGCTTAGCAAATCTTAATTTTTGCTCTAATGCTTCAATTGAAATATTAAATGTATCGCGGTCAATGTCTACAAAATCTACTTTAGCACCACAATAAAGTGCACAATTTGAAGATGCTACATATGTAATTGGAGAGGTCCAAACTAGATCTCCCTTTCCTACTCCTAATGATAGACATGCTATATGAAGGGCTGAGGTAGCACTATTGAAAGCATATGAAAATTCTGCCCCATATTTATCTCTAACTTCTTTTTCAAATTTTGGAACAAGAGGACCTTGCGTTAAGAAATCAGAACTTAGAACTTCTTCTACAGCTTGCATATCTTCTGAAGAGATATGTTGTCTTCCATAAGGAATCATCTAAATAGTGCCTAATTTATCTTTATTCTCTTCTAACCAACTTTCAAGCTGATCTTTTGTCATCCATTCTTTATTTGTATCACTAGAATAAGTGAAGTTTTCCTCAACTTTTACTCCATCTTTGATTCTATTTTCATCATCTGACCAATGATTTATTAATGGTAGAATTTTATAATAATCAGAGTATTCATAAGTGTACATAGCATCCTCTATGCTAATCATTTGCTCATGTAATTTCTCACCTGGTCTTATTCCTATGATTTCTTGTTTTATTTTTGGAGCAACAACATCAGCTAAATCCAAAATATTCATTGATGGTATCTTTTTAACATATGTCTCGCCTCCTATCATATCTTCAAAAGCTTCCCACACTAGTTCGACTCCTTGTTCTAGAGTAATCATAAATCTAGTCATTCTACTGTCTGTAATTGTTATTTTGCCTGTCTTTTTTTGATCTAAAAAAAAGGGTATTACTGATCCTCTTGAACCCATAACATTTCCATATCTAACTACCGATAATCTTGTTGGGTGCTCACCAGAATAAGCATTCGCTGCTACAAAAAGTTTATCTGAAGCAAGTTTAGTTGCCCCATATAAGTTGATCGGGCTACTTGCTTTATCTGTTGATAATGCAACAACTTTTTTTATACCTTTATCAATTGCAGCATCAATTACATTCATAGCTCCAATTACGTTAGTTTTTATGCATTCAAAGGGATTGTATTCTGCAGTAGGAACAATTTTAGTAGCAGCTGCGTGAACTATATAATCAACACCATCAAGTGCTCTATAAAGCCTTTCTCTATCTCTGACATCTCCAATAAAAAACCTTACTCTTGCATCATCCTTATATTTCTTAGCCATATCCCATTGCTTCATTTCATCTCTAGAAAATATGATGATTTTCTTAGGAGAGTATTTGCTGAGTGTTTGTTTTACAAAAGCATTTCCGAAGGATCCCGTCCCTCCTGTTATTAAAATTGTAGAATTTTTAAACATATTTTTACTTTATATTATTTTTTTTAATACTCTAAGTCTATTGGTGCCCAGGGCCGGACTTGAACCGGCACGAAGTTTCCTTCGAGGGATTTTAAGTCCCTTGTGTCTACCAATTTCACCACCTGGGCTAATCTATTAAAAAATTTTAATAATTCTAACTCTTTCTTAAAAACTTAAATCTATTATTGAAAAAATTATCTATGTATGCTGTTAGGCCAATATTTCGTAAAACTAAATACAGCATTGTTGAAAAAGCACCCATCAAAGTTATAAGAATACAAATTAAAGTTCTTGGTGGGTAAGACTTAATCTCAGGCACCATCGAAGGAGTTATTATTGTAAGAGCATATTCTGGGGAAGACTCTGCTAACATTTTATATTTAGTTTGTTCCTCAATAATATTAAAGAATGATTCTCTCATGTAAGACAATGAAGTTTTGTTGATCTGTTCTTGAAGATACTCAATATTTCGATTTATTTGTTCAAGCTTTCTTGCACCCATATAAGAATTGAAATATTCAACATACATGTCTGCCCATTCTTTGGAAATTTTTGGTGAAATATGTGTAATAGATACGTTTATTGTTGAATTTGTTTTATTCTGAGAGATATTAAGGTGATTGTTTATAAATTTCTTATAGAGCTTCCAACTAGATGGTTCTTTAATTACCCATTTATTCTTTTCTTGATTATACAAGCTAGAATTTATAACTAATTCACCACTAGAATTGATACTATTCCCTGCATAAATAATAACTTCTAGATCATTATCATAAATAAATTGTTCAATAAAACTCCATGATTGCATTATGCTTTGAGCTTGGTTTATCTTGAAATTTGTCTGGCCTATAAGACCAAGCCCTGCAATAGAACTTGCTGCAGATTCTTCTATGGGCGAACCATAGGTGTCAGTTTCTGCAAGCTGTACGGTTGATGTAAAAAGTTTAGGTAAACTTAATGCTAGCAGCACAGATAAAACTCCAAAAATAAAAGTAGATTTAAAAATAATCTTAATATCTTTTTTGAAGATATTTAAGATCTTTGTGAGGCTTAGCTCTTTATTTTCATTAAGAATTTTCTCTTCCATAAGAATATTTTAGTTTTCAAAAGATTTTACTGCTGCAGCTCCTATTGCAAGCTCATAAATTATCCTTGAAATAGTTGCCATTAAAGGAATGCCCTTGATTTCCGTTTCATCAAGATCTATCGGTACAACTATAGTATCTCCAGGCATAATTTTTACCGATGTCCTAAATAAATATTTTGATGGAACAACGACTTCTCCACTAGCTCTAACTATATATATACCCCTATTGTCAGCTTGATCGTTTCTTCCTCCAGCTTTTTCTAAATAATCATTGAGATTATTTCTTTCGCTCCACATGTGAGACCCAGGTCGATAAACTTCACCAATTATAGTTACTTCAGTTCTTTGTGTAGGCAAATAAAGCACATCACCATCTTCCACTAATATATCTTCTTTATTATCAATGATTCTTCCGAGCGGTATTACTAATCTGCCTATAGGGTTTGAATAATTTAGAGATTCAATAGCTTCTCTTTGTATCCTGTCAGAAGAATCACTTACCCCTTCACCACTGTTTATATCAACCAACTGTTCATTGCTAAGCTGATCATTCAGTCTAGCAGTAAGCTCCCTTATTTGTTCCAACTCTGCTATTCGCAGACTTTCTCTAGTAAATATTGATGCATTTTCATCTGCAAGATCCGTTAAACCTCCTGCACGCTTTATAATTGAACTCAGTTTTTCACCATCAGAAACCACATAAGCACCTGGGAATTTGACTGCACCATAAATACTTACGTATTTCCTGTCGCTAAATTCAGGAATATTCTTAATAGCTAAATTATCATAAGGTTTTAACTTTACATCCCCTCTACCACTTTCAAGAACTTCTTTTATATCAATAATTGAATTTTTGACAGAGACTTTCTCCGGATTAGAGAAATCTAAGCTTGAGAGCTCAGCTTTTAGAGTATAGGACTGCTCAACTAAACCCCCTGCAGCTTTAATTAATTCAGATATAGTTATGCCTGATTCTGTTAGAGGATAAGTGCCAGGAAATTTAATAGAACCATTTATATAAGCAACTTCTGCTGGTTTTCCAGATGTTGTTGAAGAAGCTAAATCATTTAAAACATTTTCCAATCTATTGTTTGGGCTCTCATTTAAGCTAAAAATGTAAATATCATCGTTTGGTAATAATTTATAATTTCTTGCTGTTGCAGGATTTAGCGCTTCCCTAAGATCAATTTTTTCAATAGTTTTGAATCCGTTTAATTTGTTAACCCTTGTCATTAGTGCATAATCAAAATTAACGAAACCTTGTGTGAATCCACCTGAAAAATCAAATAAGTCTTTCAATGTCATATTTTCCATTAATGGGTACATACCAGAGGATTTAAGTGGTCCAGAAATAGAGACAACTGCAGGTAATTCTGGGTATTGAGTTTGGTCAATAATCCTTGAAACAGCTTCTGAAAGAAATAATGCCCTATCTGAGTCTAAAGAAAATATTTTTAAGTCATCTCCAGGCTCTAGTAAAATATTTTCATTGCTTTTAGGATTAGCAATAATTTCATTAAGATCAATTTTTATTACTTCTGTATAAAGATCTGGAAATGTTGATCTTATTATTACTGAGAAATCACTATCAAACCTGGGGGGAAAGTCTTGAATTTTGTCAATAAGATCACTGACTTTTAAACCTTCTTTCCACTTATAATTTGAAGGATAATAAAGTTCTCCTGATAATGTAAGAACATCTCTTCTAATTTCTTTGATAGCGCTTATTTTTAGATGGTCACCTGCTCTAAGTAACTTTTCTTTACTAGCTTTTTGAGTTAGATCTAAATCTAAGATAGTCAAAAAACCATCCTCTCTGATCCTATCCAGTGTTGAAACTTTTGGATAAGATTTTGGGCTAAGTCCTCCTGCCATACTTATAAGATCTTCAATTGTATTCTCATTTTTTATTTCGTATATAGCTGGCCTAAGAACTTGACCTGAAATAGAAACCATTTCTTTTGCAGTGGGAATAAAAATCACATCCCCAGCTTGCAATCTAACATCATTTGTTCTGTCGCCTTTGAGCAATAAATCATATAAATCTAAGTTAGCTACTTTTCTTTCATTTCTTAGGACCTGTATATTTCTTAGAGAACCTATATCGGTTATACCTCCACTGGCAAGCAGAGCATGTGTAACGGTAGATAATGATGAAATCGTATATGCACCAGGCCTGTAAGATTCTCCTAAAATAAATACCTGCATTGATCTAAGGTTGCCCATGGTAATACTTGCACTTGTTCCAATAATCTGATTTGCAATCCTTATTCTGAGGATTTGTTTTGCTTCTTTGAAATTAAGTCCAGATATTGCAACAGGCCCAATATCTGGGATATTTAAAAAACCATCTCTATCTATTTCTAAGCTAAAGCTTCCGTTTGTTTTACCATAAAGAAGTATATTAATACCATCTCCAGGCCCTAATAAATATTCGGGATCAACAGGTACATTCATAATAGGGGCGAATGTTTCTGGAGAACCAGCTAACAAATCATATCCAAATGGAAGAAGTGATTTTGGGCTATCTTGTGTACTTATACCACTGACCGGTACTGGAGTTAATGCATTTGAGACAGTTTGATCACCAGAAGATGATATAGTCTCCCTAGGTGTAATCTTTACTGGGCTTGAAGCAGCGATTTGTTGCATTGAATCAGAACTTGAGCTTTGTTTCGAGCAAATCTCATCGACGTCAAAACCATTAATTTTTGCTATAGCTTTTTCTTGTGGAGTTATTTCATTACATAGCTCGCTTATATCAAGTTCCTGCGCAAGAACCTGATTCGAAAGAAATAATAATAAAATTAAACTGATTATCCTCATAAAAAAAATCTAAGCGTCAAATTTTATCATCAAATGAGACATTTTGCTCAAATTCTCTTACATCCAAAGAAGAGTAACTAGATCTAATTTTATTATTAGAATCTATTACAGTTTTTAGTGTTGTCATGTCCACATTAACTTTTTCAGCATATTTAACTAATGCGTAAGAGTCCTTAGGAAAGCAAGCTCCTCCAAATCCTTTTTTTCCATCATGTCCTGGAACATCCATATGACTTAAACCAATTCGTTTATCCTTTGAGATAATCTTTACAATATCTTTCCATTCGTCTTTTACATTTAATTTTTCGTAAATTGAATGTAACTCGTTAAAAAACAATACTTTTGTGGCTAGGAAGGAGTTAATTGAGTATTTTATCAATGATGCAGATTTTAAATCTGTAAAAATATGATCTTTATTTTTGCATTTAGAATGAGCTAAATATGCTTTAGAAACTATTTTTGCTGTATTCCTATCGCCGCCAAAAATGATAATTTCTGAGCTCAAAAAATCTTCATTAGCATGTTTCTCACGTAAAAATTCAGGATTATAAATTATTTTATTATCTATAATTTCAAGTTTTTCAAGAATTGAAGGCAAAACTGTACTCTTAACAACCTTTATAGATTCTGAGCATTGTTCTTTGAGTTCTAACATAACTGATTCAATGATCTTTGAATCTTGGCTACCATCTTTGCCCATTGGTGTAGGCACACTTATAAAAATAATGTCTGGATTAAATTTTGAAAGATCTTTTACAGACGTCCCAAGGATTGGATCAACTATAAATTTATCAATATTTTTACTAAATCCCCAATCTGTTGCCTTACCAACAAACCCATATCCAACAATTCCTAATTTCAATTTCTTATTAAGCTTCATAACTATCGTGCCAATTTAAAAAACTATTGATTCCATCATTGAAATCAACTTTAGGATCATATCCTAATAGATTTTTGGCTTTTGTAATATCAGCATGGGTTCTAATGCTCTCATTTTTCGATTCAATATTCTTGATTATCGATTCCATATTTAATCTTCGCTCCAAAAATCGTAGTAAATCTATTGTTTTCACTGGGCAATCATTTCCTAAATTAAATATTTCATTTTTATTTACATTTTTTGAATCTATAACAAATTTAATTGACCCCAAAATGCCATGAATAATATCTTCAATATATGTCATATCTCTATACATATTACCCTCATTATTTAAAGTAATTACATTATTACGCTTTAATGCTTCTGTGAAAGAATAATAAGCCATATCTGGTCTTCCAAATGGGCCATAAACAGAAAAAAACCTTAACCCAACCATAGATAAATCATTATTTTCGACCATTCTTGATGCATATCGTTCATTAGCTAGCTTTGACATTCCATATTTTGATTTGGGTTTTAAATTTGTAAAGTTCTCACAAAACTTATTTAAGTCACCATCTGAGTAGACAGAACTACTTGAAGCATAAATAACTTTATTAATATTATGTCCTAAACAGAAGTTGCAAAAAGATTTAAAACCTTGAATATTTGAATGCTCATAGAGATGCTCCATTTTTTTTGGAACTCTAACACCTGCTTGAGCAGCAAGATTTATAGCTAAATCAAAATCAGTTTCTTCTAAATTGATATGATTGATATCACATTCAACAAACCTGAAGTTCTTACTTAGAAGTTTAGCTGTTCTATGCTTTTTTAGTTTCAGGCAATAGTAATTACTAATATTATCTATTCCTATGACTTTGTGCCCTTCATTTAGAAGTTTCTTTATTAAGTGAAAACCTATAAAACCTGATGAGCCTGTTACTAAAATTTTCATTATTTGGAGGCTGAGAACGGAATCGAACCGATGTACACGGAGTTGCAGTCCGCTGCATAACCACTCTGCCACTCAGCCTGAATAAACTATTTTAAACTAATAGTTATAAGAATCACCTTTAAATGGGCCATCTTCATTAACTGAAATATAGTCTTGTTGATCTTTAGTTAGCTTCGTAAGTGTGCCTCCAAATCCTTGGACCATAAGAGCTGGCATCTCATCTTGTGCAAGTAGTATTTCTTGTCTATCAAACTCTGCTAACGAAATATCTTTTACCTTGTAATCACTCATCATTATTTCCTTCATAAAACTCTAGTCTTTCAATATCTTCTTCTGAAGT
>Ga0163111_10001422_pt1 | contig 14803 bp, 22 predicted proteins | sample CRUFie1St18metaG_FD_109645 | JGI IMG/M metagenome (GOLD analysis project Ga0163111, IMG submission 109645) | Marine microbial communities from the Costa Rica Dome - CRUD Field 142mm St18 metaG | ecosystem: Environmental > Aquatic > Marine > Oceanic > Photic zone | place: Costa Rica: the Eastern...
CAACAATGGTTCCCTTGGTTCGGGTTCACTTCCTTTAGGGAAGGCGAGTACCACCTCTAACCATTTACATTACCCCGCCTAATTCCAACAGGGTTGTTCAGTCACTCCCGATGGAGATGATCAGTCTCCAAAGCCTAATATCCGATTTGAACGGATGACCTACGCTTTACAAAAGCGTTGCTCTACCACTGAGCTAATCAGGCGGTGGCGTTATTGCCTTACAAATTTAAATGCACCGTAGTCAGAACCCCATACTTTAGAACGGTTTTCTTTGTGCAATCCTTTGTCAGTTACATGGTATTCATCCTTAGTGAGTCTTACCTCATTTTGGACAAAAGTATCAATACCATTCCAATTGACGTAACAGTCACAGGTAGATGTTCCACCGAAGTAAGAATCCTTGCCTGTCTGTCTCATAATAATATCGCATCCTTCGCGATATGTCAACATGTCATCTGTAATTGTTTCGATTCCTTTACATTCTGCAAACTGTAGAGGGTTTGCAATCTCATAGTTCTTGAGATGATATTCATCACCCTGTTGAACCACATCAATCACAAACTGACGATATGGTCTATTGAGTAGATAGTTGTATGCTTGTTCTCCATAGATACGATTCTCTCCAATTAAACGATGAGAGACACGAATATGTGCGAAGCGTGTAGGATGTGATTGTGCTTGACGCTTGTTAGCAAATGTACCAACCAACAATTCAATAAAACTCATTCTGGTATAAGCTCTGGATTTTCTAGTTCTAATTCAAACAATACTGGATGACACTCCTCAGCAATTAAATAGTCAGACCATTTAAAGACATCTTCAAGTGTATAATCTTGATTTATCGCTGCTTCAGATAGAATCCATTTGTCCTCTTTCTCTTCCTTTTCTAAGGTATCAAAAGCAAATGGTGTGTCGTTAACATAATACATCAATACTGGATCGTTGTCAACAAAACAATGTTTTTTGCTGATAATGTACTTCATCTTAAATGTCAGCTTTTCCTGTTCTATTTAACAAGGATGCGAGTAGGGAGACTTGAACTCCCACGACTTTTAAGGTCAGCGGATTTTAAGTCCGATGCGTCTACCGATTCCGCCATACTCGCAAGTTTCTTCAGCAAAGCAGAACGACGTGCTCGTGCCTGCCGAAGTGCCTGAGGTTTCAGATGACGCTTCTTCTCCTTCTTAGAATGGTGTTGCCAATTTGGAGTAGTCATCTTCCTGCCTCAGTACCTTGTAATTATAGCATACTATGTAGGGAAAACTGGACGGGCGGACAGTTGTGTACCTGTCTGTTTTTCAATAAATGCTTTGAGTTCAGGAGTCTCTTCCCAACTCCACTCTTCTTCACGACCTTTCTTATCTTTCTTCTTGTAGCTACGTTTAGTCATTTTGGATACCATCCATTACTTGTTGAAGATTATCAGCACGTCCCCTATAATAATCGATCTCCTCTACAAGGACATCACGAATGTCATCAACAATAACGTTCGGGTCAACGTCATCGTTAAAATAGGTTTTAATAGCTTCAGATAGATAGCGTCTCCTGTTCCATTCTGGAGTATAAGGTCTGTAATTCATGATAATCGATCATTGGTTTAATTGTATACGGTCTTTACTCATTTGTCAAGTAAACCGTTTGTTTTTAGAAATTGCAAGGTTTCCTTCATATTTCCTAGGTGTCTGTGACCATATGCAACTTGAGGATATTGTGCATCTCCACCAAATTCCATTTGAAATTGTTGTTTAGTAAAATGTTCATCTAATTCATATAGATGAAAAGTTTTTACTTGTGGTAATGCTTTCAAGAGTGATGCCATGCGTTCGCACTCTTGATTACCATTGCTATAAATTACTGCTATAGTCATAAGATTTCATCCATTATGAACTTTTTAGTTAGAATGGGTTTACCAAACAGATCCAATTGTAGTTCATTAGCGTCTACGAAGATATCGTCTTCTGCCTCTTTTCTACAATGCTGCCAGTAATAGCTGCCATTTTCTCTACGATATAGGTAGCTAGTGTTGTGTGAATCAATGGTGAAGACAGCAATTCCTGTGTGTTTACGCTGCCAACATGGGTCTTCTGCTCTTTTTTCATATTCAGTCATTGCTTAGAAGCTTTTAAAACTACAATTTCTGATTTGAGTTCTTCAATTTCTCTTCTAAGAGATTTGATAGTATCTCTATCTGCTTGTCTTTGATACTGGTTTGCTGCCAGATTATCTAAAAAATCATTAGTCACGTTGTCTCCAATCGTCAGGTTTATCTCTCTGGAACCAATCATTAATATCATCGGCACCTTCAAATCTAGTTTTATGTTTGGATGGATCAGGATCTCCTAAACCCATCCTATTCAAAAAATCATCAGTGCTGCCCTCCTGTATATCTTGTGATGATTGTCTCCTTGCTTGCCGTAACCATTCACGGGCGGTAGTATGAGACTTGGAAAGTTTCTCTGCCCAGATCATATCTTGTAGAGGAACTTCTTCGTTATTTGCAATTTTTTTGCAAATACCTTCTAGTCTTAATCTATATTGAGTAGAAAGCATACCATTATTACTAGTAATAATATTTAGAATAAAAAAGGGAGTCCGAAGACTCCCTGTTATTATATCACACCATTCTAATTATGCAAATTAGAAACTATACTTGATACCTGCCTTAGTACCGTATCCACGATCAACGTTGTCGTCACCTGAACCAACGAAGCTAACTTCGCCATAGAGACCAAGAGCATCAGTTACGCCAACGCCAATTCCTGCCTTACCAGAAGGAACTGTGTCTGCCTCTCCACCGTCAGGAGAAAGCACAGTAGCGCCACCTTGGACATAGTATGAAGCAGATTCGCCAAGGTCGCCTTCGTAACCAACGTGAAGATCTGTATTTGTCCCAGTGTAATTGGAACCAGTCCAACCTGAGTTAGCTTCTACGTTTACGTAAGGACCTGCAAAGGCAGCGGGTGCAGCAATTGCAGAAGCAGCTGCAAGGGCAGCGAAAGCAGTTTTAATCATTTTTGTTTATACCTCGTTTAAAGTTTACTTGCGGAGTGGTTACCCGCAGATGGAGAGTCGGTTGTCCCGACCGCTTGAAAAGTATAGCACATGATGCACGGGGCGTCAAGTGAATTGGTGCGAGTAATTGAGGCACCAGTTCGATTGCTACAAGGGTAATTTATCACAGTTAACCCCCAAAAAGCAACCCCCTTGTGCCAGTTGGTTAATGAGTATATCTTACATCTGTCATAAGTTCTACTTATGAGTGGTCTTCTGAATCATTGTCTTCGCTTCTGAATACTAGCAATTCCTCTCCATATTGAACTCCCTCCATTTCAGGGTGAGGTGCGGGTATTACGGTCTTGTTTCTCTTTCTAGGTTTGTCAAATTCCTTAAGTGTTGATGTCATCATAGTAAACATGAACGCAAAAGTAGCTCCCAATAAACTAACGAAGCATATTAAGTATATGAGAACTGTTATCTGGTTCATCTTCTTATCCAGCGAGGTAGGTAAAATATAATGAAAGATAATGCCCAGAAAGTTATTAATGCCATCACATGCATTAATCTATTAGAGTTTACAATTAAACCAATAGCTACTAATCCTATCCAAGTATAGTCAAGTGTACCATGGAATCTATACCATGTGTTTGCACCATACTTGTCAATAAATTTATCTCTCTGTCTGGAGAACCACGGTGATACGTGTCTCATCATAACGAATCCTTCATTAAAGAACATAATAAAGAATCCAATCCAAAAAATCATAGTTTTTAATTAAGGTATACTAATAGTCCTTTGATAGAAGTGGTTCCTACAGTAGATCCAATCTCTGTATTGCCTAAAAGTGACTTCACTTTATATGTATTAAATCTATCTTTGACTAAAGGAACGGCAAACGTGCCGCCAGCGGCAGTAATGTTAGATACACCACCAATGTATTGTTTATAGTCTCCAGCAATAATACGACTAATATGACCTGGTGATACAATCGTTTGGTTAGCTCTTGGATCAAACTGAATTGAAGTTTCTTCTCCAGCACCAAAACTCATCTTCTGACCTAATACTATATCTTTCTTATTGACTTGTGCAGTGTTGATAGCAGTACCAGCCATCTCAATATCACCATCAGTTTGAATTTTAACAGATGCACCTGCCAAAACCAATTCATCAACAGCTTCGATTCTAATTATTTTTGCTTTTATAACTCTTTCCGATCCTTTAGCGTCTTCAATATGATCTCCGTAACACAAGATGTTTAATGCTTGACCATCTTCATCATCAGCTTCGTTAAACTGCATGTCAGTTCTACCAAGATGATTATGTTGACCACCATAAGTATCGATATTCAATCTTCCACTACCAGCACCTTTATTAGGATCTCGTGTTCCAGTCATGAGAGTAATTCTCCCATCACTATGAAAAGTCAATGCATTATCAGTGCCTGCAGGACCATCAACACACAATGCGGTTGTTAGTTTATCTGGAAGAACTCTTTCATAAACAGATGATCTTGTCTTATAACCTTTGGTAAGATAATTTAATCTAATACCTCCAGTCTTTTGTGTTTCATCAGGAGTTGTTGGTTTTGCAATTCCATCCTTCCTGATACTATTATAAGTTTCTTTTGTTGCTGCTGGGTTTGACATTATCTACACCTCCTAAGGACAATCAACATAACGACCAGTACCAATTTTGGTAGAACCAACCTTGGAAAGTCCATCTGTATCTAGACATACTAATGAAGGTAATAATTGTCCTCCATATCCACCGCCGCCAACAACTTTAATTTCTGGGAATCCCTCAAAGTTTTTAGTTCTATTAAGCATTCTGGCACCAATTAAGAATCCATCATCATTAATGATAGCTTCTGCTAATCCTGGTTCATCATTGATAAAAATCTGTGGTGGGGTTTTATATCCAACTCCAAATTTAGTAACTGTAAATGTATCAATAATACATCTCTTTTCATTATCACTAGAGAGATTCTTCTTATAACCAAATCCTGGTGAGAGGACACGAATTTCAGATAAGAATCCATTCTCATCCAATAGTCCTGTTGCAGTTGCACCAAATCCTTCACCACCAATGAATACAAATGGTGGTTCTGCCCATGGATCACCAGGATCATCAACAGGGATCTCAATAATACCACCATCGTCGTCAGTAATAACATCAGGGATGTTAACTACAGGTGGTTTAAAGTCTTCAAATACTGTTTCTGGAGAATCACCAACACCATCGTCAAAGTCAGGAAGATCAAGATCTTTCCTTGACACAATCAAAACATCTGCAGTAGCTCCTTTACCTGTGATAGCGAAAGTTAATTTTTCTGCTTCTTCTACTACATCATCTTCTGCAATACCAACAGTTACCTGTGCTTTTCCACTATTAATAACAAATGATCCTGTCAAAGATCCTCCAATAATGTCATCTGATGTAATACCTTGACCGAACATATTATAGAACAGTATGGTTCCATCTTCTACATTATTAGTAGTAATTGAGTAGATAATAAACTCATCCTCTGGACATGTAGCTCTATTAGCTACAACTTCATAAGAAGGTGTAGTATTAGATGGATCATCAGGATTTGGTACACCATCTCCGTCATCATCAGGAGGAGTTACTGGATCCTCAGGAATAATGATGTCAGCGATTGGATTTGATGCTGGTGGATCATATGGATCATATTTTTCTTTAATACTAGATGGTGTAATAGTGCAAGTTGCAATATTAGTTATGAACACTGATTTAATTCCACTAGTATCAACAGGACTATTTTGTTTAATACTTACAGTAAAATCTTCTGTTGATCTATCAGATAATGGGTCACCAAATGTTTGAATTTCAACAGTTTTTGAAGTTTCTTCTGGTTGAAAACCAATAATTTGATTTGTTGGTAGATAATCTTCTTCAGCAGTAGCTGAACCTAGTGAATCTAGAGTTTTAAATGTAACGGAAGAAGCAGATCCTAGATATCCAGAACGAGTGATTGTAAATACCGCAACGTCCCCTCTAGTTACTGTAATATCTTTAATACCATATCTAATTTTCTTCCTTTTTGGAGATGTATCATTAGGACCTTTTGGTGTGTATGGTAGAGGAATACCTCCAGTAAATCCAATAGTAGTAAATTCTAATGGTCTACCAGTATATGCTTCCTCACAAACATACTGTGTGTAATCACCAGGAGTATCACCAAATAAGTTATCAATGCCAGATAAAAGATTATCTAAGAAATCTTTATCATCTTTCTTCTCTTTATCTTTTTTTCCACTAGTACAAACTTTTTTGTACTTATTACATGTTTGATCAGGACCTGTACAAGAAATACCTAAAAGTTTGAGCACATAGTTAATAGCTTGACCAATAATGTTGAGTGGTTCAGCAATAGCACCAAGAATATCTTGTAAAGGTCCTAATACTTTACCAAGAATTTCATTAATCAATTGATTAATCTTGGAGATGATTCCGTTTACAAACTCATCTACATGACAAATAGCAGCACGATATGCTTTGTTGACATAACTCATCAACACATTTGTCAACCATGCCATCAAACGTTCACCTAAGTCTGCCATTTGACAACCTAAGTCTTTTAACGCATTATTGAAGAATTCCGTTACAGGAGTTAGAGCATTACCCTTATCATCTGGTTTCAATAATGCCTTGACTAAATCGTTAACAGCGTCTTGTAATAATTTTCTGATGTAACCTTTAACTCTTGCTAGAAATTCAGTAACAACACGAATAGCTTTGTTGACGTATGATCTAGCTGTAGTAACTGCGCTATTTACTCCACCACTAATTTTATTTACATAAAAATCACCTATGTTACCATCATTGTCTTGTATTTTTTTCAACATATCACCAACAATGGTGTTCATTTGTGTTTTTAAATCTTGGTTTTTACATTTTTCAGCAACACTTTGACACCACTCTTCTCTCTTCAATCTTTCTTTTAATGCTGGTGGTACAGGAATATCTTCTTTTGTTTCACCATCTTCGTTTTCTACTTCTCTTCCTGTCGGTAGACCTGAACCTGTTTTAGCACCATCCGTAGCTTCACTAGAAGTTTCAGTATCTCCTTCATTTTCAATCTCTTCTACCCCATCTTTAGATGCATCTACTGCATGATCAGCATTAGCTCCAGTAATAAACGCTTTTCTATCAGGTCCTGGCGTATTAACAATCCTCGTAGCTGAGGGTGTTTGACCAATAGAACCTATAATGATAGGTTTTTGTTTATCTGCATCTACATAAAATCCAGTTACCCAACAACCTTCAATTAACTGACAACCTGAACCAGCAATGTTGCCTGGCATAAAAGGTGCGGTAACTGGCATCATCACGGTTGCCCATGGCAAAGCAGCAGTAGGAAGAATCTTCTTGTCGCCAGGATGATCCCCTACAATTCTTACTTTATAACGATATCCACCTTTATTGTTTTTATCGTCATCTACAGTGCCTTCTACTTGTCCAATCCACCAAGCGAAACCATCGTTTCCGATTTCATGTACTGGAACTAACCGTGATATTGATTCATCCATATTCAATCATCATATACTAGACATTCGGGTTCAGACGGATTTTGATCACAATAAAGTTCAAGATATGTAGGATCATGATGATCTCCAGCTGCGATATCTTTTTTATTGTGTTCCGCATACTCTTCTAAGTCATGCAGTTCACTCTCAATGTGACGACGCATTTGTGGATTTGTATTTGGATTGTCTAAGATTTCTTTATCCTTTTGGATATGCTTTTCGATGCTTTCCATAAGTAGGTAATTCTCCTATTATTATTTATTTGTTATGTTTGGACACTTTATCCTTTTGTCCATAAGAATCTCTCATCAAGCGCAATGTTGAAAAAAACGTGCCATTTGCTCCAGTCAGAGGATCAAAGGCATGTGTTACTTCTTGAATCAAGTATTGTCCACTACTTTCCAAGTCGTAAGGTTCATCCTTTCCTTGTTCAGTCGGTAGCTTACTGACTAGTCTAACACTAATTTTATCTCCTGCACAAATTTCAGCATTTCCTGGTATTACGATACTTAATTTTTGATTTGAAAGCAATTTATACCTTGCTATAGACTGTGCCATGTAATATTTTTGCCAGTCAGCAAATTTAGTTGGTTTTTTTGATTTATCCTTTGGTTCTGGAGAAGCAGGTTCTATCTCATTAGACCAAGATTCATGATCTAAGTATATTGACATACTTCTACTAGGATAATCAGATAGTTCTATGTCTTGTACAGGAATTAGTGAAAGGGCATCTTGTCCTCCAAGATGTGCCATGTTATCATAGCTATCTTTAATCTTATAAACAAATTCTTCGTATTGACCAGTAGAATGATTAAAGAATGTTATTACAGAAGAATATTTTCCTGTTCTTAAAGATTCAAGTGTATTAACCTCAGCGTCAAAGACAGATTTTTTAATAGTAAATCTATCATCTGCACCATCTTCAATATTTCCTAGTCTTTCTGTATATTCCTCACCTTTTATTCCACCCCATACTTCCGTTTTTAATCTATCAGATTTTAATGGACTTTTATTGTCAGCACATAATGAATCAACCGCAAAGAAATTATATCCTCTACGTGTTTCCCAGAACATAAATCCACCACTACCTTTAATTTGTTGTTCTGACTTATTACTGTTTGATTGATTACTACTTTCAAACTTAGCTTTGGGAGAAATACTTACAACTGATAATTTTGTAATGAGATCAAATGGTCTTTTATTATTACCAACGAGTTTGTTCTCAAATAAAGAAGGTTCTGAGAAAAATTCTTTTTGACTACCAATGTATTCTGGTTGCTTTATTAATTTTTCAATAATTTGTTCAGGATTTCCGCTCAATACTACGCCAACTTTTTTAATCTCGTTCTGTAATGCTTCTGGAGATATTAAACTAATACTGTAAGTTTGTTTGTTTTGTCGTGCATAACGATTAGAAACTTTCCAAATAACCATATCATATCTAATTGGAACCTCACTTATATTTGTATCCATATCAACAACCACTCTTTCCCCTCCTTTGATTGGAAGAGATCCAATTAAACCAGCACTGTCAACTATAGTAGCTGCAGCTACTACAAATGGACTTAAAATAGATTCAACATATTGAAAATCTGCAACTAATTTTTTAATTTCAAGATCTCTATTAGTTCCGCTTTGAAAAATTCTAAAGCTTTTAAGTCTAAAATCTGATGATTTGGAAAATTTGTTATCCATGTATTATCCTAACCCCATTCTAAGTCCCATAGGAACAAACATTGAACTAGGTCCTAATTGACCAAAGTTAGATGCTAAAGATACATCATCTCCTGTGGAATTATTCCCACCACCACCAGTGACTGTATTGTAATTATTGATAATTGTAGTTCCTGCAGCTGATGCATTTAGTACTTCCTCAGAACCTTGATTTATTTGATCAGCATTAGTGTTTGAACCTGATTGTATAGAACTTTGTAAATCCTCATCCCCTTTCGTTACATGTTTCAAAAATGAATCAACTACATCATCATTTTCACCATCTTTTGTCTCTACTCTCATTTTACCTTTATATAAATCAAACCCAGTACCCTTAAGTTTGAATGCATTATGTAATTCACCGTCATGCATAAAGTATATTCTCTGTCCAGTTCTTGCACCAAAATTTCTCATGATTCCTCTAGACCCTTCTTTTGAGAGATCTTTTGGAGGTGGTGTTCCAGTATCTGTTTCAGTCTCTGTTTCAGGTGCAGGTGTTAGTCCTTCATAAAGAACCTGTGCTGCAGCATCAATCATTGGATCTTTGCCTTTAGTTGTCAAATATTGGTTGTCCCCTGTACCACCTCTCCAAGATGATCCATAGAATCTACCATCTGCTCCCATTTCACCTGGAACTAGTCCATGTTCTTTGTAGTATTCAGGTTGTGCTCTAAACTCTAGTGCTCCACCAACATGTTCTGCTGAATTCCTTCTCAATTCATCATTTCTCATATCAGCAATTCTTTGCCTGATTACCTTTGGATCGACTCTCGCCCACTTTGCAGCATCTTCAATAGTTTTAATATTCCTGAAATCTCTAAGAGCTCTTTGATGATTTTCTGCACCGTGACCATAGTTCTCATATACACCAGCAAATTGTCCTGTTGCTGTTTTTGGATTATATGCAGCAAGGATGTCAGTATAACTGTCTTGATATCTGCCAGATGCCAGTCTATTTGCCAGAACCTGCAGAATATCAGTAGAAGCAGTTCCACCAGCACCCTCAGTTACTAAAGCAGCTGCGATTCTTGCCTCCTCAGCACTACCAAGTTCTATGTTTGGATCTCCTTTCTCTCCACTAACGCTGGTCTTATTATCGTTGTCATTATCGTTGTCATTATCTTGATCACCAAAGTCAAAAAGCTTACCAATTCCAGGTATCTTAATAGCACCAAGAATTTCTTTTAATCCTTTAAAGAATCCATCCCAACCACCATCTCTATCATAATATTGTGATAAACCCTCCGCTTGCAATCTACCAAATAAAGCTTTATTTTTTTTCTGTGCATCAAGCATACCTTCACCAAACATTCTGAATGTTCTCTTACCTCTAGCTCCTTCTAGTGGGAAAAATCCTTCTGCACCTGCCTCACCTGCAATAACATTTGTTGGTTCTGTTAAAAATCCACCATCTGCCATTCCTGTCATATCTTTTGCCATCAAAGCGGCATCAATACCAACCGAAGCACCAGTTCCAATACCAGGAACAGTAGATGCAGCACCCGAAGCTAATTCTAAACCAGCGCCTACGAAATCTCCCTGTAGTGCTCTCTGAGCAGCAAAAACAGCACCTAGTCCTAATCCCAACAGTGGAATCTTCTTACCTAAACTCTTTGCAAGTGCTCCACCAGCAAGTTTACCAACTGCTTTTCCACCTAATTTCTTTCCTAAAGTTTTCCCAAGACCTTTGCCAAACCTACCGCCTAAGGCAATACCAAGTCTTCTCCCAGCTCTAGCGCCACCTCTCTTCATCACAGATCTGCCTAATCTAGATGCAGCTGCTTTACCACCAATACCAGCACCCAAACCCATCAAACCACCACCGACTCCGCCCATGCCGCCGCCACGACCCATCATACCCATACCTTGTGATGCAAGAGCTTGGTAAGCGATGTTACTAGAGAGGTCTCCACCCTGTTCTATAGCAAATTCCTCTGAAGCTGCTATTGATTTTCTTCCTAATTTATCTGCTTCTTGTTGCTGTTGTTGAGCAATCAGTTGTTGAGCTTGTGTTTGTTGTTGTGTAGCAGCAACTAGACTCATGGTAACCATGGTCAATCTATCAATTGCCTGTACTACCTCTCCACTTTCTCCGACACTTGCAGATTCAATGCGTTTGACGAACATATCGTCACCGCCAATATCTCGTTCATAACCAAGATCTGTAGAACCAATGTCTACAATTCTATCAGAAACAAATCCTTCTGATCTTAGTGGTTTTCCATTAAATCCAGCTCTACCTAGTCCACCACCAACAACTTCTGGATTTATTGCTCCTGCTCCTGCAGGTAATGATCTTTGTAAAGCTGTTCCACTAAGCATTTTTTGCAGTGGTGTTGATGCTAGCTGTCTCTGATCATTACCTGTTAAAAGTGGTGTTTGACCCGCAGGCAGTTGCTTAGCTTCTTCTACTTTTACAGAAACTTGATCAATTTTTTGTTCTGTTTTTTGTTCTGTATTAAGAAGTTTGTTTGTTACATGGTTTCTTAGTTGTTTAAATTTCTTCTCAAGATAATCCTCCAGAGCTTTTTCAATCCCTGATTCCCCTCTGCTATCTTCGTATGATAGAAATCCGTGTGCCATTATCCTTGTTTAGCTGCTTCTTGTGCTTTTTTAACATTATCTAGATGTTGCATTAAAAGACTAGTATATACTTGTCTTTCCCATGGCATCATATTTTCAATCTCAGTCAAAGAGTATTTATGGTGCTGCATCAAAGCAAAGTTAGTTTTGTAGTATCCCTCTAGCGTATTATGGAAGAGGGCTATCCGAAAAAATTAGTCAGTCCATTGATTAGAAACTCGGATTCTTTACCTGTATTGGGATTTGTGACCGTAAATTTATGCTCCAATCTAGGAGTAGTCTCAAAGAATTTTTGAATACTTTCAAATTGAGTATTAGTCAATGTCTCTACAAATTCAACAAATTCCTTTTTAGTGGTAGTAGAGTTGTCGTATACATCCTCACCATCAAAGATTTGATCAATACATCCAGCGATAATTTCAACGATACCGTCTGTAGATGGAGTTTGACCCATAATAGATCCACTGATAAATTCACTCCAAGCAGGATACTTCATAATAACACCAAGTTCATCATTTAGCATGATTTTGGGGTCATGTCCCTCTGGTTTATTGACCTCAACCTCAGTCAGATTCAAATTATACTTAACTTGCGTTTTTTCATCATCTCTGCAAGTTACACTCATTTGCACAATTTCACCAACAGACACAGCACGAATTTGAAGGAAAATGTATTCCAAATCAAACATTGCTAAATCTTCGAGTTTCACTCTCGACTGAATACAGTTCTTTAAGAGAGACTTTACAGCTTTTTCAATTTCTTTTTCATTTTGTGTTTCTAAAGCTATTAGAAGCACCTTTTCTTCTTTTACTACGAAAGGTCGATATTTTAGTTTCTTCCCATTAGAAGGAATTTCCAACTCATAAGTCGGGAGAACAACTTGTGGCAATGCCATTATATTAACTCCAAGGTCATATTTATATTTAGCGACTTTTTCAGACAAAAAATAGCGGAAAAAATTTTCCCGCTTTTATGGAATTGAAAAGTCAATTTTGAATTTACTCACCCATAGGGAAAGTATCAACCATTCTTCTTGCAAGATTTTTATTGCCAAAAAATTTCACGTCTTGCTTAAGTTTCTCTAATTTTTGTGCGTCTGTAAGAGCAGCGACAGTTTCATAACCAAACAATTTCCCCTCTGAAAATTCACCTTTAGTAGCTTGGGCAGCATTTCTGACATTTCTTGTTATAGTATAATGTCTCTCATATTTGAATTGAGCGGTTACTCTTGTTATCTGAGAAGATCCATATTGCAATGGGATAGCATCAATTTGATATGGCCATGATTTTTCCATGACATATGTAATAGGTTTTCTTTCAGTAGGTGAAGTTTTTCCAGATTCAGTTTTAGTGATATGAACGTCTGCACAATAATTATCTTTGTAATTGACTCTCATCACTCTGTTGGGACTTAATTTTTTTCCTGATTCTAGAATATTATTGTTATCAGGACCTCCAATAATAGCATAATACCAATTGTTCAAACTCTTCAATATACTCAAATTGGCATCTAACATGAATGTAAGGGAATATTCTGTAAATACTCTAGTATGTGGATAATCTACAGAACCAAGACCAGTAACTAATCCAACTTGTGTTCCAGTTGCGGTGTTTGAGTTAGGTAGCTGTGCTTCATCACAAAAAATTTCTGTGAGACCTTGAGGAAACATAGCTCCTATCCCGTCTTTAAATTCCACGAGAAAATTATTACTAAAAGAAAATCCGCCGTTACGACTGACCTGAGATAAAAATGAAGTAATTCCCGCTGCCACGCTAAATACCTATGTTGGATCATTTATATTTATGGCGTACTCTGGGTATTTTAAACCTAAAAACCCTACAAAGTACCGTGGCAACCCGACAAATATTGTTTACAGGTCGCTATGGGAACGAAAGTTCATGGTGTTCTGTGACAATAACCCTTCAATATTACAGTGGGGGAGTGAAGAAATTATCATACCATACAGAGCTCCTGATGGTAAGGTGAGAAGATACTATCCAGACTTTTATATCAAGGTTCGTGAGAAGTCTGGTAATATTACAAAATATATTATTGAAGTAAAACCCAAGAAACAAACACAACCACCGAATGAAAAGAATAAACGAACTGCCTCTTATCGTAATGCTGCATTAACATACGCAAAGAACCAAACTAAATGGTCTGCTGCTCGTGAGTATTGTGAAGACAGGCAGATGAACTTCTTAATACTAACCGAGGATCATTTAGGAGTATGAAACAATGGCAACAGGATTCGCCGCTATACAGCGCAACAAAGTTAATAAAGAACCAGGATATAAAACACTTTTTGAGAAAATATCCGCAAAAACAAATGGAGAGAAGAAATCACTAGCTTGGTATCGAAATGCAGTAAAGTCAGAAGCTAGTGGTTACAAGAAAAACTTTAGTAAGTACATATTAAATGAGAAAAGTGATAGAGTTGGTGCTGCTGAAGAACAAGATGCAAATGAACTACGTAGATACACAGTAGCAGGACATCTTTATATGTTTGAGTATAAGGCAAAGATGAAATGGTTGCCTTATTATGATAGATTTCCATTGGTATATGTAATTAAAGCATCAGGAAAGAGTGAGTTTTGGGGTGCTAACTTGCACTACTTGTCTCCCAAGAAGAGAATTATTGCTACAAAGAAATTAATGCAAGGAAGAATTGACATTCCTAAGAGATGTTTTCATAAATACCTAAGTCCACATGTAGATGGTTTATATCTAGATCTAGCTGCTGATGAATGGGATACCGCTATCCTACTACCAACAGAAGATTTTGTAAAAAATGTCAACGGCATGGTATTTCCGATAGATAAATCTGAAGTATGGGAAGATACTGATGAGAATTTCTACGATAAAATCCGAGGTCAAAGACTAGTGAAGGGATATGGAACACCACAATCTAAGGAGATGAGTAAATAAAATGGCATTCGCATGGACATGGAAAGCAATTAAG
>Ga0163111_10001423_pt1 | contig 14801 bp, 15 predicted proteins | sample CRUFie1St18metaG_FD_109645 | JGI IMG/M metagenome (GOLD analysis project Ga0163111, IMG submission 109645) | Marine microbial communities from the Costa Rica Dome - CRUD Field 142mm St18 metaG | ecosystem: Environmental > Aquatic > Marine > Oceanic > Photic zone | place: Costa Rica: the Eastern...
GCACCTGCTCAGGGTGAGGGTGAGGGTGAGGCTGAGGCTGAGGGTGAGGCTGAGGGTGAGGCTGAGGCTGAGGCTGAGGGTGAAGGTGAGGGTGAGGGTTGGGTTCGGCCGGTGACGCGCGCACCTTGTCGGGGTGCAGGTCCAGCGCAGTGACGTCGTCGTCGTGGCCTTTGAAGAAGAGCTGGGTGTGGGTGCCTGGTTAGGGGTAGGGGTAGAGGTAGGGGTAGAGGTAGGGGTAGGGGTAGGGGCAGGGGTAGGGGTAGGGGTAGGGGTAAGGGGTAGGGGTAGGGGTAGGGGTCGGGTTAGAAGGGTGGGTGCGGCTGCCTTTGTCGTAGACCACCCCGAGCGCGGCGCTGTGGTAGACGATGCGCCCGTCGGTGTTGTAGAAGAGGTTCTGGCGCGCGCGGCGGCCGGTGTAGCCGAAGACGAAGCCGAGCTGCAGCGCGTTCCCGCCGTGGACCACGCGGCCGAGGTCGTCGCTCTCACGCGGGTCGTCGGGACCGAGGTAGTCCGAGGGCGGGAAGGCCCAGCCCTTGAAGGGCCAGTACTTGACTGGATCGTTGAACGGGTTGTCGTCGAGCAGCAGGTTGGGGCTGCGCTCGCCTCCGCTCTTCTTCGCGCCGAACTTCTCCCGGTTGAGCAGCGACGGGCCCTTGAGTGCGTTGTACGGGTCCGTCCTCTCACGCAGCGTCAGCTGCACCTGCGGCGCCGGCCTGACAGAGCGCGAGGCCAACGCGGGGTCAGCCACATCGGCGGGATAGCAGGTGGGTGCCACGTCTGGGCGCGGCCGGCCCAACAAACGCAGGGGCCTAGGCCGTCCTACTGATGGGCAGCTCCTGGGTTCGATTCGTGGGCGCTCACGCTTGGAGCGGGCCGCCGCGCATGGAGGCATGGAAGGTGGCGCTCCCAGGTCGGCGCGGCGCTGGCGAGCCAGCCCGCGGCGTGCCGAGCGACAGCCGCGGCGTCGAGCTGCCACCCCGCGCGGTCTGAGCGCCGCCCGGCGTCCTGGGCTTGAGGGGGCCCTTTGGGCTGGTGGAGCCCAACGAAGGACCGCGGGCCGTGGCCGCACCCGACGGTGAGGGTGCACCCGGGCCGAGCGCGTCGCGCCCGGCTGCCAGTGGTGGCTTGCGCGAGCCCAAGGTCGGCGTCGACTTATTCCGACGGATCTCGGCCTGCAGTTCTTGGGTGGTCTGCATGAGCTGCGCCACCTGCTGCGTGAGCAGCTCGACCTGCGAGTCGCGCTCCTTCAGCCGCTTCTGCAGCTCTGCGTTGGAGAGGCCGCCACCGGACGGTGGGTCCTCCGCCAATGCTTTGCTGCCCCACATCGTGGGGCTGGCCCGCGACGTTGGCTCGGCGCAACGCGTCGATGCCCAAACGCGCTTCGAAAATCGAGGACTTGCAAAGGGAGCAATGCAGCGGATACCTACGCGCGGAGTGAGTCTGCTTCCTCTCTGCGCTGCGCGACATTGGAAGAGTACTTACTTACTACTGCCGATGTATGAACGGTAGAAGCATGCACAACTTGCGCGCGGCGCGCAGCCAAAACCAAATGGCTTTGGCGCATGAGAGAACCCTCGCGGCGAGCCCAGGGCTCGCCGCCAACGAGCGGGCGTTAGCGGCTACGACAGGGCTCGACGCCGCTGCTTTCCACGCGGGCGCGAGTTCGGCGCTGCGCGACGCACAAGCGACGCTCTTCGCGACGGAGGCACAGCTGGCGGTCACGCAAGAGTCGCTGGCCTCGACCAAAGGTCGCATCGAGGAGGCTGAGAACCGCATCGTGGTCAACCAGAACCAAAACTTGGCGCTGCTGACGCAGCAACGGCGCTACCGCGTGCAGCTCATGCGGCAAACGGACGGCCTTGCAGCGAGGACACGGCGGCTCACGCTCAGCCAAGACACGCTGCTCGAGACGAGCCAGAAGATGGAGGTGCTGCGGATGCGGCAGTGCCGAGCTGCCGAGAATCTGCGCGCCAGGTCGAACGAGATCGGTTTACTCGCAGATCGGATTGCCGAGCGGCGGCAGCAGCTGCACTCGCTCAAGCTGCAGGCGTTGATGACGCGCCTCAGGACGGGCTGCGGCCGATCGACGCCCTTGCAACAGTGCGAGGTGGCTCTCGCCGTGTGGCAACAGCACGTGGCCGGGCAGCAGCAAGCGCGCAAGAACTTGCGGCGAGCGGCGCTGCGCTTCAGAGCCAGCACGTTGCTGGCCGGCCTCGTGAGATGGCAGGCCGCGTGTGCTGGGGCGGCGCAGCGCTCCGCCGCGGTTCGGCACACCCACGCGTTGGCCGAGCTGCAGGACGTGCAGGACGTGACAGCGCAGCGGCTGCAGCTACAGGCCGGTGGCTACCAAATGGTCGATCTGCCGCTAGTACTCAGGTGACGGAAGGGCGGGCGTCTTCATGGCGCATGAGGCGGGCCGCTTCGTCTTGTATAGTGAGCCGCATTGCCCCTTATCTAGTAGAGTCATTAGCCACGGTCCCACGGACATAGAGAAGGGGGCATCCTGTCGAGGGGGAATATCTGCGTGACGACTGCGAGTGCGACAGCCCGCTCGTCCCTGCGACTCGAGACGCGTGGCATGGCGCTCTTCCTGATTAGCGCCACAGCGGCCGCGAAGACCGAGCTGACCAACGACAATTTCGACGAGCTGGTCTTCGGGACCGGCAAGTCCGCCTTCATCAAGTTCCAGGCGCCCTGGTGAGGCCACTGTGCGCCCTGCCGTTCGAAACTGCTTGCTGCGCCTCCGCTAGCCTCACCGCGCCGTGTTAGCTCCTAGCCTGCTTCCTCACCCGCTCGGCAGGCAAGAGCATGAAGCCCGCTTGGGACTCTCTTGCTCAGCAATTCGCCAAAAGCGACAAGGTCTTCGTCGGCGACGTCGACTGCACCGCTAGCGGCAAGGAGCTCTGCGAGCGCATTGGCGTCCAGGGCTTCCCCACCATCAAGTACTTCAACCCGCCGGACACCGACGGTGAGGATTACGAGGGTGGCCGCGACGAGGAGGCGCTCGTCGAGTTCGCCAAGACCCTCGGGCCGGGCTGCAGTGCGAGTACGCTCGAGAACTGCTCCAAGGAGCAGAAGGCGGAGATCGAGGCGCTGCTCAAGCTTCCGGAGGCGGAGCTCACCAAGCAGCTCGAGGAGCTCAAGGCGGCGCTCGACGAGAAGGAGAAGGCGCACGATAAGTTCGTCGAGGGCTTGCAGGCACCTGCCGAGGCTGGGCCGTCGTAGGCTGGCGGGGCTTAGTAGGCTGGGCCGTTGCACGGGCATGGGGACAGGAGCCTCTGTGTGGGGAGGCGTCCCAACAGGGTGAGGAACGTGCCTTCTGAGGGACGGGGCGGCCATGGCCTGAGCTGCCATGGCCCATCGTGCAGGCATCGTACGAGAAGTCGAACAACGAGCTCGAGGCGTTCAAGAAGGAGACCAAGCCCAAGATCAAGCTGCTGCGCTCCGCCATGCCCGCCAAGCCTGCGGCGGGCGGCAAGGACGAGGTCTAAGCCGGAGGTCTGAAGCCAGCACTGACGGCGCCGCCGCCCGTGCACGCTCCGCTCGGCTGAGACGGCCACGCTTTTCATGACGAGGGAGCCTCCACCCCAGCGCGCTGGGAAGGCCCCATCTGATGGCCAAAGCGTGCGTCTCTCGGTACACGGTGAGGTGCTGATGGGTCGGCCGGTGACTTAGTCCACGGCTTAAATATAATTTATACTTAGTAAGCCGGCGGCCAGAAGCCAGCAGCCAGCCCCACCAGTCAGCCACCAGCTCCAGCACCTCTCTCAGCGTCTCAGGTCTCTCAGTCTCACAGTCACACACAGTCGACATCAGACGAACAAGTGCGTCTCGCGGAGAGCCTCAAAACGTGTGGGCTCCAGAGTCCAGTGCCCCATGAGTGGAGAGTGGAGCGTCTCGATCACACACAGACGACAGACACACGCGCGACGCGCGGCGAAGCACGTGGCGGCAAAATATACTACGAGTATGCCAATAATCGAATGTACACTTCACTCTTCAAACTGCGTCCCAACCATATGAGCGTCTCGGGCCACGGACGTGGGCGGCTCAACCGCTCCAGGCGTCGTCGAGCCTCTGCATAGCTTCTCGAGTAGAAACGCGTACTCGAACGCAAGCTCGCGCAGGTAGCGGTACCGGTCGCTCGAGTGGCTGTGGCCGGCGGCGAGGTCCATCTTGAGCAGCACCTCCTCGCCGTTTGCGACCGTCGCGCGAAGCCGCTGCGCCCACTTGGCGGGCTCCCAGTAGGCGACGCGCGGGTCGTTGAGGCCGGCGACGATGAGGAGGGCGGGGTAGGTGGCGCCGGCGCGCACGTTGTCCATCGGAGAGTAGCTGAGCATGTAGTTGCGGAAGCGCGCCTCGTGCGGGTCGCCCCACTCCTCCCGCTCCTCCGTGGTCAGCGGGATGGAGGCGTCACCCATGCTCACCTGACGGCAGCAGTGGCCGTGCCAGTCGCAAGACCACTGCTAGCACCCCTACCATCCTTCACCCTCTGCCACCCCTAGCCCCCTACCGCCACCACCACCACCTCCACCACCACTAAATGCGCCTACCACCCCTAGCCCCCTACCACCACCACCTCCACCACCACTACATGCGCGCCATCAGGTCCACGAAGGGCACGGCCGCGACGGCAGCGCAGAAGAGGTGCGGCGCCTCGTTGATCGAGCCCGCCACGAGCAGCCCGCCCGCGGAGCGCCCTTCGCACGAGAGCGCGCCCGCGCGCGTGATGCCGCGCTCGCACAGCGCCGCCGCGCAGTCGACAAAGTCGGTGAACGAGTTGCGCTTGCGAAGGTACTTACCGTCGGTCTCGTACCAGCGATGACGCCCCATCTCGCCGCCGCCGCGCACGTGCGCGATAGCGTACACCACGCCGCGGTCGATGAGCGACAGCCGCGCGCTCGCGAAGTGCGGGTCGATGCACACGCCGTAGGCCCCGTAGCCGTCTGCCGTGGGGCGCGGGGTGCGGGGCGTGGGGCGCGGGGCCCGCGGCGTGGGGGGCGGGGGCGCGGGGCGCGGGGCCAAGGGCACGGCGGGCGCGACCGGTGCGGCTGTGGTTGAGGAGGTGCTCTTGGTGCGGGAGGCAGTGCGGGTGCGGGTGCGGGTGCGGAGAGCGGTACTGGGAGCGGTGTTGGTGCGAGAGGCTGGGCGCACAGAGGTGGGTCGGCGCGTCGCGCGGCAGGCCCGCCTCGGTCGCTACGCGGTCGCGGCGCCACAGGAGCGTCAGCGGCACGGCGGTGCCATCGCGGGCGCGGACCTCGAGCCGCCGCGTGGCATAGCGCGCCGGCTCATAGCCGGGGGCGGGCTGCATGTGTAGCGTGGTGGGCGCGAGCCACCACACGCCCCCTCCGCCGCCACCGTCGCCGCCATCGCCGCCGCCACCGCCGCCACCGCCGCCGCCGCCGCCTTCACCGCCCTCCTCGCCGTCGCCGCCCTCTGTATGCAGGTCGAACTCGAACAGCGCGCGCGGAGCCACCATGGTCTCGAACTGTACGCGCAGCTTGCCCCCCGCCTCGAACAGCCGGTTGTCCGCGTCCCACACCTGCGCATGAACATGCACAAACATGCACACGCGCACATGCCCGACACACGCATGCTCGAGGCATTCGTGCGTGCTAACAGCCCCACACTGCATGCTATCAGCCCCTCACCTGCGCCGCGTAGCCTTCCTCCTCGTCGAGCCCAAGGCGGCGCACGCCCCCGGCCACCAGCTGCGGCCTGTCGCCACCCGCCGCGTCGCCGCCCGCCGCGTCGCCGCCCGCTAGCTGGAGCGGCGCCACCCAGACTTGCGGCGCGCCACCCTCGCGGCCGGTGACGGCAAGGTGTGTATCGAAGACGAAGAGGGCGTCGAGGGAGCGCGCCGCGGAGTGCGCGAGCACGGGCGAGGGCTCGCCCTGCGCGGCGGCTGCGGCGGCGACTTCGAGCGGCCGCCACACCGACGGCGCGTCGAGCGAGGCGAGGCGCAGCTCGCTGTTGACCGCGCCGTGCTCGTTGGTCAGCACGAGCAGCGAGCGCGAGGGCGAGTGCGAGTCGACCGCATACCTGTAAGCGGGTTAGGGCGCAGGTCCTCAGCCCTGGGGCGGCTACTGGAGGGCTGGCGGTTGGCTTCGAAGGGGCTAGGGCCACTGCCCAGGAGGAGGGGAAGCGCCCTGGCCCATGGCTGTGGCAGGAGTGGCCGTGGGGCGCTGCCTCTGCCGAGGGCGGCCGTCATCTCAACCCGCTTGAGGATACCGGTGGCCGAAGGCGCGCGGGCGCACGAGGCGCGGCGGCGTGCCTGCGCGCGCATCCCCTCGCTGCACGTAGCGCACCTCGCTCGTCTCCTTGCTCTCCGAGGCGATGAGCAGCAACGAGCCGTCGCGCGTCGCCCAGCAGCGCACCGCGAAGAGGGGGTCCTGCTCCTCGAACACCAGCACGTCCCTCCCCTGTGGGCTGCCCACCGTATGCCGCCACACCGCCGAGGGCCGGTGCGCCGCATCGTGCCGCAGGTAGAAGAGCGTGGAGTCGTCGAGCCACGCCAGCGAGCCCGCCGTGCCTTGGAGCGTCTCCAGCGCGCCGCCGCCACCGTCGCCGTCGCCGCCGTCGCCGCCGTCGCCGCCGTCGCCGCGCTGCAGGCGCTGCAGGCGGACCTCGTACGTCTCATCACCCGTGCCGTCGACCGAATACGCTAGCAGGCGGCCCGACGGCGACGGAAGCACCTGCGCGACACCACACTGCGCCTGCTGCTCCTTCGGCAGCGTCGCGGCCACGGCGTTGATGTCGAGGACCACCTCCTCCTCGGCCATCGGGCGGCCGCGCAGCCGGCGCAGGTGCAGCCGCAACGGACGGCCTGCGACCGTGCGAGACCAATACTCGTAGCCGTCTGCCGCAGGGCTTGGGAACTGGTCAAACTCCTCTTGAAGGTGGCTGAGCATCTCCTGGTAGAGCGCTTCACGTAGGGGTGCCAAGTGGGCCGTGCGCGACTGCGAGTACTCGTTCTCTTTGCGGAGCAGCTCGAGCACCTCGTGCGAGCTTCGCGTGTCATCTCGCAGCCAAAACAGGTCGTCGTTGAGGGTGAGCCTGTCCTCGCTGCCCGCCGCACCAAAGTGGACAGCATGTGGCACGCGCTTGGCCACAGGCGGCACCTGCAGAGCAACCGCAGCTAGCACGGACCAGAGGACGGTCGTCATGGCGCGAGCGCGCGGTTAGCGATCAGCGTGAGCGCGCGAGTAGACCGTTATCAGCACTGACAGCCACCGGCGAACCAGAAGCTCGGTGTGCGCGCGATCTGAGCCACAGCGCGCGCGCCAGAAGCGCGCGTCGTGTCCGTCTGCCGCTGGGGGGTTAAGCCAGGAACAGTTTGATTTTCATGCAGCACAGCATTTCGATTCACTCATGGCTATATATACGGGCGGACACCACACACTGGATCGGGATTAGGAGTGAGGGCGGGTGTGAGCAAGCACGTCACAGAGCAGCAGCAATGCTCCGCGGTCCCACCCACCAGTCCTGCTCGTGTCCTGTCTTTAGTGACGGCGGAGGTGTAAAGTAGAACTAGTCGCAAAGCTCGCAGGTCTTCTTGCACTTGGTCATGCCCTGGATACTGTCGCAAAAGGTCGCGGACTTCGCGTTCAACAAGCACCAAAAGGTGCCAAAGCCACTGATGTCGTTGTCTTCGCACACCGAGGGCGCGCACTGGGAGTTTGCGGCGCATGTTTTCTTACAATTCCTCATCTTTTTCTTGCACTTGACACCCGATGCGTCCCTGCACCCCTGAAGGCTGACATCGCACTCGGACTTGCAAGCGTCCAAGGCGGCGATGCATGGCGGCGAGGGCGATACGCTGGAGATACGATACAACAGTTTCGCGCGAGACACCTGAAGCTGCTAAAGCTAATTTATAACCCCGCGCCACACCCACCACGAGAACATCGCACCCATAAAACACAAGAATAGAGTACTAATTGCAAGAATAGAGCAACTGCAAGAATAGAGCCGAATAGAGCTCAGCTGCAAGAGAAGAGCAACTGCTGGCAACCTCTTTGTCGCGCGCTGCACAGCTCGACAGCAGCAAGGGCGTCCCTGGCTAAGTTGTGCTGGTCAGGCGCTCGGAAGATGCGGGCGAGAAATGGCGCGATCAGCTGTACAGCGCAACCACCTCTCTACCCACTTTCCTGAGGACGCCGAAGGCGCCCTCAAGGTTCTTGGCGACGCCGGTAGCCGCCGGCAGCTCGCTGAAGGCCAAGCGCCTGGACGCCTTGGCCGGCCGCGACGGCGACAGCGCTTGCTCGCGCGCAGCCGCGGGCGTCGCGGCGGGCGCCTCGAGCGCCTCGTGCTCCCGCGGCCGCTTGCCCCTGCCCGCGTCCCGGGATGGCAAGGGCGGGGCCGCGGGGCGCTTGGTGGCGTCCCACGGACTCGATCGCAACGGGCCCGGCGGGCTCCGCGCCGCCGCCTTGCCGCGCCGCGCCGCCCCCTTGCCGCGCCGCGCCGCCGCCGCCGCCTTGCCGCCTCGCGCGGCCACTCCCACCGCCGCCGCGGCCGCCGCCCTTGCCGGCTTCTGCGGCACCATGCCCGCCCGCAGCTCGGCCTGGAGCTTGACCTGCTTGGGCGGCTGCTTGGATGCGGCGGGCGCCGGCTTGGTTGACGGCGGCTTGGACGCGGGCGACTCGCCGCGCCGCGCCTTGGTCGCCGCGAAGCCCAGCCGAGTCGCGCTGCCCGACGGGCGCGCCGCCGTCTCCGCGGCGGGCGGCAGGCCGAGCGCGCGCTTGCGCGCCTGCACGAGCCACGGCAGGTCGTCGACGCACTCCGCCACCATGCCGCCGCGCCCCTTGACCAGCTGGAAGGCGGGGCGCTCGGCCGGCTGCAGCTGCGGGTTCCACCAGCCGGGGAGCGCGGGGAAGCGCGCGGTGCGTGCCACCTCGGGGCTGAGCGCGTCGCGCGGCACGTCGTACAGCGGGCGGAGCACGGGGTGCTTGCACGAGCTGTAGTTGCGGCTGTAGCTCGGCCCGTAGTCGACGGTGAGCTCGGCCTAGGGTTAGGGTTAGGGTTAGGGTTAGGGCTAGGGTTAGGTTTAGGGCTAGGGCTAGGGCTGGGGCTAGGGCTCAGGCTAGGGCTGGGGCGAGGGCGAGGGCTGGGGTTGGCGGCCAGCGGGGTTGGCGCGCCTCGGTGCTGTACGCCTTGCGCGTCGTCATGTAGACGACCATCTTCTCGCTGAGTGGCGGGCCGCCCGCGCCGCCCGCGCCGCCCGCGCCGGCAGCCGCGGCGCCACGCCGGTCCACCGGCGGCAGGATGCCCGCACTCCACGCCTCGGCCGCGTGCGCGGGCTGCACGAGCCCTCTCTCGGCCAGCAGCGGGTCGTCGTTGGGTAGGAAGCGCGCGTAGCCCTGGATCATCTTCACGTTGGGCCGCTCGTCGGCCATCGGCTCGTTGATGATGGCCGTCATCGCGAGCACGTCCTCGAAGCCGGGGTGCCCGTTGACCAGCACGTACCCCTCCTCCTGCCGCATCACGTGCGCCACGTGTGTCGCCAGATGGCGGTCTGCGTGGTGGTCGCGCTGGTGCGCCAGCAGTAGCCGCCACAGGTGCTCGTGCTTGCCGACGAGGTTGAGCGCCTCCTGCACCTCGCGGCTGAGCAGGTAGCACACGGAGGACTCGCCGCTGCGCATCTCCTGCATCCCGTCCTTGAACGCGTTCGACGCGTCGGGGCTCGCCACCTGCAGCAGCTCTGTGTCGGCCGAGAGCGGTTCGGCGGAGGATAGCTTCTTGCAGTCGTTGGCGACGGCGCACAGCCCGTCGCGCACGTAGTTCTTGTTGGGAAATCGTTTGGCAAGCTCCCCCGCGGTGACAATGGCGAAGTCGCCCTTGAGCACCGTGATCAACAGCTTGAGCAGGTGCGCATCCTGCACAACCGTCTCGGCGCCCAGGTACGGCCTGCGAGGGATAGTGCCGCGGCGCTCAGGGGTTGCGCGTGTGCATGCTGGTGAGGGAGGACGGAAGGAAAGCACGGGCGGAATGGCGCACATAAGCAGCGGCATCGTGAGGTTGGACCAGTCCACACGCTCTGTGTTTCGGGGGAAGACGCCAAAGCCCTCCAGAGGCGATGGGAGTGCCTCCACCTCCTCCCACTTCCCGCGGTACGGGAGCACGAGCGCGTACACGGTGCTGCCAGGCTTCGAGTCGAGGTGAGGCTGCATGGTAACGTAGATTATCATGGCGTCAAAGCCAGGGACGTGTCGGCGCCGCGGTCCGAGCGCGCCTTCGTGGGAGGCGGTCGATTTGCCGCGCGTCAGGGAGGTCATTTATAATGACCTCTTTGACGCGTCCAGGCGGCGTTAACACTGCTAGCGTCAATCTCCGCTGTTCCCTTTCGCCTCCGATCGGCCTCTGACGACCAGAACTGCGCGGCACGCTGCTTCGACTGCCCGCTCGACCGACCCGGTCTCCCGGTCCTGCTGCTCATCTGCACTGCTCATCAGATCTGCTTAGGCGCCATGTGCTCCGTTGGTCGTATTGTGACACTGATTGACCTCCAACACACCCCGTACTCTCCTTCCACCTCTTGCCCCCATCGATCGTTACATTTCCGCGGAGGCTGGCGCCCACGACGCCGGGGCTCTCGCCACTGCCTTGTGTGAGTCGAATAGGGGGGGACCGCGGGCGCCATGAATCTGACGTACACAGACACCGTCGCGAACTATTGCGAGATGATCGAGAAGGAGGACCAGGGCCGGCGAATGTGGAAGAAGCGTTTTGGCCACCTGTATGGGCCGGACAGTGATCGTTCAATCTGGCGCCCAGTCGAGCCGTTCGAGAAGGGCAGCAGCAGCTACTCGGACACCGAGCTGCCGCCCAAGATCCCGTCCGCAGCGGTGGCCTACCCATTCCTCTTCACCGACTCTGTTGGCGACCTCGGTCTTGCCGGCGGCACGCCGAAGCGATTTGGCGGGCGGTGGGACTGCACGCAGACCGGCTTGCCGAACAAGCCGCCCCGACGCGTTGTCAAAAAGGGGCCGCACGACTGCTACTGCGAGATCGGTTTTGCCGCATGGTCGATGGCCGGCAAGGCACGAACAGTCAACCATGGCTTGAAGGAAGCGGGCTTGAAGGACTTGTGGACGAACACACCCGGGTGCGCCCATGCCCCGTGCCGCTGCTCTCCCCTGTGCTGCCCGCCCGCCCTCAGCGTCCTGACCCGGCCACCCACTCGGACCGCGCAGGGAGCTGGCGCTCGTGTGGGACTTCAAGGGGAGCAAGGACAGGAAGCTTAAGGCGGAGCAGCAGAAGCAGGCCAAGCTCGAGGAGGAGCTGGCCAAGCTCGACGCGCAGGTCGCCAGCAAACCTACCATGACTCCTCCCGGCGGATCATGACCCCATTCACTTTCGCTTTGTGCTGGCCGTGCCGCCGCTGCATGTGCCGCGCGTGTGTGGTTCCGTGTGTGTGGTTGCTCAAAAAAAGAAAGCTGCGCGACGCGCGCGTGTTGACACGCGAGCGCGCAGACAGGAGACACGAGACAGCGCGCACCGGACACGCGAGACAGCGGCTCACAGAGGCCGCCAGGGCACACAGGCGCCAGAGAGAGTAGAGAGGTGGTTATTTTGGCTACACAAGTCGTCGTGACAATAAGAAACAATGGCCACCAGCTCACAAGCTAATCGTGTTCGTTGGCCTGCCGTCGTCGCCGTCGCCCATGCTACCGATGTCCTCGATTTGCTCGTGCGCGCCGAAGGTGCCCACTTGGCGCAGCTCGACCTCCTCGGTGTTGCCCTCGATGGGGAAGGATTGCTGCACGACCCCCTCGGCCAGCCGATACCGTGGCCGCTCGGGCGTGGGCGCCTGCAGCGTGGCGCTCAAGTAGAGCGTGTTGTTGTACAGCCCCTCCGGCTTCTCCACGACGACCACGGCTTCCTCGCACTGCCACTCGCCGAGCTTCTCGGTGTCCGAGAACTTGACTCGGTCGTCATCCATGAGGTACATCGAGAAGAGCACGGTGCCGCTCTCCTTCAGGGTCATCATCGCGGACCACCTCGTGTCTGCGAAGGCCTCGACGCCAGAGGAGGCTCGGCTGGGCGCAAAGAAGCTCTGCGCCTCTGCCGTGGCTTCCTCGGCCGTGGCCTCCTCTGCGCAGCAGCGCGGCTGCCACGCGAGGCGCAGCGCTGGCGGCCGCTGGGGCGCGCTGCGAGGGAGGTGCGGCGTCGGCAGCAGGCCGACGAGCAGCGAGAGCGCGGTCCAGTGCATGGGTGATGAGAGACTTGCGGGGGGCGAGGCGCAGCGGACGTTTATAAGGAGGACATCACTACGTTACGACGAGCAAAAGCAAGAACAAGATGACTTGTTACTGTTCCTCAAAATAGCAAGAGGGGGGTATAACACACGGACACACGAATTCCGCATAAGGCAACAAAAGACTCTTACGACGATGGTGCGCCGCCTCGTGCTGACGGCGCTGGTGGCGGCCAGCCAGGCCCTGTCGGCGCCGCGGCCCTACGCTGAGATCGCCGACATTGCCGAGAGTTCGATGAAGACCGACGCCTCGATGAGGACCGACATTTCCATGAGGTCCGACGCGATGATCATCATTCCGAACGAGTACCAGACACCTACGAACCACACGCCGCATCCGAACGATGAGCTGCACTTGTGCTCCGACATCGACATGAAGCTTTCATCTCTCAAGCGGTCTCACATGGGCGGTGCAGCATACTGCTGTGACATTTGCGACGTCACCTACACGCCATCGCATGACCCGCATATCCACCCGGCAGAGGACGACCCCACGAAAGAGGAGCGCCTCTGCTGCCCCACGTTGAATACCACCGACGGGGAAGGGATCACTGTGTACCTCAACTCCTCCAGCCGCTACTACGGTCACAACAAATGCCCAAACTGCGAGAAGAGCGCCTGGCACGGCTGCAGGGGAATCCTTGGGATAGAAAGCATCAACACCGTCCCGATCAAAAACGACGAATCGAGGTATGGACTGGAGCTGAGTATCACAAACCTCACCGAGTACTCGCCCGTGTGGCCAATGGCGGACCACGAGGACCACAAGCAGCTGGAGCGGCTCGGATACCTGCAAAACGGCCTCAAGTCGGACGGCGAGGAAGCGCACGACCTGCTGCAGATGAGCCTGTGCAACAACAGGTATGTGAAGAACAAGATGTGCTTCGGGAGTGAGGTCCTAGACGACGAGTACAAATCCGGCTATCGCCCCGTGAAGGTCAGAATGCAGCGGGCCGCGATGCGCTTCTTCGTGCTGGACCACGTGGGCAACACCCCATGGGTGAAAGGGCCCGATGCGCTCCAGTTCAACTGCACGGGCGGGACGTTCTCGCTCTTTGGCGACCGCCCGTACGTCAGCTACACCGCGGGTGAGCCGATCCTCGAGGAGGAGGGCTTCACCGCGAACGGTCAGACGAAGTACACCTACCTGTGCCCCGACCACGACATCCCCGTGACCATCTGGTCGAAGTTCACCGCGAAGGACAGCTTCGCGAACCCGACCACCTCCAACATGGCGAATCTGACGAAGGAGACCGAGGATGCCATGGTGCTCATCGAGTACGAGAACGTCGACTGCGTCACGTTCACCATTGCCAACATGCCACCGCGGTACACGCAGCTCGCCTACACGGACGCAGCCAACCCGAATCACAACCAGCCCGGCTTCCCCTTCGCGGACGCGGCCGCCGGCGGCAACCCGCTGAACAGCAGCAACGAGCTGAGCCCTAAGGGTGGGTTCGATGACATCTCCACGCGCATGTGCGAGCCGACGGGGTACGGGCGCAACTGGGTCATGGCCGGCTACGCGCCCGACGATACCACGGCGCCGTGCACCGACCTCAGGATAAGCCAGGACCCGATGTTCGTCATCAACGGCGAGCACCGGCACTTTTGGCTGCCGACGGGCGAGATGACGCCGCTGCTGGCTTGGCAGAACCACGGGGTCAAGTTCGTGCTCAAGGGCGAGACCTTTGGCGAGCCGCGCGGCCAGACGCAGTGGTTCGGCAACTTTTCGGTCTTTGCGGACCACCACGAGGTGATCCGGGTCAACATTCGCACCGGCAAGGTGAAGCTGGGCAAGGACCACAAAGCGCTTGCGGACCAGACCCTCAACACCGTCGAGATCCTGGTGGACGGCAAGCCGGTGACCGGCTTTGGCAAGGCCACGTCTGAGCGCTGCGTCGACTGCTCCATCACCGCCGCCAAGCTGCCGGTGCGGCTCATCGGCCACGCCCAGGCGGAGAGCGTCGACATCAACGTGCCCGGGCTGTCGGTGACCGTCTCCAGCGCCAAGGCCGGTAAGTACGGGAGCAACACCGCCCGGCAGGTGCGATGGGCGCACCTGAACATGAAGATGCGCAGCGCTCTGCCCTCGGACCCTGAGGGCCTCGTGGCGGAGCTTGCCGGCTACAACCCGCTGTCCAAGAAGAGCAAGGAGTTCCTGCGAGTGCCGGAGGCGGTCAAGGAGCACCGCGCGAAGAGGATCGGGCTAAGGAGGGGGGAGGAGGAGCAGGAGCAGCAGCAGGAGCAGGAGCAGCAGGAGCAGCAGGCCGGTCGCGGCAAGGCCGGCAAGAGCGGTGGCGGGGCGCGGCTCATCGCAGAGCCAGATTCGGTCTTCGATCTTCCCTAAATTTTAGTGTCCTCGTTAGCATGTGCCAGCTTTCTTTTAACTTTATAAACTATTTTCTATGCCTACATGTGAAAAAATGAAGCGTTTTCAGGGCGCCGGCGCCGGCGCCGGCGCCGGCGCCGGCGCGGCGCCCGGCGCGAGGCCGCGGCGGGGCCCGCGCCGCGGCGGGCTACCGGCTACCGGGCCGGCGGCCGC